>Ga0247818_10000005_pt1 | contig 128238 bp, 118 predicted proteins | sample 13C_Glucose_Day1_FD_192424 | JGI IMG/M metagenome (GOLD analysis project Ga0247818, IMG submission 192424) | Soil microbial communities from agricultural site in Penn Yan, New York, United States - 13C_Glucose_Day1 | ecosystem: Environmental > Terrestrial > Soil > Agricultural land | place...
CAAAAAAGTCCGATGCCTGGGAAAGACCCGGAGAATTCCAGTAGCGGAAATCGTTCACGTCGGCGGTGTAAGGCACCACGAGATGACGCTTGCCCTCGACCTCGACAAAGTAGGGAACATCGTCGTTATAGGCATCGGAGTCGTAGAGAAAACCGCCCTCTTCAGCGACCAGGCGACGGGTGTTGACGCTGGCGCCATAACGGCAATACCAGCCAACGGGACGCTTGCCGCAGGTGCGTTCGAATGATTCGATGGCCAGGCGCATGTGCTCACGCTCCTGTTCCTCGGTCAGGCGAAACACTTCCTCCCAGCGATAACCGTGACTGCAAATCTCATGGCCACCCGCGACCGCGGCGCGAGCCACCTCAGGGTTCTGCTCAAAGGCCACTGCGCATGCATGAAAAGTTGCGCGAACCGATTGCTGATCGAGAATATCCAGGATTCGCCAGATACCGACGCGAGAGCCGTACTCGTACATCGATTCCATGGCCAGATTGCGTGTGCCGTCGGGTATTGAATAGCTACCCCACTCAGTCATGGATTCCTGGTCCGGGTCGCCCATGGCCAGCGAGCGTTCGGAACCTTCTTCGTAGTTGATCACCAGGCTGATGGCCAAACGTGCGCCGTTCGGCCAGGTGCCTTGCGGCCGCTGTCTTGCGTAACCCACTAAATCGCGTGCAGGTGAAACCATCGGGATATTCTCCTGAAGTGACTGGTGAAATAAGTACCTGGCGAAAGTCGCGACTTAGCAGTCGATATCTTTCAGCCGGTCATGGCTAAAGGTGCTGTCCGATTGCCACTCGCTGAAGGCCAACCCCATGGCCAGGGTTTGCGCAATACAGAACGAAGCGGTGAGCGAGCGAAACCCCAATAACTCGGCGTCATTGACCTCGATCACGGTGTCAGCCATCTGCCCGATTGGGCTCAGAACGCTGTCGGTGATCGCTACCAGCGTCACGCCTGCGGCCCGCGCCAGACGACAAGCCTCAACGGTGTCATGGGCATACGGCGGGAAGCTGACGGCTATCAATAAATCATCATCGGCAATGGCGCTGACCTGCTCCGGCAACGTGCCGCCCGCACCGCTGATGTGCACGGTGCGCCGGCCCACACGACTCAATGCGTAGCTCAGATAGGCCGCAACCGGAAAGGCACGGCGCATGCCGATGACGAAGGTAGTGCGCGCGACTTGCAGATGGGCAATGGCCGCTTCGATATTGGCCTGCTCGCCGCCCTCGGCCAGGTGTTCCAGAGACACGATATTGGCCTGACTGAATTCACGCAGAATCCCGCCGACGTCGCTCGGGTCCTCAAGCAACGTCTCACCGCCATAATGCCGAATGCGCTCGCTATGAGTGTCGGCAACCTGTTGCAATGGTGCGCGAAACAACCGCTGCAAATCCTTGAACCCTGCAAAGCCAAGGGCCTGAGCCAGCCGAATGTAAGCGGAAGGCGCGATGCTCGAGCGCTTACCCAGTTCGGCCACCGTGTTGAGTGCGATCTCATGCGGATTGTCGATCAGGTAACGAGCGGCATCGCGCAGACGACCGGTCAGTTGTTCGTGCTGGGCCGATATACAGTCACGCAGCTCTGCAAGGGTTTCAGGTAAGGCCATAGTGAAGGCTCGTAAAATGAGAAGTGTGTGCGCCTGTCAACGCAACGCAGTGATTGCTTGATCCAGCGCAGAGATGAGGCGGTCGACTTCTTCCAGCGTGTTGTAATGCGCCAACGACACCCGCACTACCCCGCCAAATCGATCAAGCCCAAGGGCTTCGATAAGGCGCCGCGCATAGAAGTCACCAAAGCGAATGCCGATCCGGTGCTCATCGACCCTGCGCACAATAGCCTCGGACTGAACGCCATCGACCACGAAACTGATCGTTGGCACTCGATCTCGAGTATGCGCCTTGCCAATGATCCGAACGCCCTCACGCTGGCGCAAAAATGCCAGCAGACGCTCGGCGAGCAAATCTTCCTGCACCTCGAAGGCATCGAACGCAGCCTGCATGCACTGGCGCTCGCTGCCTTGCACGTCAAGCCGGGTACTGATGTCGAGCAGGTAATCGGTGATACCGATGCAGCCGAATGACAACTCGTAGTTGACGTTGCCAGGCTGCAATTTGTAGGGCACCACTTCCTGGCCGATAAAGAAATGGTTAAGGCTCGGCAACTCCAGCAACAGATAACGACGACCCCAGAGCACAGCAAAGTGTGGACCGAAGGTTTTGTAGAAGCTGTAGACGTAGAAATCGGCACCGCTGGCCTGGACATCAACCAGTCGGTGTGGCGCGTAAGCGACGGCGTCCACGCACAGCTTGGCGCCCACCGCATGGACACGTCGTGCTACTTCGGCGACTGGATTGATGGAGCCGAGGATATTCGAGGTGTGGGTCATGGCCACATAACGGGTTTTGTCATTGAGCAAGACCTGCAGGTCATCCAGCTCCAGCTCACAACTCTCCTGGTTGACCTGCCAAACGCGCAGGGTCGCGCCGCGGCTTTCGCAAAGATTGACCCAAGGGCCGATATTCGCTTCGTGATCGCAATTGGTCACGATGATTTCATCGCCCGCAACGATTGACGGCGCGATGGCACGACACAGTATTTGCAACAAGTGGGTGGTCGAACCGCCCATGATCACTTCTTCGGGATGCTCGGCGTTGATCAACTGCATAACCGAGTGACGTGCCTGCATCACTCGCTCGCCAGCGTCGACGGAAGGTTGGTAGGACGCACCCAGTTGCACGCTGCTGTTGAGCATGTAATCAACGACCCGCTCCGCTACGGCGCTCAGCACCATCGAACCACCGGCGTTATCCATGTAGGCATAGCCATCGGCCAGACCTGGAAATTGCTTGCGAACGTAATCAATATCGAGAGATTTCACTCTACTTTCTCCAGCCGGATTCAATGATGCAAGATGGCCTGCAGGAACGCTTTTGTGCGAGGTTCCTGAGGTGCGGTAAAAAACGGTTCAGGGATGTTCTGCTCAACAATGCGTCCGCTTTCCATGAAGATCACCCGGTCGGCAACCCGACGGGCAAAGCCCATTTCGTGAGTCACCACGACCATCGTGACGCCGGAGCGAGCGAGGTTTTGCATGACATCGAGTACCTCGCCAACCATTTCCGGGTCCAGCGCCGAAGTCGGTTCATCGAACAGAATCGCGCGAGGTTCCATAGCCATGGTGCGGGCAATGGCAACACGCTGCTGCTGGCCGCCAGACAATTGGCTGGGGTATTTGTGCGCGTGATCGCCCATGCCGACCTTCACCAATAATTCCTTGGCCCGCGCATGCGCGTCACGCCGGCTCAGACCGCGAACACGAATCGGCGCCAGCGACACATTGTCGAGAACAGTGAGGTGCGGATAGAGGTTGAAACTCTGAAACACCATGCCTACTTCACTGCGGATCGCGGCCAGTCGCGGACCATTTTCAACCCGCTCACCCGCCACGCGGATATGGCCTTGCTGGTAGTTTTCAAGCAGATTGATGCAGCGGATCAAGGTCGATTTTCCTGAACCGGACGGACCAAGAATGACCACGACTTCACCTTCTTCAACCTGAAGGTTGATATCACTCAACGCTTTGAAATTGCCGTAGTACTTGTCGAGTTTTTCGATGTCGATCAACGTGCTCATGCGGTTTTTCCTCCAGAGGCGTTACGACGCTCAACCCAACTGACCATCTGCACCAGCGGCAACAGCAGCAACAAGTACAGCAAGGCAGCCCCTACCAGCGGTGTCGGGTTGGCAGCAAGTGCCTGTGCCTGGGTCGCCTGCTTCAGCAAGTCAGGCATCGCTACCACCGAGGCGAGCGCAGTGTCTTTCATCACGTTGATGCAGTTGCTGGTCATCGGCGGCATTACGATGCGGATGGCTTGCGGCAAAACAACGTCGCGCATGGTGTTGAAAAAGCTCATGCCTTGAGAAGCCGATGCTTCGAACTGGCCGCGGGGAATGGCCTCGATGCCCGACCGAAAAATCTCTGCGCTATAGGCGCAGGAGACAAGCGAAAGCGCACTGGCAGCGGCCGCAAAAGAGGACAGCCGGATACCCACAAAAGGCAGCGCGTAATAGATGAGTACCAGCAAAACCAGCAATGGAATGGAGCGCATGATATCGATGTAGATACGTGCGAGCGCTCGAACAGGTGCGTAGGAGTACAACCGCAGCAATGCCAGCAACAGCCCGCCCACCAGGCCCAGGGCAATGCTCACCACCCCAAGCAGAATGGTCACGCCCAAACCGCGCATCATCAGCGGAAGCGAATCGACGAGCACGTTCCAGTTGAAGAATGTCTGCAAAAGATCCATGGGATACCTCGGTCAATACAAGTGGCAACCAGGTGTCGCCACTTACATGCATCAGCAGCAGGGCTTACTTGAGGACAGCGGTCACTTTCATGGTGCTCGAATCTTTATCGGCGTCGGCGCCGAACCACTGTTTGTGGATTTTCCCGAGCGTGCCGTCTTCTTTCATCTTGCTGATGATGTCGTTGACCTGATCGCTCATCGCCCAGCCTTTGGCGTGCATCAGCGAGTAGCGCTCCCCGGTAGGGATTCGGGCAACGATGGTGTATTGCGGTTTGTCCTTGATGTAGTAGAGCACTGCGGGAATGTCGCTGAGGTAGCCATCGATTCGTCCGGAAGCCAGATCGAGCATGGCTGGCGATAGCCCTTCATAGCGCGAGACATCGGCGAACTTGTACTCGTCCTTGTGTTGACCGATCCACATGTCGCCAGTAGAGCCAGTGTCGACACCCACCACCTTGTCTTTCATGTCGGCCAGGCTTTTGACCTTGGAAGTGGTCAGTGCGGTAAGCGACTGGTCGCTGTCGAAGTACGGCTGAGCAAACGCTACCGACTCCAGGCGTTTCGGGGTGATGGTGATCGATGAGATAGCGATTTCAACACGTTTGGATTGCACGGCACTGAACAGGCCGTTGAAGGGAATATTGACAAACTCGACGCTTTTTCCGGCGCGTTTGGCGACCTCTTTTACAACATCAACTTCGAAGCCGACAAACTCACCTTTGGAGTCCTGAAACTCCCAGGGCACGTTGCCAACGTTAGCACCTACGGTCCAGTCCGCGGCCCAGGCTGGCAGTGAAACTGCGGCCGTCATGAACAATCCCAACATCACTTTCGCTTTCATGTTTGCTCCCGATTGTTTGTTTTATTAGGTGCTAACAGCCGTTGAACTCGTACAACGTGAGATCGAGAGTAAACCAGCGGATTATTTAATTCAACACCTCACGTCGGTGAATTTTTTACTCCGCGAACACCTTCAGTTTTCCTTAAGTGTCACGTCCAGAGGGAGACGTGTTGGCTATTTGCCCTGGGAATGCGCCACCGTCTGTTAGGATCTCAGTTCACTGACGGAACAGGAGTGCGGTTCGTGAGCAAGTACAGTGCTAGCGTCGACAGCGTTCCCAAGGGCATTTTGCTAATCAGCGCCGCTGTCTTTGTCCTTTCTCTGGCCGATGCAGCGGTCAAATATTTCAGCGCAAGACTTCCGCTCTGGCAGTTGTTCCTCATCGTGTCCTGCCTGTCGGTACCCATCCTTGGAGCCTGGCTCGGCAGGGACATCAGATCGGGTCGACACTCAACCTCCTCGATTTTTTGGGTGACACCCGGAGCATTCTGCTGTTGTTAATGTGGGTAACGTACTACTCAGCATTACCGTTGATCCCGTTATCAGTGGCTGCCGTGGCGATCTACACGACTCCCCTTTTCATAGCGCTTTTCTCCACCCTTTACGGAGGTGAGCCGTTATCACTGCGGGGCTGGGTTGCGATGGGAATAGGCTTCACGGGTGTCGCCACAGTGCTACGCCCGGGATCAGATATTTTCGTTCTTGCAACCCTGCTACCTGTGATTGCGGCTGTTTTCTATGCGCTCGCTATGGTTGTGACACGCCGACATTGTCGCAATGAACATCCACTTGTATTGGCTCTGGGCTTGAATATCGCTTTTCTTGTCGCCGCCGTCATCGGAGGCATCGCATCGCTAATGGTCAGTGAGTCCACTGTCGCTGGTGCCGCGTTTTTACTCTCTCCATGGCAGACGCCTGGTTGGCAGGAGATGCTTTTTATCTTCTGTTACGCCTGCGCCCTGATTTTCATAAATACGGCTACCGCCAAGGCCTACCAAGTTGCGCCTCCAGCACTTATCGGGACTTTCGATTATGCCTACTTGGTTTTCGCCTGCCTTTGGGGTTATGTACTGTTCCAGGAAACGCCGGACATCTTTACATGGGCTGGAATTTTTTTGATTGTCATTGCCGGTTTCCTGATTCTGCGTGCCCAAAAATGTAATCAATAAGCGGTTCTTGGCCCAGAGACGTCGTTCGTGAGCGGCAGCTGTCGGCCAGAAGCGGACTGTCACGACTGGGCCGGTATGGTCCGAGCGTTTCCGCCGAAAGCCTTATGCGTTAATACGTCGCCATTCGCCTGGCGAAATCTTCTCCCACTGTCGGAAGGCCCGGAAGTAAGAATTGGCGTCTTCGTAACCGAGCAGATAGGCCACCTCTTTCAGTTCAAGGCTTGTATCAGCAAGCAAGTGAAATCCCACCTGGCGCCGGGCCTCATTGAGCATCTCGCTGAACGTTGTGCCCTCTGCCGCTAACCGTCGTTGCAGCGTCCGTTCACTTTGCAGCAACTCTTGAGCCAGGTGTTGCAGGGTTGGTCGTCCGTCCGCCAGGGCTCGTTTCAGCACATTAATTACCTGCTCACGGAATCCAGCAGGCGCTCCGATCTCCCGCAAGGCGGCAGTCATGCCAGGTGTCATGACGTGCAGCATTTCCGGATTATGTTCACGAAACGGCAGGCTTAAGTCGGCGGCGCTCATTGTCAGTTGGTCACGAGCTGCGCCATAGCGAATGGGACAGTCGAAATAATGCGCATGGGTTTCCAGGTTTTGTTCTGGACGTCGTAGGCTCATTGACAGAGGCACCACGTGGTTTCCCGTGCCTCGCCGACCGAGCTCCAGAACAAAAGCAAAACAGGCCTCCACCGAGAGGTAAGGTTCCGGGCCGCTGCCAGGCGGCCAGAGAATGGTGAACGACATCTTGCCGTCACGCTCCTCGACACAAATCTGGTCGGGACTGCATAGGCGCATAAAGCGGGAATACCTCGCCAGCCCCTCGCGAAAATCGGCGGCATATAACGCGGCGAGGAACGCCAGTTTGTGTTTCGCGCTGGGCGTGTCGCGGACCATTTTTATGGCGAAAGCCGGGTCTGCGGATAACGCCTCAATGGCCCGCCAAACAGCGAATAGCTGGTGTGTCGTGACAACGGCGGCGTCGTTCAGGTGAAGGTCGGTTGGCAATTGCGCGTGCTGTTGAACCGCCGACGGGCTGAGGCCCAGTCGCTCTATCGACTGCCAGAATGCTTGGGGTAGTTTGCACCGCTCGGAGCGGATCTCAAGTTGGGACATTTTCAGGCTCCGAGCCGCACGTCAGCGGCAGTGCGTAATGCAGCGCCAATCAATGGCGCGTTTAGCAAGTGTTCTGGCGCAAACCGCCCACGAAGGAATGCGCCTTCGCTCTTAGCATGGTCGTTAATGAAACGAGCTGAGGAGCTCACGATGGCAACGACGTTCTATACCAACCCCAATTCTCGCGGCCGCATGGTGCGCTGGATGCTTGAAGAAATCGGTTGCACGTATGACGTGGTCATTCTGGATTACCAGGCGGCCAGTGGAGCTGACCGCTGGGGCGGTGCTGCGCTGCAAGTGCCCGTGCAGGCCAGCCCTGATGATCCACGCGCTGTTTTTTTTCGCGACGTGAGCCCGATGGGGAAAGTCCCCGCACTGGTGCATAGAGGGCAGACCATAACAGAAACTGCTGCCATCTGTGCCTATCTGGCTGACGCTTTTCCCGGCGCCGGACTGGCGCCGGCGCCAGAGGACCGGGCGGCCTATTACCGTTGGCTGTTTTTCGCAGCGGGCCCAGTGGAACAGGCCGTAACCAACCACCGCGCCGGCTTTAACCCTGAGCCTGAGCAAGAGTTCTTCTTTGGCTACGGAAGCTATGAACGCACAGTAGACCAGCTCGAGCGCGCTGTGCTGGCCAACCCCTACATTGCCGGTGAGTGCTTCACCGCTGCGGACGTGTATGTCGGCTCGCACATCGGCTGGGGACTTGCCATGAACACGTTGCCGCCCAGGGCCGCTTTTCTCGCCTACGCCGAGAAACTTACGGGCCGCGACGCGTATAAACGTGCGGCAGCAAAGGATGAAGCGCTGCTCGCCGCGGGCTGATTAAGGGAAATTGCCGGAGAGCCATGCGAAGGAGCTATGCACGTGCAGCCGCCTGCAAAAGCTCCTTCGCCCGCAGCGCGATGGATGACATGTAGCCGCGCCGCCAGACCATACCGATGGGGCAACGGATGTGCTCCGAGCGAATCGGCAGCATCACTACGTTGGCGGGCAGGCTTTCCGGTAACACCGCATGGGAATTGACCATGCTCACCAACGGCATGCGTGACACCGCCAACAGCAGTGCCGGCAGGTTGTTCGCTTCCAATACCAGGTTGGGCAAGGCAATCGCCTCCAATGCGAAGGCACGCTCGAGCTGCACACGCGCAAATTCATGCTTGCTTGAGCCTGCCCATTGGCAACCGGCCAAATCCCCCATCGACACACTTTGCAAGGACGCCAGCGGATGCTGATCGTTGACGACAACCCGATAGTCGTCTTCAAGCAGGTGCAGCATGTCCAGGTTAGGGTCCATTCGCTCGGGCAAGGGCAACAGCGCGAGTTCGACTTCGCCGTTGGCCACTGAATCCAGCAGGGCGTCGCTGAAACCTGAGACAAAATTGATGCGCGCCGCCGGCCGCTCCTTGATCAAGCGAGGCAACAGTGAACCCAGGGCAAAATTCGCCGCCGCCGGGGTGGCACCGATACGCAGTAACCCCGCCTGGCCACCGGCGACATCACGCGCTTCCTGCAAAGCGACTTCCAACTCTCGCGAGATGGTACGACTGCGCACGAGAAAGGCCGTACCGGCATCCGTAAGCTCGATCCCGCGTGAAGAGCGCAAGAGCAATTTGACCCCCAAACGTCGCTCCAGCCTCTGCACCGACTTGGTCAATGCCGGTTGTGACACGCCGAGGCGCTCGGCAGCACGGGCCAGGCTGCCGGCGCTAGCCACGGTAGAAAAATAAACCAGGTCGTCCTCGAGCATCGCCATCCCATTTGGTTATTGCAAAGTTGGTCATATGTTATTTCAGTTTATAGCCTGGCGCGCTCATGATTATTTCCCTACCTGCCTCAATCAACCGGAGCCGCCACCATGAGCAGCCAATCTCGTCTCGCCCTGCCCCATCCAACCGCCAGCCTGCAGGGCCACGTCAGTGATGCCGAGTGGACCGCTCGGGTGGAATTGGCGGCAGCCTATCGGCTGTACGCCCACTTCGGCTGGGATGACTTGGTCTTTACCCATATCTCGTGCCGGGTGCCCGGCGAGGCCGGTCATTTCCTGATCAACCCCTACGGCTATCTGTTCGACGAAATCACCGCGAGCAGCCTGGTCAAGGTCGATTACCAGGGGCGCAAGGTGGCCGACTCACCCCATGACGTAAACCCCGCGGGCTTCACCATTCACAGCGCCGTGCACTCGGCTCGACCGGATGCCCATTGTGTGATGCACGCCCATTCCATCAATGGTTGTGCCGTTTCGGCACAAACGGGTGGCTTGTTGCCGTTGTCGCAGCAGTCGCTATTCGTGCTCGCCTCCCTGGCTTACCACGACTACGAAGGCGTCGCGCTGAACGACGACGAAAAGCCCCGCCTGGTCGAGCACTTCGGCGACCGCACCTTCCTGATGCTGCGCAATCACGGCTTGCTGACCGTGGGCGCCAGTGTGGTCGATGCCTTCCTGGCGATGTATGTGTTTGAAGCCGCCTGCATGATCCAGGTACGCGCTTTGTCTGGCGGCGTGCCGGTAGCGCCAATTGGGGAAGAGGTGTTGGCGGGCATCGCCGCTCAAGCCAAGCAGGTAACCCATGGCCTTGGCGGAGCACTGGCCTGGCCAGGACTGCTGCGTCGGCTTGACCGCATTGATCCCGGCTTTCGCCTTTGACAGGAGCCCCGCATGAAACCGACTCTACAAGCCGCCTTTCACCATATGCGCGACGGTACGCTAGACGATTGGCGCGTGATTGCAGACGAGCAAAAACTGCATGCACTCAAACTACCCGACCGCCTGCTTGACCACCTGCGCTTGCTGAGTGGTGATTATGGTGGTTTCGCCGTAGACCGGCTGACCCATAGCCTGCAAACAGCGACCCTGGCGCACCTCGATGGCAAAGATGATGAGTACGTGGTGTGCGCATTGCTGCACGACATTGGCGACACGCTCGCCAGCTACAACCACGCGGACATGGCGGCGGTCATCCTGCAGCCATTTGTCAGCATGGAAAATCACTGGATGATTGCCAACCACGGGTTGTTTCAAGGCTATTATTTTTTTGAGCACCTCGGTCTGGATCGTCATTCACGTGATCGTTTTTCGCACTTGCCTGACCTGTACCAGCGGACTGTCGAGTTTTGCGAAAAATATGATGCAGCGGCTTTTGACCCGACCGTACACACTCTGCCACTGGAGTTTTTCGAACCCCTGTTACGCAAGGTAATGGCCACGCCCAAACGCAGCATCTATATGGCGTCAAACCGTAGCTGACAGCGCAGTCTTGCACTCACGCTTTAACGCCCTAATCACAACGATCGCGCCGCAACGACGGCGCTTGGGAGACGACCTTGTCTGAAGACCAAATCGCGACGGTACTGATGCCGCTGTTGCTGGCATTAATCATGTTTTCACTCGGACTGGGCCTGGTGCCCGCCGACTTCCGGAGGATCGCCGCACAACCACGCGCATTCCTGATTGGCTTCGCCTGCCATTTCGTTCTGCTGCCCTTGGTGTGTTTTGCCTTGCTCTCGGTGTTTCCACTGCCGGGCGTAATCGCCGTTGGTTTTATGCTGATTGCGGCATGCCCGACCGGTACGACGTCCAATCTGCTGACCTATATCGCCCGCGGCGATGTGGCCCTGGCGCTCAGTTTTACCGCCGCCGCCAGCCTGATGACCATCATCACGTTGCCGTTGATTGTGACCCTTGCCATGGGGCATTTTCTGGGCGCGCACCAGCAAATCGACTTTCCGGTCGGCTTCATGATGATTCAAGTCTTCGCAATGCTCGGATTGCCGGTCGCGCTGGGCATGCTGACTCGCCGTGTTTGGCCAAGCGCGGCACAGCGCTTTGAACCGCTGGCGACACGGCTATCGACGCTCGCTTTCGCGATCATCGTAGTCGGCGCGCTTGTGAAAAACTGGAGCCTGTTCGAACAGAACTTCAGCGTGGTGGCACCACTGGCCTTGGCACTCAACGCGCTGATGCTGATCCTCGGCTTTGTAGTGGCCAAACTGGGGCACCTGGAACGCCGTCAGGCCGTCACCATTGCCATAGAAACGGCGATGCAGAACGCCACTCTTGCCATCGTCATCGCCAGCACGGTGTTGCGAGACGATGCGCTGGTTGTCCCTGCCGCAATCTACGGCGTTCTGATGTATGTGGGCGGCCTGGTTTTCGCGTTTACCGTACGCAGAAGTTACGCGCCTGTTTCGGCAGAAAAAGCGGATGGGTCTATTGCTCCACGCTAGATACCGTCCTCTGAATGTACAGGTCTGCATCAAGCACCCATGGCGCCTACGCGATCATTGCAGCCCCCTCCCATCACTCAAATTTGCAGCACATCTGCGGAGTTTTGCCATGTCGAACACTACACCGGATTTCACCGAGCGCCTGCTTATCGATGCCGGAATCCGAGAAGGGATGCGCGTACTGGACGTCGGCTGTGGTTCTGGCGATGTCACGTACTTGCTGGCGCGTCTGGTCGGCAGCACCGGAGAGGTGGTTGGTGCGGATCACGACGCCAATGCACTTTCCATTGCACGTCAACGTACCGCCCCACCGCACCATGCCCACCCTACGTTTATCGAGAGCGATCTGCTCGGACTTGCCGAATCACTTGGCGTGTTTGACGCAATCGTTGGTCGGCGGGTGTTGATGTATCAGGCTGATACCGTGGCTGCTGTGCGAGCGCTTGCGCAATATCTGCGGCCTGGAGGCACTATCGTATTTCAAGAGCATGACACCACTCTGGTTCCCGCGAGCCTGGACGGATTTCTTCTACACAAAAGGGCCCAGGGCTGGATACAACACATGATCGAGCGTGAAGGGGCTGATCTGCATATTGGCTTCAACCTTCATCGCATTTTTACCCAGGCCGGTTTAGCCGTGGAAGCGGTACGTGGAGAATGCCTTATACAAACGTCCAGCAGCCCATACGCGCTGGGACACATCGTTCGAGCCTGCCTGCCGCGAATCCTGGCACACGGCGTTGCCACCGCAGAAGAGGTCGAAATAGAAACCCTGCAAGCGCGGCTCGACGAAGAGCGCACCCAATCTCAAGGTATTTATATCGGGGACATGATCTTCGGCGCTTGGGCGAAAAAATCGCATTGAGGGGATTAGCCGAAATTGACCAGTAGCCACCAGCCCTGATCGCTGCGATAGGCGACTAACGGCCGATCCACTGTCCACGGCTATCTTGAAAAGCAGCCGGCCTCTCAGAAGCGTTATTTGAATTGCCGCTTATACTGATCGAGCAGCCTGAGTTTGCCATCCCCATCCATGTCGACTTCTCCTCGGACCGTGTGCCGTTCGGAGTGACATCCGGGCAAGACAAAGACTTACAGGAAGACAAGCAGCGAGATATGGCATCGGGTCGTTAGCAACGCGACTCTTCATATCGCCTGATTGATGGTTAGTTGATCGACTCACTATCCGATTCAAGGAATGGAGAAGCAGGTTCATGAAAAACCCACTACCGAGCGCCGTTGGCTTTGCGATGTTATTGCTCGTCTCATTTACATCCACCCTCACCCACGCTACGGACATCACTCCCGCCGAGACGAAAACCATCGCCGAGGAAGGCTACATCTACGGTCTGCCCATCGTAATGAACTACGCGACCATGTACGACTATGCCGTGGACAAGAATTCCGGTCAGTACAAGGCGCCGTTCAACCACATCCACAGCATGCACAATGTCTTTAGCTACAAGGACACGGCCATCGTCTCGCCGAACAGCGATACGCCGTACTCCTTGATGTTCATGGATCTGCGCAGCGAGCCGATCGTGCTCTCGGTACCGGCGGTAGAGAAACCGCGGTACTACTCGGTGCAGCTCATCGATAACAGCACCAACAACTTCGGTTACATCGGCAGCCGTACCACCGGCAACGCAGCCGGCGATTACCTGCTGGTCGGCCCAGACTGGAAGGGCGTGACCCCGCCTGGCATCAAGAAGGTGTTTCACTCCCAAACACAACTCCTCTTCGCGATCTTTCGCACCCAGCTTTTCAATCCGGCGGACATGCCAAACGTCGAAAAGATCCAGTCCGGTTATGGGGCCCAGCCGTTATCGGCTTATCTCAAGCAGCCCGCGCCGCCTGCCGCGCCGGCGATCAACTTTCCGAAGTTCGACAAGGCCCTGGCCAAGACCGACTTCTTCAAGTATCTGGGCTTTGCGTTGCAGTTTGCCCCGGCCACACCGGAAGAAATGGCGATCCGCGCGAAGCTGGCCCAGCTGGGCATCGGCGCCGGCAAGGACTTCAACTTCCAGGATCTGTCCGCCGAGCAAAAGGCCGCAGTGGTTGAGGGCATGCAGGCCGGGCATGCGAAGGTCCAGGACGCGGTCAATCATCTCGGCACGCAGGTCAATGGCTGGAACATCGTGAGTTCCGGCGGTGACGCGGCGTTCTACAAGGATGATTGGCTAAAGCGTGCCGCCATCGCGCAAGCGGGCATCTACGCCAACGACGCCGAAGAGGCCACGTATCCGATGGCCAAGGTCCTGTCCGATGGTGCGCCGCTTGACGGCAGCAAGCACAACTACACAATCACCTTTCCTGCCGGACAGCTTCCGCCGGTCAATGCCTTCTGGTCGGTGACCATGTACGACGGCAAGTCGCAATTGTTGATCAAGAATCCGATCAATCGATACCTCATCAATTCGCCGATGCTGCCTGACATGAAGAAGAATGCGGACGGCTCGTTGACGCTCTACGTCCAGAAGGATTCACCTGGCGCGGACAAGGAAAGCAACTGGCTGCCAGCACCGAACGATCTAATCTACATGGTAATGCGCCTGTATTGGCCGAAGACCGAAACCCCTTCCGTGCTCCCTCCTGGCAAAGGAACGTGGAGTCCGCCCGCGATCGTCAAAATCAATTGAACATTTAACGACCTGTGCAGCAGACGGCACTAACGCGCCGCTGCTGTACCAGGGATGTCAGGGTTTCACAGATGTCTTGACCCTCCGCTCCAGGTCGATTGCGGCCCCACGCAATGCGCAGCAATCGGCTGTCTGTCCCCTCAGGATCGGTAACCTCAAACTCAGCAACATAAATTCCCCGCCAGCCACTACCGGGAAATCGATCATCGACCTGGCTGAGTGCTGAGTTGAACCGGTTCGGTTTCGACTAACACTCTGGAAATGATCATCGACTGGGTCGTTTTCACGTACTTCTGAAAATGCGCAGATGCAATATGGCTCCGATACGCGGCCTCATCTGCATAGATCTCAAAGAAGTGCAGTCGATTCGGGTGTTCTTTTTCCGCAACCGAATAAATCGCCAGAACACCAGGCTCGAGCCGAACGGAATCGGCCATTTCTTCCTTGACTGCAACCTGATAGGCCGCCAGTTGCGCCGGATCAATCACCAGTTGCGCAATACGCACAACCTTTTCTGCCGGTGGTGCGGCAAGCGCTAATCCCACCCAAAGAAAACTCATGGCAATAGTGGCGTGCAGGGCTGATATCCGCATTGATAATTCTCTGATGGTGATTAGCGAAGTAATGCTACAGCCCACCCTCGGCGAGCATTCATGAGCAAATCAGATAACTGTTGTGAATGCACGGATCCTCGCAAGCGAGTTTGTCCAACCTAAGGGTGTGATTCCTATCCAGCAGGGCCGTACCGTGGATTACTGAGCGCTACTCACGTACTCATTCTGAAAACGCCAGTTATCAGCAGCAACGCAGTGCCATAGGCTCCCACGATGAACAGTCCAAACAACACTGTTTTCTCACCCAGGGCCCTTTCCAGGAGAGATGCTCAACGGAAAGGAATCATCAAGGAGCACTCGGCCTTATCCACCCAAACTGCGAATGGAGACGTTGATGAACCCTAGGCGTGAGCTATAAGCCTTGGCGAAGTGAAGATGCCGAAGCTTTTCTCCCCGACGGCGCGAAAGCGGTAGCAACACACTTGCTGGCTGGCGCTAATCCCACCGCGCAGAACGCATTCAAAATCAAACTGGCAGAACGGACGATTGGTCTTGCTATTTCCAACGCATCTTCCTAATCCAAATGACCGGCATCGTATGACTGCAGCCGCTTGACCAGGAGTAATCCTCATGAAGTTTGATACGCCTGCGAGCACCAACCCCATCGATCAACTGAAGGTGATTGGTCAACCCAAAGATCGCCTTGAAGGCCAACTGAAAACAACCGGTACGGCGACCTATGCATACGAACAACAGGCCGCTGTCAGCCCGCCGGCTTACGGGTATGTCGTCGGTTCAGCAATCGCCAAGGGCAGGATCTCCTCAATTGATACGAGCGAAGCACGCCAAGCCAGCGGCGTTATCGCTATCGTCACCCATGAGAACGCAGGTCAACTGGACAGGGGCGAATTTTACGTTGATCGCGCACTGGCGGGCCCACAGGTTGATCACTATCACCAGGCAGTAGCAATCGTCGTCGCGCAGACGTTTGAACAAGCCAGGGCCGCTTCGGCTTTGCTTAGGGTCTTCTATGCAAGAGAGCCTGGCTCCTACGAACTGGCAGCGCAGCAAGAGTCGGCCAAGACACCCGCACCGGGTGCGTTTGGCCCTCCTCCACACACCGCGATCGGAGATTTCGAAGGCGCGTTCAAGCAGGCAGCGTTGACACTTGATGGTCATTACACTACCCCGGACCATGCCCATGCGATGATGGAACCCCACGCCACTATCGCTCAGTGGCAGGGAGACAAACTGACACTTTGGACTTCGATCCAGCAGATGAATTGGGGTGTAAGAGATCTGGCCAAAACACTCGGTATCCCCAAAGAAAACATTCACTTGATCTCGCCGTACATTGGCGGCGGCTTTGGTGGGAAAGGCACCATCCTGTGTGATGCTGTCTTGGCGTCTCTTGCCGCTAGAGAGGCCGGGCGCCCGGTGAAGGTTGCACTCCCTCGCCCGCTCATGTTCAACAACCTGACCCATCGACCGGCGACGATTCAAAGAATCCGGCTTGGTGCAAATGCGGACGGCAAACTGACTGCCATCGGCCACGAGAGTTGGTCGGGAAATCTGCGCGGCGGTCGTACTGAAGCCGCCACCGCATCGACCCGAACGCTGTATGCGGGCGCTAACCGTATGACCCGCCTGTACCTTGCCGAACTCGACCTTGCTGAGGGGAGCGCCATGCGTGCACCCGGTGAAGCACCCGGCATGATGGCGCTGGAAATTGCCATGGACGAAATGGCTGAGAAATTGGCTATGGATCCTGTGAAGTTTCGCGTCATCAACGACACCCAGGTAGATCCGGAGCAGCCTGAACGTCGGTTTTCTCAGCGCCAATTAGTTGAGTGTCTGAATACGGGAGCCGATCATTTCGCATGGGCTCAACGTAATCCTCATCCAGGTAAAGAACTGCAAGACGGTTGGTGGATCGGAATGGGGATGGCGTCCGCGATTCGAGGCGCCCCCACGACAAAGTCCGCTGCTCGCGTGCGACTTGATCGCAAAGGCATCGTCACCGTCGAAACCGACATGACAGACATCGGCACCGGCTCTTACACAATCATTGCGCAAACGGCTGCGGAGATGATGGGCGTAGACATGGACAAGGTGAACGTCTACCTGGGGGATTCCAAGTTCCCGGAGTCGTCAGGATCTGGTGGCCAATGGGGAGCAGCCTCATCCACGGCTGGCGTCTATGCTGCCTGCGTGAAGCTAAGAGACGCCGTCGCAACCAGATTGGGCCTTGATCCCACAAAAACCGAATTTATCGACGGCCACGTTCGTGAAGGTTCGAAAACCCTGCCATTGGCACAGGCGGCGAAGGACGGTGATCTGATGGCCGAAGACGTCATGGAGTTCGGCGACTTGGCAAAGCAGTATGCCCAGCAAACCTTTGGCGCTCACTTCGTTGAGGTGGGTGTAAACGCCGCCACAGGAGAAATTCGCATTCGCCGACAGTTGGCGGTATGTGCAGCAGGCAGGATACTCAATCCCAAGACTGCTCGCAGTCAGATCATTGGAGGAATGACCATGGGCGCAGGTGCTGCGCTTATGGAAGAAATGATTGTGGATCATCGCCTGGGTTTTTTCGTCAATCACGATCTGGCCGGCTACGAAGTACCGGTGCATGCCGATATCCCTCATCAGGAGGTCATTTTCCTCGATGAAGTAGACCCCTATGCAACGCCGCTTAAAGCTAAAGGTGTCGGCGAGCTTGGTATTTCCGGAGCAGCAGCGGCGATTGCGAACGCTGTCTATAACGCTACCGGCATAAGGGTTCGCGATTATCCCATTACGCTCGATAAGCTGATTGACCACTTGCCCGCCGTGGGCTGACCTTACCGCTCTTAGCTTCGGAGTCATCAATGCAACTCAGCCGCACGAACCTGGCAGATATTGTTTATTTCCTCGCCATCGCTCGGCATCAAAGCTTCAGAAAGGCGGGTCTTGAAGTGGGAATCAGTGCGTCCGCGCTGAGCCACGCCATGAAAGGACTGGAGGCGCGGCTTGGCGTTCGACTGCTCAATCGCACCACCCGAAGTGTGACGCTCACGGCCGCTGGCGAGGAGTTGCAAGGCCTCATAAGCGCTCCGGTGAATGACATCGGGCAAGCGCTGGAGACCCTTAACCGGTTACGTGATGAGCCCGCCGGGCGTATCCGCCTGAACGTCTTGAGCGACGGTGCAAAACTGCTGCTGGGCCCCGTGCTGCCGGTTTTTGTTGATCGCTATCCGGACATTGAGGTCGACCTCACCGTCACCAATCGAATGGTCGATGTTATCGGCGACGGGCATGATGCGGGAATTCGTTTCGGTGGGACGGTTCCCGAAGACATGATCGCTCAGCGGCTCTCTCCCGATGTGGCCTGGGCAGTCGTCGGAACGACTGATTACCTTGAGCGATTCGGTACCCCGAAACATCCAGAAGATCTATACCAACATCGTTGCTTGCGCGTGCGGCTGGGTAATGCCCGCATCTACCATTGGCAATTTACGAAAGAGGGTCAACAGCTGGAGGTAGATGCACCGGGCCCCATCACGATCGATGAGACCCGCGTCGGTGTAGCGATGGCGATGCGCGGCGCCGGTTTAATGTATGTTCCGGCGTGGGTAGTCGAGCGCCAGATCGCGGAAGGCTCCCTGCGGCGAGTCCTCGAGGACTGGACTCACCACGACCCCGGTTTTCACATCTACTACTCAAGCTTCAGACAGGTTCCTGTGGGCCTTCGCCTCCTCATTGACCTCATCCGCGAACTGGAACCCCTGGGGCCACTTCCCTAACAACTTCAGCTCTCCTGCCGCTTGCTGAAGACATCGCCAAATACCGGCACCGCCGAAAATGCGTTAGGCCAGCCTGCATAGAACGCGAGGTGTGACAGCAATTCGGAGGCCTCGGTTTGCGTCAGGCCATTGTCCATCGCTCGGTTGAGGTGGTAACCGATCTGGGCAACCTGACCGTTTGCCACTAGCGTCGTGACCGTAATCAGGCTGCGGTCTCGGGGCGCAAGACCCGGTCGCAGCCACAAATCGTTGAATAACGCGCTGGTGGTGTATTGCACCAAACCGGGCGAAACCGGGCCAACGGATTTGTCGACAGCCGCAACGCGTGCGTCTTCAGCAGCCTGATTGATCGGCAGCAGGACGGGCGACACCGGCGCCAGTTGATCAGACTCTATCCCGTGCTTGCTAAAGACCTCTTTGGCAATCGGAGCCGCTCCAGCGGCATTACCCCAACCTGAATAAAACGCGAGATGGTTGATTGCTTCGGATAACTCCAAAGGCGTCACACCATTCTCCAGCGCCAGATCCAGGTGAGCGGCCAGCTCGGCTGTCTGACCTCTTGCAATCAGGACGGCCACCGTCGCCAGGCTTCGATCGCGGGGAGACAACTCTGAACGTTTCCACACCTCACCAAGAAGCAGGTGGTCGGCATTGTGAGCCATTACGGGTGAAGTAGCACGAATATCGGCTGAAGTTGCCATGTGAGGAATTTCCTTGGTCATTGCCCCTTTCGGGGCAGCGCAGGCAGACAAGCAGATGGCTAAGCTTGCTACTGCAAATTTGCGAATAATCATAAAGAAGCGCCGTACTGCGCTTCGGTGACAGGCTCAAGCCACTCGACGTTCTTGCCGTCAAGCGCCTCTTGAATGGCCATGTGAGTCACGCCGGTCGTACTCGTTGCGCCATGCCAATGCTTGACGCCCGGGGGAGTCCAGATCACGTCTCCAGGCTTGATAACCTGTTTGTCGGCGCCCTCTTGTTGAACCCATCCGGTTCCCGTCGTGACCACCAACACTTGTCCCAGCGGGTGGGTATGCCACATCGATCGCGCCCCTGGTTGAAAGGTCACATACCCTGCCGAGACTTTCGACGGTGTCCGTGCGGCGAAGAGAGGGTCAATTCGTACATTGCCCACGAAATTAGTGGGAGCACCGATGACTGATGCCTGCTCACCATTTCTCACGATAGTCATAGATTGCGCAGAGGAGGCATCGGCAGCGCAGGCGTTGAATGCGACGGCGGCCATCAGGGCAACTGCGGGCATGGATGCTCTTTGGCGCATCGGTAGCTCCTTGCTGAATGAATAGAGTTGTGACCAACCTAATTCATGTCTCTACATTCAACTACCGGCTTTGCGGTTGATGCACCGATGAGCGTGACTCAACAATGCTGACCAAGCGCACCGGCATCCGGGGCATTGTTGCGGTTCGAGCAGTCGCGTTGACAGCCGTTACTGCTAGAAAAAAAACGCCGAGATGTGAATTTTTTCGTACGCTCCTGTATCTGATCAAGAAAGAAGCCGTGCTATCAAAAAGATGGCATCGGTAAAGCAGGCTCGTCTGGCCTCCGCCACATCGCAGCTCAATGGGGTGCATCCGGACAGATCAGTTATAGAGTGGCTCGCATGAAATCAGCTGAGAAAGCCGTCAATCCGATCGGATTGGAAGACATCACCATCGTCGACGACGCAAAAATGCGTAAGGCGATCACCGCCGCTGCACTCGGCAACGCGATGGAGTGGTTCGATTTCGGCGTCTATGGTTTTGTTGCCTACGTTCTCGGCAAGGTATTTTTCCCCGGCGCCGATCCCGGCGTGCAGATGATTGCGGCGTTGGCCACCTTCTCCGTTCCCTTCCTGATCAGGCCTCTAGGCGGTTTGTTTTTCGGTACGTTGGGCGATAAGTATGGTCGGCAGAAAGTTCTGGCTGCCACCATCGTCATCATGTCTCTAAGCACCTTCGCCATCGGGCTGATTCCGTCGTATGCCTCGATTGGCATCTGGGCGCCGATTCTTCTATTGCTCGCTAAAATGGCCCAAGGTTTTTCAGTGGGGGGTGAATACACCGGCGCCTCGATCTTCGTCGCCGAATATGCTCCAGATCGCAAGCGCGGTTTCCTTGGCAGCTGGCTGGATTTTGGCTCTATCGCCGGCTTCGTCTTCGGCGCAGGTCTTGTCGTGCTGATTTCCACCATTCTCGGCGAAGAGCAGTTTGAGGCATGGGGCTGGCGCCTGCCCTTCTTCCTCGCCCTGCCCCTGGGCATGATCGGGCTCTACCTGCGTCACGCACTGGAGGAGACACCGGCGTTCCAACAGCATGTCGAGCAACTGGAACAGGGTGATCGCGAAGGCCTTGCCACAGGCCCGAAAGTGTCTTTCAAGGAGGTGGCCACCCAGCATTGGCGCAGTCTGATGACCTGCATTGGCGTAGTGGTGGCCACTAACGTCACCTACTACATGCTGCTCACCTACATGCCGAGCTACCTGACACACAACTTGCACTACAGCGAAAATCACGGCGTGTTGATCATCATCGCGATCATGGTCGGCATGTTGTTCGTCCAGCCGGTAATCGGGCTCATTAGCGACAAGATTGGCCGCCGCCCCTTCATTATCTTCGGCAGCGTCGGTCTGTTCTTCCTCGCCATCCCAGCCTTCATGTTGATCACCAGTGGCAAGATCGGCCTGATCTTTTCCGGTTTACTTGTGTTGGCAGTGCTGCTCAACTTTTTCATCGGCGTAATGGCTTCCACACTTCCGGCGATGTTCCCCACACACATCCGCTACAGCGCCCTGGCCAGCGCCTTCAATGTCTCGGTGTTGATCGCGGGTCTTACCCCCGCCGCCGTAGCCTGGCTGGTGGAAAGCACGGAAGATCTGTACATGCCGGCCTACTACCTGATGGTGATAGCCGTGGTGGGGCTGATTACCGGCGTGACGATGAAAGAAACAGCGAACAAACCATTGCGTGGTGCAGCGCCGGCGGCTTCCGACATTGAGGAAGCCCACGAATTGCTTCAGGAACATCACGACAACATCGAGCAGAAGATAGAGGACATCGACAAAGAAATTGCCGAGCTGGAAGCTAAACGCGAGCATCTCGTGCAGCAGCATCCGCGAATCGAATAGCGCGGCAGTGTTGGTTACGCCCTCTCATTTCCAGCGGCTGCAAAACAAAAGATCATTCGCCATACCCAAACCCTGTTGTTTCGAGGGGATGACGTACCTGGCCCTTTATGCCTCGACGAATGCTGCAAGCGACCACATGCGTTGGTTGCGTTCGCCGGCTACAGGGGGCGACTGAACAATCGTCTTGCTCAATCACCCGCTGCGAAAGGTGACCGACAATGGCTAAATTTCAGTTTCCCCTGCTCTTGGGTAACAAGAGGGGCGCCGCAAAGACGCCCTATTGTCTGCAAGCAATCCTTGACTCAGTTGATCAGCCTGCGGAGACGGTCATACCGCCGTCGGCCATAACCACGGAGCCGACGATGAAACTCGCGCGGTCCGAGGCGAGAAATGCCACGACTTCGGCGATTTCCTCAGGCTGCGCGGCACGACCAATGGGGGCAGCCTCGCCGTGCTGGGCCAGGAAGCCAGGGCCGTCATCAACCACGTCGTTAAGGATATTGGTCACCACGTCGCCAACGCCGATAGCATTAACGCGAATGCCATGCCCAATCGCCTCAAGTGCCAACGTGCGGGTCAACTGGGCCAATGCGCCTTTGGAAGCGGTGTAAGCGGCAATGGTGGGAAATGCAAAATAGGATGCGTAAGAGGCGATGTTGACAATGGCTCCCGATTTGTTGGGCATCATCGCCTTGACTGCTTCGCGGCAATGCAGGAAGGCCGCGGTGGCGTTGACTGCCTGGATGCTCTCCCAGTCTTCGCGGGTCATGTCGATGACCAACTTGTTGATGATGATCCCGGCGTTATTGACCAGGATGTCCAGTCGCCCGAACGTCTCAACGGCCAAGCCGACCGCGCGCTCGGCGGCGCCGTCTTCGGTGATGTCGGCCACCAGTGGTACTAACCCGGGGCGGGTGAGCTTCTCGACGGCGCAATTGCGGTCTTCAGCAATCACCTTGGCGCCACGTGCGTGCAGTAACAGTGCGATAGCTTTGCCTATGCCACTTGCGGCACCGGTGACCAGCGCGACTTTGCCTTCTACTTCGTTTGGAATGCTGCGATTGATCTCAGTCATGACGCTCTCCTGCCTTACAAGCCGACGAGATATTCGACGGCTCAGCGCCCGTGATGGCGCTGTCGTTATCGACGGGTTAACTGTCTCGCAAGGGGGATAATGGCGCTTTCGCAAACTTGCCGAAGCTGTCGGAGTTTTGCGACAACGTTGAAATGACTGAGGGATGAACTTCCGTTTTGTTCCGCACAGGTCGGCGTTTCAGACGACCTTGTTCAAATATGCCGATGGCACGTTACTCTATCGACGCCAGCCCCCACCTAAGCGCTTTCGATGGAGTCTCCTGTGCACCAGCCTGAATCTGAAGACCTGACACCAATCGCGGCTCAGCGCATCACGGCCGAATCGATGCCGCATCATTTGCCGGGAACACCACAGATGTTGCTGCGTCTTCCGCCGATGCAGGATGTGATGGTGCAGTTGTTCAGCCACCACAGCACCGTCGAGCCGATACTGGTGCCCGCAGTGGTGGAGCCTCTGTTGGTACTGGTCCTGGCAGGAACGGCCAAGGTCGAGGAGCGCTCTGTCGGCGGAGAATGGAAAGCCGTCAAGGTGCAGGCTGGCGACTTCTTTCTCACCAACACAAGCGAGCCCTACGAAATGCGCTGGCAGACCGTGGGGTGCGATACATTCGAAGTGATGCATCTGTATCTCGGCCTTCCACTGATCGATCAGGCTGTCCGTGATCTTCTGGGCGAACACACCGCTCGGGTGACCTTCCTCGATATTTCAGGCGCTCAGGATGAGCGGGTGAATTTCATGCTGAATCAGTTGCGCTTCGAGTTGATCGAAGAGCGTAAGCCCAGCGTGTTGTTCGTACACAGCCTGGCCCAGGCGCTGACCGTCCACTTGATACGCCGTTATCTCGACCCCAACAGCACTACCCGTCGCAGCAACGCACTACAAGCGTTCAAACTGCGACGCGTCATCGATGCGATGAATGAGCACCTGGCCGATGAGTTCCGCCTTGCGCATTTGGCTCAAATCGCCGATTTGAGCGAATATCACTTCAGTCGGATGTTCAAGCGTGCCACGGGGATGTCACCCTCGCAGTATTTCATTCGTCTGCGCATGAGTCGCGCCCGACATCTACTGCTCGAGACCGACGGGACCATTATTGATATTGGATTGGAAGTGGGTTATTCCAGCCCCAGCCATTTCTCCCAGGTTTTTCGTCGCGAGGTGGGCATCACACCCAGCGCCTACCGACAAGCGTGACATGTCCTGCAAGTTCTGCACTTTGGAGCGCTCATCCAGCTTGAGTGTCTGTTTGCACACGAAAGCGGCCCCGTCGCTTCAGCCCTTTGCGATTAGTGGATCTTGAGGTTCGCCGCCAGAAAGTCCATGAACGCTCTGACACGTGTGGGCAATTTTCCTCCCTGCCCTACGTAAACCGCATGCACCTCAGTTTTCTCGATGGGCATGAAATTCTCTAAAACCGGAACCAGGCGGCCATGCGCCAGATCTTGCTCAACCTGGCAAAACCCTACGCGCGCGAGACCAAGCCCGAGGATTGCAAGTTCTCGTACTCCATTACCGTCACTGACCCGTGCGTTCCCGGTAACGGATTCCGAAAACCGTAGGCCGTCATCGCTTACGAAGTTCCACTCCATCACCGGTTGGCTAAAGGTGAACCCCAAACAATTGTGGTCCGCAAGATCGGATGGAATTTTTGGTATACCCCGTTCCGCAAGGTAGACCGGTGACGCCACGATAAGCCCTCTCGTCTCGCCCAGGCGCCTGGCCACGAGACTGGAACTTTTGAGTGGGCCACTGCGGATGGCCACGTCAGCTCGAGCGCTAATCAGGTCTACGACTTCGTCACTGAGGAAAACCTCCACCGATACGCCAGGGTGGTGCTGCAAGAATGTCGTCAATAGCGGCAGCAAATACAAACGCCCAAGATCAACGTTGCAATTGACCCGCACTGTTCCCTGCGGTGCACAACTGGCGGCTGCTTCCTGCTCAGCCTCATCGAGTGCCGCCAGGATAGTCAGGCTGCGCTCATAGAACGCGGCCCCTTCAGGAGTAAGCAACTGCCGCCTTGTTGAGCGATTGAGCAATCGCGCACCCAGGCGATTTTCCAGCCTTGAGACCAGCTTACTGACTGCTGATGGGGTCATCCCACAGTTCTTGGCGGCTGCCGTATAGCCGCCGTCTTCAACGACCCTGACGAACACGTTCATTTCGGCGAAGCAGTTTATGTCTAACCGTCTCATATGAATTCACGTCACAAGTTGTATGACCTAGTACCGGCTATATCCGCCGCATTGCCGCTCATACTCTAATCCAGAGCCCGCAAGGCGGAGGTGAAATTCAGTAAATGACGTGCAACCACCTGGATACCAAGTCTGGAGGATGAGATGAACAGCGAGATAAAACTGGTCCTTGTTCACAGTGGCGAGGATGAACAAGGATTTCAGCCTGCGCTGATGAAGTGGGTGACTGATGTTTTAGCGCAACGTGCCGAGTTCGAACTTTGGTTAGTCGAACCCACCCACCTCATGTTCAGGTCTGACGATGCAGCAGTACTTCAGCGACAGGAAAGTCTTCGCCATTTGGCCGAAGCAGATGCATTCCTGATCATTACATCGGAAGAGCGCAATGTTTATCACACCGAGCTGAAGGCATTCATTGACCAGGTTTGCGATCGCTGGCACGCAAAGCCGGTGGCATTCATCGGCTACGGCGGAGTGTCGGGTGGACTGTGCGCGGTAGGTCAGCTTCGCCAGGTTCTGGCCGAACAGCACGCGGTACCCATCTGCAATTTCGTGTCCTTCCCTGATTCCTCGGCGCTTACAGAGGGAGGTGAGGCAATACTTCAGACTGATCAAGCCAGGCTACCAATGGCTCGAATGCTGGTACAGCTGAACTGGTGGGCGAAAGCCCTGAAGACTGCGCGGAAACAGATGCCCTATGAACGGGTGAGCTAAACCTGTGTGCACAGGCGTCTCTGCAGAAATAGGCAAAGGTTACGCAGTATCCGACTAACGAAAATTAGTTGCCCGTCCCTAATCTTGTTCCCAGTGCCTTTCAAGGCGAACAGTAGAGGAAACCGATCATGTTGAACATCAAAGATAAAGTCATCGCAATCACCGGCGCAAGCAGCGGTATCGGTGAGGCTACCGCGCGACTGCTGGCTAGCAAGGGCGCGAAAGTAGTAATCGGCGCTCGTCGAACCGACCGACTTAAAGTGATTGCTGGCGATATCAATGCGTCCGGCGGTAAGTCCGAATTCCGTGCTCTGGACGTCACAGATAGAAAGGACGTCCAGGACTTCATCGACTTCGCCGTTAGCCGGTTCGATCGGGTCGATGTACTGGTGAACAACGCAGGTGTGATGCCTCTCTCCAAACTTGAGGCACTCAAGTTGGATGAGTGGGACCGTATGATTGACGTGAACATTCGCGGAGTTTTACACGGTATCGCTGCCACATTGCCGCTCATGCAGCGCCAACGGGCCGGGCAAATCATCAATATTGCCTCCATTGGTGCCTATGCAGTAAGTCCGACTGCGGCCGTTTACTGCGCCACCAAGTACGCTGTGCGGGCCATCTCCGAAGGCCTTCGCCAAGAGGTTGGAGGCGACATTCGGGTTACGGTCATCGCTCCAGGTGTCACAGAGTCGGAGCTGGCCGAGAGCATCTCGGACGAGGGCGGTCGCGAAGAAATGAAGGCGTTTCGCAAAATCGCAATATCGGCCGACGCCATAGCGCGAGCGATTGCCTATGCCGTGGAACAACCCGCGGATGTGGATGTAAGCGAGCTGATCGTTCGGCCCACGGCGAGCCCTTTCTGACGGAATGTGCAAATGCCACGCAGACCTTCCTGTCAGGCGGTCCAAGTCACCAACCGAGCGTGCCAACGCCTACAGAAGGGCTTCCCACGGTCAGGAAATGGGCGGAGTCTGTTGACCCGCCCCTTCCCTGCATCGCAGAGATACGCCTTATGAAGCAGCCACTCGACCAAGCTCATTGACTGATGCGCCGGCTTGCTCCAGCCAGATTTTACGTCGGGCAAACAAGGCGGGAGCACTGACGTTTACCTCTGTAATCAACATGTCCAGTTCGGCGTTTTTCAGTTGGCCGTTTTCAACCAGCACTCGCCCCGCCACCATGGTCATGTCGACATCGCCACCCTGAACGGCATGGACCAGGTTGTGATGAAGGTTGGCTAGCGGCCCCTTGGTGATCAGTGGGGTCATTCTTGGCGTGTCGACGCGCACCGCGATGATGTCCGCTGCCTTGCCTTTTTCCAAAGAGCCTATCTGCTTGTCCATGCCCAGGGCGCGAGCGCCGTCGATGGTTGCCATCCGGCACACCGACCAGGCGTCGAGGGCGGCGGCGTTGAGGCTGGCGAATTTGGCCAGCAGGGATGAGACTTTCATTTCCTCGAACATGTCCAGGTTGTTGTTTTCCTTTTCGCCGTCGGTGCCCAGGCCCACGGCGACGCCCGCCGCCAGCAGTTTTTCCACCGGGGCGGCACCGGACGCCAGCTTCATGTTGCTGACCGGGTTGTGAGCCACGCCCACGTTGCGCTCGGCCATCAATGCGATTTCGCCGTCGTCGACCCAGACGCAGTGGGCCAGCAACACCTTTCTGGCGTCAAGCAAGCCAAACTTTTCCAGGGCCTGCACCGGTCTGATGCCGTAACGGCGCAGGGTTTCTTCGACGTCGAAGCGGCTTTCATTGCTGTGGGTGTGGAAGCCCACCTGATTGGCCTTGCAGATATCGGCGATGCGCTTCCAGGCCTTGGGCACGGCATAGAACAGGTGCTCCAGGCCGACCCACACGTTGATGCGACCATTGGCTGCGCCGTGCCAGCTTTCGATCAAGGCTTCGTTGCTATCCAGGGTCTCGAAATAGTCGTGGTCCGGGTGCTCGGCCACATAGGGCACCAGCACGGCGCGTATCCCTAGCTCATTGGCCGCTTCGGCGCTGCCGTGCATGTAGCGCCACATATCGACGATGGTCGTGGTGCCGGATAACAGGGCTTCGCTATAGCAAAGCATGGACGCCAGGCGAGCTTCGGCAGGGAGCAGGACGCGGTGCATGGGGTCGATGTACTGCTGCAGCCAGTCCCACACCGGTAGCCCTTCCGCGGTGCCGCGAAGGATGCCTGAGTGGCAATGCGTGTTGACCAGGCCGGGCATCAGCAGCCGGTCGGTCAGGCGCCGGACCTTGGTCAGGGGATGCCGGGCGAGCAGTTCGCTCGCCGGTCCGACCTCGGCAATCACGCCGTCGGTGATCAATACGGCGCCATCTTCAATGACGGTGTTGTGGGCGTCCATGGTGAGCACTACGTCTGCTCGCAGGAGTTCGCTGATCATCATGCTTGACCTTTTATTGAGTGTTGTTTGAAGGATGGGTATCAGCTTTCGCCCAGTACCGCGGAACGGGCTGCATCGGCCTCGGCTTCTTCTAGCGGGGTCGGGCCGTTGAACACGAGGTTGAGGATCAGCGCCGTGACGACGGTGAGGATGATTCCGCTTTCGGTGAACACCCGGCTCCATTGGGGCAGGTGGTGAAAGTACAGCGGGGAGACCATAGGGATCATGCCGATGCCGACGCTGGTGGCGGCGATCAGCAGGTTGTAACGCGACTGCTCGAAGTCGACGGTAGCGAGGATGCGTACGCCCATCAGCGTGACCATGCCGAACATCACCATGCCGGCGGCGCCGAGCACATATTGCGGTGTGGAGGCGACGACATAGGCCAGCTTGGGGAAGAGCCCGAGGCCGATGAGGATCAGCGCACCGGCCATACACACGTAGCGGCTCTTGACCCCGGTCATGGTGATCAGGCCGATGTTCTGGGAGAACGAGGTGTAGGGAAATGCGTTGAATACGCCGCCGACGACGGCGCCCATGCCATCGGCCCGCAGGCCGCGCACCAGGCGCTCCCGAGTAGTCGGTCGGCCAACCATGTTGCCCAGCGCCAGGAACATTCCGGTCGACTCGACCATGGTCACCAGCATCACCATGCACATGGAAACCACTGCCACGGCATCGAAAGTTGGCAGGCCAAAGGCAAAGGGGGTGATCGTGGAGAACCAGGGGGTTTGCGCAATGCCATCAAGAACGATATCGCCGCGAATGAAGGCAATGACGAAGCCGGCCAAGACACCCAGTAAAACCGCGATATTGGCAATGAAGCCTTTGGCAAAACGGTTGAGCCCCAGGATCAACAGCAACTGGGCCAAAGAGATCGCCAAGTAGACCGGATTGCCGTAATCCGGGTTGGGTCCGCCATTAGCCAGGGTCGGTTGGCCCCCTGCGGACCAGTCGATGCCGACGCGCATCAGGCTGATGCCGATCACCAGCAGGACAGTGCCGGTCACCACCGGCGGGAAATAGCGCATGAGCCGGCCCATAACCGGCGCGAACAGCAGGCCGAATAGCCCCGATGCGATGATCGCGCCATACACACCCGGCAGGCCGATGCCGGGGGTCAGGGCGATGGCGATCATCGGCGTGACTGAGGCGAAGGTCACGCCCATCATGATCGGTAGCTTGATGCCGAAGAATCGGTTGCCCGCGCACTGCAAGAGCGTGGCCAGGCCCGCCGCAAACAGGTCGGCATTGATGATGAGGGTCAACTGGTCTTTGGGAAGCCTGAGTGCCGCGCCGAGAATCAGTGGCACGATGATGCACGCCGAATACATCACCAGCACATGCTGGAAACCGAGTACCGCCGTTTGTATCAATGGCAAGCGCTGATCGACTGGGTGCACGCTATGGGTCATGTGTCCTCTCCTGAAAGTGTTGTCGAGGCAGTGATGAGTTAAATAGTTATTGTGGTTATGGGTAGCGCGCAGCCAACATGCGCCTGACCGTACCCGTTGTAAAAATGGGTCCTATTGATTTTTTTAATGGAGCAGCGATGAGGTTGTCCCTCGAGCAATTGGCGGCATTTTCAGCGGTGGTCAGCGAGCGCTCGTTTTCGGCGGCGGCACGCAAACTGGGCAAGTCGCAATCCGCGGTGAGCATTTCCGTGGGCAATCTGGAAATCGATCTTGGGATCACCCTGTTCGACCGCAGCCAGCGCTATCCGCAACTGACCAATGAAGGCCGGGCTTTATTGCGTGATGCCGAGGCCATCCTGGGCCAGTGTTTCAACATGGAAAATCGTGCCAGCAGCCTGGCGGAGGAGTTAGAGACCGAGTTGGTAATCAGCATCGACGAGGCGATTCCCTATGCATCTCTCGCGCCTGTGCTGGAAGAATTTTCCCGGCGCTTCACCCATGTTGATCTGACCGTGCTGCACCCTTCCGGGCAGGACGCTCTGGCGATGATTGAGGAGAAAAAGGTCTTGTTTGGGGTGATGTGCACGCGCACCCATTACCCGAGGAACCTGCAGTTCATACGCCTGGGCAGTATCACTTTTAGCAACGTCGCCTGCCGCGACCATCCGCTGGCCGGGATGCCCACGGTCAGCTTCAACCAGTTAAGCAACTACCGTCAGTTGATCTACCTGCCCTTCCAGGACCGATTGCCCACCAGCGAATACCTCAACTCGCCCAACCATTGGCGCGTCGAAAGCTATTTGACCTTGATGGACATGCTGCGCGCTGGCATGGGCTGGGCGACAGTGCCCAGGCAATTAATGCAGGCATTGGGTCGCAATGGGGAGTTTGTGGAACTGCAGCTGGAGGCTTACCCGTGCACTGACTGGAAAGTGGGCGTCGACCTGGTCTGGTCTTCAAGTTTGCGCTCGGGTAAGGCGGGTACCTGGCTGCGTGATGCACTGGGCCGAACGTCGATAAAAATGCAAAAAATGAAGTTCATCCAAGCCATCTCCACGCATCAAAAAATTTGAACCGCTCTTGGATGCGTTCGCCTAATGATCAGCTGTTGGATAATTCCACAGGCTTGTGGCCTATACAGGCGTACTCCGAGAGGTAGTCAACGTGGCTAAAGACGACAAAAAAAGCAAAGGTGAGTCTTCAAAGACCGGCAAGGATTTGAAAGACAAAAAGTCATCATCGACGAAGAAATCAGCCGCGGCATCGGCTCTTTCGAAATCTCCCGATAAGAAAGACAAGAAAAAAGATGCCGAACCAAAAAAATCTGCAAAAAAAGCTGATAGCAAGCCAGAGAAGGCCAAGAAATCAGACAAGGCAGAAAAGCCGGCGAAAAAGAAGAAGTGACAACTGCGACTTGCTAGGGCTTTACGCCCTAGCTTTGTCACGCTGGGTAGCTTCATTTGGCAGGCTTGTCGTTGCCGCTTGCCCGACACCAGTGCGTTTGCGCAGATTATAACCAACGTACTACAGGCCTTATGGCCTGTGCCTCCTGGCGTACTATCCACAGGAATACCCACGCCTTTTGTGGATAGCTTTTCGGCTTACGCAAGGTACTTCAGACTGCCGTGCTTATCGACGATAGTAACGGCGATCATCTTCGTAACGATGACGCATCGCTCGATCATGATGGCGCTCCCAATCACGATGGCGTTCCGCTTCTCGGCGGGCCTGCTCTCTACGCCACTGCTCTCTACGCCAATCGTCACGTCGCCAATTATCCCTGCGGTCGTGCCAACGGCCTTCACGCCAGTAGCGATCGTCATGGGCAAGCAAGGTTTCGGTTTGTGTGCCAGTCATGCCGGCAACGGTTGGCCAAGGACTCTCAGCGACCTGGACAGGAGTCTGAACGGCTGAAACTTCAGCTGCGAAATCAGGGGTTGAGGTATTCATTTGTGTGGCGGATGCCGTGCCCACTGTTGCGAACGCGAACAGGCCGAAGAGTACCATCCGGGGGTAATGGAATCTCATGAGCGAAGACAACCTCTGATTGACTATTTGTCGTGTTGCCAACTGGCTGCAGGATGTCTGCAATGTCGCGTTTACCAGTCGGATGTGCCTATCCACATAGACCGGTAAATTGAGAAAAGTTCTAGGGATCAGTTGTTTAAAATGAGGACAACACCAAGGCTGATCTGGTGTGGGGCTCAACTGAGTAACGAACCGCAAACACCTTAAGCACTACAAACGCCCGGGGCCCGTCTCGGGCGTTTTGTTTCAACTCGCCCGTCATATTCAGCAGCGATAGCCCCATCTCTATTCTGCACAACCACAAGCCCAACCATGCGACTAAGATATAGCCACTCCACCCTCCCGTACCGGGATGCGTCGTACCTGAACGGTGCCCGGCACGAAAAAAACAACAGGAGATCCCTGCATGCAAGGCCCTGCGATCCACTCGTTCGATTTCAAAACATTGCCCTCAACGCTGCTCGACCAACTCGCTGCGCTGCTAGGTGACAGGTTCAGTTGTTCGTCGAGTGTGCGTGAGCACCATGGCAGTGACATTTCTGCCCTCGATCCGATGCCGCCGCAAGCAGTGGTGTTTGTGAACAGCCTTGCAGAGATTGTCAGTGTGCAGAAAATCTGCCACGACCATCGAGTGCCGATCATTCCGTACGGCAGCGGCAGTTCGCTGGAAGGTTGGCTGCATGCGGTCCATGGCGGCGTTTGCATCGACGTGTCGGGCATGAATCAGATCATCGAAGTGCGGGTGGACGACATGGATGTCACGGTACAGCCGGGCGTGACGCGCAAGCAGTTGAATGCAGCCTTGCACGGCACCGGCCTGTTCTTTCCTATTGATCCAGGCGCAGACGCCTCGTTGGGTGGCATGGCGGCCACTCGTGCTTCGGGCACCAACGCAGTGCGCTACGGAACCATGCGCGAAAATGTCCTGGCGATGACCGCTGTCCTTGCGGATGGTCGCGTGTTGCAGACCGGTGGCCGGGCCCGTAAATCGTCGGCCGGCTATGACCTGACGCACCTGTTGGTGGGTTCTGGCGGAACCCTGGCCACCATCGCCGAGCTGACGGTAAAACTGCATCCGATTCCGGAAGCCATTTCGGCGGCAGTGTGCAGTTTCCCTAGCGTCGATCACGCGGTGCGCACGGTTATCCAGGCCATCCAGTTGGGCATTCCAATGGCACGCGTCGAGCTGATCGATGCGCTGACCGTTCGCGCACTGAACGCCTACAGCAAGACTTCGCTGCAAGAAGCCCCCTGCCTGTTTTTTGAACTGCACGGCTCCGAATCCGGCGTCAAGGAGCAAGTGGAAACGCTGCGCATGCTTGCCGACGATCAAGGTGGACAGCACTTCGAATGGGCACTGCATCCTGAAGATCGCACCCGGCTGTGGCAGGCGCGGCACGATGCTTATTTCGCGGCACTGGCACTGCGCCCCGGTTGCCGCTCGGTGACCACCGATGCGGTCGTACCGATCTCGCGTCTGGCCGAATGCATCGAGGCGACGGCTGCTGATCTGCTGGAACACGATTTGCTCGCCCCTATTTTCGGCCACGTTGGCGATGGCAACTTCCATGCGGTGATCCTGATCGACCCGGATGATCCGGATCAAGTCGAACGGGCCGCCACTGTCGCGCACCGATTGGCCGAACGCGCTATCGCGATGAACGGTTCGTGCACGGGAGAACACGGTGTCGGCCTGACCAAACAATCATTCCTGCCAGCGGAATTTGGCCAGAACGCGGTAGACACCATGGCGGCCATCAAGGCCGCGCTGGACCCGCAACAATTAATGAATCCCGGGAAGATCTTTTCCCGCGGTACACCGGTCGCGTAAACCGAGTTGCGAGAGGCTCGCCATGGAAATCCGTCAACTCAAATACTTTGTCGCCGTCGCCGATGCTGGCAGCCTTTCTGCGGCTGCCCGCAAAGTGCTGATTGCTCAATCGGCGTTGAGCAAGCAAATGAGTGCGCTTGAGGCCGAGTTGGGTGTGACCCTGTTCCATCGCGGCAATAGCGGCATCGCCATCAATGAAGCAGGCAAAGTGTTTTACGAGTACGCCTTGGGCATCCTCAAGCAAATGCGCGATGCCAAGGCAGCGGTTCTACCGGGGCATGGTGTATTGACGGGTTCCATCGTCGTGGCGTTACCGCAGAGCGTGTCGCCGATCGTTGCTCTGCCACTGTTGCAGGCAGTAGGCCGGACCTACCCTCAGGTGGAGTTGCAATTGAACGAAGAGTTGACCGGCAATCTGGTCGACCAGTTGATCCGGGGCAGCGTTGATATCGCGTTGTTCACGCCGACAGGATTGCCGGCGGAAGTGAGTTTCACGCCGCTGATCGAAGAGGATCTTTATCTCATACATCGCGCCAACGACCCCGAGGCGCCACTGCCCGGGGAGGTGACGTTGACCCAAGGCGTGGCGCGTCCGCTGGTCTTTCCCAGCAAGGCCCACAGCCACAGCACCCGCGCCATCGTCGACCAGGCCCTGGAACAGCAAAAGCGCTTACCTGCCGCGGTGGCCATGGAAGTCAACTCGGTCTACATCCTCAAAAGTGCCGTCGAGGCTGGCATCGGCCCGACAATCATGCCGCTCAACCTGGTATTGCGTGAGGTCGCCGAAGGTCGTCTGGTGGCACACCCGTTTGCGCCGCCCGGAGTGTTTCGCACACTGGGTATCTGCACCTGTGGGACGCGACCAGCCAGCAATTTGCGCACCTTGATCGCGCAGTTGATCACCCAGGTCGTGCACGACATGTGCCGGTCAGGTGAATGGCCTTCCACACGCTTACTGCCGCCGCCCTGAATAACCGATTCATCTTCGCTTCGACAACAACAATAAAGAGGCTAACCATGAACCAACCTCCACTCCCAACGGGCGTGATGCCCGACCATGCCTTGAAATCCGCCTACCGAAAGACAGCATGGCGAATTATTCCGCTGCTGATCGCCTGTTATCTGGTGGCTTATCTGGATCGGGTCAATGTCGGTTTCGCCAAGTTACAGATGCTCGACGACTTGAAATTCAGTGAAGCCGTTTATGGCTTGGGCGCGGGAATATTCTTCCTCGGCTATCTGATCTTCGAAATTCCCAGCAACATCGCCCTTCACCGTTTTGGTGCTCGTCGCTGGATTGCCCGGATCATGGTTAGCTGGGGTTTTCTGTCGGCGGCCATGATGTTCATCGAGACGCCTCTGGCCTTCTATGTGTTGAGGTTGCTGATCGGTATCGCCGAGGCGGGCTTCTTTCCCGGCATTATCTTCTACCTCACCACCTGGTTCCCCAGCCATCGACGCGGGGTGATGACTGCGATGTTCATCATGGCCCTGCCCGTCTCCAGCATGTTCGGTGCGGTGGTCTCCGGTCTGATCCTGCAGCATTTCAATGGCGTCGCCGGCTATGCAGGATGGCAATGGCTGTTTGTCATTGAGGGGCTACCCGCAGTGGCGTTGGGGGCTGCAGTGTTCTTTCTGCTGCGCGACCGAATCGCTGATGCTCACTGGCTGACGCCTGAAGAGCGCCAAGGCATGCAGGCGGCCATCGACCGTGAGGCGTCGCAAAAACAGAGCCATCGCCTGCGCGACGGTTTGCTCAACCCCCAGATATGGCTGCTCGGTGCCGTGTACTTCTGTCTGGTGCTGGGCCAATACGTGATCAGCTTCTGGTTGCCGACCATCATCCGCAACAGCGGCGTGCAACAGCCGGCGGTGATCGGTGTGCTGAGTGCCATTCCCTACGCGGCAGCTGCTATCGCAATGGTCCTGGTTGGACGTAGTTCGGACCGGCATGGAGAGTACCGTTGGCATCTGGCGATTTGCGCCGGCATTGGCGCGCTGGGCATCGCATTCGGCACTTACTTCGGTGACAACCTGTTACTCGGCATGATTGGCCTGACCATAGGCACCGCGGCGATGATCAGCAGCCTTCCGGTTTTCTGGGGCATGCCCAGCGCCGTGGTCGGCGGTGCCGCCGCAGCGACTGGCGTGGCGTTGATCAATTCATTGGGCAACATTGCCGGGTTCTTCAGCACGATTGTCGTCGGTTGGCTGACACAAGTAACCGGTACTACCCACGCCGCGATGTACATCATGGCAGCGATATTGGTCGTCGGTGGCGGGCTCGGCCTTTTGGTGTACCGCTTGCGTCCCACGCCCGTCGCCCAGACGATTTGATTCACTGACACATTCATTAGCTCGGTTGCGATAACGCCCTGACGAAACTGGCAGGGCGAGACTTAACTCGCCTGAAAAAAACTGCGTGCCTAGAAAACAACAATAAAAAACAACAGGAGCCAACAACAGTGACAAGAACCTCCCCTGTAAAACCGGCATTACTGTCAACCCTTGGTTGCCTATTGGTCGGGCCCGGACCTGCTTTTGCAGACTTCATTGCGGACGGCCACGGGGCCCTGAATGTGCGCAATTTCTACTTCAATAACGACTATAGAAATCAATCTGGCCCCCAAGGACAGAGCAAAATACGCGAATGGGGTAATGGCTTCATGCTGGATCTCAAGTCGGGCTATACCGATGGCGACTTAGGCTTCGGCCTGGATGCACTTGGCACTTTGGGGGTACGTCTGGACGGCGGAGCGGGTAATCATCGCGGCAGTTCAATGTTTCCCGACGACAGCGACGGGGCAGCCGTGCATGAGTTCAGCCGACTTGGCGTAACCGTCAAAGCAAAATTCTCAAACACCGAACTAAAGGCCGGTACGCTACAACCCAAACTTCCGATCCTGATTTCCAATGACGGCAGACTGCTCCCGCAAACGTTCGAAGGCGCAATGCTCACCTCCAAAGTCCTCGACAGCCTGACGCTGGTGGGGGGACGCATCAACGAAGCCACCGGGCGCGCTTCAACCAATGATGCCGGGCTGGCCGTTGCTGGAGGACGACGCGAAAGTCATGACTTTTCCTTCGCCGGTGCAGACTTTCAATTCAACAAACAGCTGCTCTTACAGTACTACCACGCCAAACTCGAAAATTATTACGATCAAGACTTTCTCGGCTTGACGCACACGTTCCCGATTATCGAAGGGCAAACATTCAAGACGGATTTACGATACTTCCGAACACGAGCCGAGGGTAAAAACGGCAGTGCCGAAGGGCGCGCCGCCGGTTACACACTCAGCGGCTATGGCGACACGCCGGGCCGAATCGACAACGACACGTGGGCCGCGATGCTCACTTACAACATGGGCGGCCATTCGTTGATGGGGGGTTATCAACGCGTTTCATCCGGCAGCAACTTCACTCAATTGAACCAGGCCAGCACCGGTGAAGGCGCCGCCGGCGCCAGTACCTATCTGCCTACGGACCGATTCGTCTCAAGCTTTCTGCGGGCGGGAGAAGATACCGCGTTCGGCATGTACTCCTACAACTTCGTGGCGTCAGGATTACCCGGCCTTACTGCATCCATTGGCTATTACCAAGGCACGCACATTAAACAATCCGGTGCTCCTGATGCCCGGGAATGGGAGCGCGACATCATCGTTGATTACGTTATCCAAAGCGGCTGGCTCCAGGGATTGGGTTTGGGTCTCAGAAACGCGATGCTACGAAGCGGAGTGCCGAGTGACGGAGCTCAGGATCAGACGCGACTGGTGATGACCTACACACTGGCCCTGTTCTGAATTCGAGCCCGACAACGGCTTTCTGACTTCTTCCCGGCCACGCTCGTGGCCGGGCAACGGTAACCATGATGACTAAAACGACAAGCACTCCGTTCATGCACGCCGCCGTGTCCAGATTAGAGGCTATCCGCAGTGTTGCGCTGCGCCTGTTCGTCACTGAGGGCTATCGGTCCGTAAGCCTGCGTCAACTCGCCGAGCAGGCTGGCATTCAAGCGGGTTCGCTGTATCACCACATCGAAAGTAAACAATGCCTGCTGTTCGATTTCATTGAAGAACATGAATATCGCCTGCTCAACTGCGTCAGCAAACCTCCCCTCGCCCGCTTGGACCCAAGGTCTGCACTAGGGCACTTCCTTGGCGCTTACTTGCGGTGTTCCTTGCCACGCCGCGATGAGCACCTGTTGGCCATGCGCGAGCGCTGCTGCCTGGAGCCCGCTCAACAGGCAAAAATCGAAGGTTTACGCGATAAGCAGACGCAGATTTTGAGAGACATCATCCGATCGGGTGTGGCGCGAAGGCACTTCCAGGTGGATGACCTTGATATCGCGGTGGCTACCGTACGGGCCATGCTCGATGGCGTGGTGTTCGGGCCAGTCGGCAACGACTTCCGGGCCGAAGTACTGATCAAGGCTGTGCAGCAGATGGTGCTTCGATCACTGCTCAGTGTGGATGCCGAGCCGAACACGTTTTATGAGTGAGCAATGGCACTGACCCGATGGAAGAAGTGACGGTATGTTTTTGGCAGATGTAGGGTTCATCCCTACTGATATGCCAGAAAATACTGATCATTCCAGCATTATGCAGGGTCCCGCCCGGCATTTTGCACACCCATAATTGGCCTACAACAACAAAGGGGCTCACCCTGAGGTTTGTAGGCCATGTACAAAGACCATATCGTCAAGGCTCGCATGACTGACAGCGCTCTTTTCATGGGAGCGATTGCGGCAGTCATTTTCATCATCACACTCGTCTGCGGTGTGGGTGAAGGCCGACTTTCAAACTTGATGGGACCCATCGTTCTGGACTTGAAAGCACCTCTGGCGCGTGACATCGCGGTTGGGGGCACCTTCACCATCACGGTGGTATTGAATCTCTTCATCCTTGGGCGGTTTCCCTTGCGGGCGCAGATCATCACGGTCTGGTGCGAACTGCTGGTGCTGTTCCTTTTATTCTTCGACACCTTCAATCTTTCTTACAGTTTTATCGCGACCAAAGTGGGTTTCATGATTACCCAAGGGGTTTTCACCACTGTCTACGTGTCCGCGATTTCCATTGCCATTGCGTTTGTCCTGGCCTTGTTGGGCGCGACGGCCCGGTTATCTTCCAATGGTTTCGCCATTGCGATCGCGAGCTTCTACACCTCGTTTTTTCGCGGTGTTCCACTACTTATCCAGATCTATCTGATTTACCTGGGTATTCCTCAACTCGGCTACGTGGTCGGTGCCGTTCCGGCAGGGATTCTGGCGCTTTCACTGTGCTATGGCGCCTATATGACGGAGATCTTTCGTGCGGGAATCAGCAGCATCTCGCGCGGTCAGTGGGAAGCCTCCCGGGCCATTGGCCTCAATCCCTTTCAAACGATGACTCGCGTCATTCTCCCGCAGTCCATGCGCCTGATCATTCCGCCAACGGGTAACCAATTTATCTCGATGCTCAAGGACAGCTCGCTGGTCTCTGTAATCGGCGTCTGGGAGTTGATGTTCCTGGCGCGAACCCAAGGACGCGCCGAGTTCCGTCACCTGGAAATGCTCATCACCGCAGCCGTGCTCTATTGGCTGCTGTCGATCGTGCTGGAAACCGTTCAGTCGCGTCTGGAAAAGCATTTCAATCGCGCCCACCGCTGAGTCAGGAGCATAACGATGAATCAGCCGTCAGCTTCAGCAGTCCTTGCCCCGTTTCCCGCCATATCGATTCATGAGATGCATAAATGGTATGGCGATTTCCATGTGCTCAAGGGCATCGACCTGCACATTTCGAGCGGCGAAATAGTGGTCGTTTGCGGTCCGTCGGGGTCCGGCAAGTCGACATTGATTCGCTGCGTGAATCTGCTGGAGGACTTCCAGAAAGGCAAAGTATTCATCGACGGCGTTCAGCTGACCCGCAATGCCGCCTGCGTCGCCAGCATCCGGCGCCAGGTTGGCATGGTGTTTCAGCAGTTCAACCTGTTCCCACACATGACCGTTCTGGAAAATCTCATGCTGGGGCCGCGCCTGGTGAGCAAGCTCAGTGAACGTGAGGCGCGCGAACTGGCCTGTGAATACCTTGATCGAGTGCGGATCGGGAACCAGACGGATAAATACCCCGGCCAACTCTCGGGCGGCCAGCAGCAACGCGTTGCAATTGCTCGCGCCCTTTGCATGCGGCCGCGCGTCATGCTGTTCGATGAACCCACCTCGGCGCTTGACCCCGAAATGGTCAAGGAGGTGCTGGACGTGATGGGCGAACTGGCCCAGGACGGCATCACGATGGTGTGCGTGACCCACGAAATGGGTTTCGCCCGAAGGGTTGCCGATCGAATCATCTTCATGGATCAGGGTTGCATCCTGGAGCAAGCCAAACCTGCTGAGTTTTTTGAGAACCCGCAGCACGAACGCACGCGCGAATTCCTGTCACAGATTCTCAGCCACTGAGAAGCATCACCGCGAAGTCATCGGCAAAAACAACAATAAAACCGCTCTCAAGATACCTGGAGGCTTACTCATGATCTCGATTACACGCATCTTCACTGCAGCCGCTATCGCCACCGCCGTCACGATCACTGCAGGAACCGCTTGGGCGGGTTCGACCCTCGACCGCATCCATGAAACCAAAGTGATCAAAGTGGCCACCGCCGCCAACTGGCCACCGCAATCGTTTCTGGGTCCGGACAATAAGCTGCAAGGGTTTGATATTGATGTCGCCACCGAAATCGGTCGACGCTTGGGCAGCAAGGTCGACTTCGTAACCCCCGAGTACGGGATCATCACCGCAGGACGCTGGTCGAATCGCTGGGACTTGTCGGTCGGTTCCATGACCCCCACCACCGAACGCGCTCGGGTCCTCGACTTCCCCGCTATTTACTACTACACGCCCTATGTATTTGCCGTGCACAAGGATGCAGCCGGTACCCTCGCGGCGGATCTGAATGACAAGACTATCGGCGTCGAAGCCGGCACGACATCGGAAGACTATATTAATCATCGGCTCAAGATCGACGCCGCCGATGTGCCGGCGTTTACCTACGATGTCACGCCTGGCGAGGTGAAGACTTACGGCGACAGCATGGGCCCGCTCGATGACTTGCGCATGGGCAATGGGGTCAGGCTCAACGCCACCTTGTCCGCACTGCCAACCGTCGTCGCCGCCGTCAAAAATGGCTATCCCATCGTCAGGGTTGAAGGCAAACCGGCTTACTACGAACCGTTGGCCATTGCCGTCGATAAAGGCGATGAGGCATTCAACAGTGCACTGACCAAGACCGTTGCCGACATGAAAGCCGACGGCACGCTCAAGCAACTGTCTGAAAAGTGGTACGGCGCCGATCTCACCGCCGTGCAGTAAATCCCAGGTGCAATAAACCCAAGCATTGCAGGCGCCCGTTATCGACGTGGCGCGCTGCATGCCTGCGCCCGAAAAAGGACAACGGACTCCATGTACACCTACAACAACAATTACTACACCGCCACGATGAACGAAACGACTCAGCGCGCAGCGCTGTCAGGCAACGTCCAGGCCGATGTCTGCATCATCGGCGCAGGTCTGGCGGGGCTGAGTACGGCCTGGGAATTGATATCGCGGGGGCGGTCCGTCGTGCTGCTCGAAGCAGGTCGTGTTGCCTGGGGGGCATCGGGCCGCAACGGCGGTTTCGTGCTTCAGGGCTGGTCCGAAGGATTGTCATCCATCGAGCGCCGTTGCGGAAAAACGACGGCCGCTGCGCTGTTCAAACTTTCGCTTGAAGGCGTCGACACGGTTCGAGAGATGATCACTCGACATCAACTGCCTGGTTGCGCGCCCACGCCAGGAAAGTTGAGCGTGGTTCGGTACGAGGATGGCGATAACCTCCAACGCATGCGCGACAAAATGGCGACGGACTTCGACTTTCACCTCGACTATCTTGATCGCCAGGCCGTGCGTGACAAGCTCAAGACGGACAGGTATTTCCAGGCGTTACGGGATAACCATGGGTTTCACTTCCATCCCTTGAATTATTGTCTCGGTCTCGCCCAGCTTATTGAGCGCAGCGGTGGCAGGATCCATGAACACTCACCCATGGTCCGGGTTGAGAGCCGGGATGGGCGCCATCAAGTCATCACTGATCAGGGCCGAGTCGATTGCGCTAATGTGGTGTATTGCTGCGGCGGTTATGGTGGTGCCGAGTTCGGGAAATTGCGGCGCGCATTCCTGCCGATCGCCACCTACGCGGTGTTGACCGAACATCTGGGCGAACGTTTGGCAGACACAGTAGCCACCACCGATGCTGTGGGCGATAACCGTCGTGCCTCGGACTACTACCGGATTGTCGAGGGTGACCGCTTGCTCTGGGGCGGCCGTATCACCACCAGAAACCTGCAGGATGAAAAGCGCCTGGGGCAATTGCTGACCGATGACATTCTCGACGTGTATCCGCAATTGCGGGGCATCAAGATCGAAAAAGCCTGGTCCGGGCTGATGGGCTACGCAAGGCACAAAATGCCTCACATCGGTCCGCTCGGGAAGGGCCTGTGGGCATGTACATCATTCGGTGGCCATGGTATGAACACCGCCCCTATCGGCGGGCGTGTCATTGCAGAAGCCATTTGCCGCGAGACGGATCGCTACCGTCTGTTCGATGCCTACGGTCTTGAATGGAATGGAGGCCCTCTAGGTCCGGCGGCGGCGCAAACGGTATATGCCGGTCTGAAGATGATGGACAAGTTTCAGGAGGCACGCTCTCAACGCAGGGCGACCCATAAAAATTGAATCCGAGCGAGATCTAAGGACGTGTTGATGGATACGCAGACCGCGGGGCCATTGTTTAACCTGACCGAAAAGGACCGGCAACTACTTGGGCTCTTGCAGGCCAACGCTCGCGAGCCCACGGCTTCACTGGCACGTAAACTCGAGGTCTCACGATCTTCGGTACAAGAGCGGATCACCCGTCTGGAAAAGGCTGGCGTCATCACCGGGTACAGCGTACGCATCGACCAGAACAGACTTCAGCAGACTATCAACTGCTTCACCATGACCTCCTGCACCAACAAGAGTTATACCGATGTCATGACTTCCCTTCGCAAGATGGATTCGGTGCAGGCCGTGTATGCGGTGTCGGGCGAGTCTGACTTCATCATCCATCTCGCCACGCCGACCCTGAGCGAGCTGAACGCCGAGCTGACCAGGATCAACATGATCAAGGGCGTGGCGCACACCGCCTCTCACATTGTGATGGAGACCAAGTTCAGTCGGAAACTGACGGTCTAACACCGGGATCTTCCCAGAGATCCACTGCCGCGATGCTGCCCAATCGACGCATTGCCCCTTCCCCACAAAACCCCTCCTCCGCCACTCGCAAAGACATACGGCATGTACGCCACTTGACATACGAAGCGAATGTTAAATAGCATGCCTGACATACGACGCGTATGGCACATCCTGTCGCACCGACACACCTGCGCGTCACCCGCAGAAAAGCCCAACCACGCAAACCAATCAGGAGTACTTATGATCGACAGTCTCGCTGGGTATCAGTCGCCCTCCATGATTTCCGACACGGAGACCCGGGAATCCCTAAATGCCTTTATCACGAAAGTCCTGCAGGGCTTTTCCACGCCCGGCTCGGACGTCGCCCAGTACTTCGCCGACCCGGACGTCGCCATCGCCGGATCGGGCCTCGACGAGTTCTTCATGGGAACCGAGGCGGTACAAAATGGCGTGACGTGGGTGACCACCCTGAACATCCGATGGGAACCCCGACTGGTGGTGTCCTGGATGCGCGGTGACATTGCCTGGGCGCAGATCCGCATCGACGGCCACACGATTGAAAACGCTGAGCCAACCATCGTTCAGTACGTCGCGACCGGGGTCTTCCAGCGCAACGGCGACAGTTGGACCTGGCTTTACTGGGGTGGCGGCGAACCGCAAAAAGTCGCGCGGCTGTAACCCGCCACTGCTGCACGTTCGAGCAGAAACGAAGCCGTTAGCTCAAACCTGCAAACGACAGAACGTCGCTGCTCGTGTGCCAAAAGATTCGGCGGGGGCTGTACTGAATCGGGAGCCATTGAGGCCTCAGTAAAATTGCTAACAATCGCTTCATCATCATTGATTTCCAAGGTCGAAAGACCGCTGATCCAGAGGATATCCCGCCGAACCAAACGCCTCCACATGGTGCGAGCCGCCTTCATTTGGAGCGTAAAAGGTAACAAGATCCCGCAAAACCTGCTGTTTGAAGCGTTGTGACGACTGGCACCCTCCTTGCTAGCAATGATTGTGTAACTGCTAGCAATCAGGAGAATCATCTATGGCCATCCGGCTTCCAAACTTGCAACGTCTGCTGTTTCCCGTGGCTGCGGCAGTCACGCTCAACATGGCCATGTTCGGTGGCGCGCAAGCGGCCGAGCCGCCGATCAAAGTCGGTCTGGTCGCCGCCCTTTCCGGGCAGTCGGCCAAATCCGGTGAAGCCCTTACCCGGGGTTTGACCATGGCCATCAATGAGGTCAACGCCGGTGGCGGCGTGCTTGGGCGTCAGCTGGAGCTGGTGCGTCGTGACGACGAAAGTAACCCGTCCAAGGGCATACTCGCTGCCCGCGAGCTGGTCCAGCGTGAAAAAGTCGCCGTGCTGTTTGGAGGTCTGGATACACCGGTTTCGCTAGCCATTGTACCGCTGGCCAATCAGATGAAAGTGCCGTTCATGGGCATCTGGGCTGCAGGTACGAAAATCACCGAAAACGGCGCAGCCGACAATTACGTGTTCCGGGTGTCCGCTGTCGATGAACTGGTCGATGAAGCACTGGTGAAGTACGGCGTAGACCACGGCATGAAGAAGCCGGGGATGATCCTCATCAACAATCCGTGGGGCGAGTCCAATGAGGCTGGCTTCAAGCGCGCGCTGGAAAAACGTGGCATGGCCAACGCCGGTGTCGAGCGTATTCAAGACAGCGATCTCGACGTAGTGCCGCAACTGACCCGGTTGAAAAACGCCGGCGCGGACACCCTGCTGATGGTTGGTAACGTCGGCCCTTCGGCACAGGTCGTCAAGTCATTGGACCGCATGGGCTGGGACGTGCCGGTGGTCTCTCACTGGGGTCCGGCCGGTGGTCGCTTTGGCGAGCTGGCGGGTCCCAACGCATCGCGCGTGCATTTCATTCAGACCTACGTGTTCACTGAGCACAACAGTGCCAAGGGCGATGCGTTGTTGGCCGCGCTGAAAACGGCTTACCCGCAAATCAAGTCGCTGGCTGACGTGACGCCGGCAGTGGGCATTGCCAATGCTTACGACGCATTGCACCTCGCCACTTTGGCCATCGAAAAAGCGGGCAGCACCGACGGCAAGGCAGTGCGCGACGGGTTTTACGCCGTCAACGAATACGACGGCTTGATCAAGCACTACAAGCAGCCGTTTACCGCTTCAAAACATGACGCCCTGGGGCCGGACGACTATCTGTTCACGCACTTCGTCAACGACCAAATCGTGCCGCTCAAGCCTAAGGAGTAAGCCATGTTCACCGCCGCCATTGTCACCGGCCTCGGCCTCGGCAGCATGTACGCGTTGCTGGCATTGGGGTTTCACCTGACCTACGTCGTCTCGCGCACCGTCAACTTTGCCCAGGGCAGCGCCATGATGGTCGGCGCCGTGCTCGGCTACACCTTTTGCATCACGTGGGGGTGGTCGCTGTGGCTGGCCCTGCCACTGACGCTGATCCTCTGTGCGTTGTATGGCCTGGTGATCGAACGCTGGCTGGTACGGCCCTTCCACAGTCGCGGCTCACAGGCCTGGCTGATGGCAACGGTGGCGGGCGGTATTCTGGTGGATAACCTGGCGCTGTTTACCTTCGGCAAGGAACCTCGCCAGTTTGAAAGCAGCCTGCTCAACCTGAATGTCGAATTGTTCGGCAGTCACGTTGGCGCACTGCAATTGCTGATTCCGCTGGCAGGCGCGGCCATTGCTCTGGTGCTGTATGGGGTGCGGCGTTACACACACCTGGGCAAGGTGCTGGAAGCCTGCGTGCAGAACCCTCGTGCGGCAATGTTGATGGGAATCAACGTCAATCGTGTGGTCGCCATCGCCTTTGCTGTCTCCACGGTATTCGCTGCCGTGGCCGGTTTGTTGATTGCGCCGCTTTTCAGCGTCAATGCGGAAATGGGCATGTTGTTCGGCCTGAAAGCGTTTGCGGTGGCCATTCTCGGCGGCATCACCAGCGCTGGCGGCGTATTCACGGCCGGGCTGCTGTTCGGCCTGACTGAAGCGCTGATTACGTTGTACTTCGGCTCCGCATTCACCCAGATCTTCACGTTTGCGCTGGTGATTCTCGCGCTGGCGATTCGTCCTAACGGTCTGTTCGGCAGCCAGGCATTGGTGAAAGTATGAAAAACATCAATTCCCTGGCCGCTCCGGTCTTCATCACCCTGCTCGCTATCGTCTGCGGCGTCGCGGCTTTCACCCTGGATAGCTACTCACTGCTGGTGTTCACCCTCTGCGCTTTGGCGACGGTGGTCGGTGTGAGCCTCAATATCCTGATTGGCCTGAGTGGGCAGATGTCCTTCGGTCATATCGCCTTCTACGCGATCGGCGCCTATGTATCGGCGCTGCTGACCATGGCGGGCTGGCCATTGTGGCTGGCCCTGCCAATCGCCGGTACGGCCGCCGGGTTGATTGGCGCGCTGTTGGCAATCCCCGCACTTCGAGTCAGCGGCCCGTATCTGGCGATGATCACCATCGCCTTCGCCTTTGTCGTGCATCACAGCTTGATCGAATGGCGCGATGTCACGGGAGGCTCCAACGGTTTGATGGGTATCCCGATGCCGGAATTTGCCGGCCTTGATCCGGCGATTTTCCTCGCCCTGTTGGCCGCCGCACTGATGATTGGCGCCCTGCTGTTTTATCAACGCCTGAGCCACAGCAGCTGGGGCAAGGCCATGCGCGCGGTGAAAGCCTCGGAAATTGCCGCCCGTTCGCTGGGTTTCAATCCGGTCATCAGCAAAACGCTGGCGTTTGCCTTGTCGGCGGCATTGACCGGGCTGGCCGGCGGTTTGCTCGCGCCCCTGCTGATGTTCATCAACCCTGAATCCTTCCCGTTCTCCCAGTCCATTTTGTTTGTTCTGGCCGTGATCGTCGGTGGCAGCGGCATGTTGTTCGGGCCGCTCATTGGCGCACTGCTGATTGTGCTGGTGCCGGAACTGCTGGCGGATTTCGCCGAATATCGCTTGCTGATCTTCTCCGTGCTCCTGCTGTTGGTGCTCTGGATCGCGCCCAACGGTCTGCTGGGCGCCCTCGCCCGACGCTGGATAAAACCGGTCCGCTTGTTGCCACCCACGCGCATCAATCAGGAACGCATCGCCGCACATTTGCGCAGCCGTGGTCCGTCTTCAGGCTTGCGTGTCACTGACATCGGCATCCGCTTCGGCGGCGTGCAGGCGGCGCAACACGTCAGCCTGCATGCACCTGCCGGCAGCATTACCAGCATCATCGGCCCTAACGGTGCGGGTAAAACCACCGTGCTGAATATGATCAGCGGGTTTTATGTGCCGGACAGCGGCCAGATCGAACTGCAACAGCCACTGGCCGGCCTGCCCGCCTGGAAAAGTGCCCGGGCCGGTATCGCCCGTACGTATCAGACCACCCTGCTGTTCGGCGAAATGTCGGTGCTGGACAACCTGCTGGTAGCGATGCAGAAGGGTCGCCTGGGTCTGCCGTTCAGCCTGGCCACTGCCGAACAGCGAAGCCTGGCGCTGGATCTGCTGGCACTGGTGGGCTACCGCGGCGAAGTGAACATTGCCGCTGAGGACTTGCCCCATGTCGATCGTCGTCTGGTGGAAATCGCCCGGGCACTGGCCACCGCGCCAGCGGTGTTGTTGCTGGATGAACCGGCCGCAGGCCTCAGTCGTCGCGACACGGATGAGCTGGCCGTGCTGCTGCGCAAACTGGCGGACTTTGGCCTCACGGTGATTCTGGTCGAGCACGACATGGCGCTGGTCATGTCGGTGTCCGAACACCTGCTGGTGCTCGACGCCGGCAAGCCAATCGCGTCAGGTCCTCCGGCTGAAGTCCGTCGCAATCAAAAAGTGATCGCCGCGTATCTGGGCGGCACCGATTATCAGGCCACGCCTCGCGAACAGGCCTGGAATGGCAGCCGCGATGCGCGTCTGTACGTCAAGGATCTGGTCATCGACTACGGCGCGTCGCCGGTGGTCGACAAGGTCAATCTGCTGGTCAATCCCGGCGAGCTGGTGGCGATTCTCGGCGCCAACGGCGCGGGTAAATCGAGCATCCTGCAATGCCTGGCAGGCCTGCATCGCGCCAGCAGCGGCAGTATCCTGCTGGACGACGAAAGCATCGAACAGGCCAACGCCAGCACGATCGCGGCGAAAGGCCTGGCGCTGGTGCCGGAAGGCCGTCAGGTATTCCCTTATCTGAGTGTCCGCGACAACCTGTTGCTCGGCGCTTACTCGCGTCGCGAGGCCTTCGATGCCGACGCTGAAATCGAGGCGATCCTCAAGCGCTTTCCGCGCCTTCGCGACCGCATCGACAACCCGGCCGGACTGCTTTCCGGTGGCGAACAACAAATGGTCGCCGTGGGTCGCGGCCTGATGGCCAAGCCAAAAATCCTCCTGCTCGATGAACCGTCACTGGGCTTGTCGCCTGCGATGATCGGCGAGCTGTACGACGCACTGGCCGCGCTGCGCGACGAAGGCGTGACCATCCTGCTGGTGGATCAAATGGCCAACCTCGCGCTGCAAGTGGCGGATCGCGCTTATGTGCTGGAAACCGGGATCATTGTCAAAGCCGCCGGCTCCGCCGAGTTGCGCGACGATAAAGAACTGGCGGCCGCGTACCTGGGTGAAGGAGTCGTCGCATGAGCGCCTTGAAAATCATCAATGCACGGCTGGGCGATGGTAACCGATGTACCGAGCTGTATGTCGAGAACGGCCATTTCGTCGCATCCTTCAGTTCGTACACAAGCCATTGGGAAACCCTCGACCTGCACGGCCAGCTTGTGCTGCCGGGGCTTATCGAAACCCACATTCACCTGGACAAGGCTTGCATCATGCAACGCTGCCATCTGCATGAAGGCACGCTGGCCGAAGCCGTGGCCCAGACCCGGGCAGCGAAAGCCGAGTTCACCGAAGACGATGTTTATCGGCGCGGCGCTCAGGTGCTGGACAAGGCGATCGTTCAAGGCACGACGCACATGCGTACCCACGTTGAGCTGGACCCGCAGATTGGCCTGACGGGTTTTAATGCCATTCGCCGCTTGCAAGCTGATTACGCCTGGGCCATCAGCCTGGAAATCTGCGTATTCCCCCAGGAGGGCCTGCTGAACAATCCGGGGACTGAAGCGCTGCTGTGCCAGGCACTGGAAAGCGGTGCAACGGTACTCGGCGGCTGCCCCTACATGGACAGTGACCCACAGGGGCAGATCCAGCGCCTGTTCGAGCTGGCGGTGCGTTACGACTGCGACTTGGACCTTCACTTGGATTTCGACCTGAACCCCGAAGGCATGACCGTCATGGAAGTGGCTCGCTGTACGCAGCTGCATGGCTGGGGCGGACGCGTGACCATCGGGCATGTGACCAAGCTGTCGACCTTGCCCAGGGAACCGCTGACGGTGTTTGGCCGGCATCTTGCCAAAGTCGGCGTACAGGTGACCTGCCTGCCCAGCACCGACCTGTTCCTGATGGGCCGCGAGGCGTTTCACAACAAGCCCAGAGGACTGGCGCCGCTGGCGCACCTGCATGCTTGCGGCGTGACCTGTTCGGTGTCGACCAACAACATCGGCAACCCGTTTACACCCTATGGCGATGCTTCGTTGGTCCGTCAGGCCAACCTGTTCGCCAACGTCAGCCAGATGGGCACGGTGGCGGAACTGCTGCAATGCCTGGCCTGGGTATCGAGCGAGTCGGCACGCCTGCTGAGGTTGCCGGATTACGGCCTTCAGCCAGGCTGTCGCGCCGATTTCATTGTGTTCGATGCGCCCTCACCCGCGGCGGTCATCGCCGAAATAAGCGCTCCGCTGATGGGCTTCAAGGGTGGGCGGCAGACCTTTAGCCGGCCAGCTGGAACATTGATGAAGCCGAGTGATTAATCCATCAACGCCTGCTTGAGGTTGAACTCTTCAGGCGCACTTTCTTCCAGGGCCAACTGCTCTTCCAGTTCATCCAGATGTTCGAGCATGACCGCCACGGCTTTTTCGTTATCGCCATTTTCCAGCGCAGTAATGATCTCCTGATGTTCATCCGACGCACAGGATGGCACGTCGTTGCGCTGATACAGCGCAACGATCAATGAACTGCGCACCATCAGGTTGGCGAGGATGTCGCTCAGCACGGCATTGCCGCTGATTTCACCGAGCATCAGGTGGAACTCGCTCAGCTCGCGGACGATGGCCCGTCGATCGGTGTCGTTGGTGGCTTTGCGTTCGCTCTTCATATGGCTGGCGACACGCTGGCGATGCTTACGCATCGCTGCCGGCGTGATGGCCTCGACAATCGCCCGTTCAATGGCGCGACGCGCGTTGAAAATATCTCGCGCTTCCCTTGCCGTCGGCTGGGCAACCATGGCGCCGCGATTGGCTTCGATGGTCACCACTTTTTGCATCGCCAGACGCTGCAATGCCACCTGCACATGATTGCGGTTGGCCTGCAGGGTTTCGACGATATGCGCTTCGATCAATCGAGTGCCGGGCGGCAGGCGATGCTGGGCGATAGCCTTGAACAGCGCATCGACGATACGTTGCACCTCAAGCTGTTTGGCGGTGACAGTGCTCAACCCCATCCTTTCCTCTGCTGTCCAGAAAGCCTCATGCCAACACACAAGACTGCGGATGGCGGGCAATCGGCGGCATTATCCGCCAGCAGGCCCGACCCCGGCAAATGCTCGGTTCAACGATCAATCCGCCTGACCAAGGCCGGTGCCCTCGCCCCGTGGATCATGCATGGCGCTGCGCCGATCATCGGCATCAATGGCGATGATTCCGGCGTGGCCCGTCATGGGGCTGCGCACGGGGATGATTTCCACCTCATGCCCGAGCATCGCAAGGCCTTCAATCGTCTCGGCACGCATGTCGCCTTCCAGCTTGAGGTTGTCGGTGCTGTCGAAGAAGCTGCGGCCCAATAGAAAGCGCGGGGCATACAGAGCCTGATCAATGGGCTGCTGATAGTCGATCAGTTGAGTCGCCAGGACCATCTGCGTCTGCGGTTGACCATCACCGCCCTGCGTGCCGAAGAACCAGCGTCGGCCATCGTCAGCCAGATAGCAGGACGGGTTGAGCGTGTGCGCCGGACGCTTGCCGGGTGCCCAGCCGTTGACGTGCCCGGGGTTCGCGTTGAACCCGGCAGCGCGGTTCTGCCACAACACGCCGGTGTCGCCGAGAATGCACCCCGAGCCGAAGTCGTGAAACAAGCTCTGGATCAGGCAGGCCGTACGGCCCTGGGCATCGGTCGCGGCCATCCAGACGGTATCGGCGGGCCGCCCCGGCTCGTTCCACGGTGCCGCGCGCTGATCGTCGATGGCATCGGCATAGGCTTGAACCTGCACATCATCGAGACTGGCCGCAAAATCCCAAGGCTTGCTCAGCGGATCGCACAACTGCGCATTGCGCCGCAGCAGGCCCTGTTTAATGGCTTCGACCAGATAGTGATAGTAAAGCGCGCTGCCGTTGCCGACTTGCGCAAGCGGCTTGTGTTGCAGTGCGGCCATGGCCTGCAACGTGTACACGCCCTGGCATGGCGGCGCGACGTTGTAGAGTCGGCCATCGCGATAACGTACCGAAATCGGAGCGACTTCGGGTGCGCGGGTCGCGGCCAGATCGGCCGCCGTCAAGCCGCAACCGAGGCGATCAAACGCAGCCCCGAAAGCCTCGGCCAGTTCGCCGTGATAGAAATCCTCGACGCCGTGTTTCGCCAAGTGCTGAAGGGTGTTGGCCAGCTCGGGCTGGCGCAGGGTATCGCCCTCGAGAAGCCAACGCCCGTCGGTCTTGCACAAGCGGTGCAGGTCCGGCAATTGCTCGATCAGAGGCTGACGCAGGGTTTGCCAGAACAGCTGCGATTGCGAAACCACGGTACCGGCATCGGCCATGCTCGCGGCGTCTGCCAACAGATCAGCCCAGCCCAGCCGGGAGCCCCACTCTTGGCGACTGATGTTCGCAGCGGTCTGCCAACTCGCCATCGCGCCCGCCGTGCTGGCCACCGAAGCCGGACCGCGCACGCTGATGGCTGCGCCTTCAGGCAAACGTTGCCCGGCCTGGCCGATCCCCACGATGGTGCGCACCTTGCTGTCGTGGATCATCCATAGGGCATCCCCGCCCAGACCGGTCATGTGCGGGAAAACCGCTGCAAGCATGGCACTGGCCGCAAGCATGGCGTCGATGGCCGTCCCGCCGGCATCGAGAATGCGCAGACCTGCGGCACTGGCTTCGGCATGAGGCGTACAGATCACAGCGCGACGGGAGTTAGCGATCATGGATGAAAGGCCCTATTTTGCTAGCTATCAATGTTTTGATTGTTAGCAAAGCAAGATGTATGCCTTCTATTGAACCCGGTTTCGCGATGTGAAAAAGGTCAAGGCTGCAGCGAGCATCAGCAAGACAGCGCTTGCGAGAAAGGTCATGCGGTAGCCGCTCGCGTCGAACAGCAGCCCGCCAAGGGTCGAGCCCAGTGCAATGGATAGCTGAATGACTGCCACCATCAGGCCACCTCCGGCTTCGGCATCCTTGGGTAACGCCTTGGCCAACCACGACCACCAGCCCACGGGTGCCGCCGTCGCGATCAGGCCCCACAGCCCCAGCAATACAAACGCTGCCACCACGCCGCCGCCAAGAACGATCAAGGAAAGTGCAATGGCGGCCATCAACAGTGGAATGCCAACCAGGACCCGGTACATGCCGACTTTCAGGAAAGTGCCGATCAGGAGGGTTCCGACAAAACCCGCCACGCCGATGACCAGCAGGATCAGCGACAACTGGGAGACATCGACACCCGTGACAGTCTCCAGGAACGGGCGCAGGTAGGTGAACAATACAAACTGCCCCATGAAGAAAGTGCCCACACTCAACAGGCCAAAACGGATCAATGGGCTCTTGAACAATCGAAAGACATTGCCAGTGCCTTCTTTGCGCGGTGCCGCTTTCATGCTTGGCAGGCTGACCCATTGCCAGATCAACGCGATGATCGCTACCGGAATCAGGCAGAAAAAAGCACCGCGCCAACCGATGACACTCCCCAGATAGCTTCCCAGTGGCGCGGCCACAACGGTTGCCAAAGCATTGCCGCTGTTGAAGATGGCCAGAGCCTTGGGCACGCTGCGGGAAGGCACCAGGCGCATGGCCATGGCCGCCGACATCGACCAGAACCCACCGATCACCACGCCGATCAGCGCACGGCCAATCATGTACACCGGATAGTTTGGCGCCAGACCGATCACCAGCCCCGACACGCACATGATCGCGGTCAGAAGAAGCAACAGCGTCTTGCGGTCCATTGAGCCCGCAAGCCTGGAAATCGACAGGCTTGTCAGCACCGCGAAGGCACCGGAAATGGCGATACCGTAGCCGGCCAGCCCTTCACTGATTTGCAGATCCAACGCAATCGGCGTAAGCAAACTGACCGGCATGAACTCCGAAGCGATCAGCGCGAATACGCACAGTGTCATCGCAAAGATGCCACTCCAGTACGCCGGCTGCTTCTGCGTCCCCGGCATGCCAAGGGCATCACTTGCCGGGGTATCGAAAACTTGAGCCGTCATCAAAAATCTCTCATCAAGCGGAACGAGGCTTCATCACTCTGGCGAATGACTTGTCTTTCTGGGACAGAGCTTGACTGATTCGTGACGACTTGATTAGTAGCCATAATCTTTATGAAGTATTGAGAAAAACTCAGCAATGACCAATACCAAAGTCAACGATCCGGACACTTGAAGAAAAGCTGGGGATACGTTTGCTGGCCCGCACGACACGCAATGTGTCGCCCACAGAGGCGGGAGAATGACAGATGCTCTCGATCGCCCCGCTGTTTGATCAGTTCACCGTCGAGCTCGAAGCGCTGGGTGACATATAGAAGCTGAACGTTTTAGGTTCGACGCGCGTTGCGCCCCGTGCGCGTGCCCAAGAAAATACCAGACCCGTCTCGCTGGCAGTCTCTTTCAGGTTTGTGAAGTCCGACCATGTTCAGTCTCGCCGATTGGTCGATAATTGAAGTACCCCTTAGCAATCGGCACGCTCTAATGGATCAGATTCTTTCTCTTCTCTCCGATACCATCCCAAAAGCCAAGACCCTGGAACAGCTGACGCGTCCGTTGCTGACCCTGCTCAGCCAGGTCACCGGAATGGAGTCGACCTACCTGACCACCATTGATACCGACGAGGGGGTCCAGCGCATCGAGTTCGCACGCAACGTCGGTGACATGGTGATTCCTGAAGGGCTGGTCGTGCCTTGGGCAGATACGCTGTGCAAGCGGGCGCTGGATGAGAACCGCATGTACTCGGACAACGTCGCCGAGTGTTGGGGTGATTCGGAGGCTGCCGCAGCCTTGGGCATCAGGACTTACGTAAGCGCACCGATCAAAGCCCAGGATGGACAAGTGCTGGGGACGGTGTGTGCCGCCAGCTCGGATCAAGTGGCCCGCGCGCCTGACGTGGAACCCCTGCTGATGCTGCTGTCGGGACTGCTGGGATATTCCCTTGAACGTGAGCGGCTGGTTGAGCAACTGCAGACCGCCAACGCCGAGTTGACCAGCCTGGCCCTGACGGACCCACTCACCGGCCTGTCCAACCGGCGTGCCATTCTCAACGATGCCGCGCGGCTGTTCGCCCTGGCTCAGCGGGAGCACAAATACATTCTGATCGGTGTCATCGATCTGGATGGCTTCAAACTCATCAACGATACCCGCGGCCACCAGGCAGGCGACCAGCTACTGCGCGGTGTGGCCGCCCAGTTGCAGCATGGTCTCAGGACCAGCGACATCATCGGGCGTACGGGCGGCGATGAGTTCATCGTGATCGCCCTGGGCACCCCTTCCCAACACTCGGACCCGGAAACAGACCGGCGACATGCCGCCGAGCTGCTTCAGGATCGCCTGTCCAAAGCGACAATAGGCCGATATGAACTCGGCCACGGCCTGGATGCTATTGAATACTCCGGCGCGAGTGTCGGGGTCGTGGCAGTCACTCCCGGCAGCATGACTGTGGACGAGGCCACGAAACTGGCGGACCACGAGATGTACAAGGTGAAACAGCAACGAAACCGTCAACGGTTGTAGGGCGTCCGGCGACGCTTCAGTCGCCAGACGTGATACGTGAAATGGCAGCTGATCAAGGCACTCGTTTCAGAGTGCCTTGGCCCAATCGCGCAGCAAATACTTCTGGATCTTGCCGGTCGAGGTCTTCGGCAGTTCGCTGAACACCACGGTTTTCGGCAATTTGAAACCCGCCAGATGTTCACGACAGAACAGGATGATGTCGGCTTCCAGCGTATCCTGATAATCCTCTTTGAGCTTGACGAAGGCGCAAGGGGTTTCGCCCCACTTCTCGTCCGGACGGGCGACCACGGCGGCCTCCAGCACTGCCGGGTGGCGGTAGAGAACGTCTTCGACTTCGATGGTGGAAATGTTCTCGCCGCCCGAGATGATGATGTCCTTGAGGCGATCCTTGATTTCGACATAGCCATCAGGGTGACGAACCGCCAGGTCGCCGGTGTGGAACCAGCCACCTTTGAACGCTTCACTGGTGGCTTTGGGGTTCTTCAAATACCCCTTCATGACCGTGTTGCCGCGCATGAAGATTTCGCCAACGCTGATGCCGTCCAGGGGCACCGGTTCAAGGGTTTGCGGATCGGCAACCATCAGCCCTTCCAGGGTCGGATAACGCACGCCTTGGCGCGACTTGATCCGTGCACGCTCATTCAGCGGCTGCTCATCCCACTCGTCATGCCACGCGCAAACGGTCACCGGGCCGTAGACCTCGGTCAGCCCATAAACGTGAGTCACCTTGATGCCCATCTCCTCCACCGCGCCGATGACCTTGGCCGGTGGCGCGGCGCCTGCGAGCATGGCGTCGACCGGATGATCGAAAGTGACTTTGGCCGAGTCGGGCAAGTTGACCAGCCCATTGAGAACAATCGGCGCGCCACACAGGTGACTGACACGGTGCTCGTGAATCAACGCGAGAATTTTGTACGGGTCGACTCGGCGCAGAAACACGTGAGTCCCGGCCAGCGCCGTCACCGTCCACGGATAGCACCAACCGTTGCAATGGAACATCGGCAAGGTCCACAGATACACCGGATGGTGCCCCATGGCCCAGGTCATCTGATTGCCCAGTGAATTGAGATAGGCCCCGCGGTGGTGGTAAATGACACCCTTGGGATTGCCCGTGGTGCCAGAGGTGTAGTTGAGCGAGATGGCTTGCCATTCATCTTCAGGCCATTGCCAGGCGAACTGCGGGTCACCTTCAGCGAGGAAGGCTTCATAGTCCAGCGCACTCACCGCGCTGCCTTCGCCGTATTCCGGGTCGTCCACATCGACTACCAGTGGCGGATCGGAGAGCAGGCTCAAGGCCTCACGAATGACCGCGTGGAATTCACGATCAGTGATTAACACTTTGGCTTCGCCGTGCTCAAGCATGAAGGCAATGGCTTGCGCATCCAGGCGTACGTTCAGGGTATTGAGCACCGCGCCGATCATCGGCACGCCAAAGTGAACTTCAAGCATCGCCGGAATGTTGGGCAGCATCACCGCCACGGTGTCGCCCTTGCCGATGCCTTGCTGGCTCAGTGCGCTGGCCAGGCGCCGGCAGCGCTCATAGGTCTCTTGCCAGTTGCGCCGGATGGCGCCGTGAATCACGGCAGGATACTCACCGTAGACCGAGGCCGTGCGTTCGATGAAGCTCAGCGGAGAAAGGGCGATATGGTTGACTGCCGAGGGCGCCAGGCCTGTTTCGAAAATCGACATGAGGTTTTCCTGTGGGGAGATCACCAGCCTGTTTTGCTGTGCTGGAAACCTCCGATGGCTGATTGTTAGCTCTGTTCAGGTTTCAAAACGGCCCCGCCTGATCGGTGGGGCCGCTGCAACGGTTCAAGCGTTTGGTTTCAAGCAGTTTGTTGCCTGGTTTTGCGCAAGTGTGCACGCCAGGTCATGGCCCAGTGTGCCGGGTCTTCGAGCGGCGCGCTCTTCAATCGGTGGATCGCCTGGTTATGCGGTGAAGTCTTGACGATTTCCGGGTTCGAGTAGGCCTCGTCGGAGATGTGCGCAAGCACCGCGATCCAGGTGTCCAGCGCCTCCTTGCCATACATCTCTCCCGGCTCGGGGGTAAACGGCTCCGGCACCAGCCAGGGGTGATGGCTGCTCCACATCGGGTCAATACCGAAATCGCTCATGCGATTCTGCACATCGTGCACATCGACCCCGGTGTCTTCCTTGAGCTGCTCAAGGCTGTAGCGGGTCATCTCCATTCGGTGGCTCTTGGCATCGGGGTGTGAACGGGTGACGCCACGTATCGCCAGCAAGCCTTTTTCCATGTAGTTGTTGGCCAGCACCGAAATATCCGATGCCTCTGCCATGCCTTCGGCGCCCATGGAACGCGACCAGGCGTAGGCCTTGAGGATGACCGGTACGTTGCCCCAGAACTCGCGGATCTTGCCGGAACTCTGCGGACGGTCGTAATCAAGACTGTAGCGCTCGCCGTCAAAGGCCACGACCGGTGCCGGGAGGAACGGTGCCAGTTCCGCCGAGCATCCGTAGGCGCCCACTGCCGGGCCCCCTACTCCACTTTTCGGTGCGCCGAACGTCTTGTGCAGCATGAACATGCACGCATCGAAACCCAGTTCCCGCGCACGAATCTTGGTCATCGCGCCGTTGAAGTTGGCGTGGTCGTAGAAGCACAGGCCGCCCGCCTCATGCACCACGCGCACCCACTCGCGAATTTCCGGGTTGTACACACCCATGTCGTCGGGGTTGTTCACCATCAGCGCTGCCGTGCGGTTGGAAACCGCTGCCTTGAGCGATTCGAGCGACGGGTAACCGTTCTCTTCGATCATCAGCGTGATGACCTTGAACCCAGCCGCAGCGGCCGTCGCAGCGCTGCTGGGGTGCGTCTGGATGGTGGTGATGATCTCGTTACGCTGTTCCAGTTCGCCACGGGAAGCGTGGTAGGCACGGGTCACCGCGCAACTGGTGTAGGCCGCGTCGGCGCCGCCACCTGGCTGGAAGATAAACTGATCCATCCCGGACAACTCGCGCAGAATCGTGTCCATGCCATGCACGACTTCGAGCGCGCCTTGCAGGGTGTCCTCGTCCTGATACGGATGCACATGGGTGATTTCCGGGCGCCAGGCCATCGCCTCGTTGATCTGCGCGTTGTACTTCATGGTGCAGGTGCCGAACAGGCTGATATTCATCATGCCCAACGTCTGCTGCGACAGGCGCAAGTAGTGATACAACACCTCGGGCTCGGACATTTCCGGCAACGCCGGTTTACTGGAGCGGCGCATGCTCGCGGGGATCAAGCCGTCGGCGCTGCCGACCGCCGCTTGCACGTCCGCCTCAACGTCGGAAAAGATCACACCGCGACGGCCGGGATAGCCCATCTGCAAAATGAGGGGTTCGCTCCAGACGGGAGCGTGATATTCCTTGAGTGGTGTGCTCATTGTGCGATTACCTTTTTGAGTGCAGCGGTCAGGCGTTGAATGTCGGCTTGAGTGTGAATCTCGGTGACGCAGTACAGGGCGCTGGCGCCAAGTGCTGGAAAGTCCTGTGTCAGGTCTTTGCCGCCGAAGATTCCGAGCGTCAGCAGCCGCTTGTTGATGTCTTTCACACTCAGCCCGGTGGCGTCGAAATTCACCACGAATTCCTTGAAGAAACCGGAAGGGAACGTCACGGCCACGCCCGGAATTTCGCCCAGCAACTTCGCCGCGTAGTGAGCGCGTTGCAGGATCAGATTGCCGACATCCTCGAAACCTTTTGGCCCCATCATCGCCATGTAGACGGCGTTGGCGATGGCCCACATGTAGACCGAGTGCCCGGTCCAGTCATTGCCCTTATCGCGCAGGCCGTAGGACGATTGTTCGAACAGGCTCAGGCCAAAACCGTATTCACCGGGCTGGGTGGTTTCGGCGATGCTGATGAACAGCGTCGGGTATTGGTGTGCGTACAGTTCTTCGTCGCGGGTGGCGATGAAGCCGCTGACCCCACCACCGCAGTTCATGTGCACGCCCAGCGGCTGCGTGGTGCCGACCACGATGTCGGCGCCGAAATCAATCGGTGCGGCCAGCACGCCGAGGGAGATCGGATCGACGCCGACGATGACTTCGGCCCCCACGGCATGGGCAATGGCGGCTATCTCGGCGCCTTGTTGTTCGATCACACCGAAATACGACGGTGTTTCGAAATAGACCGCGGCCGTTTGCGCACCGATCGAGGCACGCAGGTGATCAAGATCGAGCAAGCCGGTTTTCGGGTCGAAGTCGACGAGTCGCACGACGATGTGGCCCGGCATTTCCACGGGTTCGCAGTAGTTGCGGATGATGGACAGGCGCTCCGGGTCGATGGCGCGCACCACCGCCACTTCGCTGCGCCCGGTAATGCGGGTGGCCATGCGAATGGCGTGGCCCGCCGCGCAGCCCCAACTGCGCACAGGCAGGCCGACCAGGTCCATGTTCAGCAACTCGCCAAGTTGGCTGCAGAACTCGAACCAGGCTTGATTGCGACCGTGGTCGGAGCTCGGCTCACCAAACACCGAAGTCAGCCATTCGTTGCGACGCACGACCTCGTCGCACGCGGCCGGAACGTGATGTTGCCAACAGCCGGCGCCCAGGAAATTAAGGTTTTGCTCGCAGGTCTTGTTCTTCGACAGCGTGCTGACCAGGTGCCGACGCAACTCGCTTTCGTTGAGCGCGGGCGGCAAATCAATCGGACGTTGCAGGCGGTGCGCTTTGGGAATCTGCTGGAACAATTCCTCGATGCTGTCGACACCGATCGAGTCGAGCATCTCTCGTTTGAGCGCAGGAACAGAGTTCGCCATGTAGGGGTGGGCGACATGATTACTCATGGGGTTATCCTCGTTTTTTTTCGGATGAAACAATTGATCAGGATCGAACCCTGAAGAAGACGGACCGGTCAGGCCCGGTGTGCACGCGTATGTGGCCGCTGAGCATGGCGTCGACTTCGGCGTCGCCCGTGTCGACGCGCAGGCAGCCGGTATCCAGGGATAGGAGCTTGTCCAGCGAGGTGATCACGATGATGTGGTCGCGCCCTGCACGGCGGATGACCTCGGCGCTGATCTGCTGGTTACCACGGCCGAACAAGCTGCCGTGACCGCCCAGAACGCCGACGATGATTCGGGTCTCCTGCCCTTCCATCAGGCGGATCAACTCGTGTTCATTGAGGTCGGCGCCCACCAGCGCGCCGTCCATGACCGCGTCGACGCCCAGCAGCGTCGACGGCAGGCCGAGCTCGGTCATGACCCGTCGCGTGGTGGTGCCTGGTCCCAGCAAGTACAGGCAGCCGGGTTGCATTTCCCTGACAACCTGTCGGGACACGGCGTCGAGCGCCATGTTTTCGTTGCCCACGGAACCGGCCTTGGCGTTTTGCGTCAGGTGGCGTTCGTGCGGGCTGCGGGCGTAGCCATACAGCCGCGCCGACACCTGATCGCTGCGCATGGCCGCCTCGTCGATGTCCATGACCTCGGCTTCGCGAAAGCGCACCGACGATTCACCGGCAACGAAGCGCGCCGCAAGGTTTCCGGCGTTCTGCGGATTGGTGCCGAACACGGCGGAATACATCTTCACGCCCGTCGGGATACCCAGAATCGGTACGCGATCGCTGACCATTGCCAGCACGTCGCGTGCAGTGCCATCGCCACCGGCGAACAAAAGCAGATCGACCGAGGCATACGCCATCACGAGCGCGGCATTGCGGGTGTCATCGGGCCGGCTCGCTCCCGGCGACGACGTATAGACAACAATCGGATCGAGACCGGCGGCGCGCGCGACATCTTCACCCAGCTCACCCGAGCCGGTGATCAACCGGAATGGCGTCGTCGAAGCCGCCAGACGCTTGAGCGCGATCAAGGCCCGATCGCTGGAAACGGGTTGCGCGCCACGACGTTTTGCTTCCCGCAAAACCTCGGCACCGTCAGTGCCCTTTAACCCCACACGCCCGCCCATCCCGGCGACCGGGTTGAGGATAAATCCCAGGGTTTTTCCCTGACCTGCGGAGTGCAGTGAAATATCGGAATCGCGCTGTTCACGCATTGCTCGGTATCCTGTGCGAAATGGCGACGCCCAGAGGCTGAGAGCACACTGCTCAGGCTCATTGCATACGCCTCGTATGTGAGACACAATACGACATACGCCAAGTATGTCAACTCACATACGCAACGAATGTTAAATTCTTTATAGGGAACACGATCGATGGCGCAGAAGCGTGCGGACATGATTGCGGAGACTCGCGGCAAACTGATCAAGGCTGCGCGAGACGCCTTTGCTACGAAGGGATATGCAGAGAGTTCGATGGACGATTTCACCGCTCAAGCGGGCCTGACCCGGGGTGCGCTGTACCATCACTTCGGCGACAAAAAGGGTTTGCTGCAGGCCGTCATCGCCCAGATCGATGGAGAAATGGGCGCACGCCTGGCGGTGATTATCGAAGAGGCCAGCACCACCTGGGACGGCTTCATCGACGAGTCCATCGCCTACATCAAGATGTCCCTGGAACCGGAAATCCAGCGCATCGTGTTCTTCGATGGTCCAGCGGTACTCGGCGACCCGTCACAGTGGCCGAGCCAGAACGCGTGCATCCGCAGCACGCAACGCAGCATTCAAAAGCTGATCGACGAAGGAACGATCCGCGCGGTCGACCCCGAAGCGACGGCCCGCCTGATCATGGGCGCCCTGCTCGGCGCATCCTTGTGGATTGCACATGCTGAAGATCCTCAGGCCGCTTCTGAAAAAGCTGTCGAAAGTTTCCGGACCTTGGCGTCCGGATTGCTGCTGTAGAGGCCAGCGACAGGCGTAACGGTGCCGCACGATGCAGTTCCAATTTGCACGATGCTTAGAGAGCCGGGGCCAACGGCCCCGAGATTGCGCCGCCTCACTCACCGCCCCTCTGCCTCCCCGCCCACCGGATGGCTATGCAGGTAACTACCGACGGCATCATCGATCGTGGGAAAGAACGCCCCTTCCCCCAGCAAGCTGTACAGCCCGAAACGCTTGAGTTTGTCCTTGACCGGGTCTTTCATTTCGGCCACGCACAAGGTGATGCCCGCTGCGCGCAGGGTTTCGTCCAATTCGGCGAGCATGTCGGCCGAGGTCACGTCCACGCTGGTGATCGGTTCGGCGGCGATGACCAGCCAGCGCACTGGCGTTGGCGACGCGGCGAGCGCGTCGATGACCCGGTCATGGAACAATTCGGCGTTGGCGAAAAACAATGAGGCGTCCCAACGGAACAGCACCAGGCCGGGGATAAGGCGGGCATCGGGATAACGCTGGGTATCGTGAAAACCCTTGACCCCTTGCGCCTGCCCCAGCACCGCTGAATACGGGCGCCAGCCATCCCACAGAAACTCAATCACCGCGATCAGGATGGCCAGCCCGATACCTTCGATCGCGCCCAATACCGCCACCCCGACGGTGCAGACAATCGACAGCCAGAACTCCCAGCGCTGGATGCGATAGATGCGTTTGAGGTCAGTGATTTCGATCAGGCCGATGGCCGATGCGATGACCACCGCAGCCAGTGCGCTATTGGGCAGGTCGCGCAACAGGTCAGGTGCCAGCACCAGCAACAGCGCCACGGCCACCGCGCCGACCACACCGGTCATCTGGGTTTTGGCACCCGCAGCTTCCGCCACGGGCGTGCGCGACGAACTGCTGCTGATCGCAAAACCCTGGAAAAAACCGGCGGCCAGGTTGGCCACGCCCAGGCCGACCATTTCCTGGTTCGGGTCAACGTAGGTTCGGGTCCGTGCCGCGTAGACGCGAGACAGCACGCTGGTGTCGGCGAATGAAACCAGAGCTACGGCGCAACCGCCGAGCAGCACGGGGACAATATCGGCCTGGGTAATCCAGGGGATGGCGAAACCCGGCAAGCCTTGTGGCAACGAGCCGAGGACCGACACCCCGGCGCTCGCAAGGTCCAGCGCAGCCACGGCAAGGGTTGCTGCCACCACGGCGATCAAGATGCCGGGGATGCGTTTATGGCCTTTGAGCAACAGGATGACCACCAGCGTGGCGGCGCCGACCGCAAAGGTGATCCAGTTGGTTTTGCCGTCCATGATCGACGTCACGATCGCCCACAGGTTGCGCAGCGGCCCCTCGGATTCGATTTTGAAACCAAAGAGCTTGGGCAACTGGCTGATCAGGACTGTCAGGGCGATACCGTTCATGTAGCCGTAGCGGATCGGTTTCGACAGAAGCTCGGTTACAAAGCCCAACCGCGCAATACCGGCCAGCACACACACCGCGCCCGATACGATGGCCATTGCCCCTGCCAGCGCGATGGCTCGCTGCGGATCACCGCCAGACAGTGGCAAGACCACGGCGAGAATCACCGCAGCCAGTGACGAGTCGGGACCGAGCACCAGGATCCGGCTCGGGCCGAACAGCGCATAAGCCAGCAGCGGAATGATGGTCGCGTACAGGCCATAAATGCCCGGCACCCCCGACGCCACGGCGTAGGCAATGCCGACGGGCACCAGCATCGTAGTCAGTACCAAACCGGCGACCAGGTCGTTGCGAAACCAGGCTAGTCGGTAGCCACGCAGCGTGCGCAACCCCGGTAGCCAGCGACTCCAGCCAGCCTGATCGCCTCCCGCATCCCGACGTGCAATCCGACCCGGTTCCGGGAGGGGAGACGAAGCATCCGAATCGCTCATGGGACAGTGGCCCTTCCGTATAAGACGCTGGTTCGCTGACGTTAGCGGTCAGAATTTCTCGGGAATTTTCTTCAGCGGGTAATCCGGCTCGCGATAACCACCGGGCTTCTGGCGCTTGGGCAACACCACCTTGTCGCGCGGCACGTCTTTGTAGGGAATGCGACTGAGCAAATCGCTGATGATGTTGAGCCGCGCCCGCCGTTTGTCGTTGGAGTTGGCCACCAGCCACGGCGCGTGATCGGTGTCGGTCGCTTCGAACATGTCGTCACGTGCCCGGGAGTAGTCATACCAGCGGCTATAGGACTTGAGGTCCATGGGCGTCAGCTTCCAGATTTTCCGCCCGTCCTTGATCCGCGCTTGCAGTCGCCGGGTCTGTTCTTCAGGGCTGACTTCCAGCCAATACTTCACCAGGATCACGCCGGAGTCGACGATTGCGCGCTCCACATGCGGGACAGACTTGAGGAACGTGTCCACCTGTTCCTGGGTGCAGAAGTTCATCACGCGCTCGACGCCTGCGCGGTTGTACCAACTGCGGTCGAAGATCACCACTTCGCCCGCCGCCGGCAGGTGTGGCAGGTAGCGCTGGACATACATCTGGCTTTTTTCACGCTCGGTCGGTGCCGGCAACGCCACGACCCGAAAGACCCGTGGGCTGACCCGCTCGGTGAGTGCCTTGATGGTCCCGCCCTTGCCCGCGCCGTCGCGCCCCTCGAAAACGATGCAGATCTTGATGCCGTAGGTTTTCACCCATTCCTGCAACTTGACCAGCTCGACGTGCAATCGGCGCAACTGTTCCAGATAGTCCTTGTTCTTCAACTTCGGGTCTTCAACAGAACCCTTAGCGGCGTTTTTCTTACCCTTTGCCATGACCAAGACCTCGCAAATGCCCGTGCCTGGAGACTCGACGCTGTGACTGACCGCGTGAGTCTAGTCCATGGTCAATCACTCGACATGGCGGGTCCGGGGAGAAATGTCGGGCTGGTTTCAGCCTCCCGTCGCCTGCCGATACTGGCGCGGGGTAAACCCGGTCGACGCCTTGAACTGGCGGGTAAAGGCGCTGTGATCCGTGTAGCCGCACTGCAAGGCAACCTCGGTGATCGGCATCTCGGTGTGCAGCAATCGATGGGCATGCTCCAGGCGCACTTTCTGGATCATCTGCCGGGGCGTCAGGTGGAACACACGCTTGCAGTACCGTTCCAGTTGCGCCACCGAAATGCCGGCGATGCGTGTCAGTTCGCCAAGGCTGACGCGACGATGAAAATGCGTGCGGATGTGCTCGTCCACCGCCGCCAGGCGCTGGTACGCCGGATGGGTGTCACTGGCCGATTGCAGGTCGACCGAAATGCCCACCAGGCCAATGATTTCCCCCTTGCGGTTGTACAGCGGCCGTTTGTGCGTGAGGCACCAACCGGGCTCGCGGCTCCCGTACAGGTGCAGCTCCAGTTGATCCTCCAGGACAAAGCCCTGCTCCAGCACCCGTCGATCCTGCTCGGTGTAACCAGGCCCCAGTTGTTCGGGAAAAACCTCGGCGCTGGTCCTGCCCAACAGCGGTTGCAACTGCTTGAGGCCGCAGCGCTGGACCAGCGTGTGATTGGCCATGACATAGCGCGCCTGAACATCCTTGATGAAGATCGCGGCATTGGGAATCACGTCCAGCATCGGTAGTAGCAACGCGACGCCTGCGAGCAATTGCTCCATGGTTTCAGGACGATGCTGCTCGTTCCCCTGGCACAGGATCGCAAAGGCGTTCTGCGTCATGAGTCTCACTCTCCCACGGTGCGGATCGGCGAAAGCCCAGCAGCTTGCATCAAGGCCGGGACGCTGTCGAGACGAGATCCTGACTTCAAAGCGGCAAACCGGATTGTGCTGATTTCGTCATCGCGGCCCACACAAACCATCAATCGCAGCAGCCACGGCGAGTGCAATCTATCGCCATTGCTGCCTTCGGCGACACCGACGACAGCGTTATCAGTGACATCACACCTGCCTATCCAATAACCCACAAGAAGGCGACGCTATGTCAGGCAAAGGCAAGTTCAAAAAACAACTTTCGTTGATAGACCTTACGTTTATCGGACTGGGAGCCATCTTCGGTTCCGGTTGGCTGTTTGCGGCCAGCCACGTTTCCGCGATTGCGGGGCCGGCGGGGATTTTTTCCTGGCTGCTGGGCGGCTTCGCCGTGTTGCTGCTGGGCATCGTTTACTGTGAATTGGGCGCGGCATTGCCCCGTGCCGGTGGCGTGGTTCGCTACCCGGTTTACTCCCACGGCCCGTTGCTCGGCTACTTGATGGGTTTCATCACCCTGATCGCCTTCTCCAGCCTGGTGGCGATTGAAGTGGTCGCCGCGCGCCAATACGCCGCCGCGTGGTTTCCCTCATTGACCCAGGCCGGTTCCAGCAATCCAACAGCGCTTGGCTGGCTGCTTCAATTCGGCCTGCTGTGCCTGTTCTTCATGCTCAATTACTACAGCGTGAAAACGTTCGCCAAGGCCAACAACCTGATCAGCATGTTCAAGTTCATCGTGCCGTTGCTGGTGATCGGCGTGCTGTTCACCTTTTTCAAACCGGAGAACTTCCAGTCCCAGGGTTTCATGCCGTTCGGCCTGTCCGGTGTCGAGATGGCGGTGTCTGCCGGCGGCATTATCTTCGCTTATCTGGGGCTGACGCCGATCATCTCGGTGGCCAGCGAAGTGAAGAACCCGCAACGCACCATTCCGATTGCGCTGATCCTTTCGGTGCTGCTCTCGACTGCAATTTATGTGCTGCTGCAAGTGGCGTTCCTCGGCGGCGTCCCCACTGAAATGCTCGCCAACGGCTGGGCCGGCGTCACCAAGGAACTGGCATTGCCTTACCGCGACATCGCCCTGGCGCTGGGTGTGGGTTGGCTGGCGTACCTGGTCGTCGCTGACGCGGTGATCTCCCCAAGCGGTTGCGGCAACATCTACATGAACGCCACGCCCCGCGTGATCTATGGCTGGGCGCAAACCGGCACGTTCTTCAAAGTCTTCACCCGCATTGACGAAAAGTCCGGTATCCCGCGCCCGGCGCTGTGGCTGACCTTCGCGCTGTCAGTGTTCTGGACCCTGCCCTTCCCGTCCTGGGAAGCCCTGATCAACGTGGTGTCCGCCGCGCTGGTGTTGAGCTACGCCGTGGCACCGGTCTCCGTTGCCGCACTGCGCCGCAACGCGCCGGACATGCCACGCCCGTTCCGGGTCAAGCACATGGGTATCCTCGGCCCGGTCGCGTTCATCATCGCCGCGCTGATCGTCTACTGGTCGGGCTGGAACACCGTGTCCTGGCTGCTCGGCCTGCAAATCCTGATGTTCGTGATCTACCTGCTGTGCGGTCGCTTCGTGCCGACCCAACACCTGAGCCTGGCCCAACAGGTGCGTTCTTCGGCGTGGCTGATCGGCTTCTACGCCGTGACCATCGTGCTCTCCTGGCTCGGCAGCTTCGGCGGCATGGGCGTCCTCACCCATCCGTTCGACACCCTGGTCGTGGCGGCCTGTGCTTTGGGCATTTACTACTGGGGCGCGGCCACCGGGGTACCGGCGCATCTGGTTCGCCTGGAAGAAGAGGATGCTGAAAGCGAAGCCGATCCTGTTCACACCAGCACGACCAAGGGCCAACGCCCTATCGGTGTATCCGCCCAAACCTCTCGCTGAAATTCAGGCCAACCCGCCTGCAGGTTCCTCAAAAGGAAAGGTTTATGAAAAAAGTACATGTCATCGATTCCCACACCGGCGGCGAGCCGACTCGCCTGGTGATGTCTGGCCTGCCCCCGTTGTCCGGCCAGACCATGGTCGAGAAGCGCGATGCTCTGCGCGACCAGCATGACCAATGGCGTCGCGCCTGCCTGCTGGAGCCCCGGGGCAACGACGTGCTGGTCGGCGCGTTGTACTGCGAACCGGTATCGCCGGACGCCACCTGCGGGGTGATTTTCTTCAACAACACGGGCTACCTCGGCATGTGCGGTCACGGCACCATCGGCCTGGTGAATTCTTTGCACTACCTGGGGCATATCCAGCCCGGTGAGCACAAGATCGACACACCGGTTGGCCCGGTCAGCGCCACGCTGCATGAAGACGGCAACGTCACGCTGCGCAATGTGCCCGCTTACCGCTATCGCCAACAGGTGCCGGTCGAAGTGCCTGGCCACGGCCGTGTGTATGGCGACATTGCCTGGGGTGGCAACTGGTTTTTCCTGGTGTCCGACCACGGCAAGACGTTGCAGATGGACAACGTCGAAGCCCTGACTGAATACACCTGGGCGATGCTCAAGGCACTTGAAACCCAAGGCATTCATGGCGCAAACGGCGCGCTCATCGACCATGTCGAGCTGTTCGCTGACGACGCTGAGGCCGACAGCCGCAACTTCGTCATGTGCCCCGGCAAAGCCTACGACCGCTCGCCCTGCGGCACCGGCACCAGCGCCAAACTCGCTTGTCTGGCGGCTGACGGCAAACTCGCCGCCGGTCAGCGCTGGGTCCAGGCCAGCATCACCGGCAGCCAGTTTGTCGGCAGCTACGAATGGGAAGGCGAACGCATCCGCCCTTCCATCACTGGCCGCGCCTACATGACCGCCGACGCCACGCTGCTGATCGACGAACAGGATCCCTTTGCGTGGGGCATTTGATCCCCTCGCCTTTTCCTTCAACACCTCTGAATGAACGCTTCTAGGAGTTATAACAATGAGCGACAACATCTTCACTGGCTGCATTCCTGCGCTGATGACCCCTTGCACCGCTGACCGCAAACCGGACTTCGACGCGCTGGTGGCCAAGGGTCGCGAGCTGATCGACATCGGCATGAGCGCCGTCGTGTACTGCGGTTCCATGGGTGACTGGCCGTTGCTGACCGAAGCCGAACGCCAGGAAGGCGTGGCGCGTCTGGTGGCCGCCGGCGTTCCGACCATCGTCGGCACCGGTGCGGTCAACAGCCGTGAAGCCGTATCTCACGCGGCACATGCTGCAAAAGTCGGCGCCCATGGCCTGATGGTGATTCCTCGCGTGCTGTCCCGTGGCGCGTCGGCGACGGCGCAGAAGGCTCACTTCGCCGCGATCCTCAAGGCTGCGCCGAGTCTGCCGGCAGTGATCTACAACAGCCCTTACTACGGCTTCGCCACCCGTGCAGACCTGTTCTTTGAACTGCGCCGCGAGTACCCGAACCTGATCGGCTTCAAGGAATTCGGCGGTGCAGCCGACCTGCGCTACGCCGCTGAGCACATCACCTCCAAGGATGACGACGTGACCTTGATGGTCGGTGTCGACACCCAAGTGGTGCATGGCTTCGTCAATTGCAACGCCACCGGCGCCATCACCGGCATCGGCAACGCCCTGCCGCGCGAAGTGCTGCAATTGGTGGGCCTGAGCAAGCAAGCTGCCAAAGGCGACGCCAAGGCTCGCCGCCAGGCGCGGGAACTTGAAGCGGCGTTGGCGGTGCTGTCGTCCTTCGACGAGGGCTGCGACCTGGTGTTGTATTACAAACACCTGATGGTGCTCAACGGCGACAAGGAGTACGCCCTGCACTTCAACGAAACCGATGTGCTCAGCGATGCCCAGCGTCGTTACGCCGAGAACCAGTACGCGTTGTTCCGCCAGTGGTACGAGCACTGGTCGGCCGAACAGAACGTCGCCTGACGCTCTGTACAGCGGCGCGCCAGTTCGCGCCGCTTTTGTTTTTGTCCTCATTTGTTTTTTTCAGGAAACGACCATGACTCTGACAGGCAACATGCTGATCGGTCAGCAAGCCATCACCGGCCACCGCGAAGCGATTCGGGCGATCAATCCAGCCACTGACCTGCCGCTGGAGCCGGCCTACCTCGGCGGCAGCGGCGAGCATGTCGAGCAGGCGTGCACGCTGGCATGGACGGCCTTCGACCGTTATCGCGAAACCTCACTGGCGACACGCGCCGACTTCCTCGAAACCATCGCCACTGAAATCGAAGCCCTGGGCGATGAGTTGATCGATCGGGCCGTGGCCGAAACAGGCCTGCCGCGTGCGCGCATTCAGGGTGAACGTGGCCGCACCTGCCAGCAGCTGCGCACCTTCGCCCGCACCGTGCGCACCGGTGAATGGCTGGACGTACGGGTCGATTCGGCATTGCCGGAACGCCAGCCGCTGCCCCGCGCGGACCTACGTCAGCGCCAGGTAGCGCTGGGGCCGGTGGCAGTGTTTGGCGCGAGCAATTTTCCGCTGGCATTCTCCGTTGCCGGGGGTGACACCGCCTCGGCGTTGGCCGCCGGTTGCCCGGTGGTGGTCAAGGCCCATAGCGCACACCCCGGCACCAGCGAACTGGTGGGCCAGGCCGTGGCGCGCGCGGTGAAAAAGTCGGCGCTGCCGGAGGGCGTGTTCTCGTTACTGTTCGGCTCCGGCCGCGAAGTGGGCATCGCGCTGGTCAGCGACCCGCGGATCAAAGCCGTGGGTTTCACCGGCTCGCGCAGCGGCGGGATGGCCTTGATCAAAGCCGCCCAATCGCGCCCCGAACCGATTCCGGTGTACGCGGAAATGAGCTCGATCAATCCGGTGCTGCTGTTTCCCGCAGCGCTTGCGTCTCGTGGCGAAGCGCTGGCGCAAGGCTTCGTCGCCTCGCTGACCCAGGGCGCCGGTCAGTTCTGTACCAACCCCGGCCTGGTGATTGCCCATCAAGGCCCGGCCCTTGACGCTTTCATCAAGGCAGCCGCAGAACTCGTGCAGCGCAGCCCGGCACAAACCATGCTCACACCCGGCATCTTCAGTGCCTATGAAAACGGCGTCGGCTCGCTGGCTGAACATCCCCATGCACATACCGTGGCCGTCGGCTTGCGAGGCGAAACGCCGAACCAGTGCCAGGCGCACCTGTTCGTCAGCCAGGCCGGGGATTTTCTGACGAACGCCGCGTTGCAGGCCGAAATGTTCGGTGCGGCTTCGCTGATTGTGCAATGTGCCAGCGACGACGAAATCCGCAAGGTCACCGAGCATCTGGAAGGTCAATTGACCGCCACCCTGCACCTGGATGACGCCGACCTGCCGAGCGCCCGGGCCTTGTTGCCGGTGCTTGAGCGCAAGGCCGGGCGCCTGTTGGTCAATGGCTGGCCGACCGGGGTCGAGGTGTGCGATGCCATGGTTCATGGCGGACCGTTCCCGGCGACCTCCGATGCGCGCACGACGTCCGTCGGTACGGCCGCGATCCAGCGGTTCCTGCGGCCGGTTTGCTATCAGGATTTCCCCGACAGCCTGCTACCCGCCGCCCTCCGGCACGGCAACCCTCTGCAACTGCGTCGTCTGCTCGACGGCCAGAGAGAGGCCTGAGGCATGTCCAACGAGTCCACTGCAAACAATCGCCATGACATTACCGTCATCGGCGCCGGGATCATCGGCGTTGCCTGCGCCCTGCAACTGGCTCGCCAGGGGCTGCGGGTGGTGGTCATCGACCAGCAGGAGCCGGGTCATGGCGCCTCGTTCGGCAATGCCGGGCACCTGGCAACCGAGCAGGTGTTTCCCATCGCCGACCTGTCGATCCTCAAGCGCCTGCCCGCCATGCTCATGGACCCGATGGGACCGTTGCGCCTGGACTGGAAGTACATGCCACGCGCCCTGCCGTGGTTCGCACGGTTGCTGTTGAACCTGCGCCCGGCGCCGTTCCAGCGCACAGTGGCCGGCATTCGCGCGCTCAACGAAGGCAGCCTGGGTGCATGGCAGCGCCTGCTTCAGGTGATCGCCCGCCCCAACCTGCTCAAGGAGGACGGTTCGCTGCTGGTGTTCGAACGGCCCGAGTCGCAACCGGCCATTGAGGCGCTACAGGCGCGCATGCGTCAGCAACAAGTGCCGGTCGACCACTGGCAAGCCAACGCCGTGCGCGACGCCGCGCCGCAATTGAGCGAGCACATTCAGGGAGGATTGTTCTTTGAGCGCACCGGGCATTTTCTCGACCCTTACCGGGTGGTCTGCGAATTGGTGCATGCTGCCAAGGCCAGCGGTGTGCAATTCATCAAGGGCCGCGTGGAAGGTGGACACGTGCAGGCAAACGGCGTGTCGCTGATCACCGATCAGGGACACGTCAGCAGCCGCCAGGTCTTGATCGCCTGCGGTGCCCACTCAGCCAGGCTCACCCAAGCGCTGACCGGCAAGAAAGTGCCATTGGACACCGAGCGCGGCTATCACCTGATGCTGCCCCACGAGCATGATCGGTTGCCATTTGCTGTCACCTCGCTGGAGCGCAAGTTCATTATGACGCCCATGGCTGACGGCCTGCGGCTGGCGGGCACCGTCGAGTTCGCCGGCCTGCAAAGCCCGCCGAGCATGCAGCGCGCATGGCAGCTTCACCGCCTCAGCAAAGGGCTGTTCCGTCGCGAGCTGAACGCTGAAGCTGCCACGCCGTGGATGGGTTTTCGCCCGTCCCTACCGGACTCCCTGCCGATCATCGACAGTGCGTGCGACGGCAAGGTCCTGCTCGCCTTCGGCCACCAGCATCTGGGCCTGACACAAGCGGCGGTCACTGCGGAAATGATCGCCCAGCTAGTCTCCCCGGCGAACATTTTCCAGAACCATGGGTTGCCGGCCATGGACGCCTACAGGCTGGATCGTTTCTAAGCCAGATCCGGTCCATGTGCGGCAGCTCGCTTGCAATCAACCGTTGAAACGGCTCCTGCCTCACTGCAACGGTGAAAACTTCGCCGGCAGGTAAATCGTCGAGCACATGTCTTGCAGTTGAGGGCCGGAGTTTTCCGGTGGCCAGACGCCGTCGGCCACGGCTTGGGTGCGCACTTGCAGGCGTTGCTCCAGAGTGGTCCACGGCCAGATGTGCAAGTAGCGCGGCAGTGAGCCGTCGGTGGCGTAGAACGCGGCATAAACCGGTGAATACTGTTCGGCGGTTCGCGCTTCGATGGCTTTGCGCCAACCGTCCAGCGTGGGTTGCAGGCCGCTGCTGATCAGGTCGTAGACCCGCAGTTCATAGAAAGGCCCGTGCTGACCGGCCCTCAAAGGCTCAAGGAATGGGAACAGGGTGTAGTTTTCGATGCGCAAATCGGTAATAAACGCATTAATGCCAAAGACCTCGCCACCCAGCACAAACCGCTCGCGCTCCGCCTGCCGCAGGCTTTCGTCCGCATAACCGCGCAGCACGGCGATCTGGTTGAGTTTGCCCAGTTCAGAAGCCCAGCACCCCATCAGCGTCCCGCCAACCTCAGGCTGTGCCAACGCGAGTTCAATGTGCGCCAGGGCATCCGCGACAGTGCGGACACGCACGGTAAAAGTGATCAATTCAAAAAAACGCATAACCCACTCCGACAATTTTCAGCCATCGACGGCTTCCCATTGCGCCAGCCTATGACAGTGCCCGCGACCGCGATATTGAGGCAAATACCCCATAAGACGGCATTTGCCGCAGTACGCTAGGTAATAGCCTTAGATCAAAGCCTTCCCCTGATCTCACGAACAGGCAGCCATGAGTCCATGCTGGGTCTGCTACGCTTTTTTATCCTTGAAGGGAATCGGTCAATCAAGGCAAAAGACGGTTTGGCTTGCCGCATGCGGGGTGAAATGTGAAAAGCAAATTGCTGGGTGCCGCCCTGACCGCGTTTGTCGTGGGCGCCGGCCTCTATGGGCTCAACCGTTGGGAGCAGGTCGAAAACCAGCGCCAGGAAGCGGTGTGCAAGGCAAATCAGGACCATTTGAAAGACCTGGAAACCCAAGTACGGGCGATGACGGCCGGCTTGACCGTTGAGGCCTATGCCGAAGCGGAAAAAGCCGAAGCCGGCAAACTGGTTCGGGCGCTGGACACCGCCAGGAATGAAGCGGAGGTCAATGCGGTGATTGACGAACACTCTGCCGCCGTTCAAGCGCAGATTGTCGCCGAAGATGCCGAGGTAAAGTCCCAGGGCGATCAGCCGTTCCTGGGCCAGGAGCTGAAGAAGCAGCGCATCACCACCGACATCAAACAGGAACTCAAACGGGCTGAAAAAGCGGTCGCCGATGCCTGTAACTGATTGCTCATTACCGCTGGTCAGCTATTCAGCACCTTCGCGCCCTGCGCTCTTCAAACGCTGTACACCCCCTTCCCTGGAAGACGCCCATCATGAACCGTAAAGCCGCCGTGCTCCTGTTGGCGAGCCTGTTGTCGACCGGCTCGCTTGTCACCTTCGCCACCGAAAAAGCCACTGAAGAGGCGACCATTCCACCGAATGCGCTGCCGGGTATCCAGGCTGAATCCAAAGAGGAAAAAGCCGACAAAATAGGCGAAGAAGCAGCGGGCTCGAATTCGGGTGCTGATTCCAAAGCCGCGGAAAAAGACGCCGCCACGTCGAGCGGCTCGCCAGACGAAGACAAGGAGCTGAAGCCGTAGCGGCATTCACTTGAACAGGTCGGGATGCCAATCCCGACCGTGACACAGATTGCCCGGACTGATTCGCTTGCGATAAAGCAGCCATATGCGTGAACTCCAGAACCAGTCAAAGGTTGAAGCGCGCGCAGCCGTCACCGCACCGAAGTGCGGCGATGGCGTACCGCTTGGTATTACCCGCGCGATACGGCGGGCAGAATCAGGAAGGGAACAGCTTGCTCAGGCAACTGAGTTTTTTCTTATAGGAACGACGCGCTTCCAACGCCTCTTCGAGGGTAACCGCGACAAAGCGGGCCTTCTGGTTAGGTTGCATCTGACCGATGAGATCCAGGTCAGCACTGATCACCGTGCCGATCATGGCGTAGCCGCCGCCGGACACCGCATCACGGTGCAGCACGATGGGTTCGAGCCCGGCAGGCACCTGGATCGAGCCAATCGGGTAGCAACTGTCGACAATGTTCGACGGATCGGAGCCGGCGCCGAACGGTTGTTCACGGGTCTGAAAGCTCAGCGCGCTACCGCCCCTGAAGCGATAGCCGATCCGGTCGGCTTCCGAACCGACGGTCCAGGCTTCGGCGAAAAAGCTGTCAGCCGCTGACGCCGTCAAGCGCTCGTAATACAAGCCTGGCACAACGCGCAGCGTGATTTCGCCGCCCAAGGACTGACGCAAGGCCATGGGCAGACTGGCACCGGCGCGGCTTTTGCCACTGGCGACTCCGACCGGCAATTCATCACCGGCAATCAAGCGACGGCCCTGAAAACCACCCAGCGCACCCAGCGCATAGGTCGAGCGACTGCCAAGCACCAACGGCACATCGATGCCACCGGCGACAGCCAGATAGGCCCTGGCGCCGGCCTTGGGAAAATCAAAGCGCAGCACTTGCCCGGCCTTCACGGTGAACGCGGTGTCGGGGTGCATGTCCACCCCATCGACCTTGGGCGTCATGTGCGCGCCGCACACCGCCACCAAAGCGTCTTGCTGGAACTCCAGCTCAGGGCCAAGCAACGTGCACTCCAACGCCGCCGCGCCCGCCGGGTTGCCGACCAATTGGTTGGCCGCGCTCAAGGCGTATTGATCGAGTGCGCCGGAAGGCGGGATACCCAAGTGGTAATAGCCTTCGCGCCCCAGGTCCTGCACCGATGTGGCGAGACCGGGTTTGAGTACCTTGATCATGCCAGCACCTCCTGCAACGACTTGGGATAGCCAACGGGGTCGGCCAAAAATGCATCCAGCGAGAACTCCACCGGACGAATCCGCAGATCAAACCGCCCGGCTTCCACCTCGGCGACGGCCTGGTCATAAGCCTCGCGATCCATAGGCTTGAACTGCACGATGTCACCCGGACGGAAAAACACCATGTGTTCCTTGAGGTACGCCAGAGTCTGTTGCGGGTCGTAGATCGGCGCCGGCGTGACGCCGAACATCTGATAACCACCGGCACCGCGCACCGAGTAAATGCAGCCGAAACAACCGCCGTGGCCCAGGGTCAGTTTCGGTGTGTCGGTGCGTGGCCGCAGGTACTTGGGCACCTGCAACTGACGCTCGCGCTCGACCATCTGAAACATGAACGGCAGGCCTGCGACAAAACCCACCATCGAGACGAACCACGGCGCACCACTGTGGGCGGCGATGAACGCCTCGACATCCGCCAGGCCGTTGATCCGTGCGGCGTATTCCAGGTCCGTGGCGCTCGGGTCCTGGTGGCGGTCGCGAAAACGCATCAGGGTTTCGTGGGTCCAGGGATCGTTGTACAGCACCGGAATCTCGATGATCCGCGTGTGCAAGGTGCGTTCGGCGACGGCTTCGGCCTCTGCACCTTTTACCGCTTCGAGCAGTGCATAAGGATCGATGCGGTCCGGGTCAAAACGAATCTGGAACGACGCATTGGCCAGGCACACGTCCAGTACCCCGTCGAGCGCCAGGCGTTCGACCGCGCGGGTTACCGCCATGCCCCTGAAGAATGCTTCAAGGGACATGCTGTCACTGACCTCGGCAAACAAATGTTCATCGGCGCCAAAGCTGTAGCGGATTGGATTGCTCATGCTTCACCTCCGCTACGGCGCTCGGCCAGCCAGGTTTCAAGGGTGCCGGTATGGAAATCGGCGCTGTGCAGCCATGATTGTTCCAGCAATTCACCGTGCAGCGACAATGTGCTGGCCATGCCGGTGAGCGTGGTTTGTTCCACTGCCAGCCGGGCACGGGCCAACGCTTCGGCGCGGTCGCGACCGTGGACGATCAGTTTGGCCAACAACGAGTCATAGTAAGGCGGCACGCGATAGCCTTGATAGAGATGGGTGTCGACCCGCACGCCTTCGCCTTGCGGCCAAATCAACGCATCCACTACCCCTGGGCTTGGGAAGAAATCCCGGGCCGGGTCTTCTGCGTTCAAGCGCATCTGCAAGGCAGCACCATTGAGCTGGATGTCACTTTGCTTGAGACCCAACGGCTCGCCACCGGCAATGCGCAACATCGCCTGCACCAGATCGATCCCGGTGATCAGCTCGCTAACCGGATGCTCCACCTGAATTCGCGTGTTCATTTCAATGAAGAAAAACTCGCCGGTGGCGTCGTCATACAGGTATTCCAGGGTTCCGGCGCCCTTGTAACCCAAGGACTCGGTCAAGCGAACCGCACTGGCACAGAGTGTCTCGCGCTGCTGCTGACTGAGGACTGGCGACGGCGCTTCTTCAAAAATCTTCTCCCGCCGACGCTGTAGCGAACACTCGCGCTCGAACAGGTGCACGGCATGCTGACCATCGCCCAATACCTGCACTTCAATGTGCCGGGCCTTGCTGATAAAACGCTCCAGGTACACCGCGCCATTGCCGAATGCCGCTTGGGCCTCGCGCTGGGAACGGGGAAATTCTTCGCTCAGTTGCTCGGCGTTTTCCGCCAGGCGAATTCCGCGCCCTCCACCACCGGCCGAGGCTTTGATCAACAGCGGGAAGCCAACGGATTCGGCAGCCTTGAGTGCGGACGCCAGATCAAACAGCTCACCGGGCGATCCCGGCACCACCGGTACGCCGGCCTCTTGTGCGGTACGCCGCGCTTCAGCCTTATCGCCCATGCGCCGGATCGTCTCCGCGCTCGGCCCGACAAAAATTGCCCCGGCGGCAAGAACCGCCTCGGCAAAGTCGGCGTTCTCCGACAGAAAGCCGTAACCGGGGTGAACCGCATTGGCGCCCGTGGCTTGCAGGGCGCCGAGCAAGGCTTCGACGTTCAGATAACTTTTGTCGGCGCGGGCCGGGCCGAGAATGTGGACCTCGTCAGCCAGGCGCGCCGCCTGGGAGTCAACGTCAGCCTCGCTGCACGCCGCCACCGTGGGGATCCCCAATGCCTTGGCAGCATGGATGATTCGCACGGCGATTTCGCCACGGTTGGCGATCAGTAACTTATGAATACCTTGAGTCATGATCTCGCCCTCACTCATCGTCGAGCGTTGCGATGACCTGACCCGGTTCCACCGGGTCGCCGTCCTCTACCAGAAAGGCACCAAGGCGACCCGTCGTCCCGGCGGTCAGTTCGGAAAACTGCTTCATGACTTCGATCAGGCCAATCACCGTGTCGGCAGTGACGTGCGCGCCCACTTCGACGTAGTTCGCCGACTCAGGCGTGGCTTTGCGGTAGAAGGTCCCCGGCAACGGGGTAATAACGGAGTGTTCGGCCATGTCTGTTCCTCTTGGAATAGTTGTAGAAAGGCAGGCAAAAAATAAAACGGTGCTCAGACCCCGGCGTCTCGGGTGCCGGGTGTCCAGATGTTTTCAGCGCGGTGCGCGCACGGTGATTCCGGCGTCGTCGAGTGCCTTGCGCGTGGCTTCGACCAACGCCAGCGCACCCGGCGTGTCGCTGTGCAAACAGATGGAATCGAATTCGATTGCCAGGTCCTCGCCTTCGACTGTGCGCACCACCCCTTCCTGACAGGCACGCAACACCCGAGCAGCGACTTGGGCCGGGTCGTAAGCGCGGACATTTCGGGTAAACACGATCGAGCCGCTGAGGTCGTACTCGCGATCGGCATAGAACTCGCGGATCACCGGCTGGCCGAGCTCTTTGGCCACTCGCCAGATCACCGAATCGGGCATGCAATACAGCAGCAGTTCCGGTTCCAGACGCTGGAGGTTTTCCACCAGCAGGCGAGCCGCCTCTTCATCCCGTGCCAAGTGCATGTAGAGCGCGCCGTGGGGTTTGATGTGTTGCAGCGCTACACCTTGAACCCGGGCGAGTTCACGCAAGGCGCCCAACTGATAGAGCATGTCGTCAACCAGCTCCTGGGCCGGCGCATTGATGTGCCGGCGACCGAAACCGACCAGGTCGCGAAACCCCGGATGCGCACCGATGGCCACCCCCAGACGCTTGGCGTGTTCAACCGTGCGACGCATGGTGCCGGGATCGCCGGCATGAAAACCGGTGGCGATGTTGGCTGAACTGATGAAGCCCATCAGCTCGTTGTCGACGCCATCGCCGATGGTCCATGGACCGAAGCCTTCGCCCATGTCCGAATTGAAATCTACTGCCTGCATGACGCTTGCTCCTGACGCTTGTGACTTCATGCAGGCCACGTTAAATTCCCGCCAACCCCTTGGGAAGATCTATTAACAGATAGGGTATCTTCTGAAAATCAGATAGCTCATCGACAGGAGTTTTCATGTCACTGACCCTGCGTCAGGTTCGCTATTTCGTCGCGACCGCCGAGATCGGGCAGATCTCGCAAGCGGCAATTCACCTGAACATTTCCCAATCAGCGGTGACCACCGCAATCAAGGAGCTGGAAGGCATCCTCGGCACGCTACTGTTCCAGCGCTCGGCCCAAGGCATGAGCCTGACCGATGCCGGGCGGCACTTTCTGAATCGGGCCTATGTGATTTTGCGCAGCGTCGACGACGCCCTGAACAGCCCGTTGCCCGATGTGCGTGCCAGCGGCCTGCTGCGGCTGGCGGCCAGTTACACGGTGATCGGTTACTTTCTGCCGCATCACCTGCAACGCCTGGAGCACTGGCACCCTGACGTGTCCATTGAAGTGCACGAGCAAGAACGTGAGGCTATTGAGCAAGGCCTGCTGGAAGGCCGATTCGACATGGCGGTGGTGCTCACCGCTAACCTCACCCACCCGGACATCGGCTCGGAAACGCTGTTCAATTCCGAACGCCGGTTATGGCTGCCCAGCCATCACCCGCTGTGCGAACGTTCGGCCGTCAGCCTCGCCGATGTCGCCAGAGAACCCTACATCCTGCTGACCGTCGACGAAGCCGAACAAAGCGCGATGCGCTACTGGGAACACGCACACCAACGGCCCAACGTGAGGGTGCGCACCAGTTCCGTAGAGGCCGTTCGCAGCATGGTGGCCAACGGCAGCGGCGTGGCGATTCTCTCGGACCTTGTGCACCGTCCCTGGTCGCTGGAAGGCAAACGCATCGAAACCGTGACCATCACTGACAAAGTGACGCCCATGAGCGTCGGCCTGGCCTGGCATCGCGAGCGCGAGTTCAGCCCGGCGATGCACGCGTTTCGCAATTACTTCCACGATGCCTTTCTGGCGCCACAGCAATTGTCCGCGCGGCGCTGAAATTAATCTAAGGAATCGAAGCCAGCGCAGTTGTGGCCGATGTTATCGGTCCAGCCGATTCAAACCTGCGAATTATCGATTTGTGCAGTCGATGCCGGGCCGCGAGCATGGAGTCACTTCCAACAACAAAAACAAAGGACCCGCCATGACTGCCCGATTCCACAATCCCGTCGATACCCGTTTCGGCTGGGGTAGCCTCCAGGAACTTGTGTCGATCACCGAAAACCAGAAAGTCGCCCTTGTCACTTTTCCCGAAGCCCGCGCACTGGGATTGGTCGATCGCCTCCAGGCCTTGCTCGGCGATCGGCTGGTGTATGTGATCGAAGATGTCCAGCCCAATCCGGATGTGGCTCAACTGCGCGGGACTTATGAGCGCTTTTGGCAAGAGGCTGGAGACTGCCACACCGTGCTCGCAGTCGGCGGCGGCAGTGCCATCGATACAGCCAAGGCGTTGATCGTGGGCACTGAGTCGGGGCGTTTTGATGAACTGCTCGCGTTGCTGGCCACGGGCAAGCCGTTTTCCCCGGCGCGCAGCAAGTTGCTGATCGCCGCACCGACCACGGCGGGCACCGGCAGCGAAGTCACGCCTTGGGCAACGATATGGGACTCTGCCAGCCACAAAAAATACTCGCTGCATCTGGAATGCACCTGGCCCAAGGTGGCAATCGTCGACCCGGAGCTGATGCTGACCGTGCCTGGCAGCGTCACGATCTCGACGGGGCTGGACGCCCTGTCCCATGCGCTGGAGTCGGTCTGGAACATCAACGCCAACCCGATTTCCGACACCTTCGCCATTTCTGCCATCTCGGACATTCTGGAGTGCTTGCCATTGCTGCGCCGTGACCTGTCCAACAAGGAACTGCGTTGCCGCATGGCTTTGGCAGCCCTGAAAGCAGGGTTGGCGTTTTCCAACACCAAGACGGCACTGGCCCATTCCATTTCCTACGAAATGACCTTGCACCATGGCCTGCCCCATGGCATCGCCTGCTCGTTTACCTTGCCGCTGGTCCTGGGTCTTGCGTGGGGGCATGACGCCGCACGTGATCGCACGCTCCAGTTCATTTTCGGCAATGACCTGCACAAAGCCCAGGACCGGCTCCGCGCATTCCTGCACAGCCTCGACGTAAAGACCGAGTTCGCCGATTACGGCGTCACGGCCGCCGAGGCGCAACAAATGATTGATTTCGCGATGCAAGGTGCGCGCGGCAAAAACTTCATCGGTTCCCAAGCGGCCTAGGGCCGCCAGCCCCACGACACAGCACTGCCAGCGGCGTAACGAGCCGCGACGATTTCCTGCAGCACCTCAAAAAGAGTGCACCCCGCGACGCAAGTTGCAGGGAACCAACAAGAATAAGGAAAAGATCATGAATCGTGCCCAAACCATGCCAGGTCTTGCCGTCCACACTTCATCGTTCCGCGTCGCCCAGTGGCGCATGCTGCTGGCCGCGATGTTCTGTTACCTGTTTTTCTACACCGGGCGGCAGACGTTCGGTTTCGCTATCCCGGGTATCCAGGCCGAATTCGGCTTTACCAAGGAACACCTCGGCTGGGTATCAGCCGCCATGCTTTGGGCGTACGCGATTGGCCAGGCCATCAACGGCAACCTGGCCGACAAATTCGGTGGCCGCCGCATCATGACCCTCGGCGCAGTGCTGTCCTGCGGCGCCAACTGGGTGACCAGCTTCGCCAGCGGCTTTGCCGGCCTGATCCTGCCCTGGGGCATCAACGGCTACTTTCAGGCACTGGGTTGGGCGCCGGGCAGTCGACTGATCTCCAATTGGTGGAGCACGGGCGAGCGCGGAAAGGTGTATGGCTTGTATGTGTTCGCGGCCGGTTGTGCGTCCGTCCTGTCCTACGTCACCTCGATCGTTGTGCTGGAAGTGATGCAACTGGAGTGGCGCTGGATCTTCCGTTTGCCGGTATTGCTGATGTTGGCCGGCGGCATCATCTTTTACCTGGTGGCCCGCGAGCGCCCGCAGGACATGGGTTTTGAACCCCTGGCCGACACGGGCGTGGCCAACGCTGATGACAAAAACCACGAAGTGGCCCACGGCGAAACCGAGACCTCGGCGCAACGTTACAAAGCGGTTCTGAAGAACTTTCGCCTGATCATCGCGGCGTTGTCCTTGGGCTTTCAGAACGCCGCCCGCTATGGCTTGATCGTCTGGGTGCCGGTGCATTTCCTGGGTGCCAACTGGAAAAGCGGCGACAGCATGATCGATCCGAAATGGATCACCGTCGCCCTGCCGGTCGGCATGGCCATCGGCGCCCTCAGCAACGGCTGGATCTCGGACAAGTTGTTCGGCTCCAAGCGCTACCTGGCGATCATGCTTTATATGGTCCTCGGCGCTGCCACCAGCCTGTGGATGTGGACCCTGGCGCCGCACAGTGCAACCGGCCTTGTGGCACTGTTTCTGTGCGGGTTCTTCGTCTACGGCCCGGCTTCCAGTTTCTGGGCGCTGTGCCCCGACCTGGTGGGTGCCAAGCGCGCCGGCACAGCCACCGGTGTGATGAACTTTTCGTCCTATCTGTTCGCCGGCCTGGCGGAACCGCTGATCGGCAGTATGCTCGACACTACCGGCGATACGTCGTTGATCTTCATCGTGGTCACGACGGCTTGTTTGTGCAGCGCAGCGGTCGCGCTGTTCATCAGGCGCTGACAGCCGGCAAACCGGTTTGAACCACAAGCGACGACTCAGGAACAGGATCATTTCATGTACCAGTACCACAAGTGGCTGCGTTCCTTTCACGCGGTGGCGAAGACCGGCAGTTTTACCCTCGCCGCCGAGTACCTGAGCGTCGGCCAGCCGACTGTCAGCGAGCAGGTCAATGCGTTGGAAAAGAAGTTTTCCGTGGAGCTGTTCCATCGCCGTGGCCGCTTTATCGAAATGAGTTCGGCGGGGCATCAGCTCTACGCAATCACCCAGGGTCTGTTCGGGCAGGAGGATGAAGCCGTGCAATTGCTGCAAAGTTTCAAACAACGCAAGATCGGCATGCTGCGCCTGGGTGCGGTGTCGCCACCGATTGCGATGAACCTGACCTATGAGCTGATGCAGCGGCACCCGGACATCGAACTGGAAACCTCGTTCTCGCCTGAAAAAGAAACCCTGGACCGCCTCTTCAACTTCGATATCGACGTGGCGATTCTGGCGCTGTCCGAGTTTGATCAACGCTTCGATACCCAACTGTACCGACGCTATCCGATCATTGCCGTGGTCCGTGACGATCACCCTTGGGCACGGCAAAAAGAAGTGCACGTCGAACAGATCAGCGAAGAGAAATGGGTCATGCGCGAAAAGAGCTCACGGACCCGCCAGTTGGTTGAAGAGAGCTGCAAACAGCTTGGCGTTGCCCTGAACTGCGTCATGCAATTGAACAGCCGCGAGGCCATCGTCCATGCCATCGCCAAGGGCATCGGCATCGGTTTCGTCTCGGCGGTCGAGTACACCGAAACGCCGGGCACCAAACCGATCACCTTCGTCAATCACCCGTTTTCCATCGACTACCACCTGTGTTGCCTGGGCATTCGCCGGAACCGGCCAATGATCGCGGAACTGTTCGACTCCAGCCCAACGCCGGCCACCTGATTCCGACTCACCCTGCACCCTCTTGCAGGCTTACTTCTTGGCAACAAGAGGGACGGCCTGCCCACAACAAAAAACTGGAGAAACACCATGAACTATCAACAACCCTCACACCTGCAAGCCGTGGTCCTGGACTGGGCCGGCACCGTCGTCGATTTCGGTTCCTTTGCCCCCACTCAGATTTTCGTCGAGGCCTTTGCCGAGTTCGGGGTCGCCGTTTCGCTGGAGGAAGCACGGGGGCCGATGGGCATGGGCAAGTGGGATCACATTCGCACGCTTTGCAATCAACCGCAGATCGCCGAACGCTACCGCGCGGTGTTTGATCGCCTGCCCACCGATGACGATGTGACCGCACTCTACGAGCGGTTCATGCCACTGCAAATCGAGAAAATCGCCCTGCACTCGGCGCTGATTCCCGGCGCCCTGGACGCCATCGGTGCCTTGCGTGAAAAAGGCCTGAAGATCGGTTCCTGCTCTGGTTACCCGGCCGTGGTGATGGCGAAAGTCGTCGAACTGGCGCGCAGCAACGGCTACGTGGCTGACCACGTTGTCGCCACCGACGAAGTTCCCAACGGACGCCCTTACCCAGCCCAGGCGTTGGCCAACGTGATTGCCCTGGGGATCAATGACGTCGCCGCTTGCGTCAAGGTCGACGACACCTGGCCTGGCATCCTTGAAGGCCGCAGTGCCGGGATGTGGACCGTGGCGCTGACCTGCTCCGGCAACGCCTTGGGCCTGACCTACGAGCAGTACAAAGCGCTGCCTTCAGACAAACTGGCTAAAGAGCGCGAGCGCATCATCAACATGTTCGAAGGCTCGCGCCCTCACTACCTGATCGACACCATCGTCGAACTGCCGGCGGTCATCGAAGACATCAACGCCCGACTGGCGCGCGGTGAAACGCCTCAAGGTTCCTGACACCAAACACGAGCAGGCCCGCTCTCGCAGCGGCAACGGAACAGCCGGCGTGGTCTGCTCGCCCTCCCCCCGAACAAGCGGTTTCATATCGGCGACTCATCCGGTTTCGCGATGAGCTCGGCGGCCGTTTCCACCAGCATTTGTCGAAACCACTGGTGCGCCGGATCGTTGCGGTATCGCACATGCCAGGCGATTTCCACGGGAAAGGTGCCCAGATCGACCGGCGACGACACGACTTTGAGTCGCGGGTCTTTGGCAATCTGCTTGCAAATGAGCCGCGGCAGCGTCGCGCAGTAATCGGTCACCGCGATGATTTCCGGCACTGCGAGGAAATGCGTCACGGAAATCGCCAGTTCACGCCGCAACCCCTGCCGCTCCAGCGCCTGGAAAACCCCGACCCGCAGCCGACCCGGCGGCAAGACGTTGACATGCCGCAAGCGCTCGTATTGCTCGCGCGACATTGCCTGGTCGATATCGGGATGGTCGGCGCGCACGACGCAGGCCAAGCCATCGTCCATCAAATGTTGAACGATCACATTGTCGGGCGGATCGATGATGCGCCCCAGTGCCATGTCGGTCGTTCCGGAAATCACCCCGGTATCGGACAGGTCATTGCCGAACGGTGTGAGGGACACCTTGACCCCCGGCGCCTGCTCCCGAAGTTTGGCGATGATGCCCGGCATCAGAACGATCTCGACAAAGCTGTTCGGCGCGATGTTGAACTGGCGGGTGGACGTCGCCGGATCGAAATGCTGTCGGCCGATGATCACCTCATCAAGCCTGGCCAGGGTTTCGAGGATCACCGGGGCGATTTCCTCGGCGAACTGAGTGGGCTTGATGCCGTAGCGTTCACGGATGAACAGTGGATCGCGCAGCGTGTCACGCAGCCGGTTCAGTGCGTTCGACAACGCAGGCTGGGTGATGCCCAGGCGAACCGCCGCGCGGGTAACGCTGCGTTCCTCCATCAGCGCCATGAACACGGGCAAGAGATTGAGATCGTATCGCATGACTCATAACGCTCTGTGAATATCTAAAATCAGATAAGTAAATTTCTCGAATATCTGGGCGTGGGGCAAAGTTAGCCCATCCAAAGGGATTCGCCAAATCCCACGGAATGAGCCTTCCGGTTGAAAGCGCCCGACGCGATACGGCAATTCGCAACAGGCGTCCCACTATTTCGAGGAGTTTTCCATGAGTATCAAACACGTTCTGTTCATCCTGACCAACACCGCTGAAATCGGCCCGAACCAGCGTCGCACCGGGTACTTCTTCCCTGAGGTCGCGCACCCTTACGAAGTGTTCGCCGAAGCAGGCGTGGCGGTGGAATACGCCTCTGTGCTGGGTGGCACGCCGCCGGAAGATGGCTACGACGAAAGCGATCCGTCACAACTGGCTTTCCGTAACAGCGCCGCGATCCGCCGCATGGCCAACAGCCGCAAATTGTCGGAAGTGGATGTGCTGGACTATGACGCAATCTTCTTCCCTGGCGGTCTTGGCCCAATGGTGGACATCGCCAACGACCCTGACGTCAAGCAAGCGGTAGAACGTGCGTGGAATGGCGGCAAGATCGTGGCTGCGGTCTGCCATGGCCCGGCGGCCTTCCTCGGCGTCAAGCTGGAGGACGGCACGCCACTGGTTCGCGGCCGTCAGCTGACGTCTTTCTCGAACGATGAAGAGGCCGGTTACGCGCAGGCTGACGTACCGTTCAATCTGGAAGATGCGTTGCGCGCCGAGGGTGCCGAGTATTCGTCGGCCGCGGTATGGCAGGAAAAAGTCGTGGTCGACGGGCGTTTGCTGACCGGGCAGAACCCGGCGTCCGGCGGCCCATTGGCCAAAGCCATTGTTGAAGCGCTGCGCTGAACCTGTCCTGATGCGAGCCCTGTCCGATCACAGTAGCCACAGGCTGGTCGTGATCGAACAGGGCTCGAACATCACCCGCACTTGCATCGTTGTTAATTTCACAGAGGAATTCAGCATGTCCGCCTACGTCATTTTTATCCGCGAAGAAACCAAAGACGAATCCCAAATGCAGGCGTATGCGCAGAAGGCCCCCGCCGCCCGCATCGGCCACGACATCACCCGCGTGGCCTTCTACGGCCAACTCGAGGTGCTGGAAGGCCCCTCGGCGGAAGGCGTTGCGATCCTGCGTTTTCCCGACATGGCCGCAGCCCGCGCGTGGTACGAGAGCCCGGCCTATCAGGAGGCGCGTTTGCATCGGCTCAAAGGCGCCGAGTACCGGATGTTGCTGGTTGAAGGCAGCGACGTGCTACCGGTCTGAGCACAATAAAAACCAATTTCCCATGTGCTCCGTTCGTTCATTGTTACGTCGCAGTGTTCACTGCCCGTATCCCTATGTCTGGAGTTCGTTCGATGCCCTCGCCCAAATCCTTCCCCGTTGCGCTGTTGGGGCTGGCCCTTGTTTGTCCGGCCATGGCTCAGGCCCAAGGCCTGGAACTGGGACAGGTGTTGATCGGGGCTGAGGATCAAAGTGGTGAAGACCTGTCGGTCGAGCAGGCTCAGGCCCGGCTTGCAGAGGTCCCCGGGGGCAGTAACGTGGTCGACATGCGCCGCCCCCTGCAGGGTCGCGTAGCCAGCAATCAGGATGTGCTGGCGTACCAGCCGGGGATCTATGCCCAATCGGCGGGCAATGAAGGGGTGAAGATCTCGATTCGCGGCTCGGGGATCAACCGAGCACCGGGCGCCCACGCCTCCGGGTTGTACACCCTGCTCGACGGTCTGCCGCTGACCGGCCCGGGCGGTACGCCATACGAATTACTGGAACCGCTGTGGCTTGATCATGTGGAAGTGCTCCGCGGTGCCAACGGTTTCGACCGGGGCGCACTGGCCTTGGGTGGCGCCATCGATTACGTCAGCCACACCGGCTACAACGCACCGAAGCTGCAAGTGCGTTATGCCACCGGCAGCCACGGTTACCAGCAACGTCAAGTCAGTTCCGGGCAGGTGTTGGGCGACTTCGATTACTACGTATCGATGACCGACTCAAATGCCGACGGCTATCAGGACCACACCGCCAGCGACAGCCAGGGTGTGATTGCCAACTTCGGTTATCGCTTCAACCCGAACCTGGAAACACGCTTCTACCTGCGCTATCGCCAGACCGACAACGACCTCGCCGGACGGGTCACCAAGCATTCCATCGAGCACGATCCACGGGCGGCCAACCCCGCCTACGTCACGCGCGACGACAGCCGCAAACAACCCGGCAGCACCTTTATCGGCAACAAGACCACCTTCTACCTCGACGATGATTCGAGCATCCAGACCGGCCTCGTGTATCACGACTATCCGATGGATTTACGCGAAGGTCCCAACCGTTTGAAAGTCGCCTACACCGACGTCAGCGGCACGTTCGACTACAAGCGTCGCGATACTCTGTGGGGCCTGCAAAGCCAAAGCACGGTGGGCCTGCGGGTGACCAAACACCTGCCCAATGCCGGCGCCAGCGAGTTAGTGCGCATCCCCACCGGCAACACCGCCGGCTATGCGCCGGGCACGCACATGCGCAACTTCACTTATCAGGGCTCGGACAGCGTGTTGCATGTGGGCAATGATCTGGAGATCGCCGACGACTTGTGGCTGACCACCGGCCTCGCGGCCATCTACACCCGCCGCGAAAGCGCGGTGACCTACCCTGATGGCGGTGGCAAGACCAGCATCAACGATTGGGACTACGCCCCACGCATCGGGCTGCGCTATCAGCTGACACCTGACTTGCAGCTCTTCGGTAACCTCAGCCGCTCGGTTGAAGCGCCGCACCCTTGGTCGCTGATCTACAGTTCGAGCATTCGCTTCCCGGCAGGCAGCGGCCCGGCTACCGGCGCCCAGCGCGACCCGATCGAACTGAACAACCAGACCGCGACCACCCTGGAACTCGGCGGCCGTGGCGAGAGTTCATTGGGGCAATGGAGCCTGGCCTGGTACTACGCCCAGGTGCACAACGAATTGCTTTCAGTGTTGCCGGATGCCAATGCCACCACGCCCTACGAACTGAACGCCAGCCCGACCGTACATCAGGGTGTAGAGGCCAGCCTGTTGAGCAGCCTGTGGTCAGCGGACAACGGTGGCCAGTTGAGCCTGCGCCAGAGCTACACCTTCAGCGACTTCCACTACCGCGACGACGAGCGCTTCGGCGACAACCGTTTGCCCGGCCTGCCGATGCATTATTACCAGGGCGAACTGCGCTACGACTGGCCCCAGGGTTTCTTCGCCGCAGTCAACACGCAGTGGGTGTCCAAGGTCGCCGTCGACTACGCCAACAGTTACTACGCCGACCCCTATGCGATTTTCGGTGCGACCGTAGGTTACAACGCGCCGAAGGGTGACTGGCAGACATGGCTGGACATGCGCAACCTGACAGACAAGCACTACGCCGCCACCGTCACCCCGGGCTACGACGACAACGGGCTCGACGCCGCACGCTCCACCTCGGGTGAAGGCATGGCGATGTATGTCGGGGTGTCGTGGAGCCTGCTTTGAGGCCGTGCAGCCAAACTGCCCTCTCAGCCAGGCTGGTTGGTGACTTTAATCTGCGTCAGTCCCATCAACTTTGCCTGAGCTAAAATTTCGTCGGGGGTCGATTCTGCAGAGGGCATGATCAAACTGTTTTCTGCGTCCCCAAAATGCAATTGCAGCAGGTGCATCGCAGCCTCATGTACGGGAAGCGACGACTGCTCCAACTCCAATCGTTGCGTGCGCGGTTCGCCATTGAACAAGTATTCCAGGCTGTAAGTGCACATTGAGGGCCCCGACCATGAAAACCGATGATTTTTTGCACTAAGCGACTGACGACACTCACCTCTCGAAGCTCCCCGTATTGGGAGCCTGTAGTTTGGAGAGATCCTGGATTTCAAGCGTTCGATTTTTTAGCGTACCGGCTGTCGACATAAAGCCGGTCCAGGTTCTCCTCGCTACCGTGTACACAGACGCCTCAGTGATAGTCTCCTCCGGCAACTGCACGCAGGTACGCCTGATCAGCTTCGATGCGCAAATCTCGCCACTCAGTCCAGCTCACGATCCCCAGGCGATCCATCTCATCGGACTGGCGGAGCAGCTCGTCATGGTAGGCATCGGGGCAATCCATACGCAGCTGTCTGTTTTCCAGTGCGCGATGCCAGGCATCAAGCGCACGCAGTTTCATCTCTTGAACCGGTGTCAGTAGATCTTTAAAGGCATTCATCTCGGCTCGCCTACCCGAATATTTCTTGGTGGAGCGGTTGGCGCCCGAATTGGTTCATCGCTTCTGACGAGAAGCTGTTGGCGTTTTGAATTGTTGGGTGCGTTAACGGTTCCTGCTGCGCCGACCTCAGTCGCGCGATCGATGCGGTCACGGCTCAACCGGTACGATTTGGCGTAGTCGCGGAGCAGCGAATCACAGTCGTGGGCCATTCTCTCGGCGGCTGGACCGCCCTCGAAATCGCCGGAGCACGCTTCGATCCCGAGCTTTTTGCTCAGGACTGCGCCACGCATACCCAGATGGCCAGTTCAGCGTTTACCAGCAAATCAAACCCGCCAGCATGCGCTCAGGTTCAGATTGAACAAGCCGCCCTTTCACCCAAGCGCTCTACCAACCTGACGAGATAACCATCGGGATCCTGGACGATGAATTCGCGCTGCCCTACTTCTACATCGTCAGCGCGATACCAGGTGTCCTCGCAGGCTCGATAGAGTGGAAATCCTGCATGACCAAGGTTTTGGATGATCGGGGCGACAGCTTCCACATCAATTTGCAGATTGATGCCTCTTCCATAAGGTTTCGCCAGTGGCGCAGTCAGCCATTGGCCAGCGTCCGGATCAACCTGCTCTAACATGACTTGAGCACCCTTCAGGTCAAGGTAGGCGAACCCATCTTCCGGGCGTTGATAGGCTACTTTGAACTCCAGGCAAGAAACCCAAAAAGCCAGGCTGCCATCGAGGTCACTGACCATTAACTCTGGAACCAGTTTGTTACGTTCAAACACGAGATGACTTCCATTTCAGCAGGGTGATGTTTCGAAGGTACGCGTTCATGATCCTATCAACTTGAAAGCCCAAAGTGCTCCCATACCTACCGCCAATGTCAGGACAGTATTTCGAGTCTTCCAGGCGACCCAGGCAGCAACAATAGCCGCCGGGATCTGCGGATTGCCGAGCACGAATTCACTGTGCCCATTGGGATACACCACGGCTGGGAGTACCAACGCCGCCAGCACACTTGCCGGGACGTATTGCAGGGCTCGACTTAGCAGGCCGGGAATTCGCCATCGGCCATAAAGCTCGACAAACGAAAGACGCATCAAAAAGGTTCCCACGCCTACCGCCAGGAACATTCCCCACAAAGACAGATCGCTCATTGTGTCTCCCTCTCGGCGTCGTCAGAACTCACCGTATTCAAAGGGCTTTTACGCATGTTCTCGATCAATACTCCTGCAAACACTCCCCCTATCGAAGCCAACACCAATCCAAGGTTGTAGGGCATATTGACGGCCAACACCGCGATCATCCCGCCGACCGCTGCGGCCCCCAGGCTGGCCGCACTCCGTAGATTGGGAACGAGAAGCGCCAGAAAAGACAAGGGAATGGCAAAGCTCAGTGACCACGATTCGGGGATACTTGCCCCCAGAAAGACCCCGGCCAAGACCGATAGCTGCCAGGCCAGCCACATGGCCACAGCAGTACCGGCATAAAAGAAATGCCCGAACCGATCGGGTCCTGCAGAGGAAAACCTCAGGCTGTAAAGCGCGAAAGACTGATCGGAAAGCAGGTAGGACATTGGCCATGTCCAGCGACGACGCAAGTGATGCAGGTGAGGTGCCAACGAAGCGCTGTACATGATAAAGCGCAAATTGATGATCAGGGCTGTGACCACAATCGCCACCGGCAAGACGCCGTTATGCAGCAGCTGGAGTGCAACCATCTGAGCAGATCCAGAGTAAAACAGCAGTGTCATGCCCATCGTCATGCCTGGCGACATTCCCATTTCGATGGCCATCACTCCGGTAACCAACCCGAATGGAATCACTCCGGGGGTCAATGGAAGGAGCGTTCGAACGCCGTGCATAAATGCGTCCATTCCAGTTCGATACTGCATTTGGTTTCCTTATTGCTGTGCAGCCGGTACAGGCTCTGATGAAAATTCCATCGTAAGGCTATGCGGTCATTTGTTGCTGCCGTCCAAAGCGGACTGGGATCACCCAGTCCGCAAAGTACGATCAGCTTTGGCAGAACCGGATTCGGTTGCCGAATGGGTCATACACTTCCAGAACCTGTCCCCACCCCTGCTGAACAATATCCGGACGTCCGTACCCGTAACGTTTGCCCTGCAATTCGTCCCGAAGCAATTCGATGTTTTGCATCGGGACAAACACCGTCGACCCTGGGCTCGCATCGCCATGATGTTCGGAAAGATGGAGCTGTAGACCGTTTCGGCTGATACCCAGGTACAGCGGCAGATCCGCTTCGAACCGGTGCTCGAATTCGACGCTGAAACCGAGAAAATCAAGATAGAACTCGCGCGCCTTGGTTTCGTCAAACATCCGTAAAATCGGAATGGCTTTGTCGAATGTAATCGCGGGTGGGGTATTTTCGTGGGGAAGCATCGCTGATGCCGTGTTCCAGTCCTTGTAACCCAACTGGTGCGCTACTGTTTCCAGCGCGGAGGAATGAGTCACCGTTTGGTTGCGCGACTCCAGCGAGGCACGCAGCCTCTTCGCCATTTGCTTGGCTTGCTCGATTGAGAACATCGTTTCTCCTGCGGTCGAGGCATTCTGGTGCTCGCGTTGCCAAACCTCGACTCTCAAGAGATGCGACAGGATTTGGGAAGAGAAGAAATACTTTCACCTTTCCTTCCGGAAGCGAGCGGCAGGCAGCATCAGCCTGCGCCGATGATACACAGCGGTACCTGCCGGCGAAAGCACCCTCGGTTGCAAGTCACCGTCGCAAAAGGCACGCAGCCGCCGCAAATCCGCCATTCATTTCTTTACAGAACCGATAGACTTTCACTTCTAAATCAGCGCCCACAGTGGGCGCCATCGTCCAGTTGGCTTCCACCTCACTACTCACCCTCAACCACCCTCACCCTGTGACAGTCAGTCGCTTGCAGCTTTCGACCCTTTGATGAGCGAACCTCAATCGGCATCAGTGGCTGGCCGGTCTGGTTGTCCAGCAGCACAGAACGTGTCTCGTGCGGTTTGAACAGGAAACGCTCGCCCCACTGCCGCATGCTGACCACCACCGGAAAAATCTCCCGGCCTTTGTCCGTCAGGACGTACTCCTTGTAGGCGCTTCCATCTGACGCCGGCTGGATGTCGAACACTCCGACCTCGACCAACGTTTTCAGGCGCGACGCCAGAATGTTTTTGGCCACGCCCAGGCTCTTTTGAAATTCGCTGAACCGGCGAATGTCGTCGAAAGCGTCGCGGATGATCATCAGTGACCAACGATCGCCAATGGCCTCCAGTGTTCTGGCTACCGGGCATTCGTTGCTCTGCTGAGAGGTGTCTTCGTCCATCTTTTTGACCTTCTGGAATGTAGGAGCCGCGCAACACGGTTGCATTTTGAAACCGGATGCAGCAAGAATGATATTAGGTTTTAATTTGAAACCAGTTTAGCGCCACGGAGGCGTTCATGACAGCAGATACCAGCCACTCTTTTGCCAGACAATATGAGCAAGGCCTTTCGCCGACGCTCACGTTGTTGTTTTCCGTCACCTGTGCGCTTGCGGTTGCCAACGTCTACTTCGCGCAACCATTACTCGATTCAATGGCGCAGAGCCTCGACGTGGCGTCATCAATGATCGGGATGGTGGTGACTGCGACTCAGGTGGGTTACGCGTTGGGGCTGCTGTTCATTGTTCCATTGGGCGATTTGTTGAACCGTAAACGGCTGGTGCTGACGCAGGTCCTGCTGTCGGCGCTGGCGCTCGCGGCGATCGGTGCAGCGCAACAGTGGCTGGCCCTGTTGAGCGCGATGATCGTGATGGGTGTATTGGCCGTGGTGGTGCAGGTGCTGGTGGCCTATACCGCCACGCTGGCAACGCCATCACAACGCGGACAAGCGGTGGGGACGGTCACCAGTGGCATCGTCCTGGGCATTCTGCTGGCGCGATTTACCTCTGGCGTGATTGCGGACCTCGCGGGCTGGCGCGCCGTTTACTTTGCGTCCTCGGGGCTGATGCTGACGCTTGCAGTGGTGCTGTGGAGAGCGGTGCCCGACATCGCACTGCCAAGGCATCAGGATTCTTATCTGGCGCTCATGGGGTCGCTCTTCAAACTGTTCATCAGCGAACCCACATTGCGTGTCAGGGGACTTTTAGCCCTACTGATTTTCGCTGCTTTTTCCGTGCTATGGACAGCCATGGTGTTGCCGTTGAGCGCCCCGCCGCTGTCGCTTTCGCACACGGCCATCGGCATGTTCGGCCTGGCCGGCGTTGCGGGTGCGTTGGCGGCCAGAAGAGCCGGTCGCTGGGCCGATCAAGGTTTGGGGCAATGGGTGACCGGCATTTCGCTGGGCCTCCTGACGCTGTCCTGGTTACCCATTTCGTTTGCCGAGACGTCCCTGATCGCGCTGGTTGGCGGAGTGATCTTGCTCGACTTCGCGGTGCAGGCCGTGCACGTCACCAACCAAAGCATCATTTTTACTGCACGCCCCGACGCCCAAAGCCGCATGGTCGGTGCCTACATGTGCTTCTACTCGGTCGGCAGTGCGCTGGGCGCCGTCGCCGCGACTCAGGTTTATGCTTTATGGGGCTGGATGGCCGTCAGCTTGTTGGGCGCCTTGATCAGCGTGAGTGCCTGGGTGCTGTGGTTTGTAACGGCTCAACGCACAACGGCCGATCAAGGATGATCTGCTTCGACATCACTTAGCCGATTCCCGCATCGCCCGCCGGACCTCAGCCTGGATGGCATACGCCGGCGCCTCCACGTCGTTGAAATTGTCTGTGTAGCGCTGGGCAAATCCATCGACACCCCATTCCTGATATTGCTGCACGTGCTTCAGTTCGTGAGCCCAGAGTGCGACGTTCTGTTCTGCGTCTTGAGCGTCGCGGAAAAGGATGATGTCGATCAGTGTCACGGCGCCGACATCGGGGTTTTGCAACATGGCCGTGGCGGCGCTGAATTGGCCATTGTCGCTGACTTTATAGAGCACGGCATCGAGGACGCTGGGGGCGTACCAGCGCAGCAAAGGCTCGCGGATATTCTCCGGGATGGGTTGCGTGCCGGCGATGGCGGCCTCAGCGCGGGCCTGGGTCAGCCACGCTGCCAGGGCAGGTGTCGCTATCTGGTAGAGGCCCGCAGGCAGGCAGATGCAGATTTCCACGCACACTTGTTTTTCACCGACCGGGCAGACGTCGGACCGGGCTGGCACGGCCAGCGTCAGGCAAAGCACAAACAGTGCAATCAGGCGCGTTGTGATCGGCGGCATGGGACGCTCCGGAGGCGGACTCAGCGATTAACCGCATCGCTTTAGAGTACTCCCGAACCTAACGTTCCCAGAGACTACAAGCTAAATGCCCGACTCTTGCGATTCGGGCATTGCTCTCACCATCCCGACCTGGCCCCGCTATGGCCCGGACCGGCAGATTCCCGATTTTCTTTCCGAATCAGAAACTCGCTTTCACCGAAACCATGAAGTTGCGCGGATCGCCGTAGTAGCTACCGAAAGTCTCGGTGCCGATGGTGGCGTAGTAGCGCTTGTCGAACAGGTTGTTGCCATTGAGCGCGACCGACCAGGTGTCATCGATGCGGTAGCCGATGCGGCCGTTCCAGATCGCATAACCTGACTGGGTGATTTTCTCTCCACTGGCGGGAGACACACGGAAGTTATCGCTCTGCGCATTGACGCCAGCACCGAGGGTGAACCGCTCAAGCGAACCACTCAACGCATAATCGCCCCACACACGCAGCATGTGTCGCGGCACATAGGTGTTGAATGCCGCGCCGTTGAGACTGTCGTCAATGTCATCGAGGGTCTTGGTCTGGGTGTAGGTGTAGCCCGCGAGCAATTGCAGACGCTCGATAACTTCACCGCTGACCTCGGCTTCGAAGCCCTGGGCGCGCACCTTGCCGGCATTCACGTAGCAATAGCCATCGGAGGACGGGCAGGACGAGTTGTAGTCCGTCTGCGCCTGGTCTTTCTGGATCGTGCGGAACAGGTTGAACGAGCTGTTCAAGCGACCGTCGAACCAGGCCCCCTTGATCCCCAACTCATAACTCTGCCCCACCAGTGGCTTGAGCGCTGAGCCGTCTTCTGAACGGTAGTTACCCTGCGGGGTAAAAATGTCCGAGTAGCTGGCGTAGGCCGTCAGGTTTTCGTTCAAATCCAGCAGCACGCCGGCAAATGGCGTGACCTGCCCGGTCTCCGTGGTGCTGGAGTGTTCCGAAGTGCCGGTGTTGATGAAGTCATAATCGGTGTCGGAGCTGTACCAGCTCACTCGGCTACCCGCGACAACGGTCAGCGGGTCCGCCAGTTTCAAACGAAGGATCGAGTAGATACCCTTTTGTTTGGTCACCGAATTGACCGGCCCGCCGCGAGACGAATTGGCGATGAAGTAGCTGTCGTCCGGCTCGGGAATATGTTTGTCGGGGTTGAACACATTCTGCCGCTGCGGCAGAAACGCCACCGAGTAGAAGTCGTCTTTTTTCCCGCGACTGGCATTGGCGCCCACCACCAACTCATGCTGCTGACCGAACGCGTCAAACTTGCCATCCACGTAGGCATCCAGACCGTAATCGACCTGATCGTAGTCGTACATGCTGCCCAGCATGCCGGTGGTATTGATGCCTGGCGTGACCGCGCCGGACGCGAACGCGTATTTGATGTCTTGCGTGTTCTTTGTATAAACACTGGCGATTTTCAGCGTCCAGTCTTCGTTGATCTGATGTTTCAGGTCACTGAACACGGTGGTGCGTTTGCTGCGCCAGGTGTTCCAGGACGGATCAAGACAGGTCGAACGGCTGAGCTTCAAATCACTGCGGTCCCTGTAGCGCGGCAAGCCACCCCAGCACGGATTGGCGTCCACGTCTTCATAGGCAACGCCCAGCCCGAGTGTCGTGTCGGGGCTCACATCCACATCGAGCGCGCCGTAGTACACCTGGTCCTTGCGACTGGCGTCGTCGACAAAGTAGTGCCGACTCTGCTCGGCAACAACAGCCCGGCCGCGGATCGTGCCGGCGTCATTCAGCGGGCCGCCGGTATCGACCTGCCCACGGTAGTTGTCCCAACTGCCACCCGACAGCGTGATCTCGGTGTGCGGGGTGGCCTGGCCGCGTTTGCGCACGAAGTTGACGCCACCGGCGGTGCCCCCCGCGCCTTTCATCATGCCCGCTGCGCCACGCAGGATTTCGACCCGGTCGTAATAGGCCATGTCGCCACTGAAGCTGTCGGCCTGAACATACAGGTTGCCCATGTCCAGCGGCACACCGTCGTATTGATACTGGCCCGACATCCGGAAACCGCGCGAGTAGAAGTACTTGCCGCCCATGGTGGAGTCGTAGACGGTGATGCCCGGCGTCTTCTCCATGACTTGATCGATGGTGTTGAGGTTTTGATCATCGAGCATCTTACGGGTCATCACCGTGATCGATTGCGGTGTTTCCTTGAGGGAGTGCTCGCCCTTGTCGATGGTCACCGCGCCCGTGGTGTAAGAGCCACTGTTCTCGGTTGTTGCGCCCAGCATCTGACCGTTGATGTTGGTGGCCCCCAGTTCCAGTGCCGAGCCGAATTTAGGTGCCGGGCGCAGAACATAAGTGCCGTTGGCCTGGGGCTCCGCTTGCAGGCCGCTGCCGCCAAGAATCTGCGCGAAACCTTCAAGGACCCCAAACGCGCCTTTGAGCCCTGGGGATTTCAACCCTTCGGTCTGACGCGCATCGAAGGAAATCGCCGCACCCGCGGCACTGGCGAAATGGCTGAGCACTTCGGTCAGGCTGCCCCCGGCAATGTCGAAGGTTTGCACCGCATCCTGCTGCTGCGCCGGCACTTGTGCCGCCAGTGTTGCTGTCGGCCAGGCACCCGCCGTTGCCGCGACCATCAGGCCGACCTTCACTGCGGTCGCCAGACGACCCGTCTTGTACACCCGAGACATGCTTACCCTCCCCCAAAACACGATCAATAAAAACTCATTGAGGGATGAGCCGAACGATGGGTTTAAAAAGTGCAAATGCAGGAAAAACTTTTTTCAGCTCGCTGCGAAAGAGAACTTGCTCGCATCGCCAAAGTGTCTGTCGACGCCCACCTGCACACTCAACTCGGATCACCGCTCGACACGTTGATCCAATAGCGGCTGTAGCGTGTCACGCGCAGGGACAGGCCACTTTCCAGCGCCGCCAACGCCCTGTCCGTATTATCGATCGGGAACGCACCGGACACTTTCAGCTGGGAAATACGCGGATCACAGCGCAGCACACCGCTGCGATAACGCGAAATGTCGGCGAGCAGTTCGCCCAACGGGCGATCAATGGCGATGATGCTGCCCTGCTGCCAGGCCCCGACCGACGCATCGTTACGCCGTAGCGTCCCCACCGAGCGAGCGTTGAAGGCCATCGATTGTCCGGCCTCCAGGCGAACCATCGCGCCACCGCCAGCCGGGCGGACCTGAACGGCTTTCTCAAGCACCGCCACCTCGCCGCCCGGTGCCTGAGACCGGACGATGAAGCGTGTCCCCAACGCCAGCACTTCGCCGTGGCGCATGAGCACCTTGAACGGGCGCTGCAACGGATCAGCAGCGGTCGTCACCAGAATCTCACCCGACAACAACTCCAGCACCCGTTGCTTGCCGTCGAATCGCAGGTTGACGGAAGTGTCGGTGTTGAGCAGCAACGAGCTGCCATCCGCCAACCGAAACTCGCGGCGCTCACCCACGTCAGTACGAAAATCGGCCACCAGGCTCTGGGAGATTTCACTGCGCCAGCCTAACCAGCCAATCGAACTGGCGGACGCCAACAACAGCACGCTGCGAACTACCTGACGCCGGGACAGATCAGCCCCACGCAACGCGGGCGAAGCCAGGGCACCGGGCACACTCGCCATCTGCTCGCCGACGGCGGCCATGCGTTGCCAGGCTTGAAGATGGTCAGGGTCAGCGACCAGCCAGTCGTTCCAGGCGGATCGGTCAGCGTCGGTCGCGACACCGGAATGAAGCCGGGCGTACCACTGGGCCGCGACGCTGATCGCCTTCAACTCGGCGGGTGAAAGGCTCATGCCAGTTGCATCTTGATCTGCATCAGACAGCAATGCTCCATGGCCTTGGCCATGTAGTTATTGACCGTGCGCGAGCTGATACCCAGCCGCTCGGCAATCTGCGGATACGTCAGCCCCTCGAACTGAGACAAGATGAACGCCTGCTTCACCTTGGCCCCCAACCCTTGCAGCATGCGGTCGATTTCCACCAGCGCCTGCAACAGGATCGCCTGCTCTTCCAGCGACGGTTGCTGCAACTCGGGCATGGCGGCCAAGGCTTCCAGATAGGCCTGTTCCAGTGATCGACGGCGGAACAGGTCGATCAGCAAGCCCTTGGCAATCATCGACAGGTAAGGTCGCGGCTCGCGAATCTCCAACGCATTGCGCGCCTTGATGACCCGCACGAAGGTGTCCTGCGTCAGGTCAGCCGCATCGAACGCATTACCCAAACGCCTGCGCAGCCAGCTATTGAGCCAACTGTGATGGTCGCAATACAGGTCATTGACGGCGCTGCGCAGGGATAAATCGTTGGCGGGCATGACGATGGAATAATTCGCGACTGATAATGACTCTTATTGTCATGTGTTCGCCGGATGTTTTGCAAGAGCCGGTTTGGGGTGGCGAGAATTCAAGCATGAGCCACTTCATTGCTGAAGAAATGAAGCAATGGGTGGCTCATCAACCTGATAGCTGACTCCAGTTTTCAGCGTGACCAAAATCCTTTGTGCGGTTCGCAAGCCTCGGCTTCCAGCATCGGTCCCAATACGCTGACTTTGCGTTGGCCCTTGGCAAATACTTCGCGACACGGCAACGAGAACGTCGGGTTCTCCGGATGATCTCCCGTCAGCCCCAGTAACGAGTGCTCCGACAAGGCATAAACCACTCGCCCGATCCCGGTCCAATACACCGCGCCGGCACACATGCAGCAGGGTTCGGCACTGGTGTACAGGGTGCACTGTTCCAGCTCCTGCGCAGACAAAAGCTTGGCAGCGGCAGCCACCGCGACCAGCTCGGCGTGCTGCGTGGGATCGCCCTCCGGCGGCATCGAGTTGTTGCCCGCTTCGACAATCACCTTGCCGTTGCGGTCAGCCACTAACGCCGCGAACGGATGACGGCCGCGCTGTTTTGATGCCTGCGACAAGGCGATGGTCTGGCGCAGCAACGCCAGATCCAGATCGCTGACGCCGGCCGGTATGAGCTGAGTGAATTGATTCATGGGGTAACTCCTGGGCAGTGGAAAAACAAAAGATCATTCGACCTATTCAGTCGCTGAGACGCCGACGCTGTCGGTCGATTTTTTTTCATTGTTGAGCAGCACGTTGAGCAGAATGGCGGTGATCGCACCGAGAAAAATGCCGCTGTCCAGCACCAGTTTCAGCGTAGGGCCGACGTGCTCGAACAACGCAGGAAAAGACATCGGCAACACGCCGACACTGACCGACACCGCGACGATGATGCCGTTACGGGTGCCTTCGAACTGCACGCGCGACAGTTCCTGAATTCCTGCCACCGTGGTCATGCCGAACATCACGATCGCGCAACCACCGAGCACGGGACTGGGCACCGCTGCGATCAATGCACCCAGTTTGGGGAACAACCCCATCAGCACCATGATTGCCCCGGCAGCGGCCACGACGAAGCGACTCTTGACGTTCGAGAGCGCGATCAAACCGGTGTTCTGAGTGAAGGCGTTGTAGGGGAAACTGTTGAACAAGCCACCGAGCATGGTCGACAGGCCATCAGCACGGAACGCATTGCCCAGGGTTTGTTGGGTGGTTGGCTTGCCGGTCAATTTGCCGATGGCCAGGCAGTTGCCTGTGGTCTCGGCCATGATCACCAGCATCGCCAGGGTCATGATCAAAATCGGCACCAGCGAAAATTCCGGCGCACCGAACGCCATCGGAGCACTCAGTTCAAACCACGCCGCTTCGCTCACTCGACTGAAATGGGTCATGCCACAGGCTGCGGCAATCAGGCTACCCACGAACAAACCGATCAGTACGCTGAGGTTGCCGATAAAGCCCTTGAATTTGGCGTAGATCACTAGCGTGACACTGACCGTGGCCAAGCCCAGCAGCAGATTGGCGGGGCTGCCGAAATCTGCCGCGTCAGGGTTGCCGCCGCCCAGCCAGATTGCGGCCGCCGGCATCAGCGAGATACCGATGATGGTGATCAGACTGCCAATCACCACTGGTGGAAAGAATCGCAACAGACGGCTGAATACCGGAGCCAGCGCAATAGTAATGAAGCCTGCGGCAATCACCGCTCCGAATATCTGACTGAGCCCAAACTCCTTGCCGATCATGATCATCGGCGCAAGGGCGATGAACGAGCAGCCTTGAATCAGCGGCAAGCGCGCACCAAATTTCCAAAATCCGATTGTCTGAATCAGCGTCGCCACGCCGGACGTCAGCAGGTTGGCGTTGATCAGCAAAATGATCTGCGCCGAGGACAACCCCATCGCACTGCCCAGAATCAGTGGCACAGCCACCGCCCCTGCGTACATCACCAGCACATGCTGCAAGCCGAAAGTGAACAGCTGGCGCAGGGGCAAAACCTCGTCCACCGGATGAATGCGTTGTGTATTCATGTCACAAGCTCCTGAAGGTGCGGCGTATGGTGTGATCGCGGACATTCCCAGGGGCATACCCCCGGATCGATTGACGCAGGGCCATATTCAAGCGCTTTTAGCGATGAAACAAATTAGCAACCATCGCTTTTTTCGATGGCGAACAAGCGGCACACTCAAGCACTCTTCTTGATATTCAAACCGCCACATTCAACCAGGAGTTAACCGATTGCGCTTCTCACTCGATCAACTGCAGATGTTTGCCCAAGTGGTCAAAAGCGGTTCGTTCTCCGCCGCGGGACGTAAGTTGGGCAAGACGCAATCGACTATCAGCGCAGCGATCGCCAATCTCGAAACCGATTTGGGCGTTGATCTGTTCGACCGCACCAACCGCAGCCCTGCCCTCACCGCCAGCGGCCACAAACTGCTGATCCAGGCCGAAGCCGTGCTTGAGCGTTGCATGACCTTCGAGGCACACGCCGAATGCCTGTCGGATAACGTCGAACCCAGCCTGACCTTGGCCATTGAAACGCCCTACGGGCCGATCATGCCGGTGCTCAAGGCCTTCGAGCAGGCGTTTCCCTTCGTCGACCTGGTCATTCGCCATCCGGTGCACGGTGACGTCAGTGAACTGGTGAGCAGTGGAGAGGCGGAGCTTGGCGTGGCGTTTTCACAACCGGGCTATCCGAAGGAACTGGCGTTCCAGCAACTGGGCAAATTGATCATGCTGCACGTCTGCCATCCCGATCATCCGTTGGCACAACTCGACACCGTTACGTTCGAGGACCTGCACGTGCATCGACGCCTGGCATTCAGCGCGCACGCCAACAAACTGCCCAGCAGCGAATACCTGCGCTCGACCCAATTGTGGCAAGCGGAGAACTACCTGGCGTTGCTGGAAATGGTCCGCGCTGGACTCGGTTGGGCCACCCTGCCCCGGCAACTCATCCAGCGCGAGCTGGCCAGGGGCGAACTGGTAGAACTACCCCTCTCGGCCTACCCGCACACCGACTGGCAAATTGGCGTCGACCTTTTATGGGCGCGCCAACGGCCATTGGGCCAGGCTGGACGCTGGCTGAAGGAGAAACTGCAGGGCAACAAAGTGTTTGAACTGGATCGCAATGGGCAGATCACCACGTTGTGACAAATCTACTGCCGCTGCCTGACAAAGCTCACCTAAAGCACACAAAAAAGCCGATCAACTGATCGGCTTTTCTGAACGTCAGCCTGCACGCTGGCAACCCATGTTCGGACTTCGGCTACAACACCTCGAACAATCCCGCCGCCCCCATACCGCCGCCCACGCACATCGTGATCACCACAAACTTCACCCCCCGCCGCTTTCCTTCCAGCAACGCGTGCCCAACCATTCGCGCGCCGCTCATGCCATAGGGATGCCCAATGGAAATAGCGCCGCCGTTAACGTTCAGTTTCGCCGGATCGATCCCCAACTGTTCTGCGCAATACAGCACTTGGCAGGCGAAGGCTTCGTTCAATTCCCACAACCCGATATCGTCCACCTTCAACCCATGCTGACGGAGCAGCTTGGGCACTGCCAATACAGGCCCGATGCCCATTTCTTCCGGTGCCAGCCCGGCGACTGCGATCCCTCGATACAGGCCCAATGGTGCAATGCCCGACCGCGCAGCCACGGCGCCCTCGAGTAAAACGCAGGCACTGGCGCCATCAGACAACTGACTGGCGTTGCCGGCCGTGACACTACCGCCTTCCACAATCGGCTTGAGCCCTTGCAGATCGGTGAGTAGCGTGGCCGGCCGGTTGCCTTCATCCTGGGTAAGCGTGACATCCTGATAGCTCACCGCCCCGCTCTCCTTGTCGACGACTCGCTTGCGTGTCGTGACCGGAACAATTTCGTCGGCGAACAAACCGGCTTCCTGCGCCGCCGCCGTGCGTAGCTGAGACTCAAGCGCATAGGCGTCCTGCGCTTCCCGACTGATGCCATACCGACGCGCAACGCGTTCGGCCGTTTGGAGCATCGGCATGTACGCATGCTCGCTCATGCGCAGCACGGTGGCATCGAACGCCTCGCTCGCCAACTGATTGTGTGCATTTTGCACCAGGCTGATCTGCTCTTGCCCGGCACCCACGGTCACCTGCATGCCATCGACGATGATCTGCTTGGCGGCGATGGCAATGGCCATCAGGCCCGATGCGCACTGACGATCGATCGTCTGCCCGCTCACCGACATCGGCAAGCCTGCCGCCAGGGCCGACAGACGCGCCGGGTTAATCGCCGCCGTGCCGCTTTGCATGGCCGTACCCAGCACCAGGTCTTCGATCTGTCCCGGCTCGATGCCTGCACGTTCCACTGCTGCGCGAATGGCAATCGCCGTCATGCTGGGCGTCTTGAGGTCATTGAATGCGCCACGCATGGCTTTGGCGATCGGCGTGCGAGCGGTGGAAACAATCACGGCGTCTTTCATGGTTCAAGGTCCTTGTTTGAAGAGGGCGGGCAGTCGCTGACCAGTTCACTCAGTGCCAGGCGCAACCGTTCGGGAATCGGCGCCGGGCGGCGTTGAAGACGGTCAACAAACACGTGCACGAAACGCCCGGTGGCACAGGCCAATGCCTGGCCTTCACGGAATACCGCAAGCTGATATTGCACGGAGCTGTTACCCAGTCTGCTGACCGCCAGCGCCACCTCGATGGGCTCCGGGAACGCAACCGGCGCGTGGTAATCGCAGCCTGAGCTCACCACCAGGCCGATCACCGGACCTACATGGATATCCAGCCCTCCATGCTCAATCAGCACGCTGTTCACGGCACTGTCGAAGAAACCGTAAAAGACGACATTGTTGACGTGTCCATACACGTCGTTGTCGTGCCATCGGGTGTTGATCGTTGTGAAGTGCCGATAGCAGGCACGCTGCCTGAGATCGGTCATCAGTACGCCGCTTCATAGATGGCCAACGCGTCGGCTTCGGTGAGTACACGCGGGTTGTTCACGAGCAGGCGCTGCTGTTGCATCGCGTCACTGGCCAGTTGGGCCAGACTTTCTTTGGGAACGCCAACAGCACGCAGCGTGATCGGTAAATCGCAACGAGATCCCAATTGCGCCAACTCATGGACAAACTGATCGGCGCGAGACTGCTGATCACCTGCCTGCAGCCTTTCTCCCAGCAAAGGCTGCGCGAGTTCGGCGTAGTCCGCCATCGCTACCGGCAGGTTGAAGCGCAGCACATGAGGCAGTACCAGTGAATTCGCCAGCCCATGAGGGATGTGAAAGTGTCCGCCCAGCGGATACGCCAGCGCATGCACCGCCGCCACCGGCGCGTTGGCAAATGCCTGGCCGGCCAGACAGGCACCCAGCAACATCGCCTGGCGCGCGGCCAGGTGACTGCCGTTGTGCACGGCCTGGTCGAGGTTGGAGGCCAACAGCCGTAACGCTTCTCGCGCCAGGAGGCTGGACAGCGGATTGCGTTTGAGCTTGCTGGTGTAGGCCTCGATCGCATGCACCATGGCATCAATGCCCGTGGCCGCCGTTACGGCTGGCGGCAGGCCTAACGTGCAGACGGCGTCGAGTACGGCGAGATCCGGCAGCAACAATGGCGAGACGACGCCCATCTTGGTGGTGTCACCGGTGGTGACGATCGCGATCGGTGTCACCTCCGAGCCGGTACCGGCAGTCGTCGGCACCTGAATCAGCGGCAAGCGCTGCCCCTTGGCCTTGTCAACGCCATACAACTCAGTGATCGGTTGGTCGCACTGCGGATGCGCCAGCAGCGCGACCAGTTTGGCCACGTCCATCGAGCTGCCGCCACCGAAGCCGACGATCAGGTCGGCGCCAATATGCCGTGCCCGTTCAACGGCGGCGAGCACACAGGCCTGACTCGGATCCGCCGTCACGTCGCTGAAGATCGCCACGGCAACTTTTGCGAGGGTGAAACCCGGCAACACATCATCAAGCATGCCCAGGCGAGCAATGCCCGGGTCGGTGACGATCAATACACGACGCGCGCCGCGTTCACTGCACAGATTGGCAAGGCGCTGCGCGGCGCCGGTTTCGCAGAGAATCTGCGCCGTAGTGGCAAAGCTGAAAGGCTGCATGACAGCGACTCCTTATTGTTGTAATACGCCTGCAATCAGCAACTGAAGTCGCTCGCTGGCATCGCCATCAAGCAATTCGCGCCACCCAACAATGCTTCCCGGTGTGCGCTTGCACGGGGTAATACGCGTCGCCAGTAGAAGTCAGCGGTCTGCAGCTTGGCCTGATAAAAAGCGCTTTCGCCGGTCCCGCCAGTCAGGGTTTCACCCGCTCGAACCGCTGCCTGCAGCCAGAGCCCGGCCAGCAGGACGTAAGCCGAATACGCGAGGAAGTCCACAGAGACCGCGCCGATTTCCTGCGGGTCCCGCTGGCAGGCCTCGATGATGGTCTTGCCCAAAGCCCGCCATTCCTCAAGGCGCTGACTGACTGCGCCCGCCATTTCCTGCAGCCAGGGTTGATGACCAGCAGCCTCGACGTGCAGGGACAGCTCTTCGACCAGCGCGTGCAATTCGGCACCGCCATCGCCCATCAGCTTGCGCCGGACCAAGTCCAGCGCCTGGATGCCATTGGTGCCTTCATAGAGCTGGGTGATGCGACTGTCGCGCATCAACTGTTCCATACCCCATTCGCGGATGTAGCCATGCCCGCCATACAGTTGCACGCCCAGGCTGGCGACCTCCTGGCCGACATCGGTGAAGAACCCTTTGACGATCGGGATCAGTAGCGCAGCGCGGCGCATGGCTGCGCGACGGTCCTCGGGGTCTGGCGCACCGTGCTCGAGATCGAGTTGCCGAGCGGTGTAGGCGCCCAGCATCCGGCAGCCTTCGGTGAGGGATTTCTGCGTCAGCAGCATGCGCCGCACATCCGGATGGACAATGATCGGGTCGGCGACTTTATCCGGCGCCACGGCACCGGTCAGCGAGCGCGATTGCAGGCGCTCACGGGCGTAGGCCAGGCCACCCTGGAAAGCGGCTTCAGCGATTCCCAGTCCCTGCAAGCCGACCTGGAATCGCGCATCGTTCATCATGGTGAACATGCAGGACAGACCCTGATTCGGCTCGCCGACCAGCCAGCCCTGGGCACCGTCGAAATTCATGACGCAGGTCGACGCACCCTTGATGCCCATCTTGTGTTCCAGCGCGCCACAGCTGAGCTCGTTTCGCCGACCATCGGTAAGGATTTTGGGTACCAGAAACAGGCTGATGCCTTTCACGCCAGCCGGGGCATCGGGCAAGCGGGCCAGCACCAGATGAATGATGTTGTCGGTCAGGTCCTGCTCGCCGCCGCTGATGAAAATCTTGCTGCCGGTGATGAGGTAGCTGCCGTCGACCTGAGGCTGCGCGCGGGTGCGCAGCAACGCCAGGTCCGTGCCGGCCTGCGGCTCGGTGAGGCACATGGTGCCGGTCCATTCGCCACTGACCATCTTGCCCAGCCAGGTTTGCCTGAGTGCTTCGCTGCCATGGCGATGCACGGCCAGGACCGCGCCTTCGGTCAACCCGGAATAGATCCGGAACGACAATGAGGCCGCCATTAACATCTCGTGGACACAGGCCGACGCCATTTGCGGCAAGCCTTGTCCCCCATAGGCCATCGGCCCGGTCATGCTCGCCCAACCGTTGTCGACGTATTGACGATAGGCCTCGCGAAAGCCATCCGGCGTGCTGACTTCAGTACCGAGCAACTGGCAGCCTTGTTCGTCGCTGTTGCGGTTGAGCGGGGCGATCACCTCTGCGGTGAAGCGCCCCGCTTCTTCCAGGATGCCGTCCAGGGTGTCGCGGTCCAGGTCAAGACCCAAGTGTTGGCAGTGCCCGGTGACATCGAACATTTCATGCCATACGAAGCGCATATCGCGCAGCGGTGCCTGGTAGTTCATACGCGGCCCTCCACGACATCGGCAAAGCGCTTGCCGCTGGCCATCAATCGGGAGATCAATCCGGCGGGATGCCAATGCTCGCCGAAAAGACCTTGCAGACGTTCCAGTCGAGCCAGCAGGGAATTCATGCCCTGCTCATCCGCCCAGCGCATCGGTCCTCCGGTTTCACTCGGAAAGCCATAACCGTTGAGCCAAACCTGATCGATGTCATGACTGCTGTCCGCGATGCCTTCTTCGAGGATCTTCGCGCCCTCATTGACCAGTGCCAACAGGCAGCGATCGAGGATTTCCTGTGCGTCGATCTCGCGGCGGCGGTAGCCCAGCCCCTGAGACACCTTGAGCACCAACTCGTCGACCAACGGATCATGCTCGGCCCGTCGACTGCCGGGCGCATAACGGTAATAACCCTGGCCGGACTTCTGCCCCAGACGATTGAGTTCGCACAAGGCGTTGTCTACTTGCACCAGGGGGGCGTCCATGCCCTGCCCGGCCAGTTGACGGGCGCGCCACTCCAGGTCGATGCCGATCACGTCATACATGCGGAACGGACCCATGGCGAAACCAAATTGCTGCAGCACCTCATCCACCTGATGAGGCAATGCGCCTTCCAGAAGTAATTTTCGCGCCTCGGCCACATAGCTGCGCAGCATGCGATTGCCGATGAAACCGGGGCAATTGCCTGCCACCACCGCTACTTTGCCGGTTCGCTGGGCGAGCCTGCGGGCCACTTCCAGCACTTGGCTGTCGGTGTCCTTGCCACGAACGATTTCCAACAGTTTCATGATGTGGGCAGGGCTGAAGTAATGCAGACCCAACACCTGCCGTGAACGCCCGGTGACCGCCGCAATCGCGTCGATGTCCAGCGCCGAAGTGTTGCTGGCCAGAATCGCCGTGGGCTTGAGGTGCGCGTCCAGCGCGCGGAAGATTTCCTGCTTGAGCTCCAGACTTTCGTACACCGCTTCGATCACCAGGTCCGCCTCTGCCAGCGCCGCGTAATTTTGTACCGGGCGTACTCTCTGGAGATTGGCGTCAGCCTCCGCTTGCGTGATTCGCTCTTTGCCCACCTGCTGCGACCAGGTTTGCTCAAGCATCGCCAAGCCGGCGTCGAGTGTCGGGACATTGCTTTCCAGCCAAAGCACTGGCAACCCGGCGCTGGCCAGGCTGACGACAATGCCCCGGCCCATGGTGCCGGCGCCGATCACGGCGACCTGCCGGATATCAAAAGAGGTGCTCACACGCGGTGCTCCTGCATTGGGGAAAATAAACAGCCGTCACCCTAAGCAGACCTCAAGTATTTTTGAAATTTCATTTTCATATGCCATATATTCTGAGCATGAATACATCAAACTTTGATCTGAACCTGCTGCGCGTATTCGACATGTTGCTGCGTGAGCAAAATGTCTCGCGCGCAGCGCAACGCCTGGCGTTGACCCAACCCACGGTGAGCAACGCCTTGGCACGCTTGCGCGACATGCTCGGCGACCCCCTGCTTGTGCGCGTCGGTCGGCGCATGTGCCCGACCCCTCGAGCGCTCGCGCTGGAAGGGCCTATTCGCGCCGCCTTGCAACAAATCGAGCAAACGCTGTCCACCGGTGACGCGTTCGATCCACAGCGCAGCCATCGCCAATTGAGATTTGCCCTGACCGACTTCGTTGAACAACTGTGCATGCCGTCCTTGCTGGCAAGCCTGCAGACGCAGGCGCCGAACCTGCGCATCGATGTTGCCCATCTGAGTGCCAGCTTTCCCGCTGAGGCGCTCGACAGAGGCGAACTGGACATGGTTTTGGGCCGTTTCGATCACGTACCGGCACGTTTCACCCGCCAGCTCTGGCGCAGCGAAACACTGCGAGTCGCGGTGTGTCAGGACCATCCACGACTGAGTGACGGCCTGGACCTGCAGCGTTTCCTGCAATTGCGCCACGTCTGGGTTCATGGTGGCCAGACCCGAGGCATGGTCGACCAATGGCTAGCGGAGCAGAACCTTGTGCGGCAGATCGTCTACACCACGCCGAATTACCTGCAAGCCGCACACTTGGTGGCCGCGACCGAACTCTGTGTCGTGTTGCCGACGCTACTGGCACAGCAATTCGCCCGGCTGCTGCCCCTGAAGCTGTATGAACTGCCGTTTGCGCTGCCGCCCTTCGATCTTGAGCTGGTACGACTGACGCATCGCCAACACGACCCGGCGCTGACCTGGCTCGAGGCGCAGGTCCTGGCGATTCAACCGGGTTGAGCCATTACCCAATGCGATGGCAGGCATGCCGCTCTGGTATTGGCTGCGACCCCAACCGCTCCCTACGATGGATCGCCCGAACAATAACAAGGACTGCTCCATGCGTTTTTCACAGCCTTTGCTCACCCTCGCCCTGCTGGTACCGCTGACGAGTCTCGCCGCCACGCCTGCCAAGGATGCGACGACCTTTACCCTGCAAAACAACCAGCAATGGCTGCAGCGACTGCCTTTCGCCGATCGTGGAGATTTCGAGGCCGCTGAGCGGGGCCTGATCGAGCGGTATGAGGGGGTCGTCAGTAATGCGGGGGGCAAAACAGTCTGGGACTTAAAGCAATACGCTTTTCTGAATCGTAAAGACGCGCCCGGAACCGTCAACCCGAGTCTGTGGCGCATCGCGCAGCTCAATACGCTCGCCGGCCTGTTCAAGGTCACCGAGGGTATCTATCAGATTCGTGGCATGGACCTGGCGAACATGACCATTGTCGAGGGCGAGAACGGCCTCATCGTGCTCGACCCGCTGCTGGCGGTGGAAACCGCCAGAGCCGGCCTGGAACTGTACTTCAAACATCGTCCGCGCAAACCGGTGACTACGGTGATTTATACGCACCCGCACGTCGACCATTTCGGCGGGGTGCGCGGGGTGATCGACGAAGCGGACGTGAAGGCCGGCAAGGTTCAGGTCATCGCACCCCAAGGTTTTTTTGAACACGCCATCGGCGAGAATGTATTGGCCGGGCCGGCGATGAAACGGCGTGCCCAGTACATGTACGGAGCACCACTGCCGCGCGGTGAACGGGGCCAGGTCGACGCTGGGCTGGGCAAGGGCGTACCGGCAAACGCGACGGTCAGCCTGATCGCCCCCACCCGGGAAATCAGCAAGCCGCTGGAACGCCTGACTCTGGAGGGCATTGAAGTCGAATTCCAGCTAACGCCTGGCACCGAGGCGCCGGCAGAGATGAACATCTATTTCCCACGGTTCAAGGCGCTGTGCATGGCCGAAAACGCAACCCACGTTCAACACAACGTGCTGACCTTGCGCGGCGCGCTGGTTCGCGATCCGAAGATCTGGGCGCATTACCTTGACGAGTCCCTGGTGCGTTACGGCAATCAGGCCGAAGTGGTCTTTGCCCAGCATCACTGGCCGACCTGGGGTAGCGCGCAGATACGCGACTACCTGGCTGACCAGCGTGACATGTACGCATTCATCGACAGCCAGACCCTGCGCCTGATCAATCAGGGCCAGACGCCAATGGAAATCGCCGAGACCCTGAGCTCGTTGCCGCCGCGCTTGGCCAGCAAGTGGTACAGCCGCGATTACTACGGCTCGTTGAGCCACAACGTGCGCGCCGTGTACCAGCGTTACATGGGTTTCTATGATGGCAACCCGGCGAACCTCAATCCGCTGCCGCCCCAAGCGGCTGGCAAGCGCTACGTGGCCGCCATGGGCGGGGCCGACCAGGTGCTGAGCCACGCGCGTACAGCCTTCGACGAAGGTGACTATCGCTGGGTGGCGCAACTGACCAATCATTTGGTATTTGCCGAGCCCGGCAACGCCGCTGCGCGCCAACTGCAGGCCGATGCACTGGAGCAACTGGGCTATCAGAGTGAGAACGCCACTTGGCGCAATGCCTACCTGAGCGGCGCCCAGGAACTGCGTGATGGCGTAGCCGCCGCCACTGGCAGCGGCGGCAATACCGATGACATGGTGCGGGCGCTGACACCGACGATGTTTTTCGATTATCTGGGCGTTCGAATCGATGCACTGAAAGCGGCCGACAACGACCTGACCATCAACTGGCGTTTCACCGATCTGAACGAGGATTACGCTTTGACCCTGCGCAATGGCGTACTCACCCACCGCGACCTTGCACGACATGACCAGGCCGACGTGCAAATCAGCATGAAGAAATCGACGCTGGATCGCATCGCACTCAAGCAGACGGGCTTTTTGAAAGAAGCAACGCTAGGCGATATCACGATCGAAGGTGAACGGGTTAAATTCCTGCGCTTTATGGGTGGCCTGGAGGAAGCGGACGCGCGTTTCAATATCGTCACACCTTGAGCCCGCGTGGGCGGCGCGTCAGGCGCCGCTCACCAACCCGATGATGCCGATGAGCGCGAGTAAACACACCGACGCGCCTAACGCCAGGATCGCCCGCGAGGCTGGCACTGCCCGCTCCGACTGGAGCATCGCCAATCCCTGACGATAACGGCGGCCTTGCCTTGCAAGCAACATCAGCGCAACGACTCCGCCCATTCCCACCGACATCAGGTCACCGGCCCGCCCCGCCAGAACCAGCACCACCAGCAACGCCAACAACGTCCTTCGCCATGCCAACTCGGTGCGCTCCGCCTGCAGCCCCGGATCACCCATGCCAACGGGGCCAAAGCACGCTGGTGATCAGCACGACCGCCGTTAAACATCCCAATGCCAACAGCGGCGCGAGCGCCGGCAGAGGCAGCGGCTGGCGCTGACGCAGTGCTCGCTCCACCTTCAGCCAGCGCACGCATGCGCCGATGCTCACCAGCTGACTCAATACCATCAAACTGATCGCCATGACCATGCGTAGCCGAGGCTCGAAGACGTCACCGGCGAGCGCTTCGACGGCGATCCCTCCCCCCAGCAGCGCCAGTGAAGTGCGAATCCAGGCGAGAAAGGTGCGCTCATTGGCCAGAGTGAATCGCGGATCAGGCGACTCACCTGCGCCCAACAGGGTTTCCGTCAAGGTACGGCGCTTTTGCTGCATTCCCATCAGCGCACACCGAAGCTGCGCAATGCGCCCGGTGAAAAGTACGAAAGGCTGGTCGGCAAATTGAAGACGTAAGGTTTGCGCTGCTCATTGATCAAACCCGAAACGTGATAACGGCCGTTCTTCAAATCGTAGGTGACCTCCATGGCATTGACTGCGGCCTCACCGCCGGGGTGGTAAAAACTGTGCGCCCCGGACGTGCGCCACAACATTCCCCGTTGATCGTAAAGGTCAGCCTCGAGTATCGCCCAAGTGTCTTCGTCGATGTAGTAACGACGTTTGGCGTAAATGTGTTGGGCACCGGGTTTCAGCGTCGCCACGACCTCCCACACCCGGTGCAATTCGTAGCGGGTGGGTACCGGGTCGACATGCCCTGGGCGAATCAGCTCGCTGTAACGCAGGTGGGGTGAGGCCAGGCGATAGCTGTTATAGGGCACGTGCAGCAATTTCTTGCCTGCCAGGTGCCAGTCGTAACGATCCGGCGCGCCATTGAACATGTCACGACTGTCGGCCGTGCGCAGGCCCGCCGTCCCAGGTCCGGTCGTGTCATAGTCGATACCCGGAGCACGCCTGACCCGTCGCTGGCTGGAACTGTAGACCCAGGACAGTCGCGGCTCGGCGACCTGGTCGAGCGTTTCATGCACCACCATTGCGTCTCCGGCGAGCCTCGACGGCGCGGTCATGCGGTAAGTGAAGTAATAAAGAATATTGTCGCTCCCAGCGCCCGGCAGCCCCTCAGGGCGTGCGAATTCCTGACGGGCGCTCATCAGGGTGAAGCGTCCGTTGCCCAATGGCGTGACGCTGTCAGAGACAAGGCTGTAACTGGCGTTGCGGTTGCGCGTCAGATGATTCCAGATGACCTCCAGGCCGTTGCGCGGAACAGGGAAAGCGATCGCCCCGCTAAAGCCGCGCAGACCATTGCCCTGATCCGCCAGTTGCGCGGACCGGGCGTTGCGAGCGGCCGATGCGGCAAGTGGCGCAGGGACGGCGACACTGCGATGGGTGGGATAGACCGGCAGTTTCATCGTCTCGGGAAAACGCTTGAGCAAAGCGATCTGCCCGGCCGACAGTTGGCTCTCATACTGCTTGTAATTGTGCGCGGTGATTTCGTACAGCGGTCGCTCGTCGGCGAAGGGGTCGACTGGCGTGCCGTTGCTTTCCAGCCGTTGCTGCGCTGCCGTGAGCCCGCCCTGCCAGGCCGGGATTCGACCGTCAGGGGAAGCAGCTCGCTGGGCGCCTATGGGCGTCAGGTCCGGGGGTAACTCGCCGGTGGCCAGCGCTGCCGTCGTCCAGGACATTCCCAGCAGCAGGCAGCAGGAAAAGGGGACCATCGACGGCCGAAAAAAACCTCGGGTGCGGGTTGTCATCACTCTTAACCTCTTATTGTGTTTATCAGAGAGTGAACAAATGTATGCCCCACCGAGTACGCGTTAATCGCATGACGGGGCGGGTGGAAGGATCAATCTTTATGGGTGTTCCGATAGCCTCTTCTTGAGTATCAATGGATACTAAGTAGGGCCTTGGGCCCCGACAAATAGCGTCTTCAGATAGTTGCCATATCAGTTCGGCATAGCCAGAGATTTGCCCATGACCTTGAAACAGCTGCGTTACTTGATCGCCATTGCAGAAGCAGGAAGTTTCTCCAATGCCGCACGCCGGGCGTTCATCGCCCAGCCTGCCCTGAGCCGCCAGATTGGTTTATTGGAAAGCGAACTGGACATGCAGTTACTGGCCCGCCAGCACGATGGCATTGAATTGACCGATGCCGGCCGACAGTTGTACGAAGTGGCTCGATCGGTGATTCAGAAGCTCGACTCGGTGAAGGACGAACTCAAATCGAGCCAGGGCAATCCGATGGGGCATGTGGCTATTTCCATACCCGCGACAGCGTCGGCTCTGCTGCTGCCCACCATCATCACGCAGGCCCAGGCCAAGTTTCCGGGGATCAAGCTAACGATTTGGGATGGCCTGAGTCGCGAAGGCGGTCAAGCGATCGAACTGGGCAAAGTGGATTTCGGCGTAGTGCCAAACGCTGAAGAACTGGAGCACGTCATTGCTGAACCGGTCTTCACCGAAGACCTGTTTTGGGTCGGCACACCTGCGCAAGAGGCTGACAACTCGCCCATTACTCTGGCTGAAGCCGCGGCGACCCGACTGGTGATGCCGCCGCGCGCCCTGCACCTGCGCCGGCGTATCGAGCAAGCGGCGATGGAAACCGGGGTGACGCTCGACTCAAGCTATGAACAACAGTCAGCTCCGGGCATTAGCAGCCTGGTGCGCGCCGGTTTGGCGGCGACCATCAGCAACTGGCCGCCGCTGACGGAACTGCTGGAACCGATATCGGCACGGCTGATCGTGGAGCCTCGGATTACCCGAACCATTTCCCTGGCTTATTCACAGCATAAGCCGCTGTCGTTTGCGGCAACGTGCATGCGCGATCTGGTGCGCGGTCTACTCATCGAAGCTGTGGTCGACGCCCGCTGGAAAGGCAGCTTGATCGAGCGCACGCCAGAGTAAGACTTGAGCCAGGTCCATGGCTGAGGGCGCTGCGCCTCAATTGCGCAGCGCCCGGCGGTGTCAACTGACCCGCGGCGCTGCGACCCCGACGACCTGATGCAGCCGCTCGCGGGTTTTCTGGGGATCCATCCGGAACAACCCGATCAGCCCCGCGACCACCAACACCGCGCCACAGACCAGGAACCCCTCCCCGTAACCGGCTGGGTGTTCGGCGCCCGCGCCCTGCACCAGTATTCCGGTGACCACTGGCGCCGACAAACCGGCCAGCGAGGCGATGCCGTTGCCAATCGCCAGGATCCCGGCGCGTTGGCTGCCTGGCGTGAACTCGGCGAGCATGGCCGGCCCCACCGAATACATCACCAGTGCCAGACCGCCGCTGAATGTCAGGCAGACGATCCGCTCAATGCTCGACAGCCCCGGCAGGAAAAGCGCGGCGCTCAGAAGACCACTGGCAATCAGGCAGAACGACACGAACGCACCTCGTGACCAGCGCGTCGCCATGCCGCCGCGCATCATGCGCTGCGATAACCAGGCCATGAACAGGCTCAGCGGCGTGGTGACCACGACGAACATCACAAATACTCGCCCGGTCATGATCGGATCGATGCCCAGACCGTTCTCCAGATAGCTCGGCACCCAGGTCAGCGTCAGCGCCAACGACCAATTGGCAGCGAAATGACAGAGGTAATTGCTCAGTACCGTACTGTCGGTGAGCAATCGTTTATAAGGCACGCGCGCTTCGTCCTGCGCTAGCTGGCCGGGGCGAATGCGATCAAGCGTGCCTTCCCGTCCCAGCAGCCACCACAGCACGCACCAGACCGCGCCGATTGCAGCGAGGACGATAAAGTTCATGCGCCATCCGTAATGCACACTGATCCACGGGATCATCGCGCCTGCGACCAGCAGGCCAAAGGCACTGCCGGTATGCAGCAGTGCGACTGGCAGGTTGCGACGGTCGTTGGGAAACCATTTGTACAAGGCGTGGGTGGCCACCGGTGACGCAGGCCCTTCGCCAATGCCCAGCAGCACACGACAGGCGACGATTGCCCACAAGGAGCTGACAAATAGCATCGGCAGTTGAATGAGCGCCCAGAACGCGCCCATGCCCAACAGCAGGGTGCGCGTGGGGCGGCGATTCGCCATGAAGCCGCCGATCACTGCGGAAATCGCAAAGAACCAGTGCAGTGCGCCACCTACCAGACCGAATTCGGTCGGTGACAGGCCAAGCTCTTTGGACATCGGCACGGCGACCAGGCCTATGACGACCTTGTCGAGGAAGTTGACCAGCATCAGCAGTGCCAGCAGTACCGCAACCATCCAGGCCGTGCCCAGACGTGCGGGGGTTTCAGTGTGAGTCATGGTTGTCTCTCGTTATTGTTCTTGTCAGAGCATCCGGCCATGAGCGGCCGGACGTGCGGCACGCCCTGCTAGCTCGGCATCAGGACACCCTTGGCAATGGTGTTGCGCTGAATTTCACTGGTTCCGGTGAGGATGCGCATCATACGGGTCGCGCGGAAAATCCACTCAACCGGATTGCCGCGCAGCAGCCCCGCTCCGCCATGAATCTGTACCGCGCGGTCTGCGATACGGAAAGCGGTCTCGGACACGAATAACTTGCACATGGGTGCCTGTGTACGGATATCCCCACCGGCATCATTCACCGCGGCTGTCGCATACACCATGCTGCGCGCAGCATGCAACTCGGTCGCCATGTCGGCAATCATGTGGTTGATCGACTGGAACATTGCGATCGGCTGGCCGAACTGCTTGCGCGTACGGGCGTAGTCGATCGACAGGTTCAGCGCCAAGCCTGCCAGGCCTAGCAAGGTCGGGCAATGCAGCAAGCGATTTAGGGTGATCCTCCCCATCGCCAGCTTGAATCCCTGCCCCTCTTCGCCAATGCGGTTGGCCACGGGTACCCGCACTTCGTCCAGGAAGATATCGCCATGGGCACCACCACCGGACATCACCGCATAGTCGCTCTCTATCCGCACGCCTGGCGCCCTCAGATCGATGAAGAACGCAGAAATCCCCTGGGCGCCGCCGCCGGGTCCGGTGACGGCAAGGAGCACCGCGATATCAGCATAGGGAGCACCCGAGATGAAACGCTTGCTACCGTTCAGCACATATTCTTCACCGTCGCGGCGGGCAATCGTCTTGATCGCCGTTGCATCGGAGCCGGCCTCGCTCTCGGTCAGCGCGAAGCACACGGCCTTCTCCGCACGGCACACAGGCTGCAGGAAAGTCTCGATTTGCCAAGGGCTGGCGACCTTGAACAGATGCCCGATGCGCGGCGGACCGGACAACTCACCGAGGATGTGCGGAGCCAGCATGGAACCGCTCAACACCGTGGCCTCCTTCACTGCACACAGGTCTGAAACGTTCAGCCCCGCACCTCCGATGGCCTCGGGCAGCATGATGTTGTAAAAACCCTGGTCGCAGGAACGCTGCCAGACCTGTTGCAGCACATCGCGAGGATGGGGCTCGGCCCAACTCAGACCTTCGCGCTGCTCAAGGGGCAGAATTTCGTCGCGAATGAAGCCACCGATGGCCTCGATGATTTGACTGGCTTTTTCACTTGGCTGATACATGGTGATCTCCTCGTCAGATGCGGCGGTCGCAGTTTTGCCAATAGGCATCGCGAATAAGACGGCGAACCACTTTGCCGTTGGGGTTCTTCGGTAGTTCGCTGACAAAATCCACAGCCCGGGGTTTCTTGAACCCGGCCAGTGTTTTTGCGCAGTGATCGATGACCTCGACCTCACTCAGTTCGGTGCCCGGCTTGAGTACGATGACGGCTCGCACCGCCTCGCCCCACTGCTCGTCCGGCACGCCGACGACTGCCGCCTCAAAGACTTGAGGCAAGTTGTAGAGCACCTGCTCGACTTCCGTCGGATAAATATTGAAGCCCCCGGAAATGATCATTTCCTTCTTGCGGTCAACGATGAACACATACCCCTGATCGTCGACCGTCGCCAGGTCGCCGCTCAGGTAGTAACCATCGCGCATGACCTCAGCGGTGAGCTCCGGCGCTCGCCAGTAGCCCTGCATGATGTCCGGCCCCTTGACCACGATCTCGCCGATTTCGCCCGGCTTCACATCCTGGAAGTCCTCGTTGACCACGCGCAGGTCGGTCTCGAAATAACAGCGACCGCAGGAGGCGAGACGCCGATAGTCGCCGTTCTCGCACAGGTGGTCCTGCTCGGTCAGTACAGTGACCAGCGAACAGGTTTCGCCGGCGCCATATCCTTGTGCCAGGATCGGCCCGAACACTTCGATGGCGCGCTTGACCAGAGAGGGCGCCATCGGTGCAGCGCCGTACATGACCAGACGCAGGCTGCTGAGGTCGTAACGCTCAACGCCCGGGAAGTTCACCAATCGGTTGATCATCGCGGGCACCAGGAATAGCCGGGTGACACCTTCACGTTGAATGCTTTCGAGCAGCAGTTGATCGTCGTAGCGTTCCAGCAGGAAGTTGCAGGCACCGACCGCCAGCAACGGCATCAACTGCATGCCACTGGCATGGGTGATCGGGCCAACGTGGGCCATGACATCGCCCGGCGCGGCACGCCGGGTGGGGCTGGCGATGCTCTTGCGGATCAGCGCCTTGCGATTACCGACGCTGAGCATGGCGGCCTTCAGCACACCGGAGCTGCCGGAGGTGTAATGCAACACGGCCAGTGCATCGTCCGACGGATCGCAACAGACCGGCTCCTGATCGCCTTGGCGCAGCAGTGCCGAGTAGGCGACATCACCGCCCTCTTCTCCCAGCGACACTATCAGACGCAGCGCGGGGACCTGGGCCCGACGCGTGGTCAAGGCCTCGGCCAGTACCGAAGTGGTGATCAACGCGACGCTGCAAGAGTCATTGAGGATCTGGATGACCTCTTCCAGTGACAGGCGCGCATTGACGGGCACCTTCACGAGTCCGGCCTTATAGAACGCGACTTCGGCCTCGACCAGTTCAACCCGGTTCTCGGCGAGGATGGCGACGTGCTCGCCCGTGGTGATTCCCCGGCCCAGTAACGCCGAGGCAAGCTGGTTTGTACGCTGCTCTAGCTGAGCGAAGGTCACTCGCGTGTTGCGATCAATGACGGCCATTCGCTCAGGCCAGTATTTGGCACTTCGACTGATTATTTTTCCAAGGTTCACTTTGTTGTTCTCGTCGACAGTTAAGACCGGGACGATCCTAAACAGCGGCGCAACGGCAAACGTAATATCAGTTATTGATGCCTGGCATAGCGGTTTTAGCTGGCTCGACTTGCCGTCTCAAAACCCCGCGCCAGCCATGCCAAAGTGTTATGGCAACAATCCAAAGACGCTATTTGTGAGCGGATCCGCCGCCTACCTATTATCCGTCGCGACCGACAACGAACAAGCCAACGGCAATCAATAGCCAGGATGTTCGCTCCGTTGTCCCATCCCCTCACTCTCTAATAAGCACAATAAGAGGTTAAGAGTGAACGCTATCTTTCCCGACCGGTTTCGGTCATCACTGCTATTGCTATCGTGCAGCCTTCTCGCTGCCCCCGTTGATGCCATGCAATTTGAACTGGGTGAGATTGAAGGCCAGTTCGATTCGGCCCTGGCATTAGGCGTCGGCGTCAGCACAGCCAATCCGGACAAGCTGCAGGTGGCGGCCGCCAACGGTAATGACGGGCGGCGTAATTATCGATCCGGGGACGTGTTCTCGACGATATTCAAAGGGACCCATGACCTGGAACTCAAACTCGACAACCTGGGTGTGTTTGTGCGCGGAACCTACTGGTACGACACCGCGCAGCGCGATCACAGCCAACGTTTCAAGGACATCGATGACAACAACCGCAAAACATCGGCAAAGACCGCTGGTTTCCAACTGCTCGATGCATTTGCCTATTACCTCTACGACATAAACGGTGAACCAGGCTCGGCACGGCTGGGTAAACAAGTGGTGAACTGGGGCGAGAGCATTTTTATCCAGGGCGGTTTGAACGTCGTGAACCCCTTTAACCAGGCCGCCCTGCGCCGCCCGGGTTCGGAGGTCAAGGATGCGCTGGTGCCGGTCAACTTGCTGTACGTGACACAGAACATCAACGAAGCATTGTCCTTTGACGCCTTCTATCAATTGGACTGGGAACAGACGCAACTGGACAACTGCGGCACATTCTTTTCGGCCAACGATTTCATACCCGAAGGTTGCGAGAGCCTCGACGTCGGCGGTCGACAGGTCAACCTCTCAACGGCAAATCGAGCCCTTGCGCCATTCGGCGTGGTCATGAACGAGGAAGGTGTGCGCATCCCCCGAGCGGGCGATCAGGATGCTCGCAACAGCGGCCAGTGGGGCTTGTCCATTCGCTGGTACGTCGCGCCGCTGGATGCCGAGTTCGGTGTTTACGCCGCCAACTATCACAGCCGTTCGCCTTATCTGGGAACGGTCAGTAGCCCGTATTACAGCAATACCGGTTTCGCTCCCCAGCTATGCAGCAACCTTGGGGTGCCATCGGCCGGCTGCGGCGCCTTTCTGGCTTCCAGCTCAGGCCAGACCCTGGCAGGTGCATTGCGCATGGGCACTTCCCAGTATCTCGCGCAATACCCTGAGGATATCCGCCTGTACGGCGCGACATTTTCCACCACTCTGCGCACCGGCACGGCGCTTCAGGGCGAGCTGAGCTACCGCCCGAATATGCCCGTGCAACTCAATGGCACGGATGTGCTGCAGTCGCTGCTTAACGCCAACGGTCGCAGCCCTTTGTCGGAACCCGGGCAACGACCCACAACCGACTCGACACTGTTCAATGGGTATCGGCGCAAGGAAGTCACCCAGGCACAGGTCTCGGCGATGCACTCTTTCGGCCAGGTCATGGGTGCGAACCAGGTGCTGTTGGTCGGCGAAGTCGGCGCCACCTATGTCGGCGGTCTGGAGGGGAACAACGGACCACGCTATGGCCGATCCGGCGCCTATAACAATGGCGAGCTGATCGACAACAGCGTCTGCCTGTCCATCTCGAACAGCCCTGAATATTGCAACGACGAAGGCTTCGTCACACCGTTCTCCTGGGGGTATCGGATGCGGGCGACCTGGAGTTATTCGGGCGTGATGCAGGGGTTGGACCTGCGACCCAACCTGTCCTGGTCGCATGACGTAAAGGGTTACTCGCCAGGCGACGGCTCGGCCTTCAACGAAGGTTCGCGCTCCGTCAGCCTCGGCCTGGACGCGACGTTCATGAGCAAGTATTCGATGAGCCTGTCTTACACCGATTACATCGATGGCACCTACGGTACGCGCGGCGATCGCGACTTCGTGTCGATCGGTGTGGGTGCCACCTTCTGAGCGTAAAGGATAACAACCATGCCTAAATGTCCCGCCCGGCCCACATCTGATAAGTCCACCGCCAATCTCGTACTGGGAGCCGCGCTTCTACTCTGCAGCGCAACCTGTCCCGCCCTCGCCGCGAATGGCTCGGCTGCTAACGGCGTCATGCAAGGATTTCCCCCCACACCGGAGTTACGTGTGAACAAACTCAATGCCTTCCAACCGCCCTTCCTGCGCTGGTCAATGCGTCACGCCCGTGAAGTGTCCGCGACGCGCAACATCGGTCGTGCTGCACACCCGCTGTCGTTGCTCGACGCTGCAATGCGCGATCTTGACCAAGTCACTTTCAAGGCCGGCGAGGAGGACCTGACGCTCGCCCGCTACCTGCAAGATACCTCGACCGACGGGCTGATCGTGCTCCAGCGCGGCAACGTGATCTTTGAGCGATACCTGGAAGGATTCGAACCCGGCCAGCCACACATCTGGGCGTCGATGACCAAATCGGTTACCGGCCTTTTGGCGGCGCAGTTCATTGCCGAAGGCAAGCTCGACCCGCAGGCGAAACTGGCCAGTTATGTCCCTGAGCTGAGTGGTACCCCCTTCGGCGAGGCCACGGTGCAGGCCAACCTTGATATGCAGGTAGCCGTGGCATACCCCGAAGCGGTGCCACCTGACCTCGGCCTGTTCGCCGCGACCGGGTTGATCCCGCGTAACGCAACGATGCCCGGCGATATCTATGCCTTTCTGAAAATCGCGCAAATGGCCCCTGGTGAAGGCAGATTTTTTTACCAGAACGGTTCACCCGAGGCGCTGGCTTGGGCCATGCGGCGTATATCTGGATTGAATTGGGCGCAACTGGTCCAGCAACGCATCTGGTCGCGCTTCGCCCAGGAAGACGCCTATGTCCAGATCGACGAATTGGGCACCGAGATGGCCAGCGGCGGGATCAGCAGCAACCTTCGCGATACTGCGCGCTTCGCCGAACTGGTACGCCGGGAACTGGCCCAGAAGCCGAGCTCCGACAGCTTCAACCAGGCGGTGCGCAGTACCTTCCAGCCGGGAGACCCAACGATTTTCGCTCAAGGCAACCTCGCGCCAGGCCGGCCTGGTTATGCCTACCGCAACTACTGGTTTCAGCGGAATGATGGCGAAGGTTCGGTGGAAGCCAGTGGTCGCTTTGGGCAAAAAATCTATATCAACCCAAAGCGCGAAGTAGTCATCGTAAAATTGTCCTCGACCGCCGATCAAGCCAGGCGTGCCACCAGCGCAGATGGCGAAGCAAAGGTTGCTGCCCGGATGATCGATTCACCGGTTTCGTTCAATAACATGGTCAATGCAGTATTGGCGCAGTTGAGGGACTGAAATCCGGGTGATGGATTGGGGAGTGGCTTTTGACCGTTTTTGGCCGCCCGCAAGTGATGCCAGCCGCTCCACAGAACTCGCAATTCAATGCCTCGCAATCTTGTCATTTGCCAAGGCTTAAGGCAGGGTCGATACCACTGACATCTCTGCCAAAGGAGTCATCCCATGTCAAAGCTATACCCCAGTATCGATCCTGAGGGGCTGGTCGAGTACTCAGTGGTCTACACCGACCGCTCGCTCAACCACATGTCGCAGTCATTTCAAGCGGTGATGAAGAACATTTCCAGCACCCTGAAACAGGTCTACAACGCCCAGGCTGTGGCGGTGGTTCCGGGCAGCGGCACCTTCGGCATGGAAGCGGTGGCGCGGCAGTTTGCTACCGGCCAGCAATGCCTGGTGATACGCAACGGCTGGTTCAGTTATCGCTGGAGCCAGATCCTTGAAATGGGCAACATCCCGGCAGCCACCACGGTGCTCAAAGCCCGACCGGTCGAAACGGGTCGCCAGGCGGCCTACGCCCCGCCCCCTCTGGACGAAGTGCTGGCAGCCATTGCCGCGCAAAAGCCGCAGATTGTCTTCGCCCCCCACGTTGAAACCTCATCAGGGATTATCCTGCCCGACGATTACCTGCAGGCCGTCGGCGACGCCGTGCATGCGGTGGGTGGCTTGTTCGTGCTGGACTGCATCGCCTCAGGCACGCTTTGGGTTGATATGCACAAATGTGCCGTCGACCTGCTGATCAGCGCACCGCAGAAAGGCTGGAGCGCCTCGCCTTGCTGCGCCCTGGTGATGTTCAGTTCTTTGGCTCTTGAGCGCATCGAGCAGACGCAGAGCAGCAGCTTCGCCTGCGATCTGAAAAAGTGGCTGCAGATCATGCAGGCCTACGAACAGGGCGGACATGCCTACCATGCGACCATGCCTAGCGATTCCCTCGCGCGCTTTAACGAAGTGATGAAAGAGACGCAAGCCTACGGTTTCGACAAGGTCCGAGGTGAACAACAGGCGCTGGGCGATCGGGTGCGCGCCATGTTGACCGGTAAAGGCATCAAAAGCGTGGCCGCCGCCGGCTTTCAGGCCCCAGGCGTGGTGGTGAGCTACACCGAGGATGCCGACATCAAGAACGGCAAGAAATTTGCCGACCTCGGCCTGCAGATCGCCGCCGGTGTGCCGTTGCAATGCGACGAGCCGGCCGACTTCCAGACCTTCCGTATCGGTCTGTTCGGCCTGGAAAAGCTGCGTAATATCGAGCGCACGGTCAACACCCTCGAACAGGCACTGGACGAGGTGATGGTTAACTAAGCCCTTATCCTGGCGTCATCACTGTCGCTTTAAAACGCCACAGTGATGTCATCAGAAACCAGGCGCATTAGTTGGAGGCGTTGCAATGACAACAGCCGATGTGAAATCCCGATTCGAAGCAAAGCTTCTTCGTCCGGCCAAGGCTGGGAACGATACGACGTGGGCGTTCGTGGTTCTGCCAAAAGACGCGAGCGAACCGCTTCCGAGGCGAGGAAGGACGACCGTTGAAGGCACAATCAATGGGTACCCTTTCCAGGCAACACTGGAGCCCGATGGTCAGCAAAGCCATTGGCTGCGGGTCAGTAGCGAGTTACTGGAAGCCGCAGGCGCGGCCGTTGGGGATATCATTCCCATCGAACTGGCCCCTGTGAAAAAGGAACCCGAGCCTGACATCCCGGCAGACTTTGAAGAAGCACTGGCAGCCTCACCGGAAGCTCGTGAAGTCTGGAACAAGACGACGACCATCGCACGCGTCGACTGGATTCACTGGATGACTTCAGCCAAACAACTTAAAACCCGCGCAAAACGAATAGGTGATGCCTGCGACATGCTTGCAGCCGGCAAAAAGCATGTTTGCTGTTTCGACCCGTCCGGTTACTACAGCAAGGCTTTCAGAGCGCCCGAGGCAGAAGATACTTGAATGGCCTTGAGTACGCCTGGCAATGCGTTAGCCTCGTTTCCCGTGACAGGGATATCGATGAGCGACGAGGATTTATTCTTCAAGTAATGCGAGGACTTCGCTTCAGTCGAGGCGCCCAATTGCTTAGGATGGCGCATGCCCTATCACATTATCTTGCTCGTACTTTTTGCAGCGCTCTTGCATGCCAGCTGGAATGCCGCATTGCGCGGTGGCGCCGACAGACTTTGGTCGATGACGATCATGTGCGTGGCGGTGGCCATCGCCAGCGTCGCAATCGCCTTGTTTTTGGAAGCTCCGGCCCAAGCCAGCTGGTTCTACGCAGCGCTTTCAGCGGTGCTGCACGTTGGCTACAACTTGTTCCTGGTGCGCAGCTATAAGGTCGGAGACCTTGGGCAAACTTACCCTATATCTCGGGGCTCCTCGCCTATCCTGATTACCCTCGCGGCTTCGGTTTTTGCCGGAGAAACGGTTGGGACCATCGCGATGATCGGCATTTTACTGGTGTCCGGCGGAATCATTTCGCTGGCCTTTAGGGGGCGCAAGCTTGCCGTTCCCAGTTTGCCTTACGCCCTGGGAACCGGTTGTTTCATTGCGGCTTACAGCGTGACGGATGGCATTGGCGTCCGCCTGTCCGGCGCGCCGATGGCCTACACGGTTTGGATGTGCGCCCTGTGGGGCATCCTGATGCCTCTGGTGTATATCGGCGTGCGCGACGCGAAGAGCTTATTTACCTTCCGACCCGGGTTCATGACGGCGTTCATCGGAGGGCTGATTTCACTCCTGGCCTATGGAATCGTCATCTACGCCATGTCCGCCGCGCCCATGGGAGCGGTGTCGGCATTGCGCGAAACCAGCGTGTTGTTCGCGGCAGTGATCGGATATTTGTTCTTGGGCGAAACACTGACTGTCCGAAAGATACTGGCATGCGTGGTAATTGCCATCGGCACGATCATGATTGGCTGACGGCAGGGGCGCAAAGCCGAGTCAACTATGGGGTCGGTTACTGCCCTTCGCGACAAGCAACGACCGGCCAAAAGCAGCCATTCTAATCCGGCGTCTGTACGATCGATTTACTTTGAAGTCCCCCCATTTTTTTAGCCAGGTAATCTAATTCGATCCGAATTACTCGAATTTTTTTTAATTCCTACTAGTTTTATTTGAGCCTGCCATTACCACCTTTGGTATAGCAAATTGCTACTAGAAGGAACTGGAAAATGAATCATGAGATACAGTCGAAGAGTCTCGCCCGCAATCAAGGCGAAGGGCGACCCTTCAAAGTAGCGGGAACCCTTTGCTCACTGGTTGCAGCCATTGCGCTGGCCACCCAAGCGGTTGCAGCCGATGCAGAAAAACCAAAACCAGCCTCGGAAGCGACCAAGGCCGCTAACAACGCATTGCTCCAGGAATTGCCGTTCAACGACAAGACGTCCTTTGAGCTAGCGCATAAAGGCTTCATTGCACCTCTGCCGTCGACGGTGATCAAGGGCGCGTCGGGCAACGTGATTTGGGACCCGGCGAAATATTCGTTTATCAAAGAAGGCGAAAAAGCACCGGACACCACCAACCCAAGCCTCTGGCGGCAGTCGCAGTTAATCAATATTTCCGGTCTGTTCGAGGTGACCGACGGTATCTATCAGGTTCGCAACTATGACCTGTCGAACATGACCATCGTCGAGGGTAAAGATGGGATCACCATTTTCGACCCGCTGATTTCCGCCGAAACCGCCAAGGCGGCACTCGATCTCTACTATCAGCATCGGCCGAAAAAGCCCGTTGTGGCGGTGATTTACACCCACAGTCACGTTGACCACTACGGTGGTGTGCGCGGTGTAATCAATGAAGAAGATGTGAAAGCCGGCAAGGTGAAGGTTTATGCCCCCCTTGGATTCATTGAGCATGCAGTAGCCGAAAACGTCATGGCTGGTACGGCCATGAGTCGTCGTGCCAGCTACATGTACGGCAACCTGCTGCCTCCCGCTCCGACCGGTCAGTTGGGTGCCGGCCTGGGCACCACGACCTCGGCGGGCACAGTAACGCTGATCCCACCGACCGATATCATCAAGACCACTGGCGAAACCCATGTCATTGACGGCCTGACCTACCAGTTCCTGTATGCGCCGGGCAGTGAAGCGCCGGCCGAAATGCTCTATTACATCAAGGAAAAGAAAGCGCTCAACACCGCCGAAGACTCCACCCACACCCTGCACAACACCTACTCGTTGCGCGGCGCGAAGATCCGCGAACCGTTGCCTTGGTCAAAATACCTCAACGAGGCGCTCAAGCTGTGGGGCGACGATGTCCAGGTGATGTATGCCATGCACCACTGGCCAGTCTGGGGCAACAAGGAGGTGCGCGAACAACTGTCCTCCCAGCGCGACATGTACCGCTACATCAACGATGAAACCCTGCGGATGATCAACAAGGGTTACACCATGGTCGAGATCGCCGAGCAGTTCAAACTGCCCAAGGAAATCGCCAACAAATTCTCCAACCGTGGCTATTACGGTTCGGTGAACCACAACGTCAAGGCCACCTACGTGTTGTACCTGGGCTGGTTTACCGGTAACCCGGCGCAGTTGAACGAGCTGCCACCCGAGGAAGGCGGCAAGCATTATGTGGAGATGATGGGGGGCGAAGAGGCTGTCCTGAAGAAAGCCAAGGAGTACTTCGACAAGGGCGAGTTCCGCTGGGTCGCCGAAGTCGTCAACCACGTGGTATTCGCCAACCCGAGCAACCAGGCGGCGAAAAACCTGCAGGCGGATGCCTTGGAGCAACTGGGTTACCAGGCCGAGAGCGGGCCATGGCGCAACTTCTATCTCACCGGCGCCAAGGAACTGCGCGAAGGCGTGATGAAGCTGCCGACACCCGACACTGCCAGCCCGGATACGGTGCGGGCCATGGATCTGGACTTGTTCTTTGACTTCCTGGCCATGCGTTTGAACGGGCCAAAAGCCGAGGGCAAACGTCTATCGCTCAACTTCGATTTCACCGACCTCAAGCAGAAGTACTCGGTGGAGATGGAGAATGGCGTGCTCAACCACACCGAAGGGGTTGAAGCAAAAGATGCCGATGCGAAGGTGACCCTGACCCGCGACACGCTGAACAAGATCGTGTTGAAAGAGACGTCATTGAAAGATGCGCTGGCCTCGGGCGATATCAAGATCGACGGCGCGCAAGGCAAACTCGAGGAACTGGTGTCCTACATGGACAACTTCGATTTCTGGTTCAACATCGTGACACCATAACGCGTCAATTTCAGCAGACGGCAACGTCAGAAGGCGTTGCCGTCATTCTTGATGCCGTCGAAGGTGTTTCGCTTCAAGCAATCACTCTGGAGCTTTTATGCAGATCAAACCGCTCGCAGCATGTGTATTGACCCTGGCACTCGCCGCTTGTGCCAGCCCTTATGTTGATCCTGACCACTACTCGGGGTTTCTCAAAGATTACAGCGCTCTCAAAGAGGAAAAGTCACCGTCGGGCGAACCCGTCATGCGCTGGATCGACCCGGATGTGGACGCGAACCGCTACACCAGCGTTTTTGTCGAACATAGTCAGCTGTATCCACCACCACAACCAACCGAGAAAATCCCGCAAAGTGCCCTTAATGGCATTACGCAGTTCTACGATGAAGCCTTGAAAAATGCCTTTGCCAGAGAGCTTCCCTTGGCTACCGGGCCTGGCCCAGGTGTGCTGGTCGTGCGTCCCGCCATTACGGCCGTCAGTGCCAAAACCAAAGGACTGCAACCCTACGAGATCATTCCGATTGCCTTGGTCGCCGCCGGAGTCAGTGCGGCGACCGGCATTCGCGACCAGGACACCACTCTCGCCACCGAAGCGGCATTTATCGATGGTGGTGACAATAAGGTAGTGGCCCAAGTGGTTCGCAAGGGCTCAGGGGCTGAACTGGCAAACTCCTCAGAAGTCGTGCAAGCCAAAGACTTCAGGGGAGTGCTCGATATCTGGGCACAAGACATCGTCAAATCGTACAAAGAGCTTAAAACCAAGTAGTACCCTGAACATCCAACAGGATTGCCTTACGTAAGCTCACTGCGAGGCATGACACAGTCACGCTGAAACAAGCGCAGTCCTGTTGGCCGATTCCCCGTGGACAACCAGGCGTTTGACCTTTCCTTCGTGCCAGAGGGTCTCGTATCAGGAAGCGAAACTTTCCGCCGTACTGCTCAGGGGATCAATATGAAAGCTGTCCTGCACACGATAAAAGAAGAAGCCCTCAAGGCAATTCCGCCCACCCTTTTCTTTTTTATCATCCTGCACATAGTGGCCTTCATTCGTGCGCTGATGATCAAGGGCACAGGTATTTCGATGCCGGTGTCCGCATCGGTGCTGATAGCCTCCCTGGTGCTCGGCAAATCTGTATTGGTTGCGGACATGTTGCCCTTCATCAACCGATTTCCAGAAAAGCCTTTGATCTGGAACGTCACCTGGAAAACGCTCATGTATGCCTTGGTCGCGCTAGTCGTTCATTACCTGGAACGGCTGTACGAATACTGGAAAGAAGCACACAGCTTTCTGGATGCGAACACCCAGCTATGGACCTCCATGAACTGGCCGCAATTCTGGGCAGTGCAGATTTTGCTCATTACGTTGATTTTCATGTATTGCGTCATTTCGGAACTGTCACGCGCCATAGGAGCTGAGCGATTGAAAAAGATGTTCCTCGGTCCGCTTCCACCCGCAACGCACTGAGGCTCGAAAAGAGCCGCGACCGTCCGCTTTGGGTCGTTTTCAACCGATCACGACAATCAGAAATCGGCCATTCGCCGTCACTCATAACGCGACGGGCAACATCAAACGCAAAAAAATCACCCACGCAGTACCCTACAACTGCCCAAACTCATCGCA
>Ga0247818_10000006_pt1 | contig 119925 bp, 116 predicted proteins | sample 13C_Glucose_Day1_FD_192424 | JGI IMG/M metagenome (GOLD analysis project Ga0247818, IMG submission 192424) | Soil microbial communities from agricultural site in Penn Yan, New York, United States - 13C_Glucose_Day1 | ecosystem: Environmental > Terrestrial > Soil > Agricultural land | place...
CACAACCAAACGGATGGCCTCCGCTTTTTCCTCAGATGTAACAACCCGATATCCCATGATGGTTCCTAAAGTCGACGCTCCTACATCATGGTCCAAAAACATTCGACCACTACACGGCAGCTCCTACCTATGATCGCGTACATCTGTAGGAGCTGCCGCAGGCTGCGATCTTTTTGTCAGCAACACCGCGTATTACATTTCCCACGCCCAAACCGCGCTTCCTGACGCTCCCGAAAAAACGCCTCATAGCTCATCACCGGCTCGCCCGGCTGGTTGATGGCCATCTGTGCGACGTAGTTATCGTAATCCGGAACGCCAACCATCAAACGCCCGCTCTGGCTCAAGAAACGCACGGCTTGCTGCAGTTTACGGAACATGGCGAGACTCTCTTTGAGGTATTGGACACCCCTATCAAACCCCATGTTTGTATCTGCAATGTGTCGAGGCGCAAAGGCTTTGTATTTTTCCTGTAATCGAAGGGCCGCGACCTTTTGGCGCATGACCGGTCGGCCATCGATTAAGCGCCAACGGGCAACAGTTTGTTAACATCCCTGCGCTTTTTTTCGTCTGATCCGTCAGGCACTGTGTTCCATCTGTCGCTACACAGGATGCTTTTTTTCATGAGTACGTTGTATTCCCGTCGCACGGTCCTGCAAGGCATGAGTTTGCTGAGCCTTGGCCTGCTTGCCGGCTGCGACGACAGCAGCAAGCTGTCGTTCAAGTACGGCAAGGACCTGAGCGACAAGATCATGGGCCGTTCCTTCAAGCTCAAGGATACTGACGGCGAAACCCGGATGCTGGGCAGCTACCAGGGCCTGATGCCGATGATCTTCTTCGGTTTCACCCAGTGCCCGGCCGTCTGCCCGACCACGCTGGCCCGCGCCGCTCAGGCGAAAAAACTCATGGGCCGCGATGGCGAGCGCCTGCAAGTGGTGTTCATCACCCTGGACCCCGAGCGCGATACACCTGAACTGCTCGACAAATACGTCAAGGCCTTCGACCCGAGTTTCGAAGCCCTGTACGGCACCCTGGAAGAAACCGCCGCCACCGCCAAGGAGTTCGGCGTATTCTTCGAAAAGGTCCCGAGCGGCGACACCTATACCCTTTCGCATACCGCGACCAGTTTCGTGTTCGACTCCCGAGGCAACCTGCGCCTTGGCCTGTCCGCGTCCCTTACCGCTCAAGAGTGTGCAGAAGATTTGCTCACCGTCATGGAGGTCTGCTGATGACTTCGATCTGCGCTTCACGTTTCAAACAATTGGCCTTGGGCCTGTCCCTGATTGGCATGGCATGGCAGGTATCGGCGCAAACCCAGGTCAACGACGCCTGGGTCCGCGCGACCGTTGCCGGCCAGCCTTCGAGCGGCGCCTTCATGACGCTCAAGGCAGACACCGACAGCAAACTGCTGAGCGTTGAGTCGCCGGTGGCGAAGCTGGTGCAGATTCACCAGTCGAGCATGAAAGACGATGTGATGAGCATGCAGCAGGTCCAGTCCGTTGATCTGCCCGCCGGCAAAGCGGTGAACTTTGATCCCCATGGCTATCACATCATGCTCATGAACCTGACCGCGCAAATCAAGGAAGGCGACAAAGTGCCGCTGACCCTGACAGTGGAAAACGCCAAGGGCGAGAAAGAAACGATCAAGGTCGAGGCCCCGGCGCGTGCACTCGACACGATGGACCACGGCAACATGGATCACAGCAAGATGGATCACAGCAAAATGCAATGAGGGTCTGACGGCCTCCCCCACGAGGCCGTTGTCTGATGGGAGGTGCGCACCATGACAACGAACACCGAAACTGCCATTCTGGCCGGCGGCTGCTTCTGGGGCATGCAGGATCTGCTGCGACGCAAACCGGGCGTGATCTCCACGCGGGTCGGTTACTCCGGCGGCGATGTGCCCAATGCGACTTACCGCAACCACGGCACCCACGCCGAGGCGATCGAAATCGTCTTCGACCCGGCGCAGATCAGCTATCGGCAGATCCTCGAGTTTTTCTTCCAGATCCACGACCCGAGCACCCAGAATCGCCAGGGCAATGACGTGGGGACCAGCTATCGGTCGGCCATTTATTACCTCAGCGAAGAGCAAAAGCGCGTCGCTGAAGACACCGTGGCCGATGTTGACGTCTCCAACCTCTGGCCCGGCAAGGTGGTCACCGAAATCGAACCCGCCGGCCCGTTCTGGGAAGCGGAGCTTGAACATCAGGATTATCTCGAACGCCTGCCCGATGGCTACACCTGCCACTTCATTCGGCCGAACTGGACGCTGCCGAAACGCGGCTAATGCAGCGAAAACATCCCCTGTAGGAGCTGTCGAGTGAAACGAGGCTGCGATCTCTTGATTTGGTTCTTCAAGACCCGGATCAACAAGATCGCAGCCTTCGGCAGCTCCCACAGGCGCGGTGCGCCCGCAGAATTCACCTCGCTTTTCACTTTCGCTTTGCGGTGCTCACCCCCCTCATCCTCATGCAAATCAATCGCACGCCGATGGCCATGCCCGTCTACTTTGCGCTTTGAACCGGCGCGTGCCGGGCCATCAGTTCAGCGACCCAGTCGATGAATACACGGACCTTGCGGCTGATATGCCGGTTCGGCGGGAATGCCACGTAGAGCGGCATCGGGTCGAGCTGCCAGCCTTCGAACAGTGGCACCAGTTCACCACGTGCTAAATAGGGCTTGGACATGTATTCGGGCAACCACAGAACGCCCATTCCGGCCAGGCCCGCAGCGATGTAGGCGTTGCCATCGTCGACCGCCAACACGTAGCGCCCTTTGATCTCAAGACTTTCGTTGTGGTTACGCAAGCCGTAGGGCACGGCCTTGCCGGTGCGCGCCCATAAAAAACCGACAATGCGATGTTCGGAGTCTTCCAGATCCCGTGGGTGCACAGGCGTGCCGAGACGTTGCAGATAGCTCGGCGCCGCAAACACACCCAGTTGCAGGTCGCCCACCCGCCGGGCCATCAACGATTGGTCGGTCAGCTCGCCACCGCGCACCACGCAATCGACGTGCTCGTCGATCAGATCGACGATGCGATCGCTGACGCCCATGTCGATCTGGATATCCGGGTATCGGGCGTGAAATTCCGGCATCGCCGGGACCAGGATCATGCTCGCCAGCGGACTGGGCACATCCACCCGCAGCCGTCCCCGGGGCGCAGTCGAGGCACTCGACAGGCTGGTTTCGGCATCGTCCAGATCAGCCAGCAGCCGCACCACGCGCTCATAGTAAACGGCGCCGTCGGCGGTGACGTTGACCTTGCGGGTCGTACGGTTGAGCAACTTGACCCGCAAGCGCGCCTCTAGCTGCTGCACCAGTTGTGTGACGCTGGTTTTGCTCATGTGCAAGGTCTCGGCAGCCTTGGTGAAGCTGCCCGCCTCCACCACCCGGGCAAACGCCTGCATTGCATCGAAACGGTCCATACCTGCCCCGAATTGCTGTGGGATTATTTGGGATTCCCAAACAGTGATAGTTGCAGTTGCGCGTTTATCGGGCAAGTGCCGGCCCGTAGAGTCCCTCTATCGTTAATCGAAGGAGGTTGTCATGAGTCAGCGTGATGTTGTTTTTCCAGTGGGACGCCAGGCACTTTACGAGCGCAATCGCTACTCGCCGGCGATCCGCTCCAATGGCTTTTTGTTTGTGTCGGGGCAAGTAGGCAGTAACGAGGATGGCTCGCCCGAGGAAGATCTGGAGGCTCAGGTCCGCCAAGCGTTCAACAACCTGAACGCGATTCTCAGCGCTGCCGGCAGCAGTTTCGATGATGTGGTGGACGTCACCGTCTTCATGGTCGATCCCCAATCGACGTTCGAGAGGATCTGGAAGGTGGTGCCGGAGTTCTGGGGCCAGGCACCGCATCCGACGTTGACCGCCGTCGGCGTTACCTGGCTCTATGGGTTTGCGTTCGAGATCAAGGTCATCGCCAGGCTCCCGGAAACCTCTGCAAGCTAACCGTTGATAGCCCGTGCAGGAGCAAGCCTGCTCGCGATAGCGTCGATTCAGTCAACGCCATCGTTAGCAGGCTCCCATCACAAGGCCCTTCAGCGCTTAGTGCGGCGCGCGCGGGATGGTTTTCAGCAGGTCGTCGGGGCTGATGTAACCCACCACCGGCTGAACGCTGCCCGGTTGTGGCAAGCCAAGGATGTGCCCCTTCATCTTGCCGATGATGTGCATTTCACAAGGCTTGCAGTCGAACTTCAGCGTCAGCACTTCATCGCCGTGAATCAGTTGCATCGGCGCTACCTTGGTGCGCACGCCGGTCACGCCTTTGGCCTGTTTGGGGCACAGGTTGAAGGAGAAACGCAGGCAATGCTTGGTGATCATCACCGGCACCTCGCCCGCCTCCTCGTGCGCTTCGTACGCCGCGTCGATCAGCTTGACCCCGTGACGGTGATAGAAGTCGCGAGCCTTCTGGTTGTAGACGTTGGCCAGGAACGACAGGTGCGACTCAGGGTACACCGGGGGTGGCGTGGTTTCGGCTTTGCGACCGCCACGCGGGTGGGCGGCGATCCGTGCTGCGGTCAAAGCTTCGATCACCTCACGGCGCAAGGCCTTGAGCTGCGAGTTAGGAATGAAGTACGCCTGCGGCGCATCGAGCTTGATGTCGATGGCATGGTACTGCGTGGTCCCCAACTGGCCGAGCAGATCCTGCAATTGCTCCAGCGCCTGTTCCGGTTTGTTGGCTGCGCCGAACGGACCATTCAACGTGACGCTGGCGCTGACACCCTCTTCACTGGTCGCCGTCAATTCAAGCTGCTCTTCCCGCAGGCGCGCGACCCAACGCAGGGCCACACGACGCTCGGCAGAAGTCTTTTGCAACGCCTGCTGCCAGTTGTGATCGAGGTTGCGATTGAGCGGATGGTTGGGGCGCAACTTGTACATGCCTTCCGGCATTTCGTTGGGCTCGACGCGATAGCGATAACGCTTCTCGCCGTCTTCCTCGAATTCGCCTTTGGCTTCGGCGATGTTGGCGCGGAAACCCACCACTTCACGCTTGACCAGCACGTTGAGGCCGTCACCGTTGGACAGCGGCTCGTGCGTCACGACCAGCATGTCGCGCTTGGCGACTTTCTCGACCACGCCCACCGGCAAACCGGTGAAGGTCGGCGAGTCGAAAGCGCCGATGTCGATCTTGCGGTCGGTGACGAAGTAATCGGTGCTGCCACGGTGGAAGGTTTTTTCCGGGTCGGGCAGGAAGAAATGCGCGGTGCGGCCGCTGGAGGCACGGGCCAGATCCGGGCGATCTTCGAGCACGGCGTCGAGGCGCTGGCGGTAATAGGCCGTGATGTTCTTCACATAACCCATGTCCTTGTAGCGGCCCTCGATTTTGAACGAACGCACGCCCGCTTCCACCAGGGCGCGGATGTTGGCGCTCTGGTTGTTATCTTTCATCGACAGCAGATGCTTTTCGTAAGCGATCACGCCACCCTTTTCATCTTTGAGGGTGTACGGCAAACGGCAGGCCTGGGAGCAGTCGCCACGGTTGGCACTGCGACCGGTCTGCGCGTGGGAGATGTTGCACTGCCCGGAGAACGCCACGCACAAGGCGCCATGAATGAAAAACTCGATGGCCGCGTCGGTTTCGTCGGCAATGGCGCGGATTTCCTGCAGGTTCAGTTCGCGGGCCAGCACCAGTTGCGAAAAACCGGCCTGATCGAGGAACTTCGCCCGCGCCAGGGTGCGGATGTCGGTCTGGGTACTGGCGTGCAGCTCGATCGGCGGGATATCCAGCTCCATCACGCCCAGGTCCTGGACGATCAGCGCGTCGACACCGGCGTCATACAACTGGTGGATCAGCTTGCGGGCCGGCTCCAGCTCGTTGTCGTGCAGGATGGTGTTGATGGTGGTGAACACCCGCGCATGGTAGCGACGGGCGAATTCCACCAGTTCGGTGATCTCGCTCACTTCGTTGCAGGCGTTGTGGCGGGCGCCGAAGCTCGGGCCGCCGATGTAGATGGCATCGGCGCCATGCAGAATGGCCTCGCGGGCGATGGCTACGTCGCGGGCGGGGCTGAGCAATTCCAGATGATGTTTGGGCAGGGACATAATATTTTTTTAGTCAGGCTGTCACGGTCGAGGCGTGCATTGTAGCGGCGAATCGCCTGACGGGCATCCGTAGGCTGCCGGGTGGCGTTCGCTTGGGCCTGACTGGCCCCAATCCCTGTGGGAGCGGGCTTGCCCGCGATGGCGATATCTCTGGCCAATGATGATGCTGGATCAAATGGCCCCTTCGCGAGCAAGCCCGCTCCCACAGGTTTTGTGTGTTGCTGCGGTCAGGCCTTGGCCGCCATCGCGGTGACTTCCACGCGCATGCCTTCCACCGCCAATGCAGCCACGCCAACAGCGGCGCGTACGGGCCATGGCTTGGCGAAGAAGCGCTTGTAGACTTCGTTGAATGCGGCGCGGTCGGCCATGTCGGTGAGGTAGATGGTCAGGTGCAACACGCGGTCCATGGAGCTGCCGGCACGTTCAAGCGCCACTTTGAGCGCCTGCAAGGTGCATTCGCTTTGCAGGGTGATATCGCCAAGTTCCAGGCTACCGTCGGCGCGGGTCGGGATCTGGGTCGAAACCAGCATGCCGCCGAAACCGGCGACGTCGGAAGAAATGGAGTCTGCGTCAGGATCGGGCGTGAACGTGATGTCTTGGTTGGCCATGGGACTCTCTTGCTTGATGAGGTAAAGGGGCGCCGCCGCGGGACAACGCAGCGATGCCTTTTGCACGGGCAGTTTACCGCATGTTTTTTGTTCGCCCATCCGTCATGTTGGCAGAGTGACTTATCCATTGCCTCTGGATACCCTTGCGCTCATCACCTCACTCCCTCCAGGCGAGCCTGTCATGAAATCCCCTGCCGGCCTGCTGTTGTCGGGCATAGAACTGGACCGCGCCAGCTCGATTCCCCTTTACCGTCAGCTCTACCTGCAGATCCGCAAACAGATACTATCCGGGCGCCTGCAAGGGGGCGTGCGCCTGCCGTCGACCCGAACACTGAGCACCGAGCTTGCGCTGTCGCGGATCACCATCCTGAATGCGTTCGACCAGTTGATCGCCGAAGGCTTTCTGGCGTCGCGCACCGGCGCCGGGACTTACGTGGGCAATGAGTGGGAAAGCCGCGGCGGTGTCGACGACGAACAACAGCGCCAGCCGCCTCGGCTATCGGACCTGAGCCAGTCGATGCTGTCGCTGCGCAGCAAGCATTTTAGTGGGGTGTCCTATGCCGACTGGGATCCGGCGAGCCCGACCTCGTTCCTGCCCAGCCACAGCACGTACGACGCCTTCCCGCAGCACATCTGGAAGCGCCTGATGAGCCGTCACCTGCACAAGCCGACCAAGGCCATGCTCGGTTACGGCGAACTGCAAGGGTTGCTGGCCTTGCGCACGGCGATTGCCGAATACGTCTTCGATGCCCGCGGTATCGACTGCACGGCCGAGCAAGTGGTGATTGTTTCCGGCGCACAGCAAGCCTTCAACCTGCTCGGCATGTTGCTGCTCAATCCGCAGGACAGCGTGTGGATGGAAGACCCCGGACACATCGCCGCGCGCATTGCGCTCCAGGCCCAGGGCGCGCAGGTGGTGCCGTTGCGTATCGACGATCAGGGGATCGACATCGTCCAGGGCCTGGCTGAATGCCCTGATGCGCGGCTGGTGTTCACCACCCCTTCTCGCCAGCATCCCTTGGGCGTGACCATGAGCTACGCGCGGCGTCAGGCGCTCATCGATTGGGCCGCGCAATACCAGAGCTGGATCATCGAGGACGACTGCGACAGCGAGTTTCGCTACAGCGGCCGCCCTTTGCCGGCGCTGTACGCCATGGACCAACGCGCTCGGGTGATTTACGTCGGCACGTTCAGCAAGGTCCTGTTTCCCTCCCTGCGCCTGGGCTATGTGATCCTGCCCCACGCCTTGATCGAACCTTTTTGCACCCTGCGCGCGGTCATGGATCGCAGCCCGCCAACCCTCCTGCAAGCGGTGACCGCCGACTTCATGAGTGAGGGCCATTTCCTCGGGCATATCCGCCGCATGCGTGCGCTGTATCAGGCGCGCCAGCAAGCCCTGGTCGAGCAATTGCAGGAGCAACTGGGGGATTTTTTCAGCATCACCCCGGTTGAAGCCGGCATGCACCTGATCGCCTGGCTGCCCGCCGAACTGGACGCCGACGCCCTCGCCAAGGAGCTGGCCCGGCACAACATCCACACCTACGCCCTGAGCGACTACTGCCTGCAAAACTACCTGCCCCCGGCGCTGTTGATCGGTTTTGCCGGCACGCCGGCGGACAAGGCCCGGGAACGCGTCGAAGCGCTGGCTCAGGCGCTGATCAGCATTGGTGCCTATTCGGCCCCCGCCAAATGAACAAAGTGGTCTTATCAATTAAATAGTAATGGATCTATCGAGAGTTCCTGACTGGCGCGATAAAGGCTGCGCCGGGAGACCCGGCGTCTGAACCAGGAATCACTCGAATGAACAATAAGATCCAGGAACGATTCAACGCCTTGCTCAGCCACAAGGCGACCGGGGTCGAAGCGCCTCCCGTGCTGACCCAGGCACTGGCCCGCCAGCTGCTGGCGCGCCTCCAGCAATTGCGCTTGTTTGCCCATGCCTATCCCCTGCTGACCAACCTGACCCATGGCCGTGTCACGCCCGCCGACATGCTCGATTTCGCCTATCGCCACGAGCTTCAGGGGCTGAGCCTGCACTTGCTCGACGGTGAGGAAAACAGCCTCAGCCAAATGACCGCCGCGCAGCTTCAGGCGTTCGCGGCCAAGGCCAAAGCGCTGGAACTGGACGTGCATCTGGAAATCAGCAGCACACGCAAAAAAGATGTCGATCAGGTGATCAGCATTGCCAAGGCGTTGGGCGTGCGCAACATCCGCGTCTACTCGCGCTACGAAGGCATGTTGTCGCGGGTCATGGACATCATCGAGACCGACCTGCACTACCTCGCGCAGCAGGCCGACGAACACGATCTGTACTTCGACTTCGAACAGCATGAAGAGCTCAAGAGCGGCGAGATCGCAGAGCTGTTGACCCGCCTCAACCACCCTCGCCTGCACGCCTTGTTCGACTTCGGCAACATGATCAATGCCTGCGAGCAGCCCTTGCAGGCGCTGCAAACACTGGCGCCGCACATCCGCCAGACCCACCTCAAGGGCGTGCGAGTGGTCCCCGAGCAAAACGGTTTCGGCCACTACGGCGTGCTGCAAGGCAGTGACGAAGACGACCTGCCCAATGCCCGGATGCTGTTCGAACTGCTGATGCTGGGCGAGTCCACGCCACAAGTGATCGCTTTCATCCTTGAGCAGGAAAACCACTACGTGGCGCCGGCGTTCCGTCAGACAGACGAAGCGGCCGACCCCTTCATTGCCTACCGGGAAATGAGCGACACACCGCTGCCGGGCGGTTACTCGCTGGAACGCATGCTGGCGGACGAACACCGCTGGGCCAACAACCAGGTCGCCTATGTCCGCGGCCTGCTGGCCGAGTTTCGCACCCTCGCCGAACTGACCCTGGACAACCGCAGCAACGCCTGAACCTGACGTGGAGAACAACAATGACAATCCAAAACAAGGCCAAATGGCTCAGATTCCTGATCCTCATTCTCGGTGGCGGCACCATCTACAAACTGGCGAACCTCAAGGACGCGTTCTACGTGCCCATGCAGGAATTCATGGGGTTGAGCCACACTGAAATCGGTGTGCTGCTGAGCGCCAACGCAATCATCGCCACCGCGCTGTTCGTCGTCGGCGGGATGCTCGCGGACCGTTTCGACACACGCAAACTGATCCCCATCGGCTTGCTCGGCACCGGTTGCCTGGGCCTCTATCTCGCGACGTTCCCACCGTTCAGCAACCTGCTGATCGTGTTCAGCCTGCTGGCGGTGTGCGCCGATTGCATCTTCTGGCCTTCGTTGCTCAAAGCCATTCGCAATCTGGGTGACGATCAGGAACAAGGTCGGTTGTTCGGCCTGCTGGAGGGTGGGCGTGGCGTGATCGATACGGTGGTGGCTTTTTCCGCACTGGGCGTGTTCATCGCCATGGGCTCCGGCGAGTCCGGTCTGAAATCGGCGATTCTGTTCTACTCGATGATCGACATTCTCGCCGGCACGCTGACCTGGTTTCTGCTCAAGGGCGGCGCCACGCAATCGACCGCCAAACCGAAGAACGGTTTGTCGAACCTGCTGGAAGCGGTCAAGGTCCCGGGCATCTGGCTGGTCAGCCTTAACGTGTTCATGGTCTACATCGTGTATTGCGGCCTGACCTACTTCATCCCCTACCTCAAGGAAATGTACGGATTGCCCGTGGCGCTGGTGGGTGCCTACGGCATCATCAACCAGTATTTCCTGAAGATTCTCGGTGGCCCCGCCGGTGGCTTCATTGCCGACAAGCAATTCAAGAGCACCAGTCGTTACCTGAAGTGGGCATTTCTGGCCCTGCTGCCGCTGATGGGCGTGATCATGCTGATCCCGAAAAGCCCGGACTTCATCTACGCAGGCATGGCCGCCACCCTGTCGTTCGCGCTGATCGTGTTTTCCATGCGCGGCGTGTTCTGGGCACCCATGGGCGAAGTCGGCATCCCGCAGCACATCACTGGCTCGGCGTTCGGCATTGGTTGCCTGATCGGTTATGCGCCGGGCATGTTCGCCTATGTGATCTACGGCTCAATCCTCGATCACTTCCCCGGCCAGCAAGGTTACAACTACGTCTTCAGCCTGATGAGCGTGCTGGCGATTCTCGGGTTCCTGGTGTCCAGCGTGCTGTATCAAACCGTGCGCCGCCAATCCACGGTTAACGCTGCAGTGAGCACGGCACAAGCCTGAGCCGACCCGTAAAAAACCTCGCCGTGCTAAGCCATTGCCCCGGATGTTGCCGGGGCAATGGCGTGCTCATCAATCCGCTTGCACAGTGGTTTGCTGCTGCTCGCCAAGGCCGGTAATGCCCAAACGAATGGTTTGCCCCGGGCGCAGGAAGACCGGGTCGGGTTTGATCCCAAGCCCGACGCCGGGCGGCGTACCGGTGGAAATCACATCGCCCGGTTGCAGGCTCATGCAACGGCTGAGGTAGGCAATCAGCTGCGGCACGTTGAAGATCAGCGTTCGTGTGTTGCCCTTCTGGTAACGATGCCCGTCAACGTCCAGCCACAGGTCCAGCGCATGCGGATCGGCCACTTCATCGCGGGTCACCAGCCACGGGCCTAGGGGGCCGAAGGTGTCAAAGCCCTTGCCCTTGTCCCAGGTGCCGCCGCGCTCCAGCTGCCACTCGCGCTCTGACACGTCATTGATCACGCAATAGCCGGCGACATGTTCCATGGCATTGGCTTCGTCGATGTAGCGCCCGCCCTTGCCGATGACCACGCCGAGTTCCACTTCCCAGTCGGTTTTGCGCGCACCGCGAGGGATCTCGATGTTGTCGTTCGGGCCGCAAATGGCGCTGGTCCATTTGCTGAAGATGATCGGTTCTTTCGGCACTTCCATGCCCGACTCGGCGGCGTGGTCGGCGTAGTTCAAACCGATGCAGATGAATTTTCCGACCTGTCCGACGCACGCGCCAATCCGTGGCTGGCCCGGTACGATCGGCAGGCTGGCGGGATCAATCGCGGCCAGTGCCGCCAGGCCGGCCGGGGTCAGGGCCTGCCCGGCGATATCCGTGACGTGGGCCGAAAGGTCACGCAGCTGATTGTCGGCGTCCAGCAGGCCGGGCTTTTCCGAACCTTTTTCGCCATATCGCAACAGTTTCATGGGGCTCTCCTGCTTAAACCAAAAATACGAACGCGGATTTCAGATGCTCATGCCGCCATCTATCACGTGCACACCGCCGGTGGTGTACGACGAAGCATCGCTGCCCAGGTACACAGCCAACCGGGCGATTTCTTGCGCCGTGCCGATCCGGCCCATGGGCTGGCGATCGAGGAATTGCTGGTAGACCTGCGCTTCATCGACGCCCTGTTGTGCGGCTTGGGTAGCGATGCGTTGGCGCAGCGACGGTGACTCCACGGTGCCGGGGCAGATCGCGTTGCAGCGAATGCCCTGGCCGATGAAATCGGCCGCGACCGCTTTGGTCAGACCGATCACCGCCGCCTTGCTGGCAGCATAGTCGAACCGGTTGGGCACGCCCTTGACGCTGGAAACCACCGACGACATGTTGATGATCGAGCCGCCGCCCCGCGCCAGCATGTCCGGCAGAAACGCGCGGATCATGCGGTACATGGTGGTGGCATTGATGTCCATCGAACGCGCCCAGGCCGCTTCGTCACACTCAAGAATATTGCCGCTGTGCACGTAGCCGGCGCAGTTGAACAATACATCCAGCGCACCGATGCGCACACAGGCGTCGCTGATGGCACTGGTCGACGTCACGTCCAGGGTAATCGCGTTGATGCCTTCGATGCCCGCCAGTGCGTGAATGTCGATGTCACTGGCATACACCTCGGCGCCCGCCTCGGCAAAGGCCATGGCACTGGCCAGGCCGATACCCTGGCCGGCCGCCGTGACCAGTACCCGTTTGTTCTGCAGGTTCATGCAGTCTCCAGCTTGGCGTTGGTGGCGGCGGTTTTCGGCGTTCTGCCGAGCATCGCCGCGGGGATCATCAGGATCAGTCCGCCGCTGACGAACAGGCAGGCTGCCAAAACGTAAGTGCCGTTATTGATATTGCCGGTGAGGTTTTCCGCGACGGCGGTGATCATCGATCCGGTGAAACCGGACAGGTTGCCGATGGCGTTGATCATGCCGATCCCGGCAGCCGCCGCGACACCCGACAGCACGGTGCCCGGCAAGGTCCAGAAAATCGGCATCAGGCTGAGAATCCCCGAGGCGGCAACGCTGAGAAACAGCACCGAGAGCACCAAGTTGTCGGCGAAGAACGCACTGAGCATCAGCCCCACGCCGCCGATGAAGGCCGGAATCGCCGCATGCAGCCGACGCTCGCCGGTGCGGTTGGAGTGACGGGCATTGAGCAGCATCGCCACCACCGCCACTGCGTAAGGAATGGCCGTCAGGAAACCGATGTGCAGGCTGTTGGTGATGCCGGTGCTCTTGATGATCGACGGCATCCAGAACGCCAGGCCATAGAAGCCGGTGTTGAAGGTCAGCAGGATCAGCACCAGCAGCCACACGCGGGGGTTGAAAAACACCTCGCTCAAGCGTGAAGCCTTGCCCTGGTTGTCGGTTTGCAGATTGGCCTTGAGCATGGCTTTTTCCGCCGCCGACAGCCACTTGGCTTTGTCGATGTTGTCGGCCAGGCAGACGATCACCACGAACGCCATGATGATCGAAGGGATGCCCTCGATGATCAGCATCCACTGCCAGCCAGACATGCCGTGCACGCCTTGCATGCTGTTCATCAACCAGCCGGACAGGATACCGCCCAGGGTCAGGCTGATTGGCATGGCCATCAAGAACCCGGACATCACCCGGCTTTGGCGGTGGGTTGGGAACCAGTAGTTGAGGTAAAGAATCACGCCCGGAAAGAAGCCGGCTTCACAGATGCCCAGCAAGAAGCGCAACGTGTAGAACATCGTGCTCGATTCGATGTGGAAGAAGCCCGCCAACGGAACGGTGTAGGCCACGACCATGGAGATCACCGCCCAGCTCAACATGATCCGGGCAATCCAGAACCGTGCGCCGAAGCGATGCAGCAACAGGTTGCTCGGCACTTCGAACAGGAAGTAGCCCCAGAAAAACATGCTCGCGCCCAAGGCATAGATGGTGTTGCTGAATTGCAGCTCGTTGAGCATGTCGAGCTTGGCAAAGCCGATGTTGACGCGGTCCAGGTACGCGGCCATGTAGCACAGCAGCAGGACAGGCAGGATGCGCCAGATGACTTTGCGGTAGGTCCGGTCTTCAAAATCGAGTTGGCTGGCTTGCGCCTGCGCGGGCAAATGCTCGGATATCGTTTGCATGGAGGTAACCCCTGGGCATGTGGACATGCCTGATTGTTTTTATCGAATGGGTCACGCCGAGCGAGCAGTTCGCCCGGCGGTAAAGCGATGGCTAGAGTGCCTGGGCGGTTTTTTCTCCGTTAACCAGGCGCGTCAGCCCCAGTGGGTTGCTGTTCTTCAGGGCCTCGGGGAGCAAGGCATCGGGGAAATTCTGGTAGCACACCGGGCGCAAAAAGCGCTCGATGGCCAGGGTGCCCACCGAGGTGCCACGGGCATCGGACGTTGCCGGCCAGGGACCGCCGTGGACCATCGCGTCACACACTTCCACGCCGGTGGGGTAGCCGTTGATCAACACGCGGCCAACCTTTTGCTCCAGCACCGCCACCAGGTCCGCGGCCTGTTCCAGCTCGGCCGCTTCGCCCAGCAGGGTGGCGGTCAGTTGCCCGCGCAAGCCCTGCAACGCCGCCAGCAACTCGGCGCGATCTGCCACCTCAACCACCACGGTGGCCGGGCCAAAGATTTCTTCCTGCAACAGCTCATTGCCGGTCAACAACAGGCTGACATCGGCCTTGAACAATTGCGCCTGCGCCTGATGCCCCTGTTGCGCCTGCCCCGCCAGATGCGTGATCTGCGGATGCGCCAGCAAGGAATCGCAACCCTGCTCATAGCTGCGCAGGCCGCCGGCATTGAGCATGGTTTGCGCCGGTTGATCGGCCATCAAGGCACTGAGCGTCTGCACAAATGCAGTGAACGCCGGTGAGCGAATACCAATGACCAAACCGGGGTTGGTGCAGAACTGACCCGCACCAATCACCACCGAAGCTGCCAACTCAGCGGCAATGCGTTCGCCACGCACCTGCAAGGCCTGCGGCAACACCAGTACCGGGTTGATGCTGCTCATTTCGGCGAACACCGGAATCGGTTGCGGGCGCGCGGCGGCCATGTCACACAGCGCCCGTCCCCCTTTCAGCGAACCGGTGAACCCCACCGCCTGAATCAGCGGATGCTTGACCAATGCTTCACCGACGCCGGCACCGAAAATCATATTGAACACGCCCGCAGGCATCGCGGTTTTTTCAGCGGCGCGGATGATCGCTTCGGCCACTCGTTCGGCCGTCGCCATGTGTCCGCTGTGCGCCTTGAACACCACTGGGCAACCGGACGCCAATGCGGCGGCGGTGTCACCACCGGCCGTGGAGAACGCCAAGGGAAAGTTGCTGGCACCGAACACCGCCACCGGCCCGACACCCAGTTGACACTGGCGCAGATCGCCGCGGGGCAATGGCTTGCGTTCAGGCATCGGCAGATCAATGCGGGCACCGTAGAAATCACCGCGACGCAAGGTCTGCGCAAACAAGCGCATCTGGCCGCTGGTACGGGCTCTTTCACCCTGGATACGCGCCGCCGGCAATGCGGTTTCCTGGCAAACCAGGCTGATGAAATCTTCGCCCAGTGCATCCAGTTCGGCCGCGATGGCCTCAAGGAATTGCGCTCGACGCTCGGCAGCCAAATGGTGGTAGATCGGGTAGGCCTGATGGGCCGCTTGGGCGGCCGCGTCCACTTCTTCGGCCGTGGCTTGTATGAATGCGGTGGGCAGTGCTTGACCGGTAGTCGCGTCAACGCTGTGCAGCATCACCGAGCCGGCGGCGCTGCGGCCACCGGCGATGAAATTGTGTCCGGACAGTTCGGGCATGACAGTCTCCTGACCCTGATTGGAAGCTGGTCGATACTCTACTGTCGTGAACCGATTCTTTCCCAATGGCATTTTTGGATTAACCGATAACGGATCGTTATCGAAATGCACCAACGGTTTTGCGCGTTTCAATTGGCCGAATCACGGGCCAATCGCGCGTTCTCTTTGAGAATTTCGGCAAACTCCAGCGCCGCGCCAACCAACGGCTCGCCTTTGCGGGTGAGGATGCCGTAATCCTGTGGAACCAGGTGCAACGGCGTGTCGAGGGTTTTCAGCTGACCGCTGTCGAGCAGCGGATGGACCATCGCATTGGGCAACATGCCGATCATGGGCCCGCGCTGCAAAACCTGAAGGAAGGTCTGCATGGAAATGGTGTCGACGGTGTTGCGCGGCATCCCGACCCCGGCTTCGGCAAAGGCCAGTTCCATGCGTGCGCGAATCGGCGTACCGACCGGGTAGAGAATCCACGGCAGGTCCACCAGCTGCTGCAACGACGTCGGGCCGGCGTCGGCCAATGGATGGCGATTGTTGACCACGATGCAGAACGGTTCGGGCGCCAGCGGCTGAAAGTCATAGCGTTGCTGCTGGCTCTGATCGGTGAAGCGCGCAACAGCCAGGTCGAGCTTCTTCTCTTCGAGCATTTCCATCAGGTGATTACTGGTTTGCTCCACCACTTCAATCGACAGCAGTGGCGAGCGCTGCTTGATCTGCAAAATGGCTTCGGGCAAGGCGACTGCGGTCGCCGCGAAAATTCCGCCGACCTTGAGGTGACCATGCCCGCCTTCGCGCAGGCTGCTGATTTGCTCGACGAACGAGCGCGCATCGTTCAAGGCAATCTGCGCATAACGCAGCACATGTTCGCCCAGCGCCGTGGGCGGCATGCTCCGTGGCTGGCGCTCGAACAGGGCAAAGCCCAACAGGCTTTCGATTTCCTTGAGCATCTTGCTGATGGCCGGCTGGCTCAGGTTCATCTGTTGGGCCGCCAAATGCATGTTGCGTGTGCGCCCCAACGTGTCGATCAGCAGCAAATGCCTGAATTTGAGCCAACCGCAGAAGCTGGAAAAGGACAGTTCTGACATGTGCGTTCCTCGACGAAGTAATAACCTGGCGTTATCGAATACTGAATATATCTCATTGGAGTTTATCGACTACCCGCCCTAGCGTGAAGGCTTTACGAACCAGGAAGATTCGCCATGTCGCTAATGCTTACTCCCGAAAACACCCTGCCGGTCGATGGCGTGGCCGGTACTTTGATCGGTCGCGCCTGGGTCCCGGGCAAGATCGCCGGGCCTTCGCCGATTGTTCTGCGCGCCGATGGCGTGTTCGACCTGTCGGATCGTTTCGCGACACTCAGTGACTTGCTGGAATCAGACGCACCGCTGGCAGCCGTGTGGCAGACACCGGGGACGTTCATTGCCAGCCTCGAAGAACTGCTGGCCAACACCGTTCCCGATGCCGATCCGTCAAAACCGCACTTGCTGCCTCCGCTGGATCTGCAAGTGATCAAAGCCGCCGGTGTCACCTTTGCCGCCAGCATGATCGAGCGCGTGATCGAAGAGCAGGCCGGCGGTGACGCGGCAAAAGCCGAAGCCGTGCGAGCCACCGTGCACGCCGTGATCGGCGACAACCTGCGCTCGATCGTTCCGGGCTCCGAGCAGGCCATGCGTTTGAAAGCCCTGCTGATTGAGCAAGGCATGTGGTCGCAATACCTGGAAGTCGGCATCGGCCCGGACGCAGAAATTTTCACCAAGGCCCCGGTGCTCGCCGCCGTCGGCAGCGGCAACCGGATCGGCATTCACCCAGGTTCGCAGTGGAACAACCCGGAGCCGGAAGTGGTGCTGGCGGTGAACAGCCGTGGGCAGATCCATGGCGCAACGCTGGGCAACGACGTCAACCTGCGGGATTTCGAAGGCCGTAGCGCGCTGCTGCTGAGCAAGGCCAAGGACAACAATGCGTCCTGCTCGATCGGGCCGTTCATTCGCCTGTTCGACGAGCACTTCAGCCTCGATGATGTGCGGGCCTGCGTGGTCGATCTGCAGGTACAGGGCGAAGACGGTTACCGCATGCACGGCTCCAGCTCCATGAGCCAGATCAGCCGAGACCCGCAGGACCTGGCCGGCCAGACGTTGAATGCCAATCACCAATATCCCGATGGTTTTCTGCTGTTTCTCGGTACCCTGTTCGCCCCCACCGAAGATCGCGATCATGTCGGCAGCGGATTCACCCACAAACTGGGTGACCGGGTCAGTATCAGCAGCCCGTTGCTGGGCAGCCTGCACAACCAGGTGACCCACAGCTGCGAGGCCACGCCGTGGACCTTTGGCGTCAGCGCGTTGCTGCGCAACCTCGCGTCCCGGGGACTGCTCGCCCGCTGAAGCCGCAACAGATTGTCGATTCATCCAATTACAAGAGAGACCTGAATCATGAGTGACACCCCAAAGCGCCGCCTGCGCAGCGAGCAGTGGTTCAACGACCCTGCCCACGCGGACATGACTGCCCTGTACGTCGAACGCTACATGAACTACGGGATGACCCGTGAAGAACTGCAATCGGGCCGCCCGATCATCGGCATCGCCCAGACCGGCAGCGACCTGACCCCGTGCAACCGCCATCACCTGGAACTGGCACAACGGGTCAAGGCCGGTATCCGCGATGCCGGGGGCATTCCCATGGAATTCCCGGTGCACCCGATTGCCGAGCAGTCGCGCCGCCCGACCGCCGCACTCGACCGCAACCTGGCGTATCTGGGACTGGTAGAGATCCTACACGGCTACCCGCTCGACGGCGTGGTACTCACCACCGGTTGTGACAAAACCACCCCCGCCTGCCTGATGGCCGCGGCGACCACCGACCTGCCTTCCATCGTCCTGTCTGGCGGGCCGATGCTCGACGGCCATCACAAAGGTGAGCTGATCGGTTCCGGGACCGTACTGTGGCATGCGCGCAACCTGATGGCTGCCGGGGAAATCGACTACGAAGGCTTCATGGAAATGACCACGGCGGCGTCGCCTTCTGTGGGCCACTGCAACACCATGGGCACGGCATTGTCGATGAACGCACTGGCCGAAGCGCTGGGCATGTCGTTGCCCGGTTGCGCGAGCATTCCGGCGCCGTACCGTGAACGTGGGCAAATGGCCTACGCCACGGGCAAGCGCATCTGCGAACTGGTGATGCAGGACGTGCGCCCGTCGCAAATCATGACCCGCGAAGCATTCGAGAACGCCATCGCCGTGGCCTCGGCATTGGGCGCATCGAGCAACTGCCCGCCGCACTTGATCGCCATCGCCCGGCACATGGGCGTCGAACTGAGCCTCGACGACTGGCAACGCATTGGTGAAGACGTGCCACTGCTGGTCAACTGCATGCCGGCGGGCAAATACCTGGGCGAAGGCTTCCACCGCGCGGGCGGTGTGCCGGCGGTCATGCATGAACTGCAAAAGGCCGGGCGCCTGCACGAAGACTGCGCCACGGTCAGCGGCAAAACCATCGGCGAGATCGTCAGCAGCACGCTGACCAGCAACGCCGACGTAATCTACCCGTTCGAAACCCCGCTCAAGCACCGTGCCGGTTTCATTGTGCTGAGCGGTAACTTCTTCGATAGCGCGATCATGAAAATGTCGGTGGTGGGCGAAGCGTTTCGCAAGACGTACCTGTCCGAACCTGGCGCGGAAAACAGCTTCGAAGCGCGCGCCATCGTGTTCGAAGGTCCGGAGGACTACCACGCCCGCATCGACGACCCGGCACTGGATATCGACGAGCGCTGCATCCTGGTGATTCGTGGCGCCGGCACCGTGGGTTATCCCGGCAGTGCCGAAGTGGTGAACATGGCCCCGCCGGCGGCGCTGATCAAGCAGGGCATCGACTCCCTGCCCTGCCTGGGCGACGGTCGCCAAAGCGGCACCTCGGCCAGTCCGTCGATTCTCAACATGTCCCCGGAAGCCGCCGTGGGTGGTGGCCTGGCGCTGCTCAAAACCAACGACCGCCTGCGTGTGGACCTCAACGCCAGGTCGGTCAACCTGTTGGTCGATGAAGCTGAAATGGAACGCCGTCGCGCCGCATGGACGCCGAACATCCCGGCCTCACAAACCCCGTGGCAGGAACTCTACCGGCAGCTGGTCGGGCAACTGTCCACCGGCGGCTGCCTGGAACCGGCCACCCTGCACTTGCGAGTGATCGCCCGCAGCGGTGGCGAGCCCCGGCATTCGCACTGACCGGCCCGTGAGCGTCCGGCTAACCGATGAGTTAGCTGGACGCCATCAAGGATCGACCTGCCCCATCAACTCGGGCACCGATTCCGGGCGATTGGCGTAGCGCTGGGCGAGCACCGCACAGACCATCAATTGAATCTGATGGAACAGCATCAAGGGCAGGATCAGCACACCAATGGTGCTGCCGGCGAAAAGCACCTGCGCCATGGGCACGCCGGTGGCCAGGCTTTTCTTCGAGCCACAAAAGAGAATGGTGATGCGGTCTTCCTGACTGAAGCCACAGACCTTGCCGAGCACGGTAGAGGCCACCAGTACCAGCCCCAACAGCACGCAGCAGGCCACCACCAAACCGGCCAGATCCCGCAACGGAATCTGATGCCAGATGCCTTCGATCACCGCTTCACTGAACGCGCCATACACCACCAGCAAAATCGAACCCTGGTCCACGAACTTCAGCCAGCTCTTGTTGCGCGCCACCCACGCGCCGATCCAGCGACGGGCGATCTGCCCGGCCACGAACGGCAGCAACAGTTGCACGCTGATTTTCAGGATGGCATCGACTGTCGAGCCGCCATCGCCGTGCACGTCCAGCAACAACGTCACCAGCAACGGCGTGAGAAAGATCCCGAACAGGCTCGACGCCGCCGCGCTGCAAATCGCCGCCGGAATATTCCCTCGCGCCAACGACGTAAAGGCAATCGCCGACTGCACCGTGGCGGGCAATGCGCAGAGGTAGAGCATGCCCATGTAGAGGTTGTCGCCAATCAACGGCGACAGGAACGGCTTGAGCGCCAGCCCCAGCAACGGGAACAGGACAAAGGTCAGGCCGAACACCAGCAAATGCAGGCGCCAGTGGCCGGCGCCGGCAATGATCGATTCGCGCGACAGCTTGGCCCCGTGCAGGAAAAACAGCAGGGCAATGGCAATGTTGGTCAGCCAACCGAAGCCAACGGCGACTTGACCGCTGGCCGGCAGCAAACTGGCGAGAATGACCACCCCGATCAGGGTCAGGGTGAAGTTATCGGGTAAAAAGCGCGGGCGAGTCATCGGGATCATCCGGGTTGGCCAGGAACGTGATCTCGACTGTACGCCTGCGGCGAATTACCGACTAACGCTAATAAGCCAGTACATGTCGCCTAAAGGACAAATCAGCGCTTCAATTTGATCAAACCTTCGGCTGATGGCTGGTCACGCAATGAATACCGCCGCCACCGGCAGAGATCGCGTCGATATTCAGCTGCACCACTTCCCGGTCAGGATAAAGCCCCGACAGCAGATCGAAGGCTTTGCGGTCGGCGGCCTTGTCACCAAACTCTGGCGCGATAATGGCCCCGTTGATCACGAAGTAGTTGATATAGCCCGCGGCGAAATCCGGGTTGTTACGGCTGAACTTGCTCTGCCGCGGCTTGAGCGGTGGCGACACGGTATGCACCTGCAACGGCCGGCCATCGGCGTCCGTGGCGTTTTTCAGGATCTCCAGGTGAACGCGGGTGACCTTGTAGTCGTAGGACTGCGGGTCATTGTCGAGGTTGGCGATCACCACGCCCGGCTTGACGAAGCGGGCATAAAAATCGACGTGGGCGTCAGTGATGTCCTTGCCCTTGATGCCGGGCAACCAGATGATTTTGCGCAAACCCAGGCGCTCCTTCAGCGCCTGTTCGACCTCGGCTTTGGTCCAGTCGGGGTTGCGATTTTTATTGATCCAGCTGCTTTCGGTCATGATCCCGGTGCCGTGGCCATCGACCTCGATGCCACCGCCCTCACCCACCAGCTCGCTGCGCAAGTAACGTGCTTCTTCGGTTTCGGCCACCAGCGCGGCCACCTGCGCGTCCTTGCTGTGGCGCTGCTTGTTGCCCCAGCCGTTGAAGTTGAAATCCACCGCGCCGAGACCGCCCTTGTCATCGATGACGAAATTGGCGCCGATGTCGCGCATCCAGATGTCGTCGAGTTCGGTGATGACGTAGGTGACGTTCTTCGTACCGCAATGTTCTTCGGCCAGATCCCGTTCGCTGTCGCGACAGAACACGGTGACGGGTTCATAACCGGCGATGGTCCGCGCGATCAGGCCCAGTGCCGCTTGAACGTCGACGGTGAAGTCTTCCCAGATGGCGTCCTGGGCGCCAAACGCGATGAACGCCTGTTGATGCTTGTCGCCTTCATCCGGCATGTACCAACGGCCCTCGCCTGCTGCAAGCACTTGCGCGGGGCTCAGGCCAAGGCCCATGAAAGCGGCTGTCATGCCGGCGGCAACCGATACTTGTTTGATGAATTCGCGACGCGTGGGCATGTGTCTGTTTCCTGAAGGGTGGGCAAAGGCCGGCGTGGGTGTGCCGGCCTGCGATCATTGGCTTGTGGCCGTCTTGAACTTGGTCCAGGTGCGCATGCGGGCACGCATGTCGGCCTGGGGAATGTCCTTGCCCGGGATCAATCGAGCATAGGTGGCTTCATCGATATAGATGTCGGGGTTGTCGCGCATCGCGGCATCGACATCGGCCCGCGCCTTGGCGTTGGAGGTCGGGTAACCGGTGAAATTACTGATGGCGGCCATGTTTTGCGGGCGCATGACGAAGTTGATGAACGCGTAGGCGTATTCCGGGTGTTTGGCATCGACCGGGATCGCCATGGTGTCCATCCACACCGTGGTGCCTTCACGGGGGATGCGGTACTGGAACGTGGTTTTCTTGCCGGCCGAATCCGCCGTGCGCTGCGCCTGGGTCATGTCACCGCTGTAGCCGAGGGACAGACACAGGTTGCCATTGACCAGATCGGTCACCGGTTGCGACTGGAATTTGCGAATGTACGGTCGCAATTTCATCAGCAACTCGCTCGCCGCCTTCAGGTCTTCAGGCTTGGCGCTGCGCGGCTCGCGACCGAGGTAGTTGAGCACCACCGCCAGCACTTCGTCCGGCGAGTCGATCATCGAGATCCCGCAATCGGCAAACTTCGCCGCCAGTTCCGGTTTGAACAGCATGTCGAGGCTGTTGACCGGAGCGTCCGGCACGCGTTGTTTGACCTGCTCGGCGTTGTAGGTCAGGCCGATGGTGCCCCAGGTGTACGGGACGGTGGCCTGGCTGGAATGCTCGTATTGCTTGCGCAGCTTCTGCAGGCCGGGCTCGATATCGGCCAGCTCGGTGAGTTTCGAACGGTCCAGCGGCATCAGGCTGCCGGCACGCACCAGCCGCTCGGCCACGGTATCGCCGGGGAAGATCAGGTCGTAGCCGCTGCCGCCCGCAAGCATCTTGGCTTCCAGGGTTTCGCTGCCATCCATCACGTCGTAGATCACCTTGATCCCGGTTTCGGCGGTGAAACGGCTCAGGGTGTCTTCGGCGAAATAGTCGGCCCAGTTGTACAGCCGCAGGGTTTTCTCCTCGGCGTGCAGCGATGGTAGAACGCAGCACAATGAGAAACCCAAAGCGGTGAGCAAGCGTTTGTGGGAAACCTGCATATCAAACTCCTTGGGTGTTCCAGCGAGCGTTGATGTGGCGACCGTCCTGACTCAACAGCGCCCCGTACATTTCCGGACGGCGGTCGCGGTAGATGCCCCAGCTCAGGCGCTCTTCGCGCATGGCCGCCAGGTCGAGGCTGTGCACCAGCACGCCGGTGCTGTCGCGGTCGGCCTCGGCGAGCAATTTGCCCTTGTGATTGCAGATAAAAGACGAGCCGTAAAAGCTCATCTGCAAAGTAGGGTCGGTGGTCGCGGCTTCCCGGCCGACGCGGTTGGACGCCACCACCGGCAGGATGTTGGCCGCCGCGTGGCCGCGCATGGTCATTTGCCAATGGTCGCGGGAATCGAGGCTCGCGCAGCCCGGTTCAGAGCCGATTGCCGTGGGGTACAGCAGGACTTCCGCGCCCATCAGCGCCAGGCAACGCGCTGTCTCGGGGAACCACTGGTCCCAGCAGATCCCGGCACCGATGCGCCCGAACGCGGTGTCCCAAACGCGGAAACCGGTGTCGCCGGGGCTGAAATATTCTTTCTCCTGATAACCGATGGCGTTGGGGATATGGGTTTTGCGGTACACACCGAGCAACTGCCCGTCGGCATCGGCCACGCTCAAAGAATTGAAGAACGCATTGCCGGCCTTCTCGAACCAGCTCAGCGGCAGCACCACGCCCAACTCTTTGGCCAGCGCAGCGAAACGCTTGAGGACCAGGCTGTCGCGAAACTCCTCGGCCAGGGCCAGGTGTTTATGGTTTTGCTCGATGCAGAAATACGGCGTGGCAAACAGCTCTTGCAGCAGGATGACCTGGGCACCCTTGGCCGCGGCCTCGCGAACCAGTTGTTCGGCTTGATCGAGGTTGTTTTTCAGGTCCCAGGTGCACGGCATCTGGGTGGTGGCGATGGTCAGGAGCGTCATTGCATCAACCCTCCACCGGCCAGGCAGGCTGTTGCTGGGTGATGCAATGCACACCGCCACCGCCATGGGCCAGATGATTGATTCGCACCGGCACCACTTCACGTCCGGGGAACGCCTGGGCGAGCGTTTCGGCGGCGACGTGATCGGCATCAATGCCGTAGGCCGGCATGATGATTGCGCCGTTGGCGATGTAGAAATTGGTGTACGAAGCGCAGAACACTTCGGCCTCGGTGTCCACGGCGTCGCTGGCTTCATACAACTCGATCAGTTGGAATTGACGCCCTTGTGCATCTGTTGCCAGTTCCAAGGCTCGGCGGTTTTCACGGGCCACTTCGGCGTACACCGATTGGGTGTCGTGGGTCGCGTCGAGCAACAATACGCCGGGACGGGCAAATGCGCAGACGCCATCAACATGGCCGTCGGTCATGTCGCCGGTGACGTAGTCGGGATCGCCCGGCAGCCAGATGGTTTTCTTCACGCCCAGTAACTGCGCAAACATTTCCTCCATCTCGGCCTTGCTCATACCGGGATTGCGATTGGGGTTGAGCAACACCGATTCGGTGGTGATCAGCGTGCCTTCGCCATCGACGTGAATGGCCCCGCCTTCGTTGCTCAGCGGTGTGCCGAAGCACGGCAGGCCGAGGTGATTGAGTGCGCGACGCGCCAGGCCCTCGTCCAGCTCATGGGCCGACTTGCCGCCCCACGCATTGAAGCGCCAGCTGACCCCCGCCAGACCTTGCTGCGGATGGCAGACAAAGGTCGGGCCGGAGTCGCGGCACCAACTGTCGTTCACCGCCAACTCGATCAGTTCGATGTTCGGCCCGCACAACGCCCTGGCAGAGGCTACAGCCGACGGATCAACAACCAATTTCACCGGTTCGAAACGAGCGATGGCGTTGGCCACGCGGGCAAAGTCCGCCTGCACGTCCGGCAGGGTTACTCGCCAGCCGGATTCCCACAGCGCCTGGTTGTGCGGCCAGACCATCCAGGTCGCCGCGTGCCGGACCCACTCCGCGGGCATCATCCATTCGCTGTTTTTAGAGTTGTTGTACTGCATGATGCTCTCCAGGTTAAATCGGCCTTATAGTTAAGCCATTGTGTTCAATGAAAACTGCTTCGGCGGTCTTGGCATGCATGCTACGGCTGTAAAAACAGGCAAACAAACGATGGATTTTGTAGAAAACTGATTAGAGGAACTTATCGATATGCTCAAACACTGGCCGCCACTGAGCACGCTTCGAGGCTTCGAAGCCGCTGCACGGCTGGGGAGTTTTCACAAGGCTGCCGAAGAGTTGCACCTCACGCAGTCGGCCATCAGCCAACAGATCCGCAGCCTTGAGGCGTACCTTGAACAGCCGCTGTTTTTTCGCAGTGGGCGCAGCGTCAGCCTGACCGATGCCGGTCACGACCTGCTCAGCACCACCCAGGCGCTGTTGCAGCAACTGGCGGTAGGCATTCGACGGTTGGGGCAGTATCAGAAGCCCAATCAATTGGTGCTCAACACCACCCCGGCGTTTGCCCGGCACTGGTTGCTGCCACGTCTGGGGGATTTTCGACGCCGGCATCCAGACGTCGACCTGTGGATTTTCAGCACCGATGAGGTGCCGGACATGACCACCCAGACCATCGACATCGCCGTGCGCGATGACATCAGTTCCCAGGCCGAATGCAGTTTCAAGGTGCTGCACGCTGACCGCCTCTACCCGGCCTGCCACCCGAACCTGCTGGCGCAGCCACAGGAACAGCGCAGCACGCTGCATGGCGAACGGGAGATGGATTGGAGCCACTGGGCGGTCGAGGCCGGGATCGACGTCGGCCAGCAGGATCAGGGTTTGAACTTCTCCGATCCCGGCCTGCTGCTGGACGCCGCTTGCGCAGGCTTGGGCATCGCCCTGGTCAGCCAGTTATTGAGTCGGCAGGCGCGCGCCAATGGCATGTTGCAGCCGTTGGTGGAGCAAACCATTCGCGGGCCCAACTGGGCCATGCTGACCCATCGCGACAGCGAAACCAATGCGCGCAGCTTCAACGAATGGCTGCTGAGCAACCTGGAAAACGACAGCCCGACGATGCCGGGCTGAGGGGCGGGAAACCGGCGCTCGATCAGTCGCGCCGGGCTTACGTCACTTAGTCGACTGGACGATGGCCTTGAGCTTGTCCAGTGCGTCACTGGCGTTCTTCTCGTCCGAATCTTTCTTGTCGAACCAGCTGGTGCCGTTCTGCAGAATCTCTGCAAGGATCGGGAAATACAGCTGCTTTTTCTTCGCCAGCTCCACCGGGTCGGCGGCGGTGGCCTGGTCCAGTGCGGTTTGCAGCGTGTTGCGCTGGGACAGCCATTGCGGCGTGGCTTTTTCCTCAGGGCTCATGTTGTCCATGAAGCTCAGCGCAGCCTTGGCCCGCCCGACCGGGTCGTTGGCGAATGGATCACGCCAGTTCTTCTTCTGGTCTTCCGGCCCGACGTAGTAGCCGGTGGCGAGCTGAGCCTGCTGGCGCATGACGTCCTGCGCGGCGGTTTGCTCTTCCTTGGTGAACTTCCCGCCTTCGTTGGTGGCAACGGCGTACAACGAACGCCGGTCCAGATCGCCCATCAACGCGTTGCGGTCGGCCATGCTGTTGTCGTAGGGCTTGCCGCTGTCCTTCATCAGCGCATATTTTTCATCCATGCGCTTGCGGGCATCGAGGGCGACGTCGGCAAAGGTTTTGTCCTTGGAACTGGAAATCGCTCCAGGCTTGGCCACACCGAGGATCAGCGCATCGGCGTTCATCCCCGCACGCACCGGAAAGTACGGCGCGTTGCTGGCAATCGCATCGCTGTAATCGGTGGCCGTGCTGGAAAAGCTCACCGCATCATCATTTTGCGTTGGGTCCGACGCCTGGCTGCTGTCCGCCACGCTGCCCTTGGCATCGCTCGCCTTGTTATTGGCGGCAGTGGTATAGGCAGCGATCAAGGCACTGGATGACGAAGAGGACGACGTGACGTTCATTGATTCTTCCTTGTGGACGAGGCACGAGTGCGGGCACATCGGGCGGCGTCATTCTATATCGGCACGTTACGCCGATCTTTATACCTTGGTGTTAAAACTTCACACCCTGGTCTGGTGGTCAGGACAAGGTTTTAACCCTAAATTCCTGCCCCCCGAAACCTTCACCGCCGCTGGCATCACGACAGGCTGTTGTTTGCAAAAAAAGCCTGTCGCACTTTGAACAGCCGGAACTAAAATCGGTTATAGCGGATGCAAGTTCGTGTGACGCAGAGTCTTGCTGAAGTGGAGATGTACGAAAACGGCCAAGGGATTGCAAAGCGACACCTTGCGCTGCTACTCATGCGTTTCCACGACCTTGGTTTTTACTGCCTGCTTCGACAACGGACACTCATCCATGGACATAGCTCCACACTTCATCATCCATGAAACGGCACACTGGATCGTTAATCACCACATGTCGTCGAAGCTCCCTGGCTATCTGGTGCTGGGGACGCGACACAATGCCAGCTCCCTGGCCGAATTGCCCGAAGCGGCGCTCGCCGAACTCGGTGGCCTGATGGGCAAGGTGCAGCGAATCCTGCAAACGCAGTTGCAGCCCAAATGGCTCTACATCAGTCGTTTCGGCCACGACCCAGGCTTCCCCATCCATTTTCACTGCATTCCGGTGTACCACTGGGTCGAAGAACTGTTCTGGCAGGATGAACGCTACAGGCTGCTGAAAAATTTCGGCGCGGGGGCCAACGCTCACACGCTGACCGACGGCGCCGAGCTGACGCTGTTCATCTGGCGCGAGTTTGGCGAAAGCCCGGAGCCACCGAGCATCCAGGGCCCTGGCGTCGACCCGATCATCGAGCGCTTGCGTCTGTCATTCCGGCATGAGGGCTGATTGACGCGTTCGCCTTGGGCTGGTGCACCGCTGCGTGCATCGCCATATAAAAGTGCATGCAGCGCGCGTACTCAACAGCCCTTCCTGTCCTGAACCCCCGACCCGGCGCGGCCCCAACCATTGTGGCGCGCTGTTTGCTAAGTACCTGAATCGCAGTCAACGCAGATTGCACCTATACGACAAAGGCGCCGTGTAGCCCCCGTTTAACGACGGAGGGCCGCATGGCGCCTTTTGCGTTTCTGGACCGGTCAGCTGCCGGCAGAGATTCGAGGGACGAGGATGGCAAACAAAACCGTGCGCAGCGTGTGCCCCTATTGTGGCGTGGGCTGCGGCATCGTCATGCAGGTCGAGGGCAACCGGGTCGTCAAGGTCACGGGGGATAAAACCCATCCGGCCAATTTCGGCCGGCTATGCACCAAGGGCACGACATGCGGCAAGGCGATTGCCGACTCGGGCCGCATGGAAAATGCCTACCTGCGCCAGGAACGCAGCCGCGATCCGGTGCGGATGGCGATGGACTCGGCCATCAGTGAAACGGCGGCCCGCCTGCGCAACATCCTTGATAACCACGGTCCCGATGCGTTGTCGTTCTACGTGTCGGGGCAGATGTCGCTTGAGGCCCAGTACCTGATCAACAAACTGGCCAAGGGCTTTGTGCGCACCGCCAACATCGAATCCAACTCGCGCCTGTGCATGGCCAGCGCCAGCAGCGGCTACAAACTGTCCCTCGGTGCCGACGGGCCACCGGGTTCTTATCAGGACTTCGACCGGTCGAACCTGTTCCTGGTGATCGGCGCCAACATGGCCGACTGTCACCCGATCCTGTTTTTGCGAATGATGGACCGGGTCAAGGCCGGGGCGAAACTGATCGTGGTCGATCCCCGGCGCAGCGCTACGGCCGACAAGGCCGACCTGTTTCTGCCGATCAAACCCGGCACCGACCTGGCCTTGCTCAATGGCCTGCTGCACCTGCTGGTGAAAAACGGCCACACCGACCCGGCCTTCATCGCCGCCTTCACCCAAGGCTGGGAAGCCATGCCCGGTTTCCTGGAGGACTACCCGCCCGCCACCGTCGCGCAAATCACCGGCCTGCCCGAAGCGGACATCCGTCAGGCCGCGCAATGCATCGGCGAGGCCGCCGAGTGGATGAGCTGCTGGACCATGGGCCTGAATCAAAGCACCCACGGCACCTGGAACACCAATGCCCTGTGCAACCTGCACCTGGCCACCGGCGCCATCTGCCGTCCGGGCAGCGGGCCGTTTTCCCTGACCGGCCAGCCGAATGCCATGGGCGGCCGTGAGATGGGTTACATGGGCCCAGGCCTGCCCGGCCAGCGTTCGGTGCTGGTCGAGGCGGATCGCGCTTTCATCGAGGACTTGTGGGACATCCCCCACGACAGCCTGCCGCGCTCCGGCGGTGCCGGCACCGTGGCGATGTTCGAACAAATGCGCGCCGGCCAGATCAAGGCGTGCTGGATCATCTGCACCAACCCGGTCGCGTCGGCGCCGAATCGACAGACCGTCATCGAAGCGTTGCAGGCCGCTGAACTGGTGATCACCCAGGACGCCTTTCTCGACACCGAGACCAACCGTTACGCCGATATCCTCCTGCCGGGCGCACTCTGGGCCGAGGCCGAAGGAGTGATGATCAACTCCGAGCGCAACCTGACGCTGATGCAAAAAGCCGTGGATGCACCGGGAGAAACGCTGCCCGACTGGCAGATCATCGCCAGGGTCGCGTGCGAAATGGGCTTCGCCGAGGCCTTCAGCTACCGCAACGCTGATGAGGTGTTCGAAGAGATCAAACGCGCCTGGAACCCGCAGACCGGTTACGACATTCGTGGCGCCAGCCATGCCCGCCTGCGTGAGCAACCGCTGCAATGGCCTTGCGCGTCCGCCAGCGCAGAGGTGCGCAACCCGGTTCGCTACCTCAATGACGGCGTGAGCCAGGCACTCAAGGTCGAGGCCGACGGCAGCCAACCGGCCATCGTGTTCCCGACCGCGCACGGCAAGGGCATCTTCCTCCCCCGCCCGCATATGCCGCCCGCTGAAATGCCCGATGAATCCTTTCCGTTCGTGCTCAACACCGGTCGCCTGCAACACCAGTGGCACACCCTGACCAAGACCGGCAAGGTCGACACCCTGAACAAACTCAACCCCGGCCCGTTCATCGAGGTTCACCCCGAGGACGCCCGCCGCCTGGGCATCAGCGACAAAGACCCGGTCGAAGTGCGTTCGCTGCGGGGACGCGCGGTATTGCCGGCGGTCGTCACTGAGCGCGTGCGTCAGGGCAACTGTTTTGCCCCTTTTCACTGGAACGACGTGTTTGGCGAAAACCTCGCCATCAACGCGGTCACCAGCGACGCCGTCGATCCGATCTCGCAGCAGCCTGAATTCAAGTTTTGCGCGGTCGCCCTGCAACGGGTCGAGCTGATCAACCATCAGTTTCTGCAATCGCCAGCGTCTGCCGCCGCCCCACTCCCCGCTTGCACCCACTCCGAGGAACTCGCCATGTCGAGCATCGAGACCTTTGCCGATCTCGCGGGCATCCGTAGCCTGCCCTCCCCGCCGCTCAACGATCACGAACGCACGTACCTCGCCGGTTTTCTCAGTGGCCTGCAATCCACTGCCGGCCGCCAGGCCGGTGGCGTGCCGGTCATGCCGCCCAACGCGCCCCTGGCCGCTGAAACCCGGTTATGGCTGGACGGCCTGCTGGGCGGTTTGTTCAGCCGCGTCGAACCGGCCGCCAACCCCTCGCTCACAGCGCCGGATTCCGCAGACGGCTCGCCTGCACTCACCCTGTTATGGGCCTCGCAAACCGGCAACGCCGAAGCGCTGGCCGAGCGTTTTGCCGCGCGCCTGCGTAGCGATGGAGTGGCTGTCGAGTTGAGCGCAATGGCTGACTTCCCCGCGAGCAAACTGGCCAGCACCCACAACCTGGCGCTGATCAGCAGCACCTTCGGTGATGGTGACCCACCGGACAATGGCGAGGGTTTCTGGCACACCTTGAGCACCGCCCCGACGCGTCTGGAGTCGCTGCGCTTTGCCGTTTTGGCCTTGGGCGATCCGAACTACGACCAGTTCTGCCAGCACGGCAAGCAACTCGATCAACGCCTGCATGAGCTGGGCGCCACTCGCCTGCTGGAGCGCGTCGATTGCGACACCGAATTCGAAGAGCGGGCCGAAACGTGGCTCGCGAAGCTGCACGCCATCCTGAAACCATCGACCATTGTCGAGGCAGCTGAAAGCACGCCTTCCAGCCCGCTCGATACCTCCGGCAAAACCCAACCGCACGCGTCACGCTTGCTGACCAACCTTCATCTCAACCGCCAGAGCAGCAACAAAGAAACCCGCATGTTTTCCCTGGACCTGGCGCAGAGCAGCCTCCGCTATGAGGCCGGGGATGCGCTGGGGGTGATACCGCGCAACTGCCCTGAACTGGTCGGCGAACTGCTCGAACTGACGCGGCTGAATGCCGACGCCGCCGTCAACCTTGGAAAGTTCGGCGACGTGCCTTTGCGCCAGGCGCTGACCGAGCATTATGAAATCGCCCGTCCCAGCCCCGACACCCTGGCGTTCATTGCCGAGCGCAGTGGCAACCCGGCGCTGAAACAACTGCTGGGCAGCGATCGCAAGGCTGAACTGAAAGACTGGCTGTGGGGCCGGCAACTGGCGGACGTGCTGCAAGCATTTCCGGTCGACTGTTCGGCGAGCGAACTGCTGGGCACCCTCAAGCGTCTGCAACCGCGTCTGTATTCCATCGCGTCCAGCCCCAAGGCCCATCCGCAGGAAGTGCACCTGACCGTCGCCGCCGTGCGCTACGGCAAACGCAAGGGCGTGTCCTCGACGTTTCTGGCCGACCGGGCGCAGAACGGCGATGTGCCGGTTTTCGTCCAGCCGGCGAAACACTTCCGCGCACCGACCGATGGCGATGTGCCGATGATCATGATAGGCCCCGGCACCGGCGTGGCGCCTTTCCGCGCGTTCCTGCAAGAGCGCCGGGCGCGGGGTGATCAGGGCCGCAACTGGCTGTTCTTCGGCGAACAACATGCCGCGACCGATTTCTACTATCAGGATGAATTGCAGGGCATGCACAGCGATGGCCTGCTGACCCGGTTGAGCCTGGCGTTTTCCCGCGATCAGGCGCAGAAAATCTACGTGCAGGATCGCATTCGCGAACAAGGCGCCGAACTGTGGCGCTGGTTGCAGGAAGGCGCGCAGGTGTACATCTGCGGGGATGCCAGCCACATGGCCAAGGACGTCGATCAGGCCTTGCGGCAAGTCGCGCAACAGCATGGCGGCCTTGGTGCGGAGTCCGCCGCCGATTACTGGCGGCAGATGAGCGAGCAAAAACGTTATCTGCGCGATGTTTACTGACGGCGTCTGGCGGCTGCCTCGAGCCGCCAGACTGTCTGATCAGCGCCTGTAAACCGCCTTCATCGGCAATGCAGGAGTTCATGCTGTCGCTCCGTTTCGGCTACCCTCTCACTGCGCGATGCCACCCACCGCCCATGCGGGGCGTATCGCCTCTTTTTGTAGTGAATGAAACGGAGAACTTTCATGCTCAAGCGTACCCTGGCATTGGCCGTCGGCTTGACCCTGTCCATCAGTACTTTGCTGGCGCAGGCCGCCGACACCCTGAAAGTCAGCGCGATTCCTGACGAAGCCCCCACCGAACTACTGCGCAAGTTCAAGCCCTTGGGCGCCTACCTGGAACAACAGCTGGGCATGAAAGTCGAGTTCGTGCCCGTCAGTGACTACCCGGCCGTGGTCGAAGCACTGGCCACCGACCGCATCGACCTGGCCTGGCTCGGCGGCTTCACCTTTGTGCAGGCGCGCCTGAAAACCGGCAATGCCATTCCGTTGGTCCAGCGTGAGCAGGACGCCCAGTTCACCAGCAAATTCATCACCGCAGACCCGGCGGTCAAATCCCTCGCCGACCTCAAGGGCAAGACCTTTGCCTTCGGCTCGGTGTCTTCCACGTCCGGCAGCCTGATGCCGCGTTACTTCATGCTCAAGGACGGCATCAAGCCGGAAAGCTATTTCAGCCGCGTCGGCTATTCCGGCGCTCATGACGCCACGGTTGCCTGGGTCCAGGCCGGCAAAGTCGATGCCGGTGTGCTCAACGCCAGCGTCTGGGAAAAACTGGTGGCGGCCGGCAAGGTCGACACCAACAAGGTCAAAGTGTTTGCCACCACACCGGCCTATTTCGATTACAACTGGACCGTGCGCGGCACCCTCGACCCGGCGCTGGCCGCAAAAATCAAGGCAGCTTTCCTGGCCCTCGACCCGGCCAAACCGGCGGACAAGGAAATCCTCGACTTGCAGGCCGCCAGCCGCTTCATCGAAACCAACCCTGAAAACTACAAGGGCATCGAGGAAGCCGCGCGCGCTGCCGACCTGCTCAAATGACACTGCAACTGACGCGGGTCAACCTGACCCACAACAATGGGGTCCACGCGCTGCATGGCGTGGACCTGCACATCGGCGCCAGCGAACAGGTCGCCATCATCGGCCCGTCCGGTGCAGGTAAATCGAGCCTGCTCAACCTGCTGGGCACCGCACTGCAACCGAGCAGCGGTGAATTGCAGGTCTTGGGTGAGCATGCTTGGCAGCTGTCTGCCCGTCAGCGCCAGCGTTTGCGTGCACGCATCGGCCTGGTGCACCAGTCGCCGCCGCTGCCACCGCGGCAACGGGTGGTCACGGCGGTGCTGGCGGGCAAGATTGGCCAGTGGGGCCTGGGCAAAAGCCTGATGAACCTGCTGCATCCGCAGGACATTGCCGGCGCACGCGCGGCGCTGGCCCGGCTGGATTTGGGCGACAAGTTGTTCGCCCAGTGCCAGCAACTGTCCGGTGGCCAACTTCAACGCGTAGGCATTGCCCGCGTGCTGTATCAGGCACCCGAGGTACTGCTGGCCGATGAACCGGTGTCGGCGATGGACCCGGTGTTGGCCGAGCACACCCTTTCAGTGCTGTGTCGCCATGCCCGCGAGCGCAATGTCACGCTGGTCGCCAGCCTGCATGCGGTGGAACTGGCGCTGGCGCATTTTTCTCGCATCATCGGCCTGCGCGACGGGCAGATTCTGTTCGATCTGCCGGCCAGCGCCGTTGACCGCGAACTGCTCGACCGGCTCTACGCCAACGAACAATTGCTTTCTCCACCGATCCCACCGGCACCTCTGGTTGTGCAGATTCCCCGATGCTGAAGCGCGATACCCGAGACCCCGCCACCCGCCCGCGCCTGTTGCTGACCCTGTTGGCCATCGCCTTGCTGTGGCCGGGCATCCGTTTCAGTGAGCTGGATTTGAGTGTGCTGGTGGCCAGCGACAGCCAAAGCGAAATGGGCCGTTTTGTCGCCGCGTTCTGGCCGCCGGCCCATGGCGAAGAATTCCTGCCGTTACTGTTGCAAGCCACCCTGCAAACCCTGGCCATCGCCACGGCGGGCATGGCCCTGGCGCTGTTGCTGGCCGTGCCCGCCAGTTTGCTGGCCAGCCGCGCATTGTCGCTGTCGGCGGCGTCCCGTGCCGGTCATCCGGGCTATTGGGGACGATGGCTGCGCTGGCCGGTGCGTGGTGTGCTGATCTTCCTGCGCAGCGTGCCCGAGATCGTCTGGGCGCTGCTGTTCGTGCGCGCCGTCGGCCTCGGTCCCACCGCCGGGGTGTTGGCCATCGCCATTACCTACAGCGGCATGCTGGGCAAGGTCTACGCGGAAATTTACGAGTCGGTGGACCAGCGCCCGGCCCACGCCCTGCTGCAAGCCGGCAGTGGTCGCCTGGCCGCGTTCGCCTACGGCATCTTGCCCAATGTCGCGTCAGAATTGACGTCGTACACGGTGTACCGCTGGGAATGCGCGATCCGCGCCTCGGTGGTGATGGGGTTTGTCGGTGCCGGGGGCCTCGGCCAGCAGATGGACCTGTCGTTGCGCATGTTTGCCGGGGGTGAAGTGGCCAGCCTGTTGCTGACGTTCCTGGTGCTGGTGCTGTTCGCCGATCAACTCAGCCGCCTGCTGCGCTGGAGGCTGGCATGAATCGCCTGATCAACGTGGCGCTGTTGCTGGGCATCGGTGTGGCAGTCATCGCTTCCTTCATTTACCTGGGCATCGACCTTGCCGAGTTGGGCGCGACGGGTAATTTCGAGCGCATGACGGCGTATGCCCAGCGTTTCCTCAGCCCTGACCTGAGCGCCAATCACCTGCAGGCCATCGTTCACGGCGCACTGGAAACCATCGCCATGTCGGCGCTGGGCACGCTGCTCGCGGCGGTGTTCGGCCTGGTGCTGGCGTTGCCGGCGGCGGGACGATTCGGCTGGCCATTGCAGAGCGCTTCGCGTTTGGTGCTCAACGCCCTGCGCGCGGTGCCGGAGTTGGTGTGGGCCGCGTTGATGGTGCTGGCTGCCGGACTCGGACCCAACGCCGGCACCCTGGCCCTGGCCCTGCACACCACCGGCGTCCTCGGTCGGCTGTTCGCCGAAGCGCTGGAAAACACCCCGCCGCAACCCGCCGACGCCATCCGCCTGCAAGGGGGCAACGCGGTGTGGGCATTCTGCTACGGCACGCTGCCCAACCTGTGGCCGCAACTGGTGGCCTACATCCTGTACCGCTGGGAAAACAACATCCGCATGGCCAGCGTGCTCGGTTTTGTCGGTGCCGGTGGTCTGGGACAGATGCTGTACGTCAGCCTCAGCCTGTTTCAGGAGGCCCAAGCCAGCACGGTCATCCTGGCCATGCTATTACTGGTATTCGCTGTCGATACGTTGAGCAGCTGGAGCCGTCAACGCTGGGTCAAGGCCTGACGGCTTTTGCAGCGCATCCGGCCCCTGAAAGATTTCGCCTATCGGCTGCCAATACTGCGGCTATTAGCTGACTTCCCAAGGGGCGACTAGCATTATCAAACGCCGGTGCCATCTGGCCGGCCTAGACCTGATAACGAGATAAGAACGAGTCAGCAACTGACTGGGCACACCGTGGGTCATCCTGTCGGCAATTGCGTTGCCAGCGTTCAGAATACCCGCATGGCCACAACGATCAGAGGATCGAAATGCAGGGCCAGAAGCCTGAGTCATTGATTTCAATCACCGCTGTCCGACCACGAACCGGGGCGGACAGCTGAATGACACGACCGAGGGTAGCTCACACATGGCAACTGAATCGAAATGCCCGTTTCATCAGGCCGCTGGCGGTGGCACAACCAACCGCGACTGGTGGCCCAACCAACTGAATCTGAAGATCCTGCACCAGCACTCGTCCCTGTCCGACCCCATGGACGAGGGCTTCAACTACGCCGAAGCGTTCAAGCAGCTGGACTTTGCGGCCGTCAAACGAGACCTGACGGCGCTGATGACCGACTCGCAAGACTGGTGGCCCGCCGACTTCGGCCACTATGGCCCGCTCTTCGTGCGCATGGCCTGGCACGCCGCTGGCACCTATCGCACCGGTGATGGCCGTGGCGGCGCCGGTTCCGGCCAGCAACGCTTCGCCCCGCTCAACAGCTGGCCAGACAACGTCAGCCTCGACAAGGCCCGCCGGCTGCTGTGGCCGATCAAGCAAAAATACGGCCGCAACATTTCCTGGGCCGATCTGATCGTGCTTACCGGCAACGTTGCGCTGGAGTCCATGGGCTTCAAGACCTTCGGCTTTTCCGGTGGCCGTGCGGACGTCTGGGAACCGGATGAGGACGTGTATTGGGGTTCGGAAAGCAAATGGCTGGCCGGTGACACCCGTTACGGCAAAAACGATGAACCCATGCAGAAACCCGGCGAAGGCCCGCTCGTGGCCGAGCCAGGGGAAAACGAAGACACCCGAGTCGAGCCTGGCCGCAATCTGGAAAACCCACTGGCCGCCGTGCAAATGGGCCTGATCTATGTGAACCCGGAAGGCCCCGAAGCCAATCCGGACCCCGTCGCGGCCGGTTTGGACATTCGCGAAACCTTCGGCCGCATGGCGATGAACGATGAAGAAACCGTGGCGCTGATTGCCGGTGGCCACGCCTTCGGTAAAACCCACGGTGCAGGCCCGGCAGACAATGTCGGGGCCGAGCCCGAAGCGGCCGGTCTTGAAGAGCAAGGTCTTGGCTGGCGCAATAAATTCGGTACCGGTAAAGGCCCCGACACCATCACCAGCGGCCTGGAAGTGACCTGGACCACGACCCCGACCCAATGGAGCAACAACTTCCTGGAGAACGTGTTCGGCTTCGAGTGGGAACTGACCAAAAGTCCGGCAGGCGCGCATCAGTGGAAGCCCAAAAACGGCGCCGGCGCCGGCATCATCCCGGACGCCCACGACCCGTCAAAACGTCGCGACCCGACCATGCTGACCACCGACCTGGCGCTGCGCTTCGACCCGATCTACGAGCCGATTTCGCGGCGTTTCCTGGAGAATCCGGACCAGTTGGCAGATGCCTTCGCCCGTGCCTGGTTCAAACTGATCCACCGCGACATGGGGCCACTGTCACGTTACCTCGGCCCGGAAATGCCCAGCGAAGAATTGCTCTGGCAAGACCCGATCCCACCGCTCGACCATGCGTTGGTCAACGACAGCGATGTCGCGGCGCTAAAGAGCAAACTGCTGGCCTCGGGGCTGACGGTTTCGCAACTGGTTTCCACCGCCTGGGCGGCGGCCTCGACCTTCCGCGGTTCCGACAAACGCGGCGGTGCCAACGGTGGGCGCCTGCGTCTGGCGCCACAGAAATTCTGGCAAGCCAACCAGCCGGAGCAACTGGGCAACGTGCTGGGCAAACTCGAAGGTATCCAACAGGAGTTCAATGCGAGCGGCAAGAAGATCTCGCTGGCCGACCTGATCGTGCTGGCCGGTTGCGCGGGTGTCGAGCAGGCTGCGAAAAATGCCGGGCAAACCGTCACGGTGCCGTTCACGCCTGGACGTATGGACGCCAGCCAGGAGCAGACCGACGTCGAATCGTTTGGCTTCCTTGAGCCCATCGCCGACGGCTTCCGCAATTACCTCAAGGGCCGCTACACCGTCCCGGCGGAAAAACTGCTGATCGACAAGGCACAATTGCTGACCCTCACCGCACCGGAAATGACCGCACTGATCGGCGGCATGCGCGTGCTCAACACCAACGTCGGCAAAACCGCCCACGGCGTCTTCACCAGCCGGCCGGAAGCGCTGACCAACGACTTCTTCACTAACCTGCTGGACATGGGCGTGGAATGGAAACCCGTGTCCGAGGCCAATGAAGAATTCACCGGGCGCGACCGCAAGAGCGGGCAACAGAAGTGGACGGCGACCCGCGTCGACCTGCTCTTCGGGTCCAACTCTCAACTGCGGGCCTTGGCTGAAGTCTATGCCAGCGCTGGCGGGCAGGAGAAATTGGTCAAGGACTTCGTGGCGGCGTGGACCAAAGTGATGAACCTGGATCGATTTGATCTGAAGTGACATAGCGGCCGGGCTACCTCGGCGGTCAACGCCGGGGTGGCCCATTCCCAGAGCCATTCCCGATAAACAAGGGCAACGCAATGTTGCCCTTGCTGCTTTGATTCACGACTGCTGCGCAGCCGAACGCAGGCTTCGCCAGCTGCTACAAAAGATAATTTGCATGAACGGTTCAAATGTTTTTGCAAAGCTGGCCCCACCTGAAGCCCATTCCAGCGGCCCCAACACCCTGTAGCAGCTGGCGCAGCATGCGTTCGGCTGCGCAGCAGTCGTAAAACCATGCCCACCGTATTTGACCTCGAGATGTACGATCGCGTCGAAGTGCTGCGCGGCCCGTAGGGCCTGTATCAAGGGGCCGGCGAACCGGGCGGGACGATCAACGTGTTGCGCAAGCGCGCCCTGAACACTTTCGCCCTCGGTGGCCAACTGGCCACGGGATTTTACGACCACTACTGCGCAAGATGAAATCCGAAAACCATGCTTAGCTTAAGCATCAACGACACTACAGTCTCGGAGCGCACCCATGAAACGCTGTGCAATGCTCATCGCGATCTCTTTGCTGACCACGGCTTGTCAAAGCAACAACGACGGCATCACCCGCCTCGATAATTGTGTCTGCTACAAAGCGCCCGAGGCACAACATCTGAAAGCCTCGCAAATTGCCTGGAACGACCCCGACACGCTAAAAGAACAGTTCTCACATTGCGTTTGCCGAGCCTTGGTTGACCCGAAACAGGTGGATGATCCCGGTAAACTGTTCGTTCCCGGGACCGAAGTGAAATGACTGTGCCTTAATCGGTCGCTTTCGGTAGATGACTTTCAATGGTTGATCTCAGCCTCGAACTTTCGCAAACCGCTTCATAAAAGGAATTTAACCGTTGTCCGAACATCGCATCCGCCCCCTCGCTCTCTGCATTTTTCATCACCGCGGAAAAATCTTGGTCAATCAGTTCCAGGATACGGAACAAGAACAACGCACGCTCTATCGTCCCCTTGGCGGCGGTATCGAATTTGGCGAGCGAAGCGCTGACGCCATTGCCAGGGAAGTGCAGGAAGAACTTGGTTTATCGATTCATGGCATTCGCTTGCTGGGCACATTGGAAAGCCTCTTCACCCACGCCGGTAAGCCGGGGCACGAAATCGTCCAGGTCTATAACGCGACGTTCGACGACGCGGATGTCTACGAAAGAAACGAGATACAAGGCCATGAAAGCGACGGGGCAGCCTTTCAGGCGAAATGGTGCGACACCACAAACTTCAGCCCCGCCTCGCCTTTGGTACCTGAAGGTCTTGAAGACCTGCTCAAGTCCCTTTCGCTGCTGAAGTAAGTCAACGAGTTACGTGATGGGAAATGCCAATTGAAGCTGCCAACATCACGTCAGTCCTTCAGCCTGTAGCGCCTGTTGAACCGCTGGACGCTGAAGGACCCGGCCGTACCAGGCCTGAAGGTTTCTCAGTTCGTCGAAGTAAATGTCGGCCTTGTAGTAAGACTTCAACCAATCCGCCTGCCCCCAACCCGTCAGCGCAAACAAGTAGGCATCGGCGACCGTGAACGTATCGCCCAGCATCGTAGTAATCGGCGGCGCCATCAACAGTGTGCGAGCGGTGATCGACTTTGCACAACGCCACATCAAGGCCCAATTCATTGATCACGATATGCGGCGAAAGAGAGCAACTGCCAGGGATGTAGTAAAGCTTCACACGCGATCTCCTAAGTAGGTCGGCTACATCACTTCCGTCTGGAAAGTGCTGAGCGGCCATCTTAGGGGCATGGTATATAAATGGAAGAAGGCACTTTTTTATCATCTAGGTACATAAAATATACCTGCGACAACCCGGGGAAACGCCATGAAGAAGAATGTAACGGGCTGCTCCGTAGAAGAAGCCATGCGCCTGCTCGGTGGACGCTGGCGCCTGCTGCTGGTGTCCTACCTTCTCGACGGCCCCAAGCGTTTCAACGAACTGCGACGCGACGTCCCCGGTATCTCACAACGCATGCTGACCCTCGACCTGCGGGCCCTTGAAGAAATCGGCCTGGTGAAACGCACGGTTTACCCGACCGTCCCTGTGAAAGTGGAATACCAACTGACCGAAGACGGCGATCGACTCAGGCCTGTCGTCAGCGTGATGCGCGACTTTGGGTTGTGGCTCAAGGAGAGTGGGAGAACCGGGATGGTTTTGGAGGAAGAGACAGAGGTTTGAAGGGTGTCTATAGCCTTCACGACAGGTTGCAGTCGGCCAGGAGCGGCCATTGGCGCTCGTGCAAACTCCTCCGTACGCACTTTTCAAACTGCCAACGTTCGTGCAGCATGCGTTGACTTCTAAGCAGAGGCTGAGCACCCGTTCAGTCACTTTCGAAGCTAACCCAACACATGGAAGCGAGACGGGAAATGAAGCTAATCGCTGCGCAGATCCTCCCTGTACCCGGGGAATATGAGAAAAACATCACCAGACACATTGATGTCATCCATCAGGCTGCAAGCCAAGGCGCCGATCTCGTGCTTTTTCCCGAGCTTTCCCTCACCGGTTACGAACCGAGGCTGGCTGAGGTCTTGGCGGTGCATCCGAGTGACGGCCGGTTTGATGAGTTCCAGAGATTAAGCGACCTATATGGGATGACCATCGCTGTTGGCGCGCCAACGAAGGGAACCAAAGGCACCGAGATCAGCATGATCACCTTCCAGCCCGGCCTGGAGCGCACGAGCTATTCAAAACAGCATCTGCATTTCGACGAATTACCTTTTTTCACTCCGGGAACCGAGACGCTTGTGCTGAGTCAGGCAAATTTTGTCCTTGCACCCGCCATTTGCTACGAGTCACTGCAACCAAGCCACGCCGCACAAGCCGCAGAGTCAGGCGCTCAGGTGTATTTGGCAAGCGTGGCCAAGTCTGAGAGAGGTATTGCATCGGCAAACAGTCATTATCCGATGATTGCTAAAAAGCATTCCATGACGGTGATGATGGCGAACTGTATAGGCAGCGCCGACGACTTTGTAGCAGCCGGTTGTTCTGCCATCTGGAACAATCACGGTGAACTCGTTTGCAGCGCCAACGCCTTTCAAGAGGCATTAGTTGCGTACGATGTACAGACTGGAGAAGCGAGCATTTTCAGCCTGGCTTGAAATCCCATTCATGCTCACCGTCGCTTCCCAAATGACCGGCAGCTTCGGGTCATTAACCGCCCTTCACCGCCTGCCGCATTCACGCGCGTAAAAAAGCCCGCTGACCATCATCGTCCAGCGGTCTTTCCCATTACAGCGCCATGTCGGCCGGCGCGTTTTCCTTCACCGGTTTACTCGCCTCTGTTCAACATTCGGCGTAGCCACCTGGCTGATCGCCGGTGGTGGCATCAGTTCCAGCACCTTGGCGGTGTAAGCCCACGCAGTGCTAAGCCACTGAAAGACACGATGTGAGCCGCACCGGATCACCCCCTCCACTCTCGCGGGCTGACCCCGGTTTTGCGGCGAAACGCCCGGGCCAGTGCCGAAGGGCTTTCATAGCCGACCTCTTCGGCGATCAGGGCGATGGGCTTGCCCTCGCGCAAGCGTTTCTGCGCGAGGCTGATGCGCCAGCTCACCAGATAATCCACCGGGGCCTGGCCGACCACGCGTTTGAAATGCTCGGCGAAGCTGGCCCGCGACATGTTGGCCGCCGCCGATAATTCGGCCACGCTCCAGGGCTTGCCCGGCGCTTCGTGCATGAGGTTCAAGGAGCGCGACAGCCGTGGATCGGCGAGGCCGGCCATCATGCCCGGCTGTTGATGGCGACTGCTGAGGATGTGGCGCAACAACAGGATCACCACCAGCTCGAACAGCCGATCCATCACCGCTTCACGACCGCAGGTACCCGCGAAGGCCTCGTCGAACAACCATTGCAGCGTATTGGCCATGGTGGGGATTTCATCCAGTTTCAGCACCATGAAGTCCGGCAGCGCTGTAGCCAAAGCATTGCCGGCCCCGCCGTCGAAATCCAGCGACGCGCACACCAACTGAGTGTTGAAGGTTTCAGGGGCAAACAGGCGGTGACGGTACGGTCGCGGGAAAAAGATCAGCGTTGGTTCGCTGAGGTGCAGTTCGCGTTCATCTGCCAGTTTCAGGGACAACTCACCGCCCTGCAGCAGATGCAGGTGACCGCACGTTTGGCTGCCATCGAACGCCGTGGTGCCGCAAAACGCACCGCTGTGGAAAGTGCCGGCGTTGACGCCGAAGTGGCTGAGCAAAGTGGACAAGCGATCCATGGGTGGCTCCCGAGAGCAGTTCTGGACGATGGGTCGCATATCGTCGACGATTTGCATCCAATTGACCAGCGCGAATCACTAGCATGAACTCCGTACCCAGCGTCTGTCGCGCTGCAAAACTCGGAGTATCACCATGACCCGCATTACCCCTGTCAGCCTCGAACTCGCCACCGACGCCACCCGCCCACTGCTGGAAGGTGTGCAGAAGAAAATTGGCTTCCTGCCCAACGTTTTCCGGGTGTTGGCCCAAGCGCCCGCTGTGCTGGCCTCGTACCTGCAAAACTCGACGGCACTGAGCAAGACCTCCCTCAGTGCTACACAGAAGGAAGCGATCTTCCTTGCCACTTCACAGGTAAATGGCTGCGATTACTGCTTGGCGGCGCACACGCTGTTCGCCGGCAAGGCCGGGCTTTCCAGTGAGCAAATCCTCAGTGCCCGCGAAGGCCAACTCAATGCGTATGCCCTGCTCGCGCAGCAGATCACTGAAAGCCGTGGCCACTTGAGCAGCGAGCAGATCGCCGCCGCCCGCGCTGCCGGGATCGATGACACGAAGATTGTCGAAGTGATCGCCCACGTGGCCTCGCAAACGTTAACCAATTATCTGAACAACGTCGCGTTGACCGATATCGACTTTCCGGCCATCGACGCCTGATCAACCCCGCTGCGGAGACTATGCGCATGAACACCGTGACCCTTTACACCACCGACACCTGCCCTTACTGCCGCAGCGCCAAATCACTGTTGGCCAGCAAAGGCGTGACGATGCATGAGATCAACATCCAGCGTGAGGCGGGCAAGCTTGGAGAGATGATGGAACGCAGCGGCCGTCGCAGCGTGCCGCAGATCTTCATCGGCGACGCGCACATCGGCGGGTTTGATGACCTGGCCAAGCTGGATCGCCAGGGCGGATTGATGTCGATGCTGGCTTGAACACAGCCTGCGCCATCGCGAGCAAGCTTGCTCGCGATGACGTCAGCACATTCAACATCAATGCACCTGACACACCGCCGCGCGAGCAGACTCACTCCTGCACAGGACCTGCGCCAATCAGGTATTGGTTTTCAGTTTGGTCCACAGGCGTGTGGTCAAGCGGGCGATGGAGGCGGGCAAATCTTCCACGGTGAACAGCTTGTCCATGACCGCTTTGGGCGGGTAGATCGCCAGGTCTTGCTTCACCGCGGGCACCACATCGGCATCCGCTGCGCTGTTGGGATTGGCGTAATGAATGCTGTTGCTGATGTTCGCAATCACCTGCGGTTGCAGCAGGTAATTCATGTAGGTGTAGCCGTTCTTTTCATGCGGTGCGCTCTTGGGCATCACCACCATGTCAAACCACAACGTGGAGCCTTCATCCGGAATCGAATACGCAATGTCGATCCCGTTTTTCGCCTCCCTGGCGCTGGCCGCTGCCTGGACGATGTCGCCGTTGAAACCGATCACCGCGCAGACATTGCCGTTGGCCAGATCGCTGATGTACTTGGAGGCGTGGAAGTACTGAACGTACGGGCGGATTTTCAGCAACGCCTGTTCGGCTTTCTTGTAATCCGCAGGCTCGTGACTGTGCGGTGGTAGCCCCAGATAATTGAGGGTGATGGGCAGCACTTGTGTCGGGTTATCGATGATCGCCACACCGCATTCGCTGAGCTTCTTGATATTGGCCTCATCGAAAAACAGGCTCCAGGAACGGGTGACGTCGGTGTTGCCGAAAATCGCCTTGATCTTCTCGACGTTGTAGCCGATGCCCGCCGTGCCCCACATGTACGGATAGCCGTACTGGTTGCCCGGATCGTTGACCTCAAGTTTTTGCATCAGCACCGGGTCGAGGTTCTTCCATCCCGGCAATTGGCTCTTGTCGAGTTTCTGGATCGCGCCGGCCTTGATCAGCCGCGACAGAAAATGGTTCGACGGGCTGACCACGTCATAACCGGTGTTGCCGGTCATCAATTTCGACTCCAGCACCTCGTTACTGTCGTGGATGTCGTAGGTCGCCTTGATCCCGGTTTCCTTGGTGAAATTTGTCAGGGTGTCATCGGCGATGTAGCCGTTCCAGTTGGAAATGTTCACGGTTTCGTCAGCGTACGCGGCTGCACAAAACGTCGAGAGCAAAGCCGCCAGGGAAAGTGTTTTGACGCGCATGTTCGATCACCTTCGTGTTGAAGTGCTTTTGTTGTGTGTGAAAGGCTGGGTTCTAGATTTCCGTTCTGGCTCGTGCGGTCTCGACGCGCATACGCAGCATGGCACCGATGTCGAGCAACGGTTTTGGCGGCAGCCAACCGGGCTGGGCGCGCTGGATGACCGATTGCAGCAGCGGCGAGCCGGTACCCGAGGCCATTTCCGCGAGCAACCGGCCCCACAGCGTGCCGCGCGCCACACCAGAGCCATTGCATCCGGCCACGGCAAACACGCCCTCCTCGACCTTGGCAAAGTACGGTTGCCCGGAACGCGAGGCGCTGAGGTGCCCGGTCCAGGTGTATTGGATGTCCCGCTCGCCGAGCATGGGGAAACGCCGTTGCAAACCCAGCACGTGGTGTTGGCGACGAATCGCCAGTTCCACGAGGGACAAATCCCGGCTGCGATATTCCGCGGTATTGCGGATCATCACCCGTCGGTCCGGCGTCAGGCGCACCGTGGCGCCCAATGGCCGGGTGGACAGCACGCCCCAGGGCTCGACGGCACCGAGGGCTGTAAATTCCTCATCGCTCAGCGGCCGGGTGAGGCTGGCACTCAGCTCCATGGGGAACGTTCCACTGTCGCTGATGCCCGAGCGAGGAATGAAAGCGTTCAGGCAGACCAAAACCTGTTTCGCCTCGATGCAGCCGTTGACCCCGTTGGCGCGAACCCGTCCGCCGCCCAGGCGTTGCAGCCCGTTGATCTCGGTGTTCTCAAACAGCGTCACTGTTTCCGGCAACGCATCGAGTAAACCCTTCACGTACTTCGCCGGTTGCAGTAATGCGTTGCCATTGCCGCACCAGATGCCGGCCTGGTAGTGCCGGGTGCCCAGTTTTTTGATCAGCTGTTCACCTTGCAGAAATTGCGCATCGGCGCCGACGGCGCGCAGCGTCTGCAACTTGGCTTCGATATGGGTCAACTTGCGCGGGTCGCTGACCGCGAAGAAATAGCCCGACTCGCGGAAATCGCAGTTGATGCCATGCCGGGCAATGCGCGTGCACACTTCGTCGCTGGCGGCGCGGGAAATCGTGGTGTCCACTTGAAAGTCGGCAAATCCCGCGTTGCCTTGCAGCTCAGTCACGGCCGGGTGTTCGTGGGCCACCACGAAGCCCGAATTGCGCGCCGACGCCCCTTGCGCGGCGCGTTGTCTGTCGACCACAACGATGCGCGCCTGAGGATGCATTTCAGCCAGTGAATGCGCCGCGCACAACCCGGTGATACCGGCGCCGATGACGAGCCAGTCGGCGTGTTGCGTGCCTATGAGCGAGTCGCGCAGCGGCGAATCCCCGGCTTGCGCAATCCAGCCACATACGTTTTCCATGCCTCACCTCATTGACGGTAGTCCTGCAAACCGCCTGGCAGAACTGCATGCAGTTTTTGCATGAGCTGTTTGAGATGACGGCCGCTATAGCTAGAATCTAAAGGGACTTCACAACCACAACCAACGTTATTAAATCATTCAGGTATTCCGTAAACGCATGGATAACATTCGCCACATTCCGTCGCTGCAAGGCTTGCAGGCATTGGTCGAGGTCGCTGATTCGGGCAGCTTCACCCAGGCTGCGCAAACGCTGTGCCTGACCCAAAGCGCGGTAAGCCGGAAAATTCAGCAACTGGAAAGTCATTACGGTGTGCCAATGTTCGTCAGGACCAGTCGCAGCCTGCGATTGACCCCGGAGGGTGAGCAGGTGCTGGCCAGTGCGCGGCAAATCCTTGAGCAGCTTAAAACCCTTGAGGACCGAATCGCACCGCAAAAACGTCCGTTCCGCATTCGCATGCACGTGTCATTGGCAGTGCGTTGGTTGCTGCCCAAGCTGAGTGATTTCTACCGCCATCATCCGGAGGTGTCGCTGGCAATCGAGACCGTTGCCACGGAAATCGTCGAGCCCGCCAGCGACAGCGACGCCTACATCCTTTACTTGCCCGAACCGTCGGGCGCTGCAGATTGCCTGACGTTGTTCGAGGAAGCGTTGGTGCCGGTGTGCGCGCCAACGCTGGCGCTGACTTCGCAGGAGGACCTTGCGGGCTTTGCGTTGTTGCACCGTTCAAGCGACAAGAATGACTGGCGGTATTGGTTGATGGCCAATGGCGGCAAGTCGCTGGAGGACTTCCGGCACATCCCGTTCAACCTCGACGAACTTGCCCTCGATGCCGCGGCACGGGGCTTGGGTGTGGCGATGACCGACATGACCCTGGCGGGCGAATCGATTGACCGGGGCGTGCTTATTATCCCGTTCGGCGAGCCGTTGAAGACTCGCGGGATTTATTCGCTTTGCCTGCAACCCTCAGCCACCGCGCATCCAGCGTGCGGAGCGGTCATGCAGTGGTTTACCGCGCAGGCCTGCTGAGTCAATCGTCTTCGTGCAACTTGATCCCGCGCTTGTGCAGCAGGTATGGCACCAGCAGCACCAACAAGGTCAGGGCCATGAAAAACGCCGAGATCGGTTGCGTCAAAAATATCGTCCAGTCGCCCTCGCTGATGGACAACGCATTACGCAGTTGCTTCTCCGCCATCGGCCCAAGGAGCATGCCGACAATCACTGGTGCCACTGGAAAATCAAAGCGGCGCATCAGCACTCCGGCCCAGCCGATGGCCAACATCAGCAGCAAGTCGAATGAAGAATGGCGCATGCCATAGACACCGATGGTGGCGAACACCAGGATCCCGGCGTTCAGGTAGGGCCGGGGAATTTGCAGCAGCTTGACCCACAACCCCACCAGCGGCATGTTCAACACCAGCAGGATCACATTGCCGATGTACAGCGACGCCACCAGCGTCCAGACCAGGTCGGCAGAGGTTTCAAAGAGCATCGGCCCCGGTTGCAGGTTGTAGTTCTGAAACGCCGCCAACAGAATCGCCGCCGTGGCGGACGTAGGAATACCCAGGGTCAGCAACGGCACCAGCGAGCCCGTCGCGCTGGCGTTGTTGGCCGCTTCCGGGCCAGCTACGCCTTCGATGGCGCCCTGGCCTTTGTTGGCGGAAAACTCTTTCGGGTATTTGCTGAGCTTGCGTTCGGTGGAGTAGGACAGGAACGTCGGAATCTCCGCGCCACCGGCCGGAATCGAGCCAAACGGGAAGCCAATCAGCGTGCCGCGTAGCCAGGCGGGTACCGAGCGCTTCCAGTCGGCGCGGGTCATCCACAACGACGTCAGGCGATGCCGCCCTTCAGCCTGTTCGGTTTGATAAAGCAAGCTGTACAGCGCCTCTCCCACCGCAAACAAACCGACCGCCACCAACACCACTTCGATGCCGTCCACCAGTTCCGGCACGCCCAGGGTGTAGCGCGCAATGCCCGAGGTCGAGTCGAGGCCGATCATGCCGATGGTCAGGCCGATCCCCAGCGAAGCAAAGCCGCGCAGCATCGATGCGCCGAGCACCGCCGATACGGTGGTGAATGACAACACCAGAATTGCGAAGTACTCGGCCGGGCCGAAATTCAGCGCCAGCCTGGCCACCACCGGCGCGAACAACGTCAGCAAAATCGTCGCAATGGTGCCGGCCACGAATGAACCGATGGCCGCCGTGGCCAAGGCCGGCCCTGCCCGCCCGTTGCGGGCCATGAGATTGCCTTCCAGCGCGGTGACCATGGATGACGATTCACCGGGCGTGTTGAGCAAAATCGAAGTCGTCGAGCCGCCGAACTGCGCGCCGTAATAGATCCCGGCGAACATGATCAGCGCGCCGGTAGGGTCGACCTTGGCGGTGATCGGCAGCAGCAAGGCCACCGTCAGCGCCGGCCCGATACCCGGCAAAACGCCAATGGCGGTGCCGAGCAAGCAGCCGATGAAACCCCACATCAGATTGATCGGCGTCAGTGCTGCCGAAAACCCCATTGCCAGGCTTGCAAGAATGTCCACGCGGTTGATCTCCTTCGGTCAAATCCAGGCGTTGACCAGCGGCGGCAGGGAAACTCCCAGCCCTGCGTTGAACAGCCAGTAAATCGGCAAGGTCAAGGCAATGCCGATCGCCAGATCGCGCAGCGGATGACGGCTGCCAAAGCCCCGTGCCGAGCAGGCAAACAGCAACCCGGCGGCCAGCACGAAGCCGATCAGGTTGATCAGCAACGCCACGCCCACCAACCCGCCGGTCACCCAGGCCGCACCGGTTCTTCCGCCGACAACGCGGCCATTGACGCTGTCGAGTTCACGAAAACCGCCCGTGAACGCCTGATAACTCAGCAGCACGCCCACCGCACAGAGAAACCCCGCCACCACATACGGATAGACATATGCCGGCAGAATCACGAAGCCCATTTCCGGTGGAAACCGAAAGGCGCCCACCGCCAACACGGCGCTGAGGGCGATCAGGCCAATGCCGATCGCCAATTGCACCGGCACGACTGCGCGCGCCCCGGCCATCTCAGAGCAACCCGACCTTGACCAGCATCGCGCGCAACCGCACGTGCTCTTCGTCGACGAATTTGCCGAACTCGTCACCGGTCAGCACGCTTTCGGTCCAGGCATTGATCCGAATGTTGTCCTGCCAGACTTTGCTTTTGCTGGCGGCCAGCACGGCGTCGGTCACTTCTTTACGCTGCTCGGGCGTGAGATTCGCCGCACCGTAGACACCCCGCCAGTTGCCGATCACCACGTCGTAGCCGCTTTCCTTGAGGGTGGGCGCGTCGATCTCCGGAACGCGCTCGGGCGCGCCGATGGCGAGGACGCGGATCTGGCCGTTCTTGATGTATTGGCCGAGTTCGGCGTAGCCACCGGTCAGCACTTTGATCTGGCCGCCCAGGGTCTGGGCAACGATTTCGCCGCCACCGCCAGTGGCGATGTAGTTCACCTTGTTGACCGGTACATCCAGCTTGCCGGCCAGTTCAGCGATACCGATGTGGTCAATCGAACCTTTGGAGCCGCCGCCCCAAGTGACGCTGGAGGGCTTGGCCTTGAAGTCCTTGATCAGGTCGTCGAGGGTCTTGTAAGGCGACTCCTTGCGCACCGCAATCACGTTGTATTCGGTGAAAAGCCGGGCGATCGGTGTCACGTCCTTCAAGCTGATTTGCGGTTTGTTCTGCTCGATGCCCGCGACCATGATCGCACCGACCACCAGCAGCGCATTCGGGTCGCCTTTGGTGCTGTTGGCGAACTGCGCCAGACCCAGCGTACCGCCCGCGCCGCCCTTGTTTTCAAAGGTGACGGACTTGGCGACATTGGCCTCGATCAAGGCCTTGCCCAACACACGGGCCGTCTGGTCATAGCCGCCGCCCACGGAACCGGGGGCCATGAATTTAACGGTGTCCAGCGCCAGCGCGGGGGTGGTGAGTGCGGCAGCGACAAAGCCCACAGCCAGGCAATGACTGACGCGACGAAACAAAGCGGACATGGTGATTCTCCCTTTGGCATTGTTTTTATGGGTGCCATCGGCGCGTCGATCAGGGGATGAAACCTGTCCGATGCACATTGGCCTGCGCCTAAGCGTAGGACATGCCTGCGTTTATTGAAGTTCTTTCAATCAAAGCCTTGCGGCGGGCACGTCACAGACGGATACATACTTTTGGCCCGGGCGTTGCCGCCCTCCTGAATGCGCCGTCTATTCTGAAAACATCGACCCAAATCGCTCTGTAACAGGAGAACCCTGCCATGAACATTATGCTCAAGGGCATCGGCGCGTCATTGCTGCTGGTCGCCTCGGCGGCCTTCGCTCATCACGGCTGGAGCGAGTACGACGCCAGCAAACCCTTGCAACTGAGCGGCACCATCGAAGAAGCCGGTTATTCCCATCCCCACGGCTTCGTGAACCTCAAGACCGCAGACAAAACCTGGAACGTGGTCCTCGCGCCGCCTTCACGTATGGAAAATCGCGGATTGTCGAAGGACATGCTCGCGGTAGGCACTCAAGCCACCGTCGTCGGTTATCAGAACCGCAATAAACCTGATGAGTTGCGTGCCGAACGCATCACGATTGGCGACAAAACCACTGAGTTACGCTAATGCCAACGGAACAGGGCTGGATGGACTGGCTGAATGATTCGTCGCTGGGATCGGCCATGCGCGGTGATTTGTGGCTGTACCCGCTGGTTGAGGTGGTGCACATTCTCGGTTTTTCGATCCTGGTCGGCTCGGTGGTGATGTTTGACCTGCGGGTGCTCGGGGTGTCGCGCACTATTGCGGTGACCGCCCTCGCCCGACATCTACTGCCATGGTCGCTGGCGGCCTTGCTGTTGGTTGTCCCGGCCGGGCTGATGATGTTTTCCGCCCATCCGCACGACTTCGCGTCCAACGATATTTTCATCCTCAAACTGTGCCTGATTGCTACGGCAGGTCTCAACGCGGTGTTGTTTCACGTTGGCGTGTACCGCTCCGTTACAGCGTGGGATACAGCCAACCCGGCACCGAGCGTGGCCAAACTGCAGGCGGTGTTTTCCATTGCGCTGTGGGTCAGCGTGATCCTCTGCGGCCGATTGCTGGCCTACACCTGAACCTGCAAAGCGCTTCCTGTGGCTTTTGCGATGCCTCGAAAAGCGTCTGCTGCGCATCCGAATGCAGCCTCGCTGGGGCTCGACAGCTGCTACGCAGCGGACGCGGGTCCTGTAGCAGCTGGCGAAGCCTGCGTTCTTCGGTGAATCGGGAAGCGTCTGCTACGCAGCGGTGTGGTCAAGAAGGTAGGTGTGGTTTGCATTACAAACTTGTCATTGAGTTGTCAGCGTAGCCAGCACCCTCGATTCATACAGTGGAGTCGTCAGTCACCCGCACCGGGTGACGCGCTTTCCACTGATGATGACAAGGGTCGATACCATGAATCCATTGAGCAAAGTCTGCCTGATCGCCGCCAGCCTGTTCGTCCTGGGCACCGGTTCCGCCATGGCCGCCACCACCGCTCCGGTCAAAGCCAACAACGTCGTGCTGGTGCACGGTTCCTGGGCCGACGGCTCGAGTTGGTCGGACGTGATTTCCCGTTTGCAGGCGGCTGGCTTGCACGTCACCGCCGTGCAGAACCCGCTGACATCGGTGGCCGATGACGTCGCCGCCACCCAGCGTGTGCTCGATCAGCAAGACGGCCCGACCGTGCTCGTCGGCCACTCCTACGCCGGCACCGTGGTCAGCGAGGCCGGGGTCAATCCGAAAGTCAGCTCCTTGGTGTACGTGGCAGCCCGGGCGCCGGATGCCGGGGAAGATTTCGTCGCGCTGTCGGCCAAATACCCGACCATGCCCGTGCGTGCCGGCACTGAAGAACACGACGGATTTGTCAGCCTCAAGCAAGACGCCTTCCTCAAATACTTCGCCAGCGATGTACCTCACGACAAAGCCATGCAGTTGTTCGCGGTGCAGCAACCCATCGCCAAAACCCTGTTCGGCGAGCGCACCACCGCCGCCGCCTGGCACACCAAGCCGTCGTGGTACGCCGTGTCCAGCCAGGACCAGACCATCAACCCGGACCTGGAACGCTTCCTCGCCAAGCGCATGGACGCCACCACCATCGAACTGCCGTCGAGCCACTTGTCGCTGGTCTCCCACTCCAAGGAAATCGCTGACTTGATCCTCGCTGCCGCCGGTCGCCAGCCGTAACCCGACGCCGTTTATTACAACTTTGTCATTGTCCTGTTGGTTGGCTGTTCGGATCGCCTGGTTAACCTGAACTCACTGCCAGGCTCACTCGCCGACAGCCACCTCAAACCTGAAAAGAGAGCACTATCATGAAAATGTACATCCTCGGTTTCGCCGCCCTCCTCGCCACCGGCTCGGCTTTTGCCGATACCCAAAGCACCGCGCCCGTGATCCACGACAAAGACGCAGCCTTCGTCCACCTCGACGTCGCCAAAGTCACCGGCGGTACCGACATTTCCCAAGCGTGCGGCATCATCCCCGCGCAATTGAGCTACCTCGACCATCAAGGTCGCCAGCATGAGCTGGATTACCTGGTCCAGGGCAGCGGTTGCACCAATGAGCATTGATCGTCACCCCTGCGTACCGGCAGATGAACGGGCTACACTGGCGGCACCGGTATGCCGCTGTAGCCCGCCTGCGCGGCGCTGAATTTAGCTGACTTCAAACCAGGCAGAGCCCATGAACATTCTTGTCGTCGAAGATGAACCCAAGGCTGGCAATTACCTGCTCAACGGCCTGCAGGAACTCGGTTACACCGTGAGCCTGGCCCGCGATGGCGTTGATGGCTTGCACCTGGCCCTGGAGCACGATTTCGATGTGATCGTACTCGACGTGATGATGCCGAAAATGGACGGCTGGGAAGTCCTGCGCCGCCTGCGCAAAGAAGCCGACACCCCGGTGCTGTTCCTCACCGCCCGCGATGACATCGCCGACCGCATCAAGGGCCTAGAATTGGGCGCCGACGATTACCTGATCAAGCCGTTTTCCTTTGCCGAACTGGTCGCCCGCCTGCGCACCCTGACCCGGCGCGGCCCCACCCGCGAAGAAGAACAGTTGCACATCGAAGACTTGCAGATCGACGTGCTCAAGCGCCGCGTCACCCGTGCCGGCACGCGCATCACCCTGACCAACAAAGAGTTCGCCCTGCTGCACCTGTTCGCCACGCATCAGGGTGAAGTGCTGTCACGCTCGATGATCGCCTCACGGGTCTGGGACATGAATTTCGACAGTGACACCAACGTGGTGGACGTCGCCGTGCGGCGTTTGCGATTGAAGATCGACGACCCGTTCCAGCTGAAGTTGATCCACAGCGTGCGCGGTATCGGTTACCGCTTCGATACACAGCCATGAATGGCCTGTCGAAGCTGCGCCACTCCCTGACGCTGCGCCTCGCGCTGGTGTTTGCGTTCCTCGCGTTTGTCTCGCTGACGGCTCTGGGCGTGGCGTTGTACCGCGATCTGGAACGCGAATTGATCCGCCGCGATGACGCGGCATTGATCAACCGCATCGATCAATTGCGCACATTTCTTAACGACAGCAATACCCTTGAGCTGATTCGCACCAAGCCTGCGCTGTTTCAGAACATGCTCGGTAACCACGAGGCGCTGTTAAGCATCAGTGCGCCCGGGCGACCGCCATTGCTGGTGGTCAATCCGGGCAATCTGAACATGCCCGCGTTGGCCCCCATGGCTATCGACCATCCGTTGAGCCTGAGCGATGTGCAGCATTTGCCCAACGTGAACGGCGTGCCCTTTTCGGCACTGGCGGCGACTATCGACTCTGGCGATCAAGGCACCCTGCAAGTGGTGACCGGGCGCCTGATGACCGAACGCACGGCGGTGCTCGCCAGCTACCGCTTCAATGTCTACCTGTTCGCCAGCCTGGCGGCGATTCTGCTGGCGCTGTCCGGTTACATCCTGGTGCAACGCGGTCTGTTGCCTTTGCGCCGCGTGGCCCGGCATGCCCACGGTATCGGCGTCGGCAACCTCGGCGAACGCCTCGACAGCCAGGGCGCACCGCTGGAGTTGCTGCCGATGATCGAGGCCTTCAATGCCATGCTCGACCGCCTCGGTAAAGGTTTCGTGCAACTGGGCCAGGTGTCCACCGACATGGCCCATGAGCTGCGCACACCGATCAACAATCTGCTGGGCGAAACCCAGGTCGCCTTGCAGCAAAACCGCAGCATCGAAGCCTATCAACAGTTGCTCGCCTCCAATGTCGAAGAACTGGAAAGGCTGGCGCGCATGCTCGACAACATGCTGTTCTTGGCCCGCACCGACCCGGCCAGCGCCCTGCGCCAGCGCCAGGAGCTGGACGCGGCCGATGAAATGGAACGCATGGCCGACTACTTTGAAGGGCTCGCGGCGGATGTCGGTATCCACATCAACGCCCAAGGCAGCGGCGTGATCTGGGCCGAGCCGATGCTGCTGCGTCGCGCCCTGGCCAACCTCTGCGCCAATGCCATCAAGTACGGCGCGGCGGACTCCGAACTGTCGATCTGCGCCACGCCGACCGCCGACGGCATTCACTTGCAGGTGCGTAACCGTGGCCAGACGATCCCCGCTGAACACCTGCCACGGTTGTTCGAACGTTTCTACCGTGTCGATGAATCCCGCGAACGCTCGGCGCAATCCAATGGCCTGGGGCTGTCGATCGTGGCGACGATCATGCAACTGCACAATGGCGGGTACAGCGTCACGAGCGCCGATGGCGTGACCTGCTTCGAGCTGTTTTTCCCGGCACGGCGGGTAGGCGAGTAGACAAACATTCAAAAGATCGAAGCCCGCGGTGATCTCCTGTAGGAGCTGCCGCAGGCTGCGATCTTTTGATCTTGCCGTTGTGCATCCGACCAATAAACCTTCGATTGTGTGAGTCATGACCTAACCTCATAGGCTGAATGACACACAACCAGTCGAGCAAGCCGATGCGCAATGCTTTGAGCTTCGTGATTCTCATCGCTTTATTGTTCGGACCGAACGCCGGGATGCTGTCGGCGGCGCAAGCTCTGGATCCCTCTTCCGCCTCTGGCACGCCCGCGCCCACCAGCGTGTCAGAGGGCGATCTGGACGCGTTGATGGGGCAACTCAGCACGCTCAAACAGCAGGTGTCACTGGCCAGCAATTACAGCCAGCTGGAAGCCCCGCAGGATCTGGTCCAGGCCCTCATCCGGGAAATTGATCGGCTGACAGCGCTGGTCATGCCCGAGCAGGCACAGTTGCAGGCGCAGTTGGGCGTGTTGGGACCCACGCCGCTGGCCGATGCCGGGCTCGAAAAATCTGAAATCGCCGCGCAACGGATAGCCCTGACCGAACAAAAAATCCGCGTCGACGCCCGCCTGAAAACCCTGGCAACCCTCAAGACCAGCGCCGCCGAACTGTTGATCCAGATTGCCGCCATCCGCCGCAGCCTGCTGGAAACCGAAGTAACCCAGCAAACCCGCAGCGTCCTCAACCCCTGGTTCTGGGCACCGTTGTTCAACCCGCCGGCGGACGACCGGCAGAAATTTCGCGCATTCATCCAGGAGATCGGCGCGACGCTGGCCGCCGCGTGGCGGCCGGGCGAGCGTCTGTTGACCAGCCTGTTGCTTGCCGTGGCCGTGGCGTTCTGGATATTCGGTCGCCGGGTGGCCGAACGCGGACTGACCTGGTTGTGCATTCACCGAATGCCCGAAGGTCGCCTGCGACGCAGCGCCCTGGCGCTGGCTTCGGTCATAGCGACGATCTTGTCGGCGTGGATTGCCCTGCAATTGCTGTTTTTTACCGTCACTCGAGAGCTGCCATTGACGCCGCAGCTGATGGGGTTTTCTCAGGACTTTGAAAAGATCGTCTACACCTGCGTGATGATCACCGGCCTGAGCCGCGCGCTACTGTCCACCGAACACCCTTCCTGGCGGCTGCCGGCCTTCGCCGACCCCCTCGCGCTGGTGCTCAAGCCCTATCCCCTGCGCTTGGCCGGTGCGCTGCTGGTGCTGGTGTCGCTGGCGCAAATGACCAATGCCACCGGCATGAGCACGCAGATGGTGATTTCTGTCAGGGGCTTTGTTGCATTGGTCATTTCGGCATTGATCGCGACGTTGCTGGTGCGTGTCAGCAAAACCCGCCGGGCGATGGTCATGGCCGGCACGGCCCCCGAAGGAGGTCGAACGCTGGCCGGGGTGATCTATGCCGTCGCCAGCATTGCGATTGTGGTTTCGTTCCTGGCCTTGATGATCGGCTATGTGTCGCTCTCGCGCTTCATCACGTATGAGTTGGTCTGGTTTTTCATCATCTTTGCCGGCTTCTACTTGCTGATCCAACTGCTCAGGGACGGCTGCGAGTTCCTGTTTTCGCCGCGATATTCCACAGGTAAAGCCATCAAGCAACTGCTGGGCATTGGCGATACACGCCTGGAGCAGATTTCGATCATCCTCTCCGGCGCCGGTCGCGCCGCCCTGCTGCTGATCGCGCTGATCACCTTGCTGGTGGGTGGGGTCGGTTCGACGCTAAGCCAACTGGCCACCAACATTCTGGCCATCCTCGGCGGTGATGGCCTGCGCAAACTGAACATCGTCCCTGCCAACCTGTTGCAAGCCTTGCTGGCATTGATCATCGGCGTCTACCTGATCCGTTCACTGCGCCGCTGGCTGGACAATGAGTTCCTGCCGAAAACCGAAATGGACCCCGGCATGTGTGCCTCGCTCAGCACCTTGTTCTCCAACATCGGCTACGCCTTGGTGTTGCTGTTGATGCTGTCTTCGCTCGGCGTGAAATGGACCAACCTGGCCTGGATCGTCAGCGCACTGTCGGTGGGCATCGGCTTCGGCTTGCAGGAGATCGTCAAGAACTTCGTCTCGGGCATCATCCTGTTGACCGAGCGCCCGGTGAAGGTCGGCGATCTGATCAGCATCAGCGGCGTCGAGGGCGACATCCGCCGCATCAACGTACGCGCCACCGAAATTCAGCTGGCCGACCGCTCCATCGTTATCGTGCCTAACTCGCAGTTGATCTCGCAGAATTTGCGCAACGTCACCCTGGGCGGCAGTGCCCAAGGGGTGGCGACGCTCGAACTGATGTTCCCGCTGGACATCGACCCGGAGCAGGTGCGCAGCCTGCTGTACAACACTTACGTCGAGCACGAGGCGATTCTGGAGAAACCGGCGCCGGTGGTGCGCTTCAGCCAGCTCAAGCCTGAAGGCATTACCCTGACCGTCACCGGTTATGTCAGCAGCCCGCGCATGGTGCTCGCGATCAAGAGTGAGCTGCTGTTTGAGATTCTCAAGCAGCTGAGCACCGCCGGGATTGAACTGGCAAAACCCCCTGCGGCGTGACGCCAACCACCCTGTAGGAGCTGTCGAGTGAAACGAGGCTGCGATCTTTTGATCTGGTTTCGAAAAACCAAAATAAAAAGATCGCAGCCTTCGGCAGCTCCTACAAGTAGAACATCAATGCGCGATGCACACCGATTTGAGCTCGGTGTAAGCCTCGATCACAGCGCGACCGAACTCACGGCCCATACCGGATTGCTTGACCCCGCCAAATGGCATGGCCGGGTCGAGCAGCACGTGGGCGTTGACCCACACCGTGCCGGCTTCGATGCGTGGCACCAGATTCATGGCTTTGCCCAGATCGTTGGTCCACAGGCTGGCAGCCAGGCCGTAGCGGTTGTCGTTGGCCAGCGCGATGACCGCGTCTTCATCGTCGAACGGCATTACACCCAGCACCGGACCGAACACCTCTTCGCGGGCCACGGCCATGCTGTGGTCGATGTCGGCCAGGATGGTCGGTTGCACAAAGAAACCGTCGCCTTCGATCAACTCGCCACCCGTGACCACGCGCGCACCTTCCTTGCGCGCCAGTTCAATGTGCTTGAGCACGCTTTGCTGTTGCTTGCGCGATACCAGCGGGTTGATCGCTGCGTCGCAGTTCATGCCGTCGCCAATCGGCATCGACGATACCGCCGCAGCCAGGGCTTCGACGAACTGATCGTGAATCGAGCGATGCACGTAGAAACGCGAGGCCGCTGCGCACACCTGGCCGTTGTTCAGCAGACCGCCGAGAATCGCGCCCTGCACGGCTTTTTCGATGTCGGCATCGGCGAGCACGATCATCGGGTTTTTGCCGCCCAGTTCCAGGGAGAAACGCGTCATGTTTTCCATGCACGCCACGCCGACGCTTTTGCCCACGGCGGTGGAGCCGGTGAACGACACTTTGCTCACCAGCGGGTGCGAAGTCAGCACGCCACCCACCGAGGCACCGCCACCGGTGACGACGTTGAACACGCCGGCCGGAATCCCGGCTTCGAGGGCCAGCTCAGCCAGACGCATGGCGGTCAACGGGGTTTCCATCGCCGGTTTGATGATAACGGTGCAACCGGTGGCCAGCGCCGGCATCAATTTCCAGGCGGCAATCAACAGCGGGAAGTTCCACGGCACGATGCCGACGACCACACCCACCGGCTCACGCTTGGTGAATGCAGTGAACTTGGCACCCGGCGGCAGCGGGATCGACACGTCGAAGGTCTGGCCTTCGATCTTGGTCGCCCAACCGGACATGTAGCGCATGAACTCCACGGTGGCGTTCAAATCCAGCGCACGGGCCATGTTGATCGACTTGCCCTGGCTCAGGGTTTCCAACTGCGCGAGTTCTTCAGCGTGCTCTTCCACAAGGCGGGTGAAATTCAGCAGGATGCGTTCACGGTCGGCCGGACGCAGGCTCGACCAGACGCCGGACTTGAACGCCTTGTGCGATGACTGCACAGCACGCTCGACGATTTCCAGCGGCGCGTCGAGGGTTTCGCACAGGGTCTGCCCGGTGGCCGGGTTGACCACGGCAATGCGCTCGCCTTCGGCAAACACCCATTGCCCGTCGATGTAGCAACCGTGACGACGGTCGAGGAATGCAGCGACCTGCGGCAGAATTTCAACGTTGCTCATAAATCACCTTTCGTTAAGACGAATTGTTCAGGCGGCAAATCCGGCTGATTAGTGTTGTTCTTTGAGGTAGCAAACGACCGCCTGGCGATCGTCTGCCGAGGCCAGCCCCATGTAGGGCATGTAGGTGCCAGGCACATAGGCCTGGGGTTGGGTGATGAGTTGTTCGATGTTCTCGGCTTGCCAGTCGATGTTCTTGCTGCGCATGGCCTGGGAATAGTTGAAGCCTTCCAGCGAGCCGGATTTGCGTCCGACCACACCGGCCAGGTTCGGCCCCATCATGCCGGTCGTACCTTTGCTCACCGCATGGCAGACCCCGCATTCATTGGCGAACACTTCGGCGCCCCGGCTTTGTACCGGTGCGCAATCGGCAGCCAGTGCGGCCTGGGCCAGGGTCAATGAGAGCAAACCAATGAGGGGCAAACGCAGGGAGGTGAGCATAAGAAACGACCTTGAAAATCCACGCGCCCGCCAACAGACGAACGCCAACACTGAAAGCGCCGGGGCAACGGTGCTCCGGCAGGTTGAGCTGGATTGTCGGCGGTCGCTGACGCGCAGGATTTGCCCTGCGTGCCAGTTATGTTGGCGCTTCTGCCAAACCGACCAATCTGGCACGCACGACCAACTAATTGGCAAACAGGCAAAAGGCTGAAAAAAGGGCGCGACTTAGTATCCGGGCAGACCGCAAACCTGCGCTCAAGAACAAGAACGGATGCCACACCATGCTCAAGTCCCCCTTGCTTCGCCTTTCGACTCTCGCGCTGATGATCAGCGCCGGCCAGGCTGGAGCCTATGAACTCTACGCCGATGACGACAGTCACCTGAACGCTACGCTGGAAGCGGTTTTCGGCGTTTTCCACAGTCAGGAAAACTACGCCCTGTCGGGTCGTCTCGATGAAGGTTCGTCGTCGTGGCGCGAGGGCTACATCAAGTACGGCCTGAGTTTCGACCAGGGCCTGGCCGGTGTCGGCACGGCGTATGGCGCGGCAAACATGCTCAGTTCCGGCACCTGGGGTGACGGCGATGCGGCCGGCTTCAGTGACGGTTCAGAACGCACCACCAAGTTCGAAGACGCCTACCTCGGCTGGCGCTCGTCCGACCTGTTCCCGGCGCTGGGCGCCGATGGCATCGACCTGTCGTTCGGTCGCCAGAACATCATGGTCGGCGACGGTTTCCTGATCAACGGCGATGCCCTGAACCTGGGCAAAGGCCTGGCCGATGGTGAGTTCAACCGTGGCGGCGCCTACTGGCTGGCCGCGCGCAAGGCTTTCGACGAAACCGCCGTGTTGCGCATCGGTGGCAAGGAAGGCTGGCGCGGCGACCTGATGTGGCTCAAGTCCAACAACCGCGCCCAAGCCATGACCGAAATGTACGTCGGCACCCTGGAGCACGTGTCTGAGGTCGGCACCGTCGGCTTGACCTACATCGACACCAAAGACATCGACGAACAATACGCCTCCCCCGCGCAACTCGAACGCGACGGCATGAAAACCTACAGCCTGCGCGCGACCGGCAACGCCGGGGTCAAAGACTTGTTCCTCTCCGGCGAATACGCCAAGCAGGACAAACCGCACACCGCCACCGAAGACGCCTGGTACCTGGAAGCCGGCTGGACTTTCTCCGACGCGCCATGGACGCCGTATGCCGGTTACCGCTACAGCCGTTTCTCGGAAGGCTACGACACGTTGTTCTACGGTTTCAGCCGCGGTTTCGGCACCTGGTTCCAGGGTGAAGTGGCGGGTAACTATGCCGGCCCGTTCAACAGCAACTCGCGCATCCAGCAACTCAAATTCACCGTTACACCGCTGGAGAACCTGACCGTCGGCGCGATGTACTTCAACTTCGACACCATCGACCGTGACCTGGGCAACACCGATGGTCACGAAATCGACCTGTACGCCGAATGGCACCTCAACGACCACATCACGGTGATGCCGCTGGTGGGTCTGTTCCAGCCAGACAAGAGCGCCGACCAGGGTGGTACGCAGTTGGGCAACAACGACAAAAACCTCTACAGCCAACTGATATTCGCCACGACTTTCTAAACTCGCCGGCGGTCGCACACGACCTGTAGGAGCTGCCGCAGGCTGCGATCTTTTGATCCTGTTTTTAAAAGTCAAAAGATCGCAGCCTGCGGCAGCTCCTACGAGTTCGTGACAGCAGTGCAATTGCTTTCCAAGGAAAAAGGTATTTCCAATGCAGAAAAGATTCCTCACGATCCAGAGCAAAATCGCCCTGCTCGCCGGCCTCTGCCTGCTGTTGGTGGTGGGTCTGTTGATGGGGTTGTCGCTCTATCAAACCTATAAAAGCAGCCAGCAAGTGGCGACGGCCAGTGGCGACATGCTCGCCGATGCCGCCAAGGAACACATGCAGGCGCTGGGCAAAGTGCAGGCCATGCAGGTGCAACGCACCTTCATGCAAACCCATGAGTTCGGCCAGGGGCTGTCGCGGTATTTGCTTTACCTCAGGCAACTTCAGCATCAGGGCCATCTGTCCCGCCAACAACTGCGCCAGGAGCTGAGTACCCAGCTTCACCAGGCCCTGATCGACAAGCCCGACCTGCTCGGGCTTTACGTCATTTTTGAACCCGACGCCCTAGACGGTGCCGACGCCGGTTTCGCCGACAAAGCGGATCTGGGCAGCAACGAAACAGGACGCTTCTCCCTCTACTGGGTGCAGAGCAAACCCGGCGAGCTGCAAGCGGTGATCGGCGACGAGGGCCTGCTCGCCAACACGGAGCCCGGCCCGAGCGGCGCACCGTACAACGCCTTCTACACCTGCGCCCGCGACACCCGTCAGGCTTGCGTGCTGGAACCGTACTTCGACGAAGCATCCGGAAGCCGCAAACTGGTGACCAGCGTGGCCTTCCCTTTGCTGGAGAACGGCAAAGTCATCGCCGTGGTCGGCCTCGACATCAACCTCGCCGCGCTGCAAAAGAACAGCGAAGCCAGTGCGCTGGAACTGTTCGACGGCCACGGCCAGATCAGCATCGTCAGCCCCCGGGGTGTGATCTCCGCCGATAGCCAGGACATCAACCGTCTCGGCCAACCGATGGACAATATCGAGGTGATGGACGCCTTGCGTCAGGGCAAGCCAAAGGTGTTTGTCGACCCGCAACAGATCAAGGTCCTCGAACCGCTGCCACCGATTGCCGGCGCCGCGCCGTGGGGCGTGTTGGTCGGCGTGCCGCAGGACGTGTTACTGGCGCCCGTGACCACCCTGCAAAAGGAGCTGGACGCCCAAGGCGTGCAAAGTACGGCGCTGGAGTTGTTGCTGGGGGGTGGTTCTGCCCTGCTCGGCCTGCTGTTGATCTGGTACACCGCCCAGCGCATCACTCGACCGTTGCAAGTGCTGACGCGAGTCATGGAGGACATCTCACTCGGTGAAGGCGACCTGACCCGACGCCTGCAAGTGCAGTCGCGCGATGAAATCGGTCAGCTGGCCACCGCGTTCAACCGTTTCGTGGAGCGCATCCACCACTCGATTCGCGAAGTGTCGTCCGCGGCCCTCGGCGTCAACGAAGGTGCGCGCCGGGTGCTCGATGCATCCAATTCGTCGTTGAGCAACTTCGACGATCAGTCCAGCCGCACCAACAGCGTGGCCGCCGCGATCAACCAGTTGGGCGCCGCAGCGCAGGAGATCGCGCACAACGCCTCCGATGCCTCGCATCAGGCTTCCGCGGCACGGCAACAGGCCGAAGACGGACGCCAGGTGGTGCAACGCACGATCGAGGTGATGAATGAGCTGTCGGGCAAGATCAGTGCTTCGTGCGCCAACATCGAAGTGCTCAACGACAAGACCGTGAACATCGGGCAGATCCTCGAAGTGATCAAGGGCATCTCGCAGCAGACCAACCTGCTGGCGCTCAACGCCGCGATCGAAGCGGCCCGCGCCGGTGAAGCGGGACGCGGTTTTGCCGTGGTCGCCGACGAAGTTCGCAGCCTCGCCGGACGCACCCAGGCCTCGGCGCTGGAGATCCAGCAGATGATCGAAGAGCTGCAAGTCGGCGCCCGCGACTCGGTCATCACCATGACCGAAAGCCAGCAGCACAGCGAAGAAAGCGTCACCATCGCCAACCTCGCCGGCACCCGCCTGGGCAGCGTCACCCAACGGATCGGCGAGATCGACAACGTCAACCAGTCCGTCGCCGCCGCCACCGAGGAACAGACCGCCGTGGTCGAAGCCTTGAACGTCGACATCACCCAGATCAACACCCTGAACCAGCAAGGCGTGGAAAACCTGCAAGCGACGTTGCGCGCGTGTACCGAACTGGAGCAGCAGGCCGGGCGGTTGAATCAGTTGGTGGGGAGTTTTCGGATCTAACGTTTGTGTTATCTGACACTCCGTCTTCGCGGGCAAGCCCGCTCCCACAGTGATTTGTGGTGAACGCAAATTTTGCAGTCACCGCAAAAACCTGTGGGAGCGGGCTTGCCCGCGATGGGGCCGGCACTGGCTACCCCAACTGTTAAACAGAGGAAAGATCCATCTTGTAACCCGCCCCCGGAGCACCCTCGTGTAACGCCGCCTGTATTTTTGAGTACAAACTATTTGCCTCGGCCGCGGTGATTGAGCGCGAACAATCACGCAGTACAACGCGCAGCAGCACATTCTCCTGCCCAGGCAACATCCCCAGACGATCAATTGCCTGTGGCGGTAGATCAGAAATTTGCCAACGCCCCTTGATGTTCATCTCTTCGATCCAGTCAGAACAATCGCCAGCAGCCTGCAACATTTTTTCGGTCAATATTTCTTCGCTTTGTCCCGGTGTCACAGCTAACGAAATGTCGCGAGCAATCGAAGGCAAACGTGAGACGGCGTTCCACGGATTCAAATCATGCATTTGCGCCCTCACTCGTTCGTTCTGGTCACGCAACAAACGAATATCCGGGATACCTTTGCGCAGCATGGTCAGGCGATCCAGGCCCATTCCCAAGGCCAGACCTCCATGAAGCAAAGGATCAATCTCCAACCGTTCCAATAAGGATTTGGCAATTCGACCGCACTCCAGGACCTCCACTGGAAAACCATCATTCAGCACATTCACTTCGATCCCGCCCTCGGTGTAGTGATGCGGGCTGTCGCTGTAGATCCAGGTTTTGTCTGGCACGCAAGCGTGAAGAACATCGTTTACCAGTCGCAACAAGTGCTCATGAGTCGCCAACTCAGGATCACCGAGAACCCAAATATCCATCTGATGCGGCTCCGCACAATGCCAGCGGTCCCGGGTATCGCGACGGAATGTGATGCCAGGGGCGGCTAATAATATGGTCTGCCCTGACTGTCGTATTTTGGCCGCTCGCTGAAGTGCCGCCGGAATATGACTAGTGGTTTGCGTACGCAGCAAAGAGCATGCATCAACCCATCGGGTGTGCGCACTTCCAAGGGTGATTTCGGATGGGTCGTAACCCAGCAATCCGTAGTTTTCCTCCGCCGAGACAATTCTCGCTCCAGTCTGAACTTGGGCTGGCGGCCAACCCTGATCAACCAATCCCTGAAGGATGCCAGTGAGTAATAAACGGACGGCGTGATCGGGTGCCGCTGGTTCTGTTAAATCGGTCAGCAACATGGCTTTTTGTATGGATGTTTGTGTCAGATACTTTTTGGTTTCCTGCACTGAATAGGCCCCTAAAAACAGTTGATGGTTGAGACCGTCTAAAAAATCGGCCCCAAAAATCAACCTAACGAGTTCTATTCGTCGCCGACAACCAAAACTCAACGAAACAACCAGATTTCAGAAGGAGACTACAGATATGCCTTACACAAATAACCTGCCCTATCGCACATGAGCGATTAAAAGCATTATTAATTCTAAAAAATTAAAAATAAATAGTTCAAGACCTCAAAAAAATCTGTATTAATTATTCCGCGCCTCAAATTCACCCGAGGAGCACATAACCAAAAAATTGAAAAAGGATGATCAAATGACTAACGAAATCACAACAAAAGAAAAACTCAACCGCATCACTTCCGGTCCGGAAAACTTTGGCTGGGCTCCACTGGCATGGGCTCACTTTGAAGGATAAATGATGTAAATGGGCGCCAAGGGAGATCTTGCCGCCCATCGACTAAACAGGGAGGTATTCATGTCCATATCAACAATGACAAAGACACTCTTTGGTGTAGATCAGCCTGCGATAATTGCCGACTCTCAATCATTCCTGCAGGAATGTTCAAAACTAGGATTCAAGACCGCCAACATATCCCACATTAATAAGTTACCGAAACACAGCATTGTTTTCTCTTTTACCAATGACGCAGCAAAGCGAGTGTTTGAGCTAGCAAATAACACAGTAAGCAAGAAATGTGTTTTTTGCGCAACACAGGTATTCGATCCAACACTGGATAGCGCCCTTTATAGCTTGGACCTTCTATTGAAGAGTGACTTTGAGCAGGCATTAATCGCACAGAGGCGTGTGTTGAGCAGGCTGAATTCAAACGACTCATTTGCTATGACTGGAAATGGTGCCAATGCGCAGATAGAGATTTTTTCACACGCACAGCCCTATGCGTTGATTTCGGAAGATATTGAGGAAAACTTCATCCAGTCTGTAGCGGAATTTTTCGAAGTTCATTACGCCCACATGAATCCAAAAACCCCAAGTCCATTTTCCTTTCATGGAACCTTGGAAATTTCCGGCATACTCACAGTCCTCAGAAAACCCAATCCAACCCTGCCATCAGGATTGAAAATTGCTTTAAGATGGTTAAGCGATCTGATATCTGAAAATGGGGCCACGCTTTCCGTCACGAACAACGTCATTACATCATTAAAAACAAATAATGATGAGCATGTGAAATTACTTGATCTGGCTGCGGGCCATCGAGGCCTAAAATTGACAGAATTCGCCATCGGCGTGAACGAGAACATCGCGACGAGCATTAATTACAAAACCAACTCTCAATTAAACGAAGGCATCCGTGGAGTTCACCTTGCTATCGGGGATGGATCTTCTGGTTATCACATTGACTTCCTCAGCCCAGAAGTAAACGTAACTCCCACGTATCGATAGCTGCCTACATCAATGGTGTCTGACATGCCGCCATCGCTAGCAGGCTGGCACCCACATGGCCCGTGTCGAATCTGGCACCCACAACCAACCACATGGCATGCACGCAAACATGCCGCTCAACCCCCCCGGCGTAGTATCGAAACAGCCGCCTCCAGTGGGCGGCAAAGCAACGCTGAACCCTTCCATTTCTCACTAAAACAATAAATCGGCCTTCGGGTCGCGGGAGACTTTTGTGCTTAAGAAAAGTGCGTTGGGCTGGCCAAAAATCGCCGGCCTCGGAATTGCGTTGGTGGTGGCCGGGCAGTTTTCCGGCTGGAACTTCGGGTTGGCGGCCGGTGGCTGGTTGAACATGCTGATCGCCACGCTGTTGATGGCCCTGCTCTGCGGTGGCCTGGCGTTGTGCGTGGCGGAACTGTCCACGGCCCTGCCCAGCGCTGGCGGTGTGTTTGTTTATGCGCAAAGTGCCTTCGGGCCGTTTGTGGGTTATCTGGTTGGCGTGGCTTGTGCGCTGGCACTAGCCATCGGCACCGGTGCGGCGGCGACATTCATTTGCGCCTACACCGAATCGATTTTCGGCTTCGGTGGCTGGCCGGTGAAGATCGCCCTGTTCGTGGTGATCATCGGCATTCATCTGCGCGGTGTCGGTGAGGCCATGGGGCTGACGTTCATTGCTGGCGTGATCGCTGTCGTCGCGCTGCTGACCTTCGGCGTGGCCATGGCGCCGCATGTTGAACTGGCCAACCTGCTGACATTGCCAGCCAATGTCACAACGCCGGTCAGTCTCGGCGGCATCTTCGCCTGCGTGCCGTTCGCCATTTGGCTGTTCATCACCGTCGAGCAAACCGGCTCGGCGGCGGAAGAAGCTGCCACCCCCGGTCGCACCATGCCCCGCGGCATTCTCGCGGCCATCGGTACGTTACTGGTGACTGCTTTGGTCGTGCTGGTGTGCGCACCGGGCGCCGGCGGTGTCGAACTGGTGGGCTCGGCGGGTGATCCGCTGTACGCGGCGATGTCCAGCAATAGCGCGTTCGGTGAAGGCTCGTGGCTGGCCAAGGTGATTGGCTGCGGCGGCGTGTTCGGCCTGATCGCGACATTCTTTTCACTGGTCTACGCAGCGTCGCGGCAACTGTTCGCCATGGCCCGCGATGGTCTGTTCCCACAATGGCTGGGCAAGACCGGCAAACGCGGCACGCCTTATCCGGCGCTGTTGCTGATCGGCGTGATCGGCCTGCCGCTGTCGGCAATAGACCCGGCCACCGTAATGCTCGCGGTCGTGCTGCTGCTCAACGTTTGTTATCTGTTCATTTTCGGCGCCTACCTGCGCATCAAAAACAGCCAGCCTGACTTGCCACGCCCGTTCACTTTGATCGGCGGAAAACTGGTGGCCTGGCTCGGCCTGGCCCTGACCCTGGTGGTGATCGCCGCCTGCTTCCAGCTCGACATGCTGATGCTGATCGCCCTCGCGGTGACCTTCACCCTGTGCATTTTCAATTACCTGCTGCGCACTCGCCGCAGCGTTATCGAGGTTCCAGACCATGCCTGAAGACACTCTTCTGCAACGCCGCCATCGCGTACTCGGCAGTGCTTCGCCGCTGTTCTACGACAAACCGCTGCACCTGGTGCGCGGCGAAGGCGTCTGGCTGTTCGATGTCGATGGCCGGCGCTACCTCGACGTCTACAACAACGTGCCCTGCGTCGGTCACTGCAACCCCCACGTGACCGACGCCATGCACCGCCAGGCCACCACGTTGAACATCCACACCCGCTACCTTGATGAGCAAGTGGTGCGTTACGCCGAACGTCTGACCGCCACCTTCGCCGAGCCGCTGGACACCGCGATGTTCACCTGCACCGGCAGCGAGGCCAATGAGCTGGCGCTGCGCCTGGCGCGGTTCGCCAGCGGCGGCACTGGCATCATCGTCAGCGACTACAACTACCACGGCAATTCGGCGTCGCTGGCCGAGGTCACCACCGCCCTGCCCTCGCCGGAACCCTTCGCCGCCCATGCCCGTGCGGTGCCGATTCCCTGCCTGTACCACGCACCGGCCGGCACCACTGAGCTGCAACTGGCCGAGGAATACGCGGCGAACATCGCGGCGGCGATTGCCTCGATGCAGGCCCAGGGCATTCGCCCGGCTGCGCTGCTGATCGACACCCTGTTCGCCAACGAAGGGTTGCCGCGGGTGCCGGCCAGTTTCGTCAACAAGGCTGCGGCGCTGATCCGTGCGGCGGGCGGTTTGTTCATCGCTGACGAAGTGCAATCGGGTTTCGGGCGCACCGGCGATCACCTGTGGGGTCATCAGGCCCACGGCGTAGTGCCGGACATCGTCACCCTTGGCAAACCGATGGGTAACGGCTATCCGCTGGCCGGGTTGATCACCCACAAGGCCTTGGTCGAATCGTTCGGGCGCCACGCCATGTACTTCAACACGTTCGGCGGCTCGCCCGTGGCGGCGGCGGTCGGTATGGCGGTGCTCGATGTGATTGAGCAGCAGCAACTGCTGAGCAACGCACAGCGCGTCGGCGCTTATGTGCAGCAACGCCTGCAAGCGTTGGCCGCCAAGCACTCGATCATCGGCGATGTGCGCGGCAAGGGTCTGTTCTTCGCCATGGAACTGGTGCGCGACCACGCCAGCAAGGAACCGGCCGGGCTGGAGGCGCGCAAGGTGGTCAACGACATGCGCGAGAACGGCGTGCTGATCAGCAAGATCGGCGCCGGCGACAACATTCTCAAGTTGCGCCCGCCGCTGGTGTTCAGCCGCGATCACGCGGACTTGTTCGTCGACACCCTGGACCACGCCCTGAGCGCCATTTGAGGCCCTGCCATGACTGAATTCCACACCCTCCCCCACGATCAGCAAGTCAGCCGTCTGCACGAACTGGCGCGCCATGCCCTGCAACAGTGGGACGGCGAGTTCGCCGAGATAGAACTGGTGAAATTCCGCGAGAACGCGGTGTTCTCGGCTCGCCGTCACGATGGCCAGCGCGTCGCCCTGCGCATCCATCGCAACGGCTATCACTGTGAAGCCGCGTTGCGTTCCGAGTTGCAATGGATAGAGGCGCTGGCCAGTGCGGGTATCACCGTGCCGCAAATCATCCGTGCGCAGAATGAGCGTCACCTGATCGAAGTCACCCACCAGGCCATCGGCGAGGCGCGACACATCGACATGCTCGCCTGGCTGCCCGGCGCCACCGCCGGCACTTCCGAAGCCGGGGTGCAGGCCGATACCGAAATCGAATTTCTGTTCAACGAAGCCGGTGCGATTGCCGCGCGTATTCATCTGCATTCGGCGGACTGGCAGCAGCCGGACGAATTTGTCCGGCATGCCTGGGATGAAGAAGGCTTGATCGGTGCCAATCCGTTCTGGGGGCGCTTCTGGGAGCTTGCGCAGCTCAGCGATGCGCAGCGGGATTTACTGCAGCAGGCCCGGCGTACGGCGCGCAAGGACTTGCGCCAGTACGGTCGGCATTTGGGCAACTTCGGCATGATTCACGCCGATCTGGTGCCTGAGAACCTGCTGGTCGAAGGCCCACAGCTACGCCTGATCGACTTCGATGACGCCGGGTTTGGCTGGCACATGTTCGAGCTGGCCACGGCGTTGTACTTCTGCCTGGATGACCCGCGCTATGAGCAGATCAAAGCGGCGCTGCTTGACGGCTACCACGCGGTCAAACCGCTGACAGCGGCCGATCGCAAGACCTTGGCGCTGTTCCTGATGCTGCGCGGTACCACGTACCTGGGCTGGATTCACACCCGCCAAGGCACACCGACGGCGATTGAGATGGCGCCGATGTTGATTGAGCGGGCTTGTGGGTTGGCTCGGGCGTATCTGCAAGTCTGATACATCGCCATCGCGGGCAAACCCGCTCCCACAGAGATCTCCAGCGAACAGAGCATTTAAGTACGACGCTGTTCCTGTGGGAGCGGGCTTGCCCGCGATGAACGATGACGCGGTCTCAATCAAGCCGCGCTGGCATGCTCAACGCGATGAAACAAGCGGTTGAAATACACCAGACTGTCACGCGGCTCGCGTACGCCGACCTTCGTCAACTCCACGAACATCACCGAATGCGAACCCACTTCCTTGCACTCGCTGATCCGCCCTTCCAGCTGCACCAGCGCATCGCGCAACACCGGCACATCGGCAGCGCCGTCGTCCCACAGGTCCCAGGCAAAGCGCTCTTCCATCGGCACCTTGGTCATGCCGGCGAAGTGGCGCGCCAGCTCTTCCTGCTCGCCACACAGCACGTTGACGCACAGGTGGCCGTTAGTGCGGAACACATCGTGGGTCGCGCTGTTGCGGTTGACGCACACCAGCACGGTGGGCGGCGAGTCGGTGACCGAGCACACAGCGCTGGCGGTGATACCGCAGCGACCGCCAGGGCCGTTGGTGGTGATAATGTTCACCGCAGCCGGCAGCTGCGCCATGGCGTTGCGAAAGTCGATTTGCTGCTGGCTCAAGTCGGCCATGTCGATGCCCCTTCCTTCAGGAGGACCGCCATCGTGCGGCCCGTAGGTGATGGAACAAGACTAAGGCTGCGGCTACGGCGCAACCATTCTGACGATCCCCATGGTGAGGTTGGGTTTCCGCTAGTCGACTAGGTGGTTTCTTTATCGCAAGGGCCGGCCACAGTGGGTATTCTGCACACTGGCCTCACAAAGATGAGCCGCTGTGTGCCGTACGTTCGCGTGCGAAAACAATAATTAGAAGACTTTCGTGGCAGCCCTGATGGAAACCCGCAAACCGATTGTTTACATCGTTGACGACGACAAGGACCTGCGCACTTCGCTGGCGTGGCTGCTGGAGTCCGTCAGTGTGCAGGCGCAGTGCTTTGCCGGCGCCGAAGAGTTCCTGAGCCAATACGACCCCAAGCAGCCCGCCTGCCTGGTGCTCGACGTGCGCATGCCGGAGACCAGCGGTTTCCAGTTGCAGGAAATCCTCAACCAGCGCGGCAGCACGCTGCCGACCATTTTCGTCTCGGCCCATGGCGACATCCCGATGTCGGTCACGGCAATGAAGAACGGTGCGCTGGATTTCGTCGAGAAGCCCTACAACCCGCAGCAGATGATCGACCGCATCCAGGCCGCGCTGAAGACCGCCGTGCACGCCCAGGCGGACCAGCAGCAGCGTCAGAACCTGCAAGGCAAACTGGCACTGCTGACCACCCGCGAGCGTGAAGTGTTGATGCTGGTGATCGATGGCAAGGCCAGCAAGGTGATCGCCCGGGAGCTGAACATCAGCGTGAAGACCGTTGACGTGCATCGCACCAAGATCAAGGAAAAGATGGGCGTGAGCAGCATCGCCATGCTGGTACGCGAGGTGTTGCATTTGCCGGTGGATGAGCCGGTGCGGCATTGAGGGATTTGTGGCGGTCATGAGGCCGCCATCGCGGGCAAGCCCGCTCCCACAGGGATCTCGGATATACGCAACACTTGCGTACGACAACAATCACTGTGGGAGCGGGCTTGCCCGCGATGAACGATAACGCGGTGTCAGACCTGGCTATACCGCTTGCGATAAGCCCCCGGCGACACGCCAAAGCGTGATTTGAACGCCGACGAGAAGTAGCTGGAATCCGAGAATCCCCACGCATAACACAACGCCGAGAGCTTCTGCTCGACATCGGCGCGGCGCAGGTTTTCCGCGCAGAAGTCCAGCCGGCGATGCTTGATGTATTGCGCCACCACCAGCCCGCGCTTGGAGAACATCCGGTACAGCCCTCGCACCGACACCCCCACCTCCCGTGCGATCAGCTCGGGGCAAAGCGCTTCGTCACTGATGTGCTGGTCGATGAAAGCGATGATCTTGCGAAATTGCCGCTCGTGGGAATCGCCGCCACTGTCCTGGGCACTGATGCCCGGCAGCAACAGGCTGGCCAGCGCATCGAGCACGGCCTCGCTTTCCTGCATGTCCAGGCCTTCCTGCTGGCGCGTCTCCAGCACCAGCTTGTTGGCCATCGACGCCAAAGGGCTGCTGGCGGCGATGCGGGTGGCGCAATTGACCGCATTGAAATGCGAGCCACGCTCGACCACCTGACGCGGCAGAATCAACGACAACTGTCGGCAATCATCGTTGTAGATCATGTCGCTCGGGCGGCTGGCGTCGATCAGGGCGATGTCGCCACAACCCAGTTGTGCGCGGTTGTCGCCCTGCTCCAGATGCGAGCTGCCACGCAGCTGGAACACCGCGTAATAGTGGCCGTCGCTGCTGGTGCTGACGTCCTTGCTGGTGCGATACAAATGCACGTGCGCCATGTCGACCACACTCAGGTTGATCGCACCGCTGCGAAATTCCGCCAGTTCGCCATAGAAATCGGAGTCCAGTGCCCGGGCATCGAAACGCCCACAGGCCTGGTTCACCTGGCTCAACCAACTTTCGAACGCCTCGTTGCGCACCGTCGATGCTGTAATCATGTCCGCAAAGCCTCACGTGTTTTTGTTGTTATTGCCGACCGCTTCGTCGAGCGGTTCGGTAAAAAAGTTTCGTCTTCCAGCCATCGCCTCCCTCGATGGTCGCCGGGCGCCATTCAACAGGCTCCGGCGTCAGCTTTCCAGTGAAGAAAGCGCTTAGATGTCCAATACCAGACGAGCGGAAAGTGCCCGGGAAACACAGGCGCAAATCTGCTTGTTGGAAGCCTTTTCCTTGTTGGAAAGGCAGTTGTCACGGTGCTCCGGCACACCGTCCAGCACCTCGACAATGCAGGTGCCGCAGATGCCTTCGCGGCACTCGGTGTCGATGTCGCAACCGTGGGCCTGCAACACGTCGACCAGGCTGGTGTTGGCCGGCACTTGCAGCACCACGCCGGAGCTGGCCAGTTCCACTTCGAAGGTGCCGGCGGGGGCGCTGTTGGCGGCCGGGTCGGCGGCGAAGTGTTCAAGGTGAATCGAATCATCGGAGCGACTGCGCGCAGCCACTTCCACCACTTTGTTCATGAACGGTGCCGGGCCGCAGGTGTAGACGTGGGCCGCCGGATTGGCGCGCTCCAGGCACGCACTTAATGCGCCGTCCAGGTCCGCCGGCTCGATGCCGTAGTGGAACTCAACATGGTCGGCAAAGGTGTTGGCCAACAGCTCGGTAAACGCCGCGTATTGGGCCGAGCGCGCGAAGTAATGCAGGCGATACGGCTGGCCGCTTTCCGCCAGCTTGTAGGCCATGCTCAGCAGTGGCGTGACGCCAATGCCCGCGGCGAACAGCACATGTTCGCTGGCGCTTTCATCGAGACGGAACAGGTTGCGCGGCGCCCCCATTTCCAGCTCCATGCCCTCTTCCACTTGCTCGTGCAGCGCCAGCGAGCCGCCACGCGACTGCGCTTCTTTCTTCACCGCCACCAGATAGGCGCGGCGATCCTGCGGCGGGCTGCACAGCGAATACTGGCGGGTTACGCCGGTCGGCCCGGTGAGGTCGACGTGGGCACCCGGTTCATAGGTGTCGAGCGGCTGGCCGTCACTGCGCACGAGGCGAAAGGAACGGATATCCAGCGCTTCGTCGACGATCCTTTCGATCTTCACCTTCATCATTGCATCACCTGAATACTTATTTTTCGTTTAACACATCACTTGTAGGAGCTGCCGCAGGCTGCGATCTTTTGATCTTGACCTTAAAAACAAGATCAAAAGATCGCAGCCTGCGGCAGCTCCTACAGGGTCATTTTCCGGCCTTTGAATCAGCGCATGAACAAGCCGCCGTTGACATCCAGGCACGCGCCCGTCACGGAGGTGGCGTTATCGGCGATCAACAGCAACACGCTGTCGGCGATGAACGCCGGGTCACCGAGGGTGCCGGACGGAATCATTTTCAGAATCTGTTCCAGCCGTTCCGGAGCGACGGATTCACGCACGATTGGCAAGTCCAGCGGACCTGGCGAAATGCTGTTGACCGTGACACCTTGCGGCGCCAGTTCACGGGCAAAAACCTTGGTCAACGTCGCCACACCACCCTTGGCCGCCGCGTAATGCGCGCCGGTGGCGGTGCCGCCGTTCTGCCCGGCCAGGGACGCGATGTTGACGATTCGGCCGAAGCCACGTTCGGCAAAGTGCGCGCCGAACACCTGGCACGCCACGAAAGTGCCGCGCAGGTTGATCGCCATCGACTCGTCGAACTCTTCCGGCGTGATGTCCATCAACGCCGCGACTTTCGACACACCGGCGTTGTTCACCAGAATGTCGGTGCCGCCCCAGCGCTCGGCAAGCAGATCACGGGCAAGCTGGAACGCCGCTTTGCTGCGCACGTCGAGCTCGATGGCCATGGCGCTGGCGCCGCTGCTATCGAGTTCCAAAGCCAAACGTTGCACGCCATCGAGGCGCACATCCGCCAGACCGACGCGGTATCCCGCGGCATGCAGACGACGGGCGATGCACTCGCCCAGCCCGCGCGAGGCACCCGTTACAAGGGCTACTCGACTCATGATGTTGCCCTCACAAAAGGAAGCCGAGCGCGCTCAGGCTGTCGGTGGAGTTGATCAGGCGCACCACTTTGCGCTCCAGGCTCGGCACACCATCGGTAAAGCGAATGCGGTGGTTCAGGTCGGCCACGAACGGCGTGTGCACGCCGCGCTTGTAGGCGTACAGCAACTGCGCCGAGTTCACTTCGACGATGTCACCGGCCGCTTCCACCAGGCGGAAACGCGAAACCGTGCGAATGGTTTTCGCCGCGTCCACCGCAGACGGCGAGTAGCCGGCGGTCAGGCGTTCGATACGCAAATCACGCATGCGTGCATCGTCGTACGCGTAGTTCAGCGTCGCTTCGAAATCTTCGGTGTCCGGGTCGATCGGCACGATGTACTTGCCGCTTTCGCTCCACAAGGTCGCCCATTCGGCGTAGTTCTTGTGATCGAGCAGTTCGGCTTCGCGCCAGATGAATTCGATGGCCTGGGCCAACGGGCCGGAAAAACCGTTCAGGGTGTCTTGATTGCTCATTGGCTCATCATCCTTTTCCACATGTCGTAGGCACCGCGCATGCCGCCTTCGTCGGTGGCGTGGCTGACCTTGTCGCCGTTTTCAGCGGTGATTTCGCGGTTCAGGCCGCGGTTGACCAGGATTGGCGCATCGACGCCGGCGTACGAGCCGCGCTGCACGCGGTCCCAGGCCTCGGCATCGTCTGGGCTGCCGAAACCGAACGGGCCCTGGAAGTGTTCGTGGATGCGCATGCGTTCGCGGTTGGCGATTTCCGGGCCGCCGTCCATGCCGAGGGCGACGTGACGGATCTCGGTTTCGGTGACCGACACCGGGCGCAGCACGCGGAAGAACGACATCGACATCGCCACGTTCGGGAACAGGTTCAGGTTGAAACCGGCGCCGTGCAGCGAGCGCACGATGCGACGGACCTGATCGGCCGGCAGGGTTTTCGACAGTTCTTCGGTGACGTGGGCAAAGCGTTCCTGCAACTGCTCGGTGCCGTCGTCGTGATCAAGGTCGACGTGTTCCGGCACCATGACCATCACGCTGTGGCCGTTGCCCAGCGAATGGGTCACGGCTTGTTCGTCGGTCATGAACGAGAGCATTTCGGAGGTTTCTTCATCGACCGACGACATGAACGACTTGTGCACGATCGGGAAGTGGTAACCGTCGGTGGTGTTTTCCAGCTGGATCTTCCAGTTGCCCTTGAAGCTGAACTTGTGTTCGCCCTGGGTCTTGATCGGGTAGCCGGCGCCCTGCTTCATGAACAGGTCCATCCAGTGCTTGGCCCCGCCGAGGAAGTCTTCCAGCGGCTCGATCTCGTCGTTGTAGCTGGCGAACACCATGCCGGCGTAGCTTTCGACGCGCAGGCTGGTCAGCGGCAATTCGGATTTTTCCAGGATGCCTTCGTAGCCATCCGGATATGGCAGCGCACGCAATTTGCCGTCCAGGCCATACGACCAGCTGTGGTACGGGCAGGTGAAACCCGTAGCGTTGCCCTTGTGCTTCTCGCACACGGTCGCACCACGGTGGCGGCACCGGTTTTCCAGCACGTTGATGTTGTTCTTCTTGTCGCGCACGACGATCACCGGGCGACGGCCGATCATGGCGGTTTTGAAGTCGCCGCTGTTGCGCACTTCGCTTTCGTGGGCAACCCACACCCAGGTGCGGTAGAAAATCTTGTCCAGCTCGGCTTCGAACAGCGCCGGGTCGTTGTACAGCGAGACGTCAACGCGGTCGTGCCGGACCAGCTCTTCGGGGCTTTTCGACGTCGCGATCAGCGGATATTCATGAGTGCTCATGCGGTTCTCCTCATGGCTTCTTTTTATGATTGATTGGTTGAGGCTTGCAGCTGCGCACCAAAGGCGCAGACCAGTTCGTCCTGACCTTTGCGACCGACGATCTGCAGACCGACTTTCAGCCCGCCGCAATCGAGTTCCACCGGCACCGTCAGGGCCGGGTGGCCGCTGAGGTTGAAAGGCCGAACCAGCGGGGTCATGCCGGCCACGGCTTTGCTGCCTGCGCGGGCTTCGCTGAGGGTCGGTGGCAAGGTCGGCAGCGTCGGCAGCAGCAATACGGAAAAATCTTCCAGCGCCGCGTCCACTTGTTGGGTGAACGCCGTACGCACGGCTTCGGCCTGGGCCAGTTCTTCACGGGTGGTGCGGCTGGCCGCCAGCAGACGAGTCTCCACATCGGCGCCGATCAGGCCTTTGCCGGTGAGGTGACCGAACGCGGCCCAGTTTTCAAAATTGATCACGGTCAGGCCGGCGGCGAACGCTGCTTCGAATTCGCTCAGGTGCAGGTTGCCGCGGCGCCATCCGGCACGGTCGGCGGCGGCCCCCAGGCAGGCTTGCAGGTGCGGATCGCAGCCCACGTCAAGGAAGGCGACTTTTGCCCCGGCGCCCGGCAGGCCCTGCATTTCAAAGCCCGGGCAGATCACCTGCATCGCGGCAATCAAGTCATCCATGGAGCGGGCGAATGGGCCGACGCAATCGAGGCTGGATTCCAGTGGATGCGCACCGACGCGGCTGACGCGACCGTAAGTCGGTTTGAGTCCGGCCACCCCGCAGCACGCTGCCGGTACTCGCACCGAACCACCGGTGTCGGTGCCAATGGCGATATCGGCCAAACCTGCCGCGACCGCCGAAGCCGAACCGCTGGACGAGCCGCCAGGCACGCGATCCGGCGCTTGCGGGTTGATCGGTGTGCCGGTCCAGTCGTTGATGCCGGTGACGCCGAACGCCAGTTCATGCAGGTTGGTCTTGCCGACAATCTGCCAGCCCGCGCCCAGGATCGCGTCGACCACTTCGGCGTTTTTGGTCGCCGCCGGTGCATCGGCAAACGCGCGGCTGCCCGAACGTGTCGGGTGACCGGTGATGTCGATGGAATCCTTGATGGCGACGCGTTTGCCGTTGCCGCCGAGGAGGAATTCGCTGATGAACGTACTCATGCATTCAGCTCCGTATTGAACAAGCGTTGCGTGCGGAAATGCGCGATTTGCCAGACGCCGTCCACGCAGCGGAAATCAATGTTCAGGCGCGTGCCGAACAGCTCATTACGGCCATCGGCGTAGGTGGAAATCTGCTGCATGATCCACTGCCCTTGCGCCGCCCTGCCGTCGACCACGATCGACTCGCTGGTGAGGTAATGCAGGTTGAGCTGGAAGTGGTCAGACGGCGGCAGGTAACCACCGACGAACGCCGCGATGGCCTCACGCCCCTGATGCTGGCCGAAGGTTTTTGCGGTCTGGGTGCCGAGGCCTTCCCAGATCGCATCTTCGGTGAACAATTGCGCCAACTGGCTCAGATGAATCGCCGCCCGCGGCACATCGCACAGGTCCATGTAGCGCGCCATCAGGCGGCGCACTGCACTTTCCCCTTCGAGCGTCGCCAGACGCTGCAGCAAGGCTTCGTTCATGGCTTACACCTTGGCCGCATCAGGAATGGTCAGCGGACGACCGATGCGCGCTTCGATCTTGGCGTAGCGCCACAGGCTGTACTGGCCAACCGGCGTGGTGCGGAACAGGTTGCAGGCGTCGATCACCGACTGGTGGCAGTCGACGTCGGCCATGATGTAGACGGTCCACGGCGAGGTGGTGGACGGGCCGACCATCAAACGGTCGTCGTCCATCGCGCCGAGCACGGTGATGCCGGGCATGGCGCCGAGGTCACCCATCATCTGGCTGAAGCCCTTCCAGACGCTCAGGCCTTCACCGGTCGGCAGGTCGAAAAAGTTCTGGGTGATGCCGATGCAGAAGACGACGCGCAACGGTTCCTGGGTAGCTTGGGACATGCTGTTGATCCTTTGAAAAATGGATGGAAATTCAGATGTAGCCCGGGAACGGCGGGACGCCGAGGAACACCGAGCCGGCGCCGTCGTACAGGCCTTCGCTGAGGAAGGCGTGCTGGGTCACTACCATCGAGTCGCGCAGGTAGCGTTGCAGCGGATGGCGCAGGTAAATGGCGGTGGTGCCGGCGAGGCTGTAGGCGCTTTGCACCACTTCGGCACCGGCCTGGGAAACGTGGATCGCCGACAGGCGCAACAGGCTGGTCTGCTCCGGCGTGACCGGGTTGCCTTTGATGATCGAGTTCCACACCTGTTCGGTGGCGTTGTAGAAGAATCCGCGTGCGGCGGCGAGCTTGGCTTCGGCCTTGGCAATTTCGATGCGCACGTAAGCGCGGTCGGACAGTTTCGGTGCGCCGGTGATGCCCGAGCCACCCGCCATGCGGCTGATTTCGTCGAGGGCCGCACGGGCCAGACCGAGGTTGACCACTGCCAGCACTTGCGCGGCGTAGGCAATCGACGGATAGCGGAACAGCGGTTCGTCGATGGTCGCGGCACCGCCACGGATGAAGGTCCAGCGTTCATCGACGCGCTTATCGGTCACACGCAGGTCATGGCTGCCGGTGCCTTTGAGGCCGACTACATCCCAGTTCTCGACGATGTCGACTTGCTCCGGGCGAAATACCGCAGTGCGCGGCTTGCCGCCAGCGGCGCCGATGCCCACGCCCAACAGGTCTGCTCCTTTGCAGCCGCTGGCGAATTTCCAGGTGCCGTTGACTTGGTAGCCGCCTTCCACGGCTTCGGCCGGTTGCAACGGGAACAAGCCGCCGGCGAACACCAGGTCGGGGCTGTCGGCGTAGAGTTCCGCCAGGGTTTCGCGTGGCAAAGCCGCCAGGTAAACACCGGCGCTGCCGAAGCTGGCCACCCAGCCCGCCGAGCCGTCAGCTTCGGAGATGCGTTCGATCATTTGCAGGAACAGCGCTGGCGCCAGCGCATCGCCGCCGAAGCATTTCGGCGTGGCGGCACGGTAGATGCCCACTTGTTTGAAACGCTCGATCATGTCCCGTGGCACATGAGAGACCGCGTCGAACTCTTCACGACGCTGGCGCACTTCATCCAGTACCTGCGCAAAGGCCTGGCTATCGACGACGTTCTCGTCAACACCGATCAGAGCGTCTTGTTGCGCAACCGCTGAACGCAGCATGGGCTTTCTCCGTTTTGCTTATTGTTAGTGGGGCCTCACCGTTACCTGTAGGCGCTGCCGAAGGCTGCGATCTTTTGATGTTGATGTTCAAGAATCGAAAGATCGCAGCCTTCGGCAGCTCCTACAGGGTGTGGTGGTCACCCTTGCATTGCGGTCCAGTGTAAAAACCGCACCCCGGCGCAACTATTGGTGCGTGCAGCCCCCCGACTAAAGAAAACCCCTAGGCCGATACCCCATACCTCTGAGCGCATCCCCATGCGCGAGCGGGTATAAAACGCCATACTTCCGGCTCCACCGGTCGGAACTCACTGCCACCAAGGGCTGCGCGATGTACTTGCCGAAACCGAACGACTTTTATGCGCTGATCGAAGCCATGCCGCTGTGCATCATTCTTCACGACGCGCACACCAAGGAAATTCTCTGGGCCAACGCCGCCGCCCTGGCCGCGCTGGGCTTTACCCTGGAAGAACTGACGCCGCTCAAGGCGCCGGACATGACCCGCGACGCCCCGAAATACCGGCGCTCGGTGGGCTTGCGCTGGCTCGAAGGCGCCGCGCGCACAGGCCAGCGCGCCATCGAGTGGTGCTATCGCTCCAAGCAAGGCGTGGAGATTCTTTCCGAAGCGGTGGCGACGCTGGTGCACCTGGACGGTCGCGATGTGCTGATGGTGCAGTTCCGCGACATCTCCAAAGAAGACAAGGTCAAACGCGATCTCAAGCGCTTCGAGAGCCGGCTCAAGGCCTTCATGCAGGATCTGGCCGAAGGGGTGGCTGTGCTGGGGCCAGAGGGTGATATCCGTTTTATCAGCGACTCCGGTGCGCACTTGCTCGATAGCGAAGTGCATCAGTTGATGGGCAAGAATTTTCTCGGCTGGTGCGACGACGCTTCACGCCAGCGGCTGTTGCAACAGCTCGCCAACGAAACGCCGGAACACGCGCCGTTCAGCGTTCACTACAAAGTGCAGCGGTGCGACGGCGAGTGGCGCTGGCATGACGCGACTTGCCGCTACATCGAGATTGAGGACGATCTGGTCGGTCATCTGCTGTTGTTCCGCGATGTCACCGAGCAGGTGCAGGCTGAAGAGGCGCGGCGGGTCAGCGAGCAGAAACTGGAATACCTGGCGCGTTACAACGCCATGGGAGAAATGGCCGTGGCCATCGCCCACGAGTTGAGCCAGCCACTGGCCGCGACGCGTAATTTCATTGAAGGCACGGTGATTCGTCTGGGCAACGTGGCCGATGCCGACCCCGGCGTCACCTGGGGTTTGCAGAGCGCCGTGCGGCAAATCGAGCACGCTTCGGTGATCATCAAGAGCGTGCGCGATTACGTGGTCAAGCTTGAGCAAAGCGAAGAGCTGGTCGATCTTAACGAGTTGCTGCGCGAGACCCGCTACTTCATCAGTTTGCGCGCCGATCCGAGTCTGGTACGCGTGGAAATCGTCACCTCGGCCGAACCGCTGCGGGTGAGCTGCGAGAAGGTGCTGATCGGCCAGGTGATCCTCAATCTGGCGTTCAACGCCATAGAAGAAATGGCCGACCTGCCCATCGAGCGCCGATTGCTGCGCATTCATGCCCGCGCCGACAACAGCGTGGCGCTGGTGCGCATCGAAGACAGCGGGCGCGGCATCCAGGCCCAGGCGCAAGAAAAGCTGTTCGACGGTTTCTTCTCGTCCAAGGTCAGCGGCAACGGCATCGGCCTGGCGCTGTGCAAGAACATCATCGGCCGTCATCGTGGCGATATCTGGGCGCAAAACCAGGAGCCTTGCGGCGCTGTTTTCAGCTTCTCCCTCCCCCTCGCTTCCTCCCTCTAAAAGCAAAAGATCGCAGCCTGCGGCAGCTCCTACAGGAGAAATACGAACCCTGTAGGAGCTGCCGCAGGCTGCGATCTTTTGATCTTTGGCCATCACTGGCACAGAGACACAAACACTTGGCAGGCAGCGCAATTCCCCCGATTGCCGGGCGAGGCACTATTCAGTTGTCAGAATCTGCCCACTCACCCGCGATCCGCGTTACCAACAATTCAGGAAGTTCCCCTTATGCGAACAAACAGGATCTCCGTACAGTCAGCGCTAAGCCTGAGCCTGCTTGTACTCGGCTTGAACAGTGCCCGTGCGGACCTGCCGGCCGACACCGGCATCGGCCAGACCACCCTGGCCTTCCCCGCTGAACCGCACCGCGCGTTCGTCGTCGATGTCGAATTCGAAAGCTTCGTCGCCGGCCGCGTCACCGTGGTCGACCCGGATCAGAAGCGCGTGTTGGGCATGGTGCCGACCGGTTTCGCCGCGCCTTCGGCCCTGAGCCATGACGGCAAGCTGCTCTACAGCGCCGACATCTGGTACTCCCGTGGCACCCGTGGCACCCGTACCGACGTGCTGACCGCTTGGGACACCTCGACCCTGTCGCCGGCCTGGGAAGTGCTGATCCCGAACAAGCGCGCCGAATCGCTGACCCAGCGCTACGGCCTGAAGACCAGCGGCGATGACCGCTTCGTCTACGTCTACAACTTCACCCCGTCGACCTCGGTCACCGTGGTGGATACCCAGACCAAAGCCGTCGCTACCGAAATCGCGATCCCTGGCTGCGTGCTCAACTACCCGGTCGGCAAACGTCGTTTCGCCTCGCTGTGCGGCGACGGCAGCCTGCAAGTGGTGACACTGAACGATCAGGGACAGGAAACCGCGCGCAACCGCACGCCGTTCTTTGACCCGAACGCCGAGAAACTGGTCGAGCGTGCGGTCAACGTCGGCGACACCTACTACTTCACCACCACCACCGGCACCGTGCGCGCCGTGGACTTCTCCGGCGACACGCCGAAAATCCTGCCGAGCTGGTCGCTGACCACCGACGAGGAAAAGAAGGCCGGCTGGGCGCCGGGTGGCTGGCAGTTGATGGCCGTCGCACCCAAGCTGAACCGCTTGTACGTGCTGATGCACGACGCTCATGAACCGATGAAGTGGGAAGACCCAAGCACCTTCATCTGGGCCTATGACCTCAAGACCATGAAGAAAATCGCCACCCTGGAAGCCCCGGCACCGGTGTGGAGCATGCAGGCAACCGGCGACGACAAGCCGCTGTTGCTGGGCACCGATGTTGAAGGTGGCTTGCAGATTTTCGACCTCAAGACCAACAAGCACACCGGCAGCATGGCCAAGGTCGCCAAAACCGCGACTCAGGTCATGAGCTACTAAACGAGGTTCGGCCATGCAATCAGATCCGATCTTCATCATAGCCAGCGCGCTCGCCGTTTCGGCGCTGCTGGCCAGTGCCGCAACGCACAAGGTGCGGGCGCCGGCACGCTTCGCCAAACAGCTGGCGGACTACCAATTGCTGCCCGCTGCACTGGTGCGCCCGAGCGCTCGGTTGATTCCGCTGCTGGAACTCGCCATTGCTTTCGCGCTGCTGGTTCCGCTCAGCCGCGGCTGGGCGGCGTTGAGTGCGGCCAGCCTGCTGGCGCTGTACGCGGCGGCTATCGGCATCAACCTGTGGCGCGGTCGTCGTGACATCGACTGCGGCTGTGCCGGCCCGGACCAGGCGCAACCGCTGCGCCCGGTCCTGCTGCTGCGCAACAGCGTGCTGGTGGCGGTAGCGCTGCTGGCGAGCGTGGCGCCGGTGGTGCGTGACATGACTGTGTTCGATGGCTTCGTGACCGTGGCTTCCGCCGCTGTCGCGCTGCTCATCTACGCCGCGGCCGCTGGCCTGATGGCGAACTCCCCTCTTCTGCTCAAATTGATTGGTAGGTAATCAAAATGGAAGGCTTGATCGTTTCCAACGTTCTGCTCTGGGTGCTGCTGGTGGCCGTGGCGTTTGTCGTCATGGGCCTGGTCCGTCAGATTGGCGTGCTGCACGGTCGCCTGGCGCCGGCTGGCGCACTGATGGTCGACAAAGGCGTGGCCGTCAACGAAGCCGCACCGCAAATCACCGCCGCCGACCGTAACGGTCGCCCGGTGAACTTCGGTTATGCCGGTGAAAAATCGCAACTGCTGTTCTTCCTCTCGCCGACCTGCCCGATCTGCAAATCCTTGCTGCCGGCGATCAAATCCATCGCCAAGGAACAGGCCGGGACTCTCGACGTGGTGTTTGTCAGCGATGGCGACATGGACGCCCAGCAAGCACTGATCCGCGAACACAAACTGGAAGACGCGACCTACGTGGTCGGCCCGGAAGTGGGCATGACCTACCAGATCGGCAAGCTGCCGTACGCCGCGCTGATCGACAAGGCCGGCACCCTGCGCGCCAAAGGCCTGGTCAACTCTCGCGAGCACCTGGACAGCCTGTTCGAAGTCGAGCATTTGAAGCACGCCACGCTGCAGCAGTACCTCAATGCTCAGCCTCACGATCATGACCACAGCCACGGCCATAGCCACTGATAAGGCAGGGAGACGTTTATGAAACTGCTGGATCTGTTGTTCGAGCGCTCGACGCGCCGTGTTGCCGACACCACCTCGCGCCGCAAACTGCTGTCGCGCATGGGCTCGCTGATGGTGGCCGGTGCGGCCCTGCCGCTGCTGTTGCCACTGGATCGCACCAGCAAGGCGCTGGCCGCCACTGACCCGAAGGCGGGCGACCCCGGTGATCCGAATAGCTGCGACTACTGGCGCTACTGCTCCATCGACGGCTTTCTGTGCAGCTGCTGCGGTGGTTCGGTGACGTCCTGCCCACCGGGCACCGAAGCCTCGCAAGTGACCTGGATCGGCACCTGCCGCAACCCGGCGGACGGCAAGGACTACATCATTTCGTACAACGACTGCTGCGGTAAGCAAAGCTGCGCCCAGTGCGCCTGCACCCGCAACGACAGTGAAGAACCGGCCTACCGCCCGTTCAACAACAACGATGTGAACTGGTGCCTGGCCGCCAAATCGCACATCTACCACTGCACCGTTTCGATCATCCGCGGCGTGGCGGTCTGACACGCGCTTTGCCGCCGGTTGCCTGTGCACCGGCGGTTTTTTTACAAGATCGCAGCCTACGGCAGCTCCTACATTGTCCGCGTACTCCAGTAGGAGCTGCCGCAGGCTGCGATCTTTTCAGGGCACAACAAACAAGAAGGGGTTGTCATGCGTAAGTTGCTCATCTTCGGCCTGGCCTGCCTCATGACCACCCCGCTCGTCCATGCCCGGGCCATCCCAAACCCTGGTCAACGCCACGCGCCGGGCAACGAAGAACTGCAAAAGCCTATCGCCGAGGCCAATTACAGCGTTGGCGTGAATTACCAATTGCAATGCGCAGGCTGCCACTTGGGCGACGGCAGCGGTTCCGCCGCCAACGACACGCCGCGGATGAAAGGCTTTGTCGGCAACTTTCTTAAAGTCCCAGGCGGCCGCGAATTTCTGGTGCGGGTGCCAGGCATGTCGCAGTCGGCGTTGAACAACGCGCAACTGGCGGACTTGCTCAACTGGCTGATGCGCGAAGACGGCATGGCCGGCCAGAGCATGCCGGCGGACTATCAGCCTTACAGCGCAGAAGAAGTCGCGGCACTGCGCGCCAAAACCATGCTCAACCTGCCGGGCACCCGAGGCGAGCTGATCAAGGCCATGCGTGCGCAAGGCATCGCGATTGATGACGGGATGAACTACTGAGGCGTCTCGAAAGCAGCCCGCCTGAGTTGCTGGTAGGCAACCACCAATTGCTCCAGGCTGAACGCCAGGTTTCGTCCACTGGGGTTGGGCAAGATCCATACGGCGGCATTGCCAATAGTCCTATCCTGAAGCCCCCACGCCACGATGCGCTGCCCCGAGAGCGCCGAATACGCCGCTTTCCCAAGAAACGCCACATAGCGCGGTGCATAACGAGCGATTTTCTGTTCGAAAGCCGCTGCCGCTGCGGTGAACTCTTGCTTCGACAGCTGATCTGCCCGCGCCGTCGGTCGGTCGACCACCGCCGTCAAGCCGCACTGATATTGAAGAATCGTCCGATCGCTTTCCGGCGGCACTAGCCCGGGGGTAAACCCAGCCAGATGCAGCGTGCGCCAGAAGCGATTGCCCCGGCCCGCAAAGTGATGCCCTTGGGCGGCAGCGGTCATGCCGGGGTTGATCCCGCAAAACACCACCGCCAATCCCTCGGCCAATAAGTCTTCAAGCCCCTCACTCACCGCAGATCACGCTCACCGCATTGCGCGCCAACTCGGTCAGTTCGCTGCGGGACTTACCCGCCCGCGCCCGAATCGAAATGCTGTGCAGCAGCGATGACGCCAGTACCGCCAACGCCGCCACGTCGACATCGCCTTTCAATTCGCCGGATTCGATGGCCGTTCGCAGGCGCGCTTCCAGATCGGCGTCGAGGCGGCTGAGCCGATCCGAAAGAACCCCGCGAATTTCCGGGTCCTCAACCGCTTCGGTAGTCGCCGTGCCGATCGCGAAGCAGCCGCGTGGTTGGCCTTCGCCCGAGAAGTAGATCGACAACTGCCCTTCGTAGAAACGCATCAGCGCTTCACGCAGCGTCAGGCCTGGGTCTGTCAGCGCGCCCTGCATCTCGGCCGAGGCCACTTCCCAGTACTGCTCCAGCGCCTTGATGTACAGGGAATGTTTGTCACCGAAGGCTGCATAGAGGCTCGGGCGATTCATTCCCGCCGCCGTGGCGATGCTGTCCAGGGACGCGCCCGAATAGCCGGTGCTCCAGAAAACCCCGAGTGCTTGTTGCAGCGCTGTCTGCGGGTCATACGCACGGGGCCGGCCGCGGCCTTTACCCTCTGTCAGTTTATTTTGTGCCATGTCGTACAAAATCCTTGCAGGAAGGTGAATGTGGGGATATTTTTACACCATCGCACAAAAATAAGGAACCACAAATTCCTTGATCCATGTTTGTTCACGCGAAGCTCGAACCGGGTGTTGCAACGACGAAACAGAGGCGGCGGAGTGATCCTCCCAACCGCCTGCGGGTTTGCTTTCCAACAGCATTTATTCATGTCGGTGCCAGGCGATGACGCCAGGCCCGAATTCCCGGTTAAAGGTGCTTTCGATCATGACGACACAAATCGATATCCCCGCTTCGCAGGCCTTTGAGGCCCAATCGCCCATCAACAAACCCTTGAAGGAAAAACTGCGGCCCTGGCTGATGGTTGGGGTGCCTGCCCTCTTCGCCGCCATTGGCTACACCCACTACATGGCCGGCGTGCCTTTCGTCACCACCGATAACGCCTATGCCCGGGTGGCCAAGGCCTCGATCAACGCACGGATTTCCGGACAGGTTGTCGAAATCGCCGTTGAAGACAATCAGAAGGTGACCAAGGGCCAGGTGCTGTTTCGCATCGATCCCAAGCCGTTGCAGATCGCGATCAATCGTGCCGAAGCACAACTGAGCGTCGCGCGGTTGCGCATCGATGGCCTCAAGGCCAGCTATCGCCAGCAACAAGCGGAACTGCAATCGGCCAAAGAATCGGCGGGTTTCGATCAGAAGGAATTTGCCCGCAAGAAAGCGCTGGTGGCGACCGAGTTCGTTTCCCGCTCGCTTTATGAGCGCTCGGAAACCGACCTCAAAGTGTCACGGCAGCGCATCGCCTCGATCGAGCAACAGATCGCCAGCACCGTTGTGGCCTTGAACGGCAACCCGAACATCGAAGCCGACAGCCATCCGAGCGTTCGCGAGGCCAAGGCGCATCTGGACGAAGCGCAGTTGTACCTCGCGTACGCCACGGTTTATGCGCCGGCTGACGGCATCGTTGCCAAGGTCGATGACTTGCAGGTGGGCAACTACCTGAACAACGGCGCACCGGCCTTTGCGTTGATTTCCGATCACGAGATCTGGGTCGAGGCCAACTTCCGTGAAACCCAAGTGACGCACATGCGCCCCGGCCAGGAAGCAACCATCCGCATCGACACCTACCCGGATCGCGTGTTCAAGGCCCACGTCACCAGCATGAGCCCCGGTGCCGGTTCGGACTTCGCCCTGCTGCCGCCGGAAAACGCCACCGGCAACTGGGTGAAGGTGGTTCAGCGGGTACCGGTTCGCCTCGAACTGGATGACGCCGACCCCGCCCTGCCACTGTTTTCGGGCACCAGTGCCACGGTCAAGGTCGACACCGGTTACAGCACGCCATGGTGGCATCCGCTCAAATCGTTGCTGACGGCAGGTAACTTCTAATGAACGCCCATGCAGATACAACCCCGAATGCAAGCAGTGCGCGCTCGCTCAGGTTGGCCGTTCTGCTCGCGACTTACATGCAGTCGGCAAACCTGCCGTTGCCAAACGCGGTACTGCGGCTGATTCAAGGCAGCCTGTCGATGACCGACGACCAGGCGGGCTGGATTTTCACCGCGTACCTCGCGGCGAGTGCGATCACCATGCCCGTTGCGCAGTGGCTGGCCGCGCGTTTCGGTTTGAAGTTCGTGTATCAGGCGGCCCTGGCTTTCTTCGTCCTCGGCTTGCTGCTGGCCACGGTGTCCAGCACGCCGCTGGAATTCATCGGCGCACGCATCATCCAGGGCCTGGCCAGTGGCGTGTTGGCGCCGTTGTCGATGGCGATTGCCATGGAGACATTGGCCCCCGAGAAACGCATGAAGTTTGGCGCGATCTGGACCGCCATCGTCCTCGTGGGCATTGTCAGCGGCCCGAGCATCGGTGGCTGGATCGCCGAGCATTACGACTGGCGTCCGATCTTCTACATCAGCCTGCCGTTGTCGGCGTACATCTTCCTGGTCGTGGCACTGCTGCTGGCGGAGAAAAAAGCCGCGAAGGCGCCGGCGTTCGATTTCTTCGGTTTTGGCACTTTCACGCTGGCGTTGATCAGCCTGCAAATGCTGCTCGACCGCGGCGAACGCCTGGACTGGTTCGACTCGCCGGAAATCTGGATCGAGGCGCTGGCCAGTGCGCTGGGCCTGTACTTGTTCATGATGCACAGGCTGACCAGACAGGTGCATTTCCTCAACAAGCGTCTGTTCGGCGATCGCAATTTCGTGCTGTCGACGATCATCTTTTTCGCCGTCGGTTTCGTGCTGCTGTCGACCATGGCGCTGACCTCGCCGATGCTCGATGAAATCCTCGGCTACCCGCCTGACACCACCGGTGCCTTGACCATCCCGCGCGGTATCGGGCTGGTCGGCGCGTTCCTGTTGATGGGGCGTGTGCCGGAGCGTTTCGACCGTCGGTGGTTCGTGGCGGCAGGTGCGGGCGCGGTGATTTACGCCAATTGGTTGATGCTCGGCTATTCGCCGTTGATGGACTGGTCGCCCGTTGCAGTCACCGGCGCGATCCAGGGGATCGGCATCGGCATGTTGATGCCGTCGCTGACCAAGGTGGCGTTCAGCACCCTTGACCCTGCGCTGCGTCCGGAAGGCACCGGTCTGTTCAATCTTTCGCGGGTGTACGGCAGCACCATTGGTGTGGCGATCGTGCAGGTTTTCTTCTTCAACAATACGCAGGCGATGCATCTGGCGCTTGGCAACAACGTGACGCCCTATAGCGCCGCCGCGCATTTCGGTACCGCGTCGTTGCCACTGCCGGCGCTTGAAGGGCTCAACCACATGATCACCCATCAGGCTGCGTTCATCGCCGTTGTCGACCAATTCAAGATCCTGATGGTGGCAATGCTGGTGGTCAGCCCGCTGATTCTCTTTCTTCGCAAACCTGCTGCGGCCAACTAGTTTTCGTGGAGTGTGCCCAATGAAATCCAGTCATCTGTTCCAACCGAAACTCACGGCACTGTCGGCGCTGGTTTTTCTCTCGGCCTGCACCGTCGGCCCTGACTTCAAAACACCTGAAGCGAGCCCGTCACAGCATTACGATCAACAGGCCGAACAACATCTCGGCGGTCAGCAGCGCATCGCGCTCGGCCAGAAAGTCAGCGGGCAATGGTGGTCGGCTTTCCGCTCACCCAAGCTGGACCAGGTGGTGCGCCGGGCCATCGACGGCAACCTTGAACTGGTCGCTGCCGATGCAACCATTCGCCAGGCGTCGCAATCCGTAGCGGCGGCGCAAGGTGCGCTGTACCCGCAGGTCGACTTCGGCGCGACGGCGGGTCGCCAACGGGTGCACAACGCCAAGGAGCCTTCGATCTCCAACTTCTACGCCATCGGGCCACGGGTCGGTTTCGACCTGGATGTGTTCGGCGGCAACAAACGCCTGGTCGAACAACAGCAAGCGTTCACCGATCTGCAAAAGCATCGCTTCGAAGCGGCGTATCTGACCCTGACCGGCGAGGTTGCCAGCCAGGCGTTGCTGGTGGCGTCGGCCAATGCGCAAATCCTGGCCGTGGAGAAACTGCTGGCCAACGACACCAAGAACCTCGAACTGGTGCGCGCGGCGCTGATCAACGGCACGACCACGCAGATTGATGTTTCGCTGGCCGAGACGCGGCTTGCCCAAGACCGCACGCTGCTGCCGCCATTGGCCCAGCAACGTGACGCGGCCCGTCATGCGCTGTCGATTCTGACCGGCAAGGGCCCGGCTGACTGGATCGCGCCGGACTTCCACCTTGACGAATTCGCTTTGCCGTCGAACGTGCCGGTGAGTCTGCCCTCGGAAATGGCCCACGACCGGCCGGACGTGCGCCAGGCCGAGGCCGAGCTGCACATCGCCAGCGCCGCCGTTGGCGTGGCGACCGCCAATCTTTATCCACGGGTGACGTTGTCCGCCTCGTTGGCCCAGGCCGCGTCAGGCAATGGAGGGGCCGCGCTCTGGGGCTTCGCGGCGGGCATCGCCGGGCCGATCTTCAATGGCGGAACGCTCAAGGCTGAGCAGCTGGCCGCCGTCGAAGGCTACAACGCGACGCTCGCCGGCTATCAGCAGACCGTCATCAGTTCGTTCGGCCAGGTCGCGGACACGCTGCAAGCCATCAACCATGACGCCGAAGAATTCCGCGCCCAGGAAGAGGCTCTGCAAGCGGCCGAAACCAGCCTGCGGTTGAACCGGCAAGCCTACGCCCAAGGTGAAAACAGCATCCTCCAGGTGCTGGAAGCCGAGCGCGCCTATGAACAGTCGCTGCTGGGCCATATCCGCGTGAAAACCGCGCAGTACCTCGACACCGTGCAGCTGTTTGTAGCCCTCGGCGGCAACTCGGTTGGCGTCTTCGAGCAACGGGTTGCCAGTCGCCAAGCCCCACAACGTGCGTATCAGTAGAGGCTGCGGCCTCGATATTTGGAGTAATGACATGTCCTACGAAGCGTTTCACGATGAACTTCGCGATACAAAATTTGCGCTGAATCACGGTACGGGCAAGATGCCTGCCGTCGGCTTCGGCACCCTGTTCAAAGACCTCAGCGTCACCACCGAGGCGATCACCCACGCACTGGAAACCGGGTTCCGTCATTTCGATTGCGCCGAGCGGTATCGCAATGAAGAAAGTGTTGGCGTGGCCTTCAAAGCGTTCATCGACGCGGGCAAGGCGCGCCGTGAAGATCTGTTCATCACCACCAAGCTGTGGAACACCAACCACCGCCCCGAGCGCGTGTTGCCGGCGTTCGAAGCCAGTTGCCGTCGGCTTCAGGTGGATTACATCGACTGCTACTTGATCCACACGCCCTTCGCCTTCAAAGCGGGTGACGATCAAGACCCACGGGACGCGTTCGGGCATGTCCTCTACGACGGTGACGTTAAGCTGATCGACACTTGGCGGGCGCTTGAGCAACTGGTGGATGACGGCCGTTGCGGCGCTATCGGCTTGTCCGATATCACCCTCGAAGCGTTGAAAGAAATTGTCGCCGAGGCGCGGATCAAACCAGCCGTGGTGCAAGTCGAATCCCACCCTTACCTGCCGGAATGGGAGTTGCTCGAGTTCTGCCAACAGCATGGAATTGTCGTCCTCGCCTTTGCTCCGCTCGGCCATGGCATGGAGCCGAATGTGCTGGAAGACGAGGTGATCACCGGCATCGCCCGGCATTTGCAGCGCACTCCGGCCCAAGTCTTACTGGCCTGGGCTGTGCAACGAGGGGTAGCTTTCCTGACCACCTCGGCGACACCGAGCCATATCCGCGAAAACTTCGACATCACCACCCTGCCCCACAGAGCCATGGTGGAAATTCGCGAAGAGATAGCAACGCGGATACGCTTCAACTCGGTGGTAGAGACGGGTGTGCCCGGATTCATCCCGCGCAAGTCCTGACGTCATACATTTTTGTAGCAGCTGGCGCAGCCTGCGTTCGGCTGCGCAGCAGTCGTGAGTTCAGATGTTGCGCTCTGTCAGGTAGATCGCGCGCATGAATTTTACGACGGCTTCGCAGCCGAACGCAGGCTTTGCCAGCTGCTACAAAGTATGTGTTGTCGCTGATTTCGCTTAATCCCAGAGGTAAAGACGATGGATGTTTTCCAGACCATGCGCTTCTTTTCGGCGGTTGCCCAAACCGGCAGCTTTACCGCAGCGGCCCAGTTGCTGGACACCACCACGACCAACGTTTCCAAAGCGGTCTCCAGCCTGGAGGCCCGGTTGCAAACACGCCTGATCAACCGCACGACCCGGCGCCTGGCACTGACCGAGGCCGGCACACGCTATTTGCAACGCTGCGAGAAGATTCTGGAAGAGCTGCGCGAGGCAGAAGAGGAAGCCGGCACCGCGCAGGTCACACCCGTGGGCCGCTTGAAGATTCATGCTCTGTCGGCCATTGGCAATCACTACGTGATCGACGCCATCGCCAAATACCGCGAGACACATCCCTCGGTGTTGTTTGATTTGACCCTGACCAATCGGCTGCCGGATTTGCTGGAAGAAGGCTACGACATGTCGATTGTGTTGGCGCGGGACCTGCCGGATTCAGGCTTCGTTGCGCAGCGGCTGGGCATCACTTACAGCATCCTCTGTGCCTCGCCGCAGTACCTGGAGAAACGCGGAATGCCCGACACGCCGGGTTCGCTGGGTGCGCATGATTGCCTGAGAATCGTCAACACGGTGATGCCGGCCGAGCACTGGGTTTTCGAGGGGCCAGGAGGCGTGGAAACTGTGAATACACCGGTGTCGCCGTTTCACGTCAACACCGCCGACGCCATGACCGTCGCCATCACCCGAGGCATGGGCATTGGCATTCAGCCCATTGCGTCTGCCGTGGCCGGCCTCAAGGCAGGCACCCTGGTGCGGGTCCTGCCGGAGTACCATTTTGAAGAGTTGAACCTCTTTGCGATTTACCCTTCACGAAAATTCGTCGATGCAAAAATAAAAACCTGGGTGGAGTTTCTCAAAGACTACCTGCCCGGGTTGCTGGCGACCGATGACAAAATTGCGCGCTCGTCAAAACGCGCCAAAAACAACTGAAAGAACCCGCCCTGGCCGGATGGAGTGTCGACCCTCCACCGTCATCACAGTACTCAACCGTTCGAGCATCCGGTGCCCATGACCTGATACTGCAGGACATGCCGTTGACCTTGGGAATCTTCATAAGTCATTTGCGCCGATACCGGGCCACATTCTGGCGGAACATCGGTCACGGAAATGACCTTTTTCACGTCAAGTTTCGAACCGTAGGTGTAGGTCTCAACCGGTGGCTGGTCTCTCGACACTTTGGCGTGGCTTTCTTCGGCAAAGGCCTGCGCGCCGATACAACTGAGTGCCAGGAAAATCGCGATTTTTGAGATGTTCATGTGGTTCACCGTCTCGTTCAGGTTGGCTGGCTGTTACGCCGTGAGCCCGTGGGATGGGCTCAGTCGGTAGAGACGATGCTAGGGGTTTACCCCGGCGCCAAACAGCGCAGCGCCGGACAAACACTGTGAACAGAATGAAGGGGAATGCAGGGCGCAAACGATAACGCGTAGGGTCTGAATAACCGCATCTGCGCAGTTTTGGCGACACCCGATAAAACTGTGGGAGCTAGCCTGCTAGCGATGAGGCCGGCACATCCAGCATCCCTGTTGCCTGACACGCCGCCATCGCGAGCAGGCTCGCTCCCACAGGGATTTGCAACGATGCCGCGCCTTACGCCTGCGCAGCAGCCAACGAACCCACACGCACCACAGCCGACTCCGACTCACGACGCTCAACTTCCGGCAAAACACCCGCCGTGGGTGCCCAGGCCGGCAGACTAGGCATCTCTTTGCGCAAGCTGTGAATCAAGGTGTACGACATCACCAGCAGCAACATCGCAATCGGCAACCCTGCCGCGATACTCGCCATCTGGATGGCCTTGAGTCCACCCGCCAGCAGCAACCCCGCAGCAATCGCCCCTTCCAGCAGGCACCACAGCAACCTGATCCAGTTCGGCGGGTTAGTGCTGCCCAGTGCGCACAAGGTGCACAAGACCTGGGTTCCGGCATCTGCCGTGGTAACAAAATGCACGCCCAGCAATACGCACACCAGTATCGAGAGTATGGCGCCAACAGTAGGGCCATCAAGTGACTGAACCAGCGTGAACATGGCTGCCGTGGTTTCTTTTTTGGTGGCGAGCAGCACCGTGCCGCCTTCGAACTTCGGCTGCTCCTGTGCAACAACCTGACTGGCGACAGTCGCCTGATACGCCTGACGGTCCTGCTGTTCGTTTTTCAACGCCGCACCACCGAACACCGACATCCACAGAATGGTCACCATGGTTGGCACCAGCAGCGCGCCGATCACCAGCTCACGGATGGTCCGGCCTTTGGAAATTCGCGCAATGAACAGGCCGACGAAAGGCCCCCAGGTCATCCACCACGGCCAGTAGAACGCGGTCCACCAGTTTTGCCATTCGCTGTCTTTTTGCGTGTCCATCCAAAAGCTCAGACCGACAATGTTTTGCACATAGTCGCCGGTGGACTCAAACATGAGGTTCAGAATGTAGCGAGTCGGGCCAATTGCAAGCACCGCCAACATCAAAATGAAGGACAGATACATATTAAGCGTGGAGATACGCTTCATGCCCTTGGACAACCCGGCCAGTAGCGAAATACAGGCAATAATACTGACAAACAGAATAATGGATAACTGCAATCCGACACTTACCGGAATACCGAATACCTGATGCAACCCGGTATTGATTTGAACGACGCCCAGCCCCAAAGATTGCGAAACACCGAACGCGGTAATAACCACGCCCATGATGTCTACGACATGACCTATCCAGCCGTAGATGCGGTCGCCAATCAACGGGTACAGCAACGAACGGAGGGCCAGCGGCAAGCCTTTACGGTAGGCGAAATACGCCAGGCTCAGGCCAATCATGGAGAAAATCGCCCACGGGTGCAGGCCCCAGTGGAACAGGGTGATGCGCATCGCCAGAGTCGCCGATTCGTCCGTCAGGCCCTTGGAAAACGGGTTATCGGCATAGTGCAGCATGGGTTCGGCGACGGACCAGAAGATCAGTCCGATGCCCATCCCGGCGCTGAACAGCATGGCGATCCACGAGGCGAAGCTGAACTCGGGCCGGTCATGTTCGGTGCCCAGTTTGAGATTGCCGAAACGGCTGACGGAGATATAAAGCAGCAGACCGAGTACACCACTGATCAGGGTGAGGTAATACCACTTGAAATTATGCAGGATAAACACCGAAGCCATTTCGAAGGCCTTGGCTGCCTGCTCATCTTTAAATGCACAAAATAGAACAAATGAGATCACCGCTAATATCGAAGCGACTGTCACATTCGGGTTCAAGCCTTTTAACATGCCTGATTGCGCACGCATTGTTTTCCCCTTTTGTTTTTGTTTAAGGGTTTTAGAGAGTATTCCGCAAGATGCTTATCGCCTGATATCAACTGATGCCAGCGCGCTGTTTATCTGCAGTTTAATTCCGGTCTATCTCGGTTTTGGCAGCATCGCCAAGATGATTGATACCTGACCATCGTTCAAACCATTTTTAATCACCGACTCATGAGAAAAACGCATCAATAAATCCGTTCCGCCCTCCTTCGCTCAACGCCCGTCCACGCACTCACTGACAGGCTCGACCACCGACGCCAGACTGGAGCTGGCGATGCCGTTGGGAGTCGAGGGGTGTTGCAGTGGTGCATCCTTTTGCAGGTGCTTGCCCGTGACTTTCGCCTGGCCCACGCACAGCGCGAGCAATGCTGCACTGCCCGCGTAGAACAGGTAAAAACTCGACGTGCCGAAGTGCTCCATCAACACGCCCGCGATCAGCGGACCGAAGCAGGCGCCGACACCGAAGGTGATCAACAACATGCCCGACAGCGAAACGCGCAGTTGCGGCTCCATATTGTCGTTGGCCAACGCCACACCCAGCGGGTACAGACAGAACTGTAAAAAGCCGATGCCTGCACCGAACCACAGCAAGGTCATGAACGAAGGCGCTTGATAGAAACCCAGCGGCAGGCTGATGAGCACCAGCAACACCGCCACGGCGCGGATCAGACTCGCGCGGGGCAATCGATCCGAGAGCCAGCCCAGCGGTAACTGCGCCAACAGCCCGGCGCCGATGGTCAACGCCATGAACTGGCCGACCTGCGCCGTGCCCAGCCCCTGCTTGCTCGCATAGATCGAGGCCAGGCCGTAGAAGCTGCCGTTGATCATGCCCGACACCAGAATCGTCACCAGCGACTGAGGAATGCGCCGCAGGAACAACCGCAAATCAATCGAGGCCGACGGCACCGCCGTCGGATGGGCGCTGCGGGTGAGTGCCACCGGCACCGAACACAGCGCGAACACCATCGCCACCGCCAGCAACGCACGGATCCCCAAGCCCTCATCAAGGCTCAAGGCCAGTTGCCCGAGCATCATGCCGACGTAACTGGCGACCATGTACAACGCCAATACACTGCCGCGCTGTTCAGTTTTGGCCTGGTCATTGAGCCAGCTTTCCAACACCATCAATTGGCACATCATTGCCAACCCGACCAGCCCCCGCAGCACCAGCCAGAACGGCAAGGAGGTGCTGAACTCATGCGCCAGCACCGCCGCCGCAATCGTTCCGGCACAAGCCGCATAGGTTCGAATGTGGCCGACCTGTGTGATCAGGCTGCGCCCGACCCAGCCACCCAGCACCATCCCCAGCGCGTTGGCGGCCATCAACGCACCGCCAGCCGTTTCGGTTGCGCCCATCGCATTCAGGCGCAGCGCCAGGTAGGTCATCAGCAAGGTCGATCCCAACTGCATCAACAAGCTGGCCAGGTAGAGGGCGCCGAAGGTTTTTGTCAGTCTTATCACCGTGCGATCCCCGGATAATACGGCTCAAGCCAAGCCGTGAAGCTGCTTCCAGTTGCCCGGGTGCACCACATACCCGAACAACGCATGCCCGCCATAAACCAGTTCGGTGCCTTCGGGAATCCACAGCAACTGCCCGGGCGTGACGTGGAAAAGCTCGTCGCCGACCTGCAGTTCGAAGCAGCCCTCGATCACGAAAATCACTTCGTCGTAGAGCACCGTCCAGGCCACCTGCGCACCTTCCCAGCGGGCGAAGCCCACACCGATGTTCGGCGAGACTTCGTTGCTGAGGGCTCGCGCTACATAAGCGGCGCCGGGCGGACCGCCACGGAAGGTAAAGTCCAGGTCTTGATGATCAATGCGCAGCACCCGGCTTTTGCTTTTTTCCGCGTGGTTCATAGCTCGCTCCGACTGTTCCACGCCGCCAGATGAATGCGCGAGCGCACGCCCAGGCCGAGGAACGGCTCCGGCGGATTGAGCGACGGCATGCCGGTCACGGCGCGAATATCATTCAACTGCGCCGACTCGGCACCGACAGCGAGATCGGCCAGCATCGTCCCGGAAATCGTGCCCCAGGCCGCCCCCACGCCGTTGTCGCAGGCTGACGCGTGCACGCCAGGTTCCAGCTCACCGAAGAAATTGGTGAAGTTGCGCGAGATCGCATAAACACCGCCCCACGTATGGCTGAAAGGCACGTCGGCCAATTGCGGAAAGCGCGCCAGGAATGCCTTGCGGTGCGAATCGCGCACTTTCGAACGCATGCCATCGCTGGTGCTGCGACCGTATTTGGGCACGTGTTTGTAGGTGTTGCGGATGATCAGCCGACGATCCTGAGTCATGCGCACGGTCGTGCCGGCATGGTCCGCCGGGGTCAAGCCCCAGTCCAGTTGGCCGCCGTAAGTGGCCAGTTCCGCATCGGTCAGCGGACGAGTCCAGCTGGCGAACGTCATCACCGGCAACAGGCGATTGCGCAGATAGCCGAACTCCTGAGTGAAGATGCTGGTCCCCAACAGCAGTTGCGGCGTGCGGATCAGTCCCGCCGTGCCGTGCAGAATCCAGCCGCCACGACCATCACGCTCCAGACGCTGGATGGGGGATTCTTCCAACAGTTCGACGTTGTCCGGCAAGGTACGAGCCAGGCCGGTGACCAGCGCTGCCGGTTGCATCAGGTAGCAGCCGGGGGTGTAGATCGCGCCGCTGTAATGACCGGTGCCCAACACTTTCGTCAGCTCGGCGGAGTCGGCCCGACGGAACGGTTCGCCGAGGTCGCTCATCAGGCGTTCGAAATGATCAAGATAAGCCTCGCCACGGGCGCCAACGGCACCTTGATACTTGCCGGCATGGGACCACTGGCAATCGATGCCATGGTTTTGTACGAGCCCTTGCAGCTGCGAAATCGCGGTACGGTTGAGCGACAACAGGCGTTGTTTGTGCGCGGGGTCCGGGTGCTCCAGGGCGAACTTGTGCGGCAGGTCAATCACAAAACCGGAATTGCGCCCCGAGGCACCGTGGGCCACCCGTTGCGCGTCCACCAGCAGGATACGGGCCTGCGGATGATGTTCGGCCAGGCGACGGGCAGCGGCCAGTCCAGCGAAGCCCGCGCCAATCACGGCGTAGTCTGCACGCTGTTCGCCCGACAGACGCTTGCAAGCCGGTTGCGCAGGCAGCGCTGAGTACCAGCCGCAACTCGTGTCATCGAATGGAAGGTTAATGGTGTTTTTCATGATTCGGGCCTCAGGCAACCGCCTGCTGGGAATGCTGACAGGACTGCAGCAACACGCTGCGTTGCGTTTGCGCTTGGCGACCAAGCAAGACAAAGCCATTGAGCCGACCCGACGGGTCGTAGAACCCGGCGCTCAAGCCATCATCGGTTGGCGTGCAGCGCCATTCACCTTCGCTGGCAACTGCGGGCGCCAACAGACACAGCGGTGCGGCCGGCGTCTTCACCGTCACCGGCATCAACGGATAGTCGACCGGCGTCGGCTGGCCGAGCAGTGTCTTGGCCAGCGCTGCAATGCCCTGGTTGATCGGCGCCAGGTAAGGCAACAGTTGCCCATCGATTTCGATGCAGTCACCCAAGGCAAAAATCCCCGGTACGCTGGTCTGCATCTGGGCATTCACTTGAATGCCCCGCCCAACCGCTGCGCCGGCGCTTTCTGCCAGGCTCAGGTCAGGGCGAAGACCCACAGCGGACAACACCAGATCGGCCTCGATGGCTTGGCCATTGGCAAGTTTCAAGTGATAACCCTGTGCGTTGGCTTCGATGGCCTCCAGGGTGTTTTGCAGATGCCACTTCACCCCCAGATCGCTGAGCGCATTTTGCAGTACGTGCCCGGCCTCAACCGGCAGCAGACGCTCCATTGGCCAGCGGCCCAGACCGATGACATTGACGTCAAAACCGTTGTGGGCCAGGTCATTGGCGAACTCGCAACCAATCAGCCCGTCCCCCAAAATAGCCACGCGCCGCACACCGGTCAGGCGCTCACGAAAGCCGTGGTAATCCTGCAGGTTGTTGACGCTGATCAACGCTGAAGTGTCGCCCTGAATCGGCAAGCGAATCGGTTGTGCACCGCTGGCAAGCACCAACTGGCCGTATTCCATTTCACCGAAACTGGTGCGCAAGCGTCGTGCCGAACTGTCGATGCCCAACACTTTGCAGTGCGGATACACGCGGATGTTCAGACGCTGCTCGATGGCCAGCGGCGATTCGCCGGACAACGCCTCAGCGCTTTTGCCCTGGGACAGTCCGATGGACAGCGCAGGCTTCGAATACAGGTGACCGGATTCTTGCGTCAGCACGCGGATATCGACCTTGGGGTCTGCCTTGCGCAATGCCTGGGCCAGGCCATAACCGGCATAACCGCTGCCGATGATGACGATCGGCTGGCGCAGTGCCGTAGCAACGACAGGCGCCGCTACCGCTACCGGCGGCTTGCTGACGGCGGTAACCGCCTGCGTGTACTCACTGATGTCGAGCATTTCGAAATCAGCCTTGCCGACATGACATTCCGGGCAGACCCAGTCTTCGGGCACATCTTCCCAGCGTGTGCCGGCGAGGATGCCATCCTCAGGCCAACCCAGCGCTTCGTCGTAAATCAGGCCGCAAACGATGCAAAGCCAAGTCTTGAACATGGTGTTCACTCCCCAGCAATCCGGATCGCTATGTTTTTGGTGCGCACGTAGCTGTACAAGGCTTCCTGGCCCTTCTCCCGACCGAAGCCCGACAACCCGACGCCGCCAAACGGCGTTTCGATGCCACCGGCGTACCATTCGTTGACGAATACCTGGCCCGATTTCAGGCGACGGGTGCAGCGCATGGCGCGGCTGATGTCCTGGGTGAACACCCCGGCCACCAGGCCGAACTCGGTGCCATTGGCAATCGCGATGGCCTCTTCTTCGGTGTCGAAGGCCATGATGGCCAACACCGGCCCGAACACCTCTTCCTGGGCGATGCACATGTCGGCGGTGACGTCGCGGAACACCGTCGGACGCATGAAGTGCCCGGCGCGGTCAGCGAAGGCTTCGCCGCCAGTGACTGCTACGGCGCCGTCTTCGATGGCTCGCCGGCACAAGGCTTCGATGCCCGCCAGTTGCCCGGCGCTGACGACCGGCGTGAGGTCGGCATTGTCGTGCCCCAGACCAACGCTGAGGCCTTCGGCCATGGCGACCACCGCCTCGACCACTTCTTCATAAATCTCGCGCTGCACCAGCAACCGCGACATCGCCGAGCAAACCTGGCCGGCATTGAAAAAGATGCCCGACTGAACACTGGCCAACAGTTGCTCGCGATCGGCATCGGCGAAAGCGATGGCGGCCGACTTGCCGCCCAGTTCCATCACACTCGGAATCGCATGCTGCGCGGCATCGCGCAAAATCGACTGGCCGGTTGGCACTGAACCGGTAAACACAATCTGATCGACACCCCGATGGCTGACCAAATGTGAACCGACTTCACGACCACGACCGCAAATCAGGTTGACCGCGCCGTCTGGCAGACCAGCCTTGGCGATGGCACGGATCAGCACGCACATGCCCAACGGCGAAAGCTCGGGGGACTTGATCACCACCGCGTTGCCGGCCGCCAGTGCCGGCGCCAGCGAACGGGCGCAGATCGACACCGGGAAATTCCACGGCACGATCTGGGCCGAAACGCCCATCGGGTCGTACATGGTGAAGTCCATGTAGCCGTTGCCCAACGGGATCGAGGTGCCCTCGATCTTGTCCGCCATACCGGCGTAGTACTCGAAGTAACGCGCCGCCTCGATGAACTCGTCCTTGGCATCGCTCAGGCGCTTGCCGTTTTCCTGACACAGCACCCAAGCGCCCTCGTCAGCCACCGCTCGAATTTCTTCAGCGATGCGCAGCAACCAGGTGACGCGCTGCGCCGGACGCACGCGGGTCAACTCGCCGCTGTCAGCGCAACGACGGGCCGCGAGCAACGCACGCTCGGCGTCGGCCACAGTGGCCTGGGCGATGGTCGCCAGCTGTTCGCCGGTACCGGGGTTGTTCACCGTCAGGCGCTGGACGCTGTCGATCCATTGCCCGTCGATGTAATTGAGCCAGTGGGAGGCTATCGGATACATGGGACCTCCTCAGACAGACGGCGTGGTGGCGAGCAGTTGACGCGCAGCCCACTGGTGGAAGAAGTGCGTCGGGATGTCCATTTCCGGAGAGAACGCGCCGCCCTTGTAGCCTGGGGAGTGACGGCCCTTCTGCATGCCTTCGACCGAGCTGATGTCTTCGGCGAACACCACTTTCCAGGACTCCAGAATCGCATCGCGGCAAGCGCTGTATTCATCGCTGCTCGCGGCTTCATCACCGACATAGAACAGGCGCAGGTGCTCGATGGTGCGGCCCGGCGCGACCGGCTCCAGCTGCATGGCAAAGGCATGGTCAGCCTGGATGCCGAGCAGAACGTTCGGAAAAAACGCGACGTATTCGGCGTTGCGCAAGCGGTCCAGCGGCCAGCCCGGGAATTTCGGCAGGTGCGTACCGGCGACGTCCGACAGGTTGTAGGCGTAGCTGCCCTGACCGGCGAAATGCTCGCCAAAAATGATGTTGTAGTGATCTTCCAGACGCGAGTACGAGTTCAGGCTCGGGTGCACCCACGGCAAGTGGTAGGCCTCGCAGTAGTTTTCGACGGCCAGTTTCCAGTTGCAGTTGATGTCCAGCGTGGTCGCGTCATGGCCCGGACGACGGCGCATCAGGCTCATACCGTCTTCGCCAAGGAACTGGGTCCAGCGTTGGGCCAACGGCGCCAGCATGTCTTCGAGCGGCTGCGCATCGCCGGACAGGTTGATGAACACCATGTCCATCCAGATCGCGCTGCGGATGGCCTTCAAGCCATGTTTTTCACAGGCGAAACGCTCATCTTTGTGCTGATCGATACCGCCGACGTGCGGCGTGCCACGCAGACCACCGTTGAGGTCGTAAGTCCAGGAGTGGTAAGGGCAGCGAATGACGCCCTGCACTTCACCGGCCTCTTCGACCAGCTTCATGCCACGGTGGCTGCACACGTTGTGGAACACTTGCACCAGGCCTTCGCGGTTGCGCATCAACAGCAACGGCAGGCCCATGAAATCGATTGGCTTGACCGAACCGGCCTTGCCCAGATCGCTGGCGAAACCGACGCAGGCCCAGGTTTTACCCATGACCTGATCGCGTTCCAGTTCGAAGTAGCGTTGCTCGGTATAGAACTCGTTGCTCAGGCCGGTGGCTTCGTGGATCGGATTGAGGACAGTTTCGAGATGATGCACAGGAATTTGCTGGATGCTGCTCATTATTGTTTTCCCCTGCTGGGCACGGTTTGGATGATCGGCGGGCTCATTGGCCCGGGGTCCGCTGGCAGCAAGTTTGGGAAAACGAGGAGTGTCTCGACAAACGATATTTCGGGAGGGATTAATGACTTTTGATCATAAATACAGACACACCAACCTGTAGCCGCGGGCTTCGCCAGCGGCTACCTGGATCTGTCGGGTTTTAACTTTGATCGGGCGCTGCGGGCAGTTGATTCATCAACCAGCTACGGAAGCGTTTTACGCTCTGGCGCATGCCACCGCGGGAAAGAGGTTCGAGCAGGCAAAACTTGGCATCGGTTCTCAGCACGGTATCCAGCGGTCGAACCAGCGCACCGGTTTGCAGGTGATCGTCGACAAGGTTGGACCAAGCCAGCGCAATGCCTTGCCCGCCGATCGCCGACTGGATCAGCATCGAGTAACTATTGATGTTGATCCGGCGTTTGGGCTCGACGTTTTTCAGCCCCTGGCTCTGGAACCAATCGGCCCAGCCGATCCAGTCGCGTTGCGGGTCGTCAAGGAACAGCCAGGTGCAGGCTGCGAGGTCCACCGGTTTGTTCAGTGCCGGGTGTTTGGCGAGGTAAGTGGGGCTGCACACCGGGAACACCTCCTCGGAAAACAAGGGTGTGACCTGCATGTCTCTGGGCGGTGTCCGGCAGTAATACAACGCCAGATCGCAATCCAGGCGAGAGAAATCCTTGACCTGATCGTGGGCGATAATGCGCAGATCGATCTCTTCGTTCTCCCGTTGAAACTCGGCCACCTTCGGCAGCAGCCACAGCGAAGCCATGGCGGTACTGGTCGCGACGGTTACCTGTTCGGCGCCCTGCCAGTGGCGAATTTCCCCCGTGGCCTGTGCCACTTGCAGCAATGCAGCACGCACCGTTTCATAGTATTGACTGGCGGCCGGGCTCAGATGAATGGTGCGGGTGGTACGCTCGAACAAGACCTTGCCCAGATAATCTTCAAGCAACCGAACCTGTCGGCTGATTGCACCTTGCGTCACGTTCAACTCTTGCGCTGCCAGGGTAAAACTCAAATGGCGCGCCGCCGCTTCAAACGCGACCAGACTATTGAGTGGCGGTAACGGGTGGATTTTCATACAAGGCCGATCACGTCGTTATTGTGGTTTTATCGCGGCATATTAGCCCCTGCCATAGACGCTGGACAGCGCCGTTAATAGCTCAATGGATCCATCGCTATAGTCTTGACTCTCACACTCTCTTGCAGGAGCTGCCGAGTGCAACGAGGCTGCGATCTTTTGACTTGGATTTTTATAGCAAGATCAAAAGATCGCAGCCTTCGGCAGCTCCTACAGGTTGGTCAACAACGGAGTCGCCTTCACCGATGACGCTGTAAACACAACATCGACCTGTGCCACCTCAGGCTTTTCCTCAACAACCTCACCATTCAGCGCCTTGTGCATTTTCACCGTATCCAGCGCGCCCACCCACTTGGCAATCGCCATGGTGCCGACGCCGTTGCCGATGGTGTTGGTGATCGCCCGCGCTTCCGACATGAAGCGATCAACGCCCAGCAGCAAGACCATGCCCGCCACCGGTATGGTGCCGAGGGACGACAGCGTTGCCGCCAGAATGATGAAGCCGGAACCGGTGACACCCGCCGAGCCCTTGGAGGTGAACATCAGCACCGCCAGCACAATCAATTGGTCGGTCAGGGTCAGCGGCGTGTTGGTCGCCTGGGCAATGAAAATCGCGGCGATGGTGTAGTAGATCGCTTGCCCGTCCGGGTTGAAGGTCAGGCCGGAGGGAATGATCATCCCCGCCACCGGTTTCGACACGCCGGCCTTCTCCATTTTGGAAATCATCTGCGGCAGCACCGATTCCGACGAGCTGGTGCCCAGCACGGTGAACAGTTCTTCCTTGATGAACTTGAGAAACTTCCACAAGCTGAAACCGCTGTAGCGGCAGATCGGGCCAAGGACAAAGACCACGAACACCGCGCAGGTCAGGTACACGCAGGCCATCAGCTTACCGAGGGAGAACAGCGAGCCGAAACCGTATTTGCCGATGGTGAACGCAATGGCGCCGAAAGCGCCAATCGGTGCCAGGCGCATGACCATGTTGACGATGCGGAACATGCCCTGCATCAGGCTGTCCAGCGTATCGACAAAGACTTTGCCGCGCGGTCCGACATGGGCCAGGGCAATACCGAGCAGGATCGAAAACAGCAGGATCTGCAGGACGTTGCCCTTGGCGAAGGCATCGACAATGGTGTCGGGAATGATGTTCATGACGAAGTCCATGAACGAGGCATGTTTCACCGCCGTGGTGTAGGTCGCCAGGCTGGAAGTGTCCAGCGTCGCGACATCGATGTTCATCCCCGCGCCGGGTTTGAACACGTCCACCACGACCAGGCCGACCACCAGCGCCAATGTCGACACCACCTCGAAATACAGCAGCGCGCGAAAGCCCACGCGTCCCAGTTCCTTCATGTTTTCCATGCGCGCAATGCCCGTGACCACCGTCAGGAAAATCACCGGTGCGAGGAGCATTTTGATCAGTTTGATGAAGGCGTCGCCCAAGGGCTTGAGCGCTGCGCCGGTTTCGGGAACGAACACCCCGACGATGGCGCCGAGGATCACCGCGATGAGCACTTGTACGTAGAGTTTGCCAAATATTCTTTTCATGACAGGGCCCTGATTTTTATTGTTGTCAGGAAATGCCCGGGGGTCAGGTCCACGGACCTGCCCCTTGGCGTTATGCCGCAGCTTGAATCGTCGGAAAAAATCAGCGGTTGATCAGTGCGATGACCGCATCGGTGATCTGCCGGGTGGTGGCGTTACCGCCGAGGTCCGGGGTGTGCAAACCGCTTTCGGTCACCGCTTCGATGGCCGACATCAAGTGCTTGGCCGCCGCGGCTTCACCCAGGTGTTCGAGCATCATCGCAGCGGTCCAGAAGGTGGCGATCGGGTTGGCCACGCCTTTGCCGGTGATATCGAAGGCCGAGCCGTGGATCGGTTCGAACATCGACGGGAATTTACGCGATGGGTTGAGGTTGGCGGTCGGTGCAATGCCGAGGCTGCCGGACAGCGCGGCCGCGAGGTCGGACAGGATGTCGGCATGCAGGTTGGTGGCGACGATCACGTCCAGCGTCGAGGGTTTGAGCACCATGCGCGTGGTCACGGCGTCGACCAGTTCCTTGTCGATTTTCACGTCCGGAAAATCCTTGGCCACTTCGTAGAAAATCTCGTCCCACAGCACCATGCCGTGGCGCTGGGCGTTGGACTTGGTGACCATGGTCAGGTGCTTGCGCGGACGGCTTTGCGCCAGTTCGAAAGCGAAACGGTGAATGCGCTCGACCCCGGCCCGGGTGAACAACGACACTTCCGTGGCGACCTCTTCCGGCAGGCCCCGGTGCACACGACCACCGTTGCCCGAATATTCGCCTTCGGAGTTTTCCCGCACCACCACCCAGTCGATCTGGTCGCCGTTATGCAGCGGACTTTTCACCCCCGGCAAGACACGGGCCGGACGCACGTTGGCGTACTGATCGAAGCCCTGGCAGATCGGCAGGCGCAGGCCCCACAGGGAGATGTGATCCGGCACGTTGAGCGCACCGACCGCGCCGAAGAAGATCGCGTCGAAGGTTTTCAGCTCTTCAAGCCCACCTTCGGGAATGTAGTAACCGTTTTTCAGGTAGTTGTCCGAGTTCCAGTCGAAGTGCTTGAAGTCCAGATTGAAGCCGGACTTTTTCGACAGGGCTTGCAGCACCTCGACGCCTGCGGCGATCACTTCCACGCCGATGCCGTCACCGGGCACTGCAGCAATTTTGTATGCGCTCATTGTTGTCTCCACTCTTGTCGATTTCTTGTTGTTCCCGCTGTTCAGGCGGGGTGTGAGCGGAGTATATGTAGTGAACAAATAGGTGTGAGTTCCTCAAAATCACTACATAAATAACTTTGAGTTACGAATGAGCCAGACTCTGGATTTGTCGTTTTTCTACCTGTTGGCCAACAAAGGCAGCCTCGCGGCGACAGCGCGGGAACTGGGTATCACGCCGCCGGCGGTGAGCAAACGCCTGACGGCGCTGGAGGCCCGCTTGGGTATCCGCCTGGTCAATCGCACTACGCGCTCGATGAGCCTGACCTCCGAAGGCGAACTGTATTTCTCCCAGGCTGCGCGCATCCTTACCCAGATCAATGAGCTTGAGCAGTTGGTCAGCAGCAGCCGCGCCACGCCCAAGGGCTTGATTCGGGTCAATGCATCGCTCGGCTTTGGTCGTCGGCATATCGGCCCTGCCCTCGCTGCTTTCTATGCTCAATACCCGGAGGTGGAAATTCAACTGGAGATCAGCGACCACCCGCTGGACCTGGCCACCCACGGCTTCGACTTGGGCATTCGTTTCGGTACCCTGCCGGACGCCGCGTTTCATGCCCGCAAAATCGCCTCCAACCGCCGCTTGCTGTGTGCTTCGCCGCTGTACCTGGACAAACACGGCACGCCACAGAAACTGGCTGACCTGCAAAACCACAACTGCATTTTCATCCGGCAGAACGAGTCGCCCTATGGTGTCTGGAGCTTCACCAATGGCGGGCACACGGACAACATCAAGGTGCATGGTGCTTTGGGTTGCAATGACGGAGAGGTGGCGCTGAACTGGGCGCTGGACGGGCATGGCATCTTGCTGCGGGCCGAATGGGACATCGCCCGCTATGTGCGCAGCGGCCGCTTGCGCCTGGTACTGGAAGACCAGACGCCCACCCGGGCCGACGTGTATGCGGTGTACCCGCAACAACTGCACTTATCGGCGCGGGTGCGCAGCCTGATCGATTTTCTGATCGAGCGGTTCAAGCACATCGACAACGTCGTGGAAGGCTGAGGCATGGGCTCAATTGCCCGACACCACTTTGAGCCCGATAACGCCCGCCAGAATCACCCCGATGCACAGCAACCGCATCGGCGCTGTTGAATCCCCCAGCAGCGCCATGCCGATAATCGCCGTGCCCGCCGCGCCGATGCCGGTCCATACCGCATAAGCCGTGCCTACCGGCAGCGTGCGCAGCGACAGTGAAAGCAGGAAGACGCTCGACAGGCCGGTGATAACGGTCAATACGCCAGGGACCAGTCGCGTGAAACCTTCGGAACCCTTCATGTAAAAAGCGAAAGCGATTTCCAGGATGCCTGCGATACCGAGTAATGCCCAAGCCATGTGTCATTGCTCCTCTAAAGGGCTCGCCGGGCTGGATGCCTGGCGAGCGATGGAGCCGATCAGGCTTTGGCGGCGGCCGGTTTCGAGCGGAATGCCACACCGAGTCGGTTGAAGGCGTTCATCAAGCTGATGGCGTAGGTGAGGTCTGTCAGTTCCTTGTCGCTGAACTCAGCGACAGCGGCTGCATAGACGTTCTCGGGAACACCGGTTTCGGCGACTTGAGTGACACTTTCGGCCCAAGCCAACGCTGTGCGCTCACGCGGGATGAAGTGATCCCCGGCATCGCGCCACACGGCCAACAGCGCCAGTTTTTCGGCGGCAACATTGAGATTACGCAGATCGCGAGAATGCATGTCGATGCAGAACGCGCAGCCATTGATTTGCGAAACCCGCAGGTAAACCAGATCGATCAGTTCGGTGGGCAGGCCGCTCTTTTGCACGTAGCCGTAGACGTTGCCGAAAGCCTTGTAACCTTCAGGGGAAGCACTGGAGTAGTTGATGTCCTCGATTTGGCTGTTTGGAGGACTGCATCGTGCGACGGCTTGGCCTATGCTCAAAGGGCCATGTTCCGGTTAGTGAAATGGGCCATATGGCAGTCTTCATGGCCCAGTCGCCCAAACGATTCATGGACCTTTGAAGCAGGTCATAGCACTTGTACGATTCCTGTTTAAGTCGGCAACACTGTTGCCTTCAGAGCCTGACCATGAGCCAACCCGCCAAGAGCTTTTCACCCCTCGACCCCACTTCTCGGGAACCGATCTATCGGCAAATCTATTGGCGGTTCCGCGAAGCAATCAGCGACGGCGCACTCGCACCGGGCGAGCGCATTCCTGCGGCGCGGGCGCTGGCCAAAGAGCTGGGGCTGGCCCGGGGTACGGTCGATAACGCCTATTCATTACTCACGGCTGAAGGTTACATCCAGTCGCGTGGCCAGGCCGGCACGGTGGTGGCGGCAGGACTGAATGTCAGGCCCCTCAATGCCCATGACGACCGTGCGGTGAGTCCGCCCGCGGGAGCCTCGGTCCGGCACAAGGCGCCGGTACTGCCCTTTCAGATGGCCCTGCCGGCGCTGGATGAGTTTCCGCGCAAGATCTGGGCACAGATCGGCGCTCGCTGCGTGCGCGCCACGGGCATTGCGGACATGGCCAACCCATCGGCCCATGGCCTGGAATCCCTGCGCAATGCGATTGCCAGCTACCTGCAAGTGGCGCGCGGCATCCATTGCCAGCCTGCGCAGGTGTTCGTCACCTCGGGCTACCGCAACACGCTGACGCTGATCGCCCACGCCTTGCTGCAACCGGGCGACCGCGTCCTGGTTGAAAACCCCGGCTACCGCCCTACCCGTCAATTACTCGAATATTTGCAGATCGGGGTGCAACCCGTTGCGGTGGATCAGGACGGCATGCAAGTGGCGCAAGGCGTCAGCGATTCAGCTGGCGCTCGTGCCGCCGTAGTTACGCCCGCCCATCAGAGCCCGTTGTGTATGTCGCTGTCATTGCCGCGACGCCTGCAACTGCTGGAGTGGGCAAGTCGCGAACACGCATGGATCATCGAAGACGATTACGACGGCGAGTATCGTTACATCAGCCGTCCACTGCCCGCGCTCAAAAGCCTGGATCGCGAAGGTCGCGTGCTCTACGCCGGCACGTTCAGCAAAGTGCTGTTTCCCGGTATCCGCGTTGCCTATCTGGTGGTGCCGCCAGCGCAGGTCGAGCGCTTCGAACACGTCAGCCAGACCTTTCTCGGCGGCGTCCCGGAACTGACCCAGGCCATCGTTGCGACGTTTGTCACCGAGGGTCATTTCGCCCGGCATATCCAGCGCATGCGCAAACTCTACGGCGAACGCCGTGAGGCCGCCGTCAGAGGACTGAACTCCGTCCTGAGCGAGCACATTCACATCGATACCCAACCCGGAGGCATGCACCTGATCCTGCGATTGATCCGCCCACAATCAGACCGGGCGCTGGTCGAGCGCCTACTGCAGGCGGGGATCTATGCCGAAGCCTTGAGCGAATGTTGCATCGGCCCTGAAAGCCATTGCGGGCTGATGCTCGGCTTCGCCAATATCGACTCGCAACCCCGTGCCGAACACCTTGGAAAACAAATTCTCGCGCGGCTCTGAAACACCATCCATGGCCCACACGCGAAGGCAGTTCTTGGCTCTTTGTGACTGGTCCAAGCAGCCACATCATGAGGCCCTTGTCACCACAAACGTCAAAGGGTCCCATGAAAATACTCCGCGTGATTTGCAGCCCGCGAGGGACATCGTCCGAGAGTTATCGACTCTCGCAAACCCTCATCAATCAACTGATCGACAGCCATCCCGGCAGCGACTTCATGATCACCGAGCGCGGTGTCACGGGGCTGGCGCATATCGATGCCGACTATGCCGAAGCCGTGAGCAAACGGCGTGATCCAACACGTCCAGTAGCCGCCAAAGGCGCCTTGCTGCAATCCGAGCAGTTGATCCGCGAACTGGAAAACGCTGACTGCGTGGTGATCGCCACGCCCATGCATAACCTGATGGTGCCCTCGGCGCTGAAGGCCTGGCTCGACCATGTGGTTCAGGCTGACCGAACCTTTCGCATCACCGCTGAGGGCAAGGTGGGCACCCTGCGCGACCGGCCGGTGTTTATCGCCATTGCTTCGGGCGGCACCTTCACCGGCGTCAATGCTCAGCAACCGGACTATCTGCGGCCCTGGCTGAAGGCCGTACTGGCGAGCATCGGTTTGCTCGACGTGAGGTTTTTCTCGGTGGAAGGCACCGGGCAAAAGCCGGAGGTTGTCGATGGCATCCGGGCAAAAACCGAGTGCGAAACCGCGCTGTATTTTGCCGGCCATGTACCGACTCCCGCCTGAACTCGCCTAACAGGAATCATTCGATGAACATTTCTACTCCCCTGCGCAACGTTGCCGTGTTCTGCGGTTCCAACTATGGCTTCAAGCCTGACTACGTCGAAGGCGTCCGGGCCCTGGGCCGGGAGATCGCCAGGCGTGGCTTGCGTCTGGTCTATGGCGGTACAGATAAAGGATTGATGGGCGTGATGGCCGATACCGTGCTCGCCGAGGGCGGTGAAGCCGTGGGCATCATCACCCGTCGATTGTGCGACCTCGGGCATCTGCACCCAGGGCTGACCCGGCATGAAGTGACACCCGACATGCGCAGCCGCAAGGCACGCATGAGCGACTGCGCCGACGCATTCATTGCCTTGCCCGGTGGGCTGGGGACTTTTGAAGAGTTGTTTGAAGTGGCGACGCTGACCCAATTGGGTGAACACCACAAAGGGGTTGCCTGCCTGAACATCGGCGGCTTCTTCGAGCCGGTGCGCAACGTGCTCGAACATGCCGTGAATGAAGGTTTCATGAAAACCGAACACAGCCAAATGGTGCTGTTCGATACCGACCCGGTGGCGCTGATTGATGCGCTTGAACGGTGGCAGGCACCTACCGTGACGAAATGGCTGGGCACGCCCGTAGCCTGACCTTTTTCAGGTCTTGGCGATGCTGCTCCCTGAAATCTGTCGCCAAGACCTTTTTTATTTCAGCTCAAACGAGCTTGACCACGGCGTTGATGTTGTTGCGCGTGGCTTTCGAATACGGGCAGTACTGGTGCCCGGTTTCGACGATTTTCTGTGCGGTTTCCCGGTCCAGCCCTGGCAGGCTTACATTCAAGCGCGCCTGGAGCAGGTAACCGCCTTCATTGGTACCCAGGTCGACTTCGGTATCGACGGCGACATCCTTGGGCAGTGCCACTTTCATTTCCTTGGCGGCAACCTGCATGGCACCGATGAAACAGGCTGACCACCCGGCGGCGAACAGTTGCTCCGGATTGGTGCCCCCGCCGCCGGCGCCCGGCGATGACAGTTTTACGTCCAGAATGCCGTCGGAACTGCGCGAGGCGCCATCGCGACCGCCAGTGGTGTGGGTTTTGGCGGTGTACAGAACTTTGTCGAGCTGGGTCATGATGATCTCCTGATTGAATTGAGGTTCATGCAATGTCAGGTGAATCAGAAAAAAGGGTCGTCTGTTAAGCCGGAGTACGGCCTCGGACCCGGCCTTTCAATATAGACGTCGCCAGCAAAACAGGGGGCTGAACTGACAAAGACCAAATCACGAACCTTGACCCAGGCCCAAAAACAAAAATCCCGCCCAGAAAGACCGGGCAGGATTCAGTTCAAGCAATCAACATCAGGCAATCGGAATCAACGGATCCGCTGCTGCCCACGCCACTGCACGATCCGCCACCGGCGGGTAGATCCAGACCGTGTTGATCTGGGTCTTGAGCTCCTTGCCTTCCTGCCCGGTCAGTTTGACCTGACGATCCCAACCCTCGGTGTAAACCGCGCCCCACGCGCCCAGATCCAGACAGGTCACGTACTTTGGCTGGCTGTACGGCGTCGGGTCCACGCCCAGGATCTGCGCCGCCACGTTATTGCCGGCATGTCGCCCCAGCACAATGGCGTGCTGACAGGTCATCAACGCATGGTTGCCGATGTCATCGCTGGCCGCGTAGGCAACGTCGCCGGTGGCGTAGATGTCGTCCTGGCCGATGACTTTCAGGTGTGCATCGACGTGCAGGCGGCCCAGGTTGTCGCGTTCGGCCGGGATCTGCTCGGTCAGCGAGCTGGCACGCACGCCAGTGGTCCAGACGACGGTTTTGGCGTCGATGCGCTGGCCATCGGACAAGGTCACGCCGTTTTCATCGACCGCGACAACCGAGGCATTCAGGTGCCATTTCACCCCGGTTTCAATACTGGCTTCAGCGATTTTCTCTGCGATTTGCGGGCCCATGGAGCCGCCGACCTTACTGCCGCGGTCAACGATGATCACGTTGAGGTCCGCCTTGTCGCCCAGAATGGCACGCAGACGCGTGGGCATTTCAGTCGCCGTTTCGATGCCGGTGAAACCGCCGCCGGCTACCACCACGGTGTTACGTGCCTGGCTTTCAGGCTGGCCAGCCAGGGACTTGAGGTGGTTTTCCAGGCGCACGGCCTGTTCGATCTGATCAACATCGAACGCATGCTCAGCCACGCCCGGGGTGCCTGGCAACGCCAAACGGCTGCCGGTGGCCAGAACGAGTTTGTCGTAGATGCAAACCTGTTTTTCACCGGCGGCGTCGATGTAGCCCACACGCTTTTGCGCTACGTCGATGGTGTCGGCGGCGCCCTTGATGAACTTCACGCCGACCGCATCGAACAGCTCGCCAATCGGAGCGGCCAGTTGATGGGCGTTCGGTTCGTAGAAGCGTGGACGCACACGCAGCTCGGCCTGGGGAGCCAGCACGGTCACTTCAAAGTCGTTGTGACCGTGGATGTCGAACAGTCGCGTGGCGCTCAAAGCGGTCCACATTCCACCGAAACCTGCGCCGATTACCAAAATGTGCTGTTTCATTTGTCGCTCCAGAGAGGCATTGAAATTCGTTGAATGATCAGGGGATTGGTGGGCTCGTCCTCGTGAACGCAGCGCTTGGCTCCCGACCTGACAACGGCGACTCTATTAGTCCGAGTTAAAAGCCGCAACAGATATTTTCAAATGCTTGCAATCAATCAAATCGATACACCGCGAAACCCCGCTTAAATCCTGAGCCTCACTGGATTTATCGGAAAAATTCAAAAGAGGATCGGCGCGTTGAATGGTCGGTCATCAGCTGTTAATATTTGCGACAACATTAGTCGGAGATCGAGATGTCTCTTTACAGCGCAGGTGTCGAGTACGGCATCCACTGCCTGATTTTCCTGGTGGGCAATTGCGGCGATACCCGTGAAGCGAGCGTGCGCGACCTTGCGGAACTGCAAGGCGTGCCTCTGGACTATCTGGCAAAAATCTTCACCAAACTGGCCAAGGCAAAACTGGTGGTCGCCACAGAGGGCGTGCGAGGTGGCTTCAAGTTGGCGCGACCTGCTGACGAGATCACGCTGCTGGATATCGTCAACGCCATCGACGGGCGCAAAGCCATTTTCGAATGCCGGGAAATCCGCGGCCGCTGCGCGTTGTTCGAGGGTGAAGCTCCCGATTGGGCGCTAGACGGGCATTGCTCAGTGCATGGCGCAATGATGACGGCGCAAAAGCGCATGGAAGAGGCTCTCGCCCAGCAAACCATTCTGGATATCGCCAGAAAAGTTGGGCGTAAAGCCCCGGCCGAGTTCAATGCGCAGGTCGACCACTGGATGAATGAGCGCCGGGAAAAGAAAGGCACAGCGAGTGCCCAGGCAGGCGACGATCAACTCATCCAGGTGACTGACATCTCCAGTTGAAGCCTAGATGCAATCACGCACTGCTTCGCGCAGTGCGCCTGATTTCGCCCAGGGTGGCCCCTGGTACAACGACACCCGGCTGCCGTCCTTCGATTTAACAATGTCCAGCACCTCGTCGGCCGTAATGATGCTCGGCGCGGTGATCCGGTAGCCATTGGAAATCGACGACTGACTGGTGTTGGAAACCTCTTTTTTCCAGACCGGCAATACGCACGCAGCAAAGTCCTTGGGTGTTTTTTCACTGTACTTGCTGACATTCGGTTCACCGGGCACCACCGACGCCGGTAACGAACAGCCCCCCAACAACGCCAAGACCACACCCCCCAACCACAACCGACTCTGCATAAAGCATCCTTATCCTGAAAACATGAAATGTAGCCTGCCCTGCGCACCTGAGGAAATTCGCTACGTCACTACGACAGCGAATTTTGCCGATCACGCAAATTTCCCGACCAAAGGAAGCTGCGAAGAACCAGACGAACACAACGTCCCAACGCGCTAAAGGGTCTAAAATTTCGTAGCACCGCGTGACAGGAGAACATCATGTGGCTTAACGAAAGCGAACAAGCGCTTCGGCGCGACCTGCAAGGACTTGCATCGGATCTGCGCTGGTCGGCAGTAGAACTTTTGCGTATCGGGGAACAGTTGCGCCTGAGCGGCAATGATGTCGATGCCGAAGCCGTCAAGCGCCTGTGCGACCTGTTCCAGGGCGATGAACAACGGTTGGCGGGCTATGCCGAAGAGGTCAAAGCCAAGGTCATCACTCGTAACAAGGCGGGTTAGCTGCCCGCACCCTCACCTTCCGACACAATAAAAAGCCCCGGCATGCCGGGGCTTTTGCGTACGCTTGATCCGCTTACTGGCTGTTCACTTGCCTGCTCGACTTCGACCGATAGCCGGGAAGGGACGCTGCAAACGCCAGTGCTTCCTCTCGGCTACCAAAGGACCCAAGCCGGTCACCTTTGGTGCAAACCCGCCATGGGCCGTTGTTCACGCTGAGTACGTCATAACCGTTCATATGCATTTTGTTCAACATCGGAACACTCATGGTCACCTCCATTTCGGCAACGATATCCAAGGCTAACGCACCTACCTTACACCCACCCTTCGGCAAAATGACGACCAGACGTCGTGTGGGCTGTTCAGCAGAAGATGGCACTTTCCTGCCGTCGCGCTGCTCAAAACAGCCAAGCGCTCATGAAAGAGTATCGGCCTGAATATTGCAGTTTTGTTACCATTTGATGACAGCAATTAATCGAAGAACCCATGAAAGTACGCGCAACCGTCATTTGCGAGCAGGACCGACACATTTTGCTGGTACGCAAGCCAAGATGTCGCTGGACGCTGCCTGGTGGAAAAGTCGAGCCCGGGGAAACCACGGCGGCTGCGGCACTGCGAGAACTGCAGGAAGAAACCGGATTAGGCGCCGACGACATGCTGTACCTGATGGAGTTGGAAACAGGCAGTACGCGGCACCATGTCTTCGAGGCCTCGGTACCGGACTACCACGCCGCCAGGCCCTTGAATGAAATCTTCGATTGCATTTGGTTCCCGCTGGATGCCGTACAGAACCTCAACACCAGCGACGCTACGCTGAGAATCGTCAAAGCGTTTCAGCGTCGCCTGTAGCGCATTCAACCCTGATCGCCGCCGCCCACGGGCATGATCATGCCGGTGATGTACGACGCCTCATCGCTGGCCAGAAACAGAATGGCTCCGGCCTGTTCATCCAGCGTCCCGTAGCGTTTCATCAAGCTGCTGTCGAGTGTCTGGTCGACGATTTGCTGATACCAGACTTTCTCCTGCGGGCTTTGCTCGTCGGTGTTGCGTGGCACTCGGCGCGGCGGCGCTTCGGTGCCACCCGGCGCAGTGGCATTGACCCGAACCCCGCGCCCGGCAGTTTCGAACGCCAGGCACGCGGTCAGTGCATTCACGCCGCCCTTCGCCGCGCCGTAGGGCACGCGGTTGACGCTGCGGGTGGCGATCGACGAAACGTTGACGATGGCGCCACTGCCCTGCTCCAGCATGAACGGCAGTGCGGCGTGGCAGCACCACAACGTCGGGAACAGCGAGCGACGGACTTCGGCTTCGATCTGCGAAGCTTCGTAATGCTCGAAAGGTTTGGCCCAGATCGTCCCGCCGACATTGTTGATCAGCACATCCAGGCGCCCGAAACGCTCGACGGCGGTCTGCATCACGCGGTTGCACTCTTCGTACTGCTCAAGGTCGGCGGTTAGCGCCAGCACCTGGCAGTCCGGCGCCAATTGCTGCTGCAACTCGAACACCAGTTCGGAACGATCGACCAGAATCAGCTTCGCCCCTTCTGCCGCCATACGCTCGGCAACACGCCGACCGATGCCCTGCGCGGCGCCGGTGATCAGCGCGACTTTTTCATGGAATCTGTTCATGGACACCTCAAGATCGACTGCGCTACGCCTCTCTTCTGTAGGAGCTGTCGAGTGCAACGAGGCTGCGATCTTTGAAGTTCAAAATCAAAAGATCGCAGCCTCGTTGCACTCGACAGCTCCTACATGGTGGGGCGTAGCCGCAGGGAATGGTTATGCCGCGCTGGCGGCGAACTTTTCGTAGTAGAAGTTCGCGGGCGCGATGCCTTTTTCGCGAATGAACTGGCTGACCGCTTCGACCATGGGCGGCGGGCCGCACAGGTAGACGTCGACGTCACCATCGTTCAGGTGCTTGGGCTCGATGTGCTGGGTCACGTAGCCCTTGAGCGGGTGCTGGCTGTCCGGGCTGGCGACGCAGGCGCTGTAGGTGAAATTCGGGATGCGCGCGGCGAAGGCTTCCAGGCGATCGAGTTCCACCAGGTCGAAATCGTGGGTCACGCCGTAGATCAAATGCAGCGGATGATCACTGCCCTGCTCGGCGATTTTCTCCAGCATCGCGGTGAACGGCGCCAACCCGGTGCCACCGGCCAGCAACAGCAAAGGGCGGCGGATATCGCGCAGGTAGAAACTGCCCAGAGGACCGGCCAGGCTCATGCTGTCGCCCGCCTTGGCCATGCCGGTGAGAAAACTGCTCATCAGCCCGCCCGGTACGTTGCGGATCAGAAAGCTGACCTCGCCGTCGCGCTGCAATGAGCTGAACGAATAGGCGCGGGTCTGCTCGCTGCCGGGAATACCAAGGTTCACGTACTGCCCCGGCAGGAACGCCAGTTTGCTCAACGCCTCTCCCTTGATCGACAGCGCAATGGTGCTGTCGGACAACTGGCGCACGGCGCTGATGGTCGCGTCGTAGCTGGCCTGGCGGGTACGGCAGACTTCCGAAGAGGTCGGCACGCGCACCACGCAATCGCTCTGGGCGCGCATCTGGCAAGTCAGGACGAACCCTTGCTCGGCCTCTTCCGGGCTGAGGGCATCTTCGATGTATTCCTCGCCCAGATCATAACGGCCGGCTTCGGCAAAGCACTTGCAGGTGCCGCAAGCGCCGTCGCGGCAGTCCAGCGGAATGTTGATGCCCTGGCGGTACGCGGCATCGGCCACGGTTTCGCCCACGTTGGCGTCGATGAACCGAGTGACGCCGTCTTCGAAATTGAACGCAATGGAATGGGTCATGACGGCAGTCTCACAAGTGGTAAACATCGATGACCTGGCGAACGTAGTCGTTCTTCAGGATCACTTTCTTGGCCTTGATCAGCGGGTTTTCACCACGCACGTCGAGGGTGTAGAAACTGCTGCCGAAATAGCTGTCGACGGTCTTGTAGCGAAAGCTCAGGGTGTGCCAGTTGAATCGCAGCTTGCACAGTCCGTCGGCTTGTTCCAGCAGTTCGATGTTGCTGATGTTGTGGGAGGTTCGGGTGTCCGGCACGCTGGCGCTGGAACGCTCGGTCTTGATGCGAAAGATGCGGTCTTCAAGGCCGGTGCGGTTGCCGTACCAGATCAGCGATATTTCCCGCTGCGGGTCTTCGGTCAACTCATCGTTGTCGTCCCAGGACGGCATCCAGTACGTCGCGTCGGGGGCGTACAGTTCCAGCCATTCATCCCACTGACGGTCATCGAGGTAGCGCGCTTCGCGATAGAGGAAATCGCGCACCGCTTCATAGGAAATGGTCATTGCACGTCCTCCACGGCGATCAGCTTCGACTGCTCGGCCGCCAGCGCCTTGAGCATGGTCTGCTGCCAATACTTGTGTTGCAGCACGAACAGGCCTTCGTCTTCGGTGCGCACGCCGCTGAGCAGCGGGTGCAGGTCAATTTCCTTGGCCGCATCGTCGGCGCCTTCGATCCAGTGTTCAGCGCCGCGGGACATGTCATTCCACGTCGTGACGCTGCCCTGATAGCTGGTTTGGCAAGAGCGGAACTCTTCCAGGTCGTCCGGTGTGGCCATGCCGCTGACGTTGAAGAAGTCTTCGTACTGGCGAATCCGGCTTGACCGCGCGTGGTCGCTCTCGCCTTTGGGGGCGATGCAGTAGATGGTGATTTCGGTGCGGTTGACCGAGATCGGCCGGGCGATGCGGATTTGCGAGCTGAACTGGTCCATCAGGTACACGTTCGGGTACAGGCACAGGTTGCGCGAGTTCTCGATCATCCAGTCGGCGCGCGCCTTGCCGAAGTCTTGCGCCAGCTCATCGCGACGCTCGTACAGCGGGCGGTCTTCGGGGTTGGACCAACGGGTCCAGAGCAGCATGTGGCCTTTGTCGAAGGAATAGAAACCACCGCCCTGCTTGGCCCAACTGCCGGCGCTCATGGTCGGGTTGGCGTCACCCGCTTCGCGCTGCTTGCGCTGATTCTGGGTGGCCGCGTAGTTCCAGTGCACGGAGCTGACGTGGTAACCGTCGGCACCGTTTTCGGCGGTGAGTTTCCAGTTGCCTTCGTAGATGTAGCTCGAAGAACCGCGCAGCACTTCCAGGCCATCGGCGGACTGGTCGACGATCATGTCGATGATCTTCGCCGACTCGCCCAGGTGTTCGACCAGTGGCAAGACATCGGCTTTCAGGCTGCCGAACAGAAAACCGCGGTAGGACTCGAAACGCGCGACTTTGGTCAGGTCGTGGGAGCCTTCGCAATTGAAACTCGATGGGTAACCGGCGTTGGCCGGGTCCTTGACCTTGAGCAACTTGCCGGAGTTGTTGAACGTCCAGCCGTGGAACGGGCAGGTGTAAGAGCTCTTGTTACCGGACTTGTGCCGGCACAGGGTCGCGCCGCGGTGGCTGCAGGCATTGATAAAAGCGTTGAGCACACCGTCCTTGTTGCGCGCGATGAAAATCGACTGGCGCCCCATGGTGGTGGTGTAGAAATCGTTGATGTTGGGGATCTGGCTTTCGTGGGCCAGGTACAGCCAGTTGCCCTCGAAGATGTGTTCCATCTCCAGATCGAACAACCGGGGGTCGGTGAACATCTCGCGTTTGCAGCGATAGAGGCCCTGCTCGGGATCGTCTTCAAGCAGGGAATGCACGTATTCGGGTCGCAGGGTCATGGCCGCCGCCTCCATTGTTATTGTTCAGGCAGGGGTCATGCTAGGACGGGGCGATGGGATGGACTATCCGCGGGGTGCAGACCTTTATCCGTTTTGTGCAGGGCTCACAGATCGCTATTGGCGGCGACTCTGTTATGAAATACGCACTCATGTAGGAGCTGCCGAAGGCTGCGATCTTTTGATTTGCTTTTTAGACAAGATCAAAAGATCGCAGCCTTCGGCAGCTCCTACGGGGGATATTGATTCAGTGACGGCGCTTGAGGGTATCGGACGGCAATTCACCGAACTGCTTGCGGTAGCTGTCGGAGAACCGCCCCAGGTGCAGGAAGCCGTAGTCCATCGCCACTTCCGTGACATTGCGCACGTTGCAGGTCGGGTCGCTCAGGCAGGCGTTGATCCGCTCCAGGCGTTTTTGGCGCAGGTAGTTTTTCGGTGTAACGCCGGCATTGCGCTCGAACAGCCCATACAGCGAGCGCAGGCTCATGTGTGCCTGGCGTGCCAGTTCTTCGCTGTCGATGTCTTGCTTGAGGTTATTGGCGATGTAATCGGCAATCGCCTCGAAGGTGGCGGTCTGCGAGCCCAGTTCGAGGCGGCAGACATTGGTTTTCATCAGGCTGAGCATCTTGCTGACGATGATCTGCGTGTAATGCTCCTGCACCCTGGGGATCTGCTCGGTGGATTCGGCCTCCTGGCAAATCATTGCCAACAGGTTGACGAAACCTTCCAGTTCATTGAGCTGATAACGGTTTTCCAGAAAACGCACGCCCTGCCCCGGATAGCGCCAGCGCTGCTCATCGCAGACCGATTCAAACAAACGGGTCGGGACTTTGAGGATGAATTTTTCGCAATCGTCGGAGTACGTCAGGTCCACCGGATCGTCGGGAT
>Ga0247818_10000007_pt1 | contig 108115 bp, 101 predicted proteins | sample 13C_Glucose_Day1_FD_192424 | JGI IMG/M metagenome (GOLD analysis project Ga0247818, IMG submission 192424) | Soil microbial communities from agricultural site in Penn Yan, New York, United States - 13C_Glucose_Day1 | ecosystem: Environmental > Terrestrial > Soil > Agricultural land | place...
GTCTTGCGCCGTATCGCCATCCAGGTTTCCCGTTGGCTCATCGGCAAGCAGTATTCGCGGCCCGGTAACCAGCGCCCGAGCGATCGCCACACGCTGGCGCTGGCCGCCGGACAGATCAGCGGGCCGGCTCAAGGCACGATGGGCCAGGCGGACTTTTTCCAGTTGAGCCTTCGCGGCCTGCCGTGCCGAGGCCAGGCGGATACCCCGGTAAGTCAGCGGCAGCGCGACATTGTCCAGAACGGACAGGCGTGGCAGCAGGTTGAAGCTCTGGAACACGAAGCCCAGCGAGCAATTGCGGGCGATGGCGCGTTGGTCAGCATTTGCCTGCGTCATGTCACAACCGTCCAGTATCAGACGTCCCCGACACGGCTGGTCGAGCAGGCCGATCAGGTTGAGCAGCGTACTTTTGCCTGAGCCGGAGGAGCCAATAATGGCGCATGACTGGCCTTCAACAAATGACAGAGATACATCATCGAGAACTATCCGGCCGTCAATCGAACGTTTTACTGATTCAAGACGAAGATGGCTCATTACCCACCTCCAAATTATCTGTCAAACGATCCTGATCAGCCCCCCATTCAGTGGCAATCATATCGATCAGCGAAACGTTGAACTCAGGCCATTCGATCTCCGATGAATTCAACTGCATCGTTATCATGACCTCATAATTACCGAACCGGGCTTCCTCGATCGCTGGCAAAGATCGATAGTAAGACAAGATCTCCTGGAGACCCTGCGCACTACTACCGCTAGCCTGCTGCTCTGCACTGATCTTGCTGCAGATATATACGGACCATTCACAGTAACGCCTGCTCGTTTCCATCGCTGCGGCCTTACGCTCATTGACTGTAAAAACTCCGCCCTCATCGTAAGCGATAAGGCTCAACTGCTCCTGAGTCAGCTGGGCAAACGGATTACCCGCTCTGCCATTAACAAAATCAGTAGCTTGTTTAGCCCTGGCAAGCCATTCAGGGTCTTCTGTGTCGGGGGTTTCAGCATCATGAGCGACCTTGGCGAACTCATAGCCCAAGCCAAAAAGCCGCTCGCTTATTTTAGCCGCCAAGACTGCCAGATCGCTTCTTGACAACTGGCTATCTCGCAACTCGGCACGCTCTGCCGCCGCACTCAAGGCCTTCGCCAGCGAGGAAATCTGTTCGTCAATCACTTCTTTGAGAGTTTCCAGCTCTGCCATGCGCTCAATCGCGGTCGAACGCTCCCGCGCACCGAAATCTTGCGCACTACGCAAAGCGCCCCCTACATATCTTATTTCCATGTAAGCCTCACCTATCGTAAGCAAACCTAATACTTGATCAGCAGCGCTTCGCCGCAAATTCGCGACGAAGCAGCTACCCTTTCTAGTTGAAATGCTTATTTCATGGTGAACTCGACACGCCATGAATTATCAGTGGAGGTGCCGGTAATATTGGCCGTACAGGTCGCGCCGCCACTTGGAGTGGCTGTTTTTGTCCATTCGGGTTTTTTGATACCGCCAGGCATCAGACGCATCTGAAACGTGGTACCGAAAGCACAGGTTTTACGTCCCATCGTGTATCGCACCATCGCCGCGTTTACATCCGGGCTGACAACACGTTGAACGCCGAAAGTACTCACTGTGCCGGGGGCCATCTCCTGTGCAGGGCGAGGAACAGCGATCTGATAGGTGCTGGATTCGTTCGAGGTCACCAGCTTGAGAACCATTGTCTCGGCTCCCTGGTTTTTGACGGTTACGTCTACCTTCGGCCCCGCCTGGACCATGCCAGCCATCAGCAACGAACCACTGGCCATCAGGACCTGCGATTTCTTCTTCATTTTTGGCTTTCTCTCATCTCTTCCATGTGGTTTATGGATGAGACGCCCCTGGTGACCTAGGGTCCCAAGGCTGCCCAAGACGCTCCTTCGTTCATGGACGGCTCCATAGAGCGCCCAGATGGGGTAACGGCAGGCAACGGCAAAGCCTTAGCTTTCTTGTGGTCTTGGTATATTTCTGCATGTGTCGTCGCGTTGGCCCCAGAAAGGGGCACACCTCATATCGCCATCACGCCACAAATCCGACGCCAAAAAATCGACACATCGCAACTTATAGCCAAACGCCATAAGACCGTTCGTAGCTTTTTTGACGAATTTTTCAAAATATTTTTCGATGCTGGCACAAAAATATCTCGCAACAGTTTCGCCCTTTATATATAGGGGCAAAACACCCGTGTGCTATCAGATTGAAATTGTCTGCCACTGAAAAAATATTTAGAAATCTTTCATCCGCGCCGAACCCACCCCGGAACTTCTGCTACGACGAATCGCTCATAGTGCCGTAACGATTTTCCTGCCCCCGGGCTGTGAGAGATGACTTACAGATGACAACGGCAGGTATCCACTACCAGCCCCAACAACTTCGACAGGTATGACGGCAACCCCCGAAGACCCTGTCCACGCAGGAGAGACGCGTCCCTTACAATTCGTCCTAGTGGTTGATTTCAAAGGATTTTTCCACTTGAAAAAACAAGCACAGCAAAGCGCCATGTAGCGCATTGCAATAAAGACGGCTGCATTCCAGGGCACGTTTTTTAATTAATGGCTTTTTACTGCCACATTTGAGTGCATAACTTTTTGCGCTCCGGATTTATTTTGCCTGCGCTCGGCGAAGTGTGCATTTCGCCATGGATCCGTGCGCCCGAAAACTGTTGTTAATCAACCCAGCCCGGCTCTCTCCAGAGGCGCCGGCGTGATAAACACATGAGGTGATAGCGATGCGTATCAGCATCTTTGGTTTGGGTTATGTGGGTGCAGTCTGTGCAGGCTGCCTGACGGCGCGAGGCCATGAAGTGATCGGTGTGGACGTATCCAGCACCAAGATCGACCTGATCAATCAGGGCAAGTCGCCCATCGTCGAACCTGGCCTGGAAGCACTGCTGCAACAGGGCATCGCCAACGGCCGCCTGCGCGGTACTACCGATTTCGCCGAAGCCATCCGTGCCAGCGACGTATCGATGATCTGCGTGGGTACCCCAAGCAAGAAGAACGGCGACCTGGGCCTCGAATACATCGAGTCGGTTTGCCGCGAGATCGGCTACGTGCTGCGTGACAGCGAGCGCCGCCACACCATCGTGGTGCGCAGCACCGTGCTGCCGGGCACCGTGAAGAACGTGGTCATCCCGATCCTCGAAGACTGCTCGGGCAAGAAAGCCGGTGTCGACTTCGGCGTCGCGGTCAACCCGGAATTCCTGCGTGAAAGCACCGCGATCAAGGACTACGACCAGCCACCGATGACCGTCATCGGCGAACTGGACAGCGCCAGCGGCGACATCCTGCAGGCCCTGTACGAAGAGCTCGACGCACCGATCATCCGCAAGCCGATCGAAGTGGCCGAGATGATCAAGTACACCTGCAACGTGTGGCACGCCACCAAAGTCACCTTCGCCAACGAGATCGGCAACATCGCCAAGGCCGTAGGCGTGGATGGTCGTGACGTGATGGACGTGGTCTGCCAGGACAAGGTGCTGAACCTGTCCCAGTACTACATGCGCCCTGGCTTCGCCTTCGGCGGCTCGTGCCTGCCCAAGGACGTACGTGCCCTCACCTATCGTGCCGCCAGCCTCGATGTACGCGCACCGCTGCTCGACTCGCTGATGCGCAGCAACGAATCGCAGGTGCAGAACGCCTTCGAGCTGATCGAAGCCCACGACAAGCGCAAGGTCGCACTGCTCGGCCTGAGCTTCAAGGCCGGTACCGACGACCTGCGTGAAAGCCCGCTGGTGGAGCTGGCCGAACGCCTGATCGGCAAGGGCTACCAGCTGGACATCTACGACGAGAACGTCCAGTACGCCCGCGTCCACGGCGCCAACAAGGACTACATCGAGTCGAAGATCCCGCACGTGTCGTCGCTGCTCAACGCCGACTTCCAGAAGGTGATCGACAACGCCGACATCATCGTCCTGGGCAACCGTGACGAGCAGTTCCGTGAACTGGCCCAGCAAGCGCCGGCCGGCAAGCACGTGATCGACCTGGTCGGCTTCATGAGCAAACCGACCTGCGCCACCAGCCGTACCGAAGGCATCTGCTGGTAAGTGCTGGCCGGGCAGCGGGGGCCTCCCCACCCCCGCTGCCCACCTTTTCCCGAATTCTCGACGGATGCTGAACATGCAAAGGATCCAGACAGTGCTGTTGCAGTGCGCCGGTTGGCTGCTCTACATGAGTCTGCTCATGCTGATCGCCCTGGCCCTGCCAGCCGATATCTTCGACTCGCAGTCGAAGCACTTCATCTTCCTGGTCGGCGCAGTCGGCATCTGGCGCTATTCCATGGGCGCCACCCATTTCATCCGCGGCATGATCTTCCTCTACGGCGTGTACCCGTACCTGCGCCGCAAGGTGCAGAAGATGGGCAAGGACGCCGACCCGTCCCACGTGTACCTGATGGTGACCAGCTTCCGCATCGAAGCACTCACCACCGCCCAGGTGTACAGCTCGGTGATCCGCGAGGCGATCAACTGTGGCTTCCCCACCACCGTGGTCTGCTCGCTGGTGGAGATGTCGGACGAACTGCTGGTGAAAAGCCTGTGGGCCAAGTACAACCCGCCAGCCCACGTGAAGCTGGACATCGTGCGCATCGCCGGTACCGGCAAGCGTGACGGCCTGGCCTACGGTTTCCGTGCGATCTCGCGCATGCTGCCGGACGAGAACGCCGTGGTGGCGGTGATCGACGGCGACACCGTGCTGGGCGATGGCGTGGTACGCAAGACCGTGCCGTGGTTCAAGCTGTTCCCCAACGTCGGCGGCCTGACCACCAACGAGTTCTGCGAAGTGCGTGGCGGCTACATCATGAGCGAGTGGCACAAGCTGCGCTTTGCCCAGCGCCACATCAACATGTGCTCGATGGCCCTGTCCAAGCGCGTGCTGACCATGACCGGGCGCATGTCGATGTTCCGCGCCAGCGTGGTGACCAACCCCGAGTTCATCGCCGACGTCGAAAGCGACTCGCTGATGCACTGGCGCCTGGGCCGCTTCAAGTTCCTCACCGGTGACGACAAGTCCAGCTGGTTCAGCCTGATGCGCCTGGGCTACGACACCTTCTACGTGCCGGACGCCGCCATCAACACCGTCGAGCACCCGCCGGAGAAGAGCTTCCTCAAGGCCAGCCGCAAGCTGATGTACCGCTGGTACGGCAACAACCTGCGGCAGAACTCCCGTGCGCTCGGCCTGGGCCTGCGCCGCCTGGGGCTGTTCACCAGCATCGTGCTGTTCGACCAGCGCGTGTCGATGTGGACCAGCCTGCTGGGCCTGACCGTGGCGGTGATCGCCAGCCTCAAGTTCGGCCTGGGCTTCCTGCTGGTGTACCTGCTGTGGATCGGCATCACCCGCCTGATCCTAACCATCATGCTGCTGTGCTCCGGCCACAACGTCGGCCCGGCCTACCCGCTGATTCTCTATTACAACCAGATCGTCGGCGCGCTGATGAAGATCTACGTGTTCTTCCGCCTCGACAAGCAGTCCTGGACGCGTCAGCCCACTGCCCTCAAGCGTGACCTCGCCAGCTTTCAACAATGGTTCAACACCTGGTCCTCGCGGACCATGACCTTCTCGGCTGCCAGCATCTTCGTTGCTGTGCTGTTCATGGTCGTGTGAGCCCAACCCGGATCGGAACTAACAGGAACAAAACACATGAATACCGCCGTGAACGTCAACGTCGTGCATGAGTCCGAAGCCCAGCGCCAGCATGCCCGGGTACGCATCCCCGCCAAGCTGCGGTTCCTAGACCCTCAGCGCCAGGCCCACGATGTGAAGGTCGACGACCTCTCCGCCGGTGGCCTGAGCTTCCACACCAAGCAACCACTGTCGGTTGGCGACGTGCTCCGCGGACGGCTGCAGTTCACGGTCGACAACCTCGGCCTGTCGATGGACATCGAGTTCCAGGTGCGCTCCTTCCACCCGGACAGTGGCCGCACCGGCGCGCAGTTCCAGAACCTCGAGCCACGTGACATCGCCACCTTGCGCCACATCATCACTTCGCACCTGTCGGGTGAGCTGATCACCGCTGGCGATGTGCTCAGCACCTTGCAGCGCGACAACTTCACCAAGGCACGCAAGCAGAAGGACGGCGGTGCCGGCCTGAGCGCCTTCGGCCGCCTCAAGGCGGTCACCGTCACCCTCGGCGTGTTCGTGGTCGGTGTAGCCGCCTTCGGCTTCATCGCCAAGTCGCTGTACGGCATGTACTTCGTCAGCCATGCCGAAGCCGGCGTGGTCGCGGTACCCACCACCAACGTCACCATGCCGCGCGACGGCACCGTGAACAGCTTGGTCGAAAGCGGTGGGCAGATCGCCAAGGGCGCGCCACTGGCCAGCTTCACCACCAGCATGCTGGACATGCTCAAGGGCAACCTGGAAGACGCGCAGCTGGAACCGGCGAAGATCGAGGAACTGTTCGGCAAGCAGCTGTCCGGCACCCTCACCAGCCCCTGTGATTGCGTGGTTGCCCGCCAGCTGGTGGACAACGGCCAGTACGCTGCCAAGGGCCAGCCGATCTTCCAGCTGATCCCACGCACCACCAACCCGATGATCGAGGCGCGCTTCACCTACCGCCAGTTCGACGAGGTCAAGCCAGGTACCCAGGTCAACTTCCAGGTAGCCGGCGAAGACGAAGTGCGTACCGGCCAGATCGTCAGCAGCGCCAGCCTCAACAGCGAAGACCTGGCCGCCGACATCCGCGTGCAGATCAAGCCCGACAGCGCCCTGCCCGCCGAACTCGCCGGCCGCCCGGCTTCGGTCAACAGTGACCGTGGCCCATCGCTGAACTGGCTGATCGACAAAGCCATGGCCCGTGGGCTGTAAGAGGATCACGACATGATTCCCCACAAGAAAAGCGCCAGCCTGGGCCTGTGTGCCCTGGCTGCAGCCATCACCCTGGCGGGCTGCGCAGGCCTGCCGGACCAGCGCCTGGCCAACGAAGCCATGAAGCGCGGTGACACGGCACTGGCCGAGCGCAACTACAAGGCGCTGGCCGACCTGGGCTACAGCGAAGCGCAAGTGGGCCTGGCCGACATCAAGGTCGCCACCCGCGATCCGGCGAAAATCAAGGAAGCCGAGGCCACCTACCGCGCCGCGGCCGCCATTTCGCCGCGTGCCCAGGCGCGCCTTGGCCGCCTGCTGGTGGCCAAGCCTGACAGCACCCAGGCCGAGCGCGAAGAAGCCGAGACCCTGCTCAAGCAAGCCGCCAAGCAGGGCGAAAGCAACACCCTGATCCCGCTGGCGATGCTCTACCTGAGCTACCCGCAGAGCTTCCCCAAGGTCAACGCGCAGCAGCAGATCGACCAGTGGCGCGCCGCCGGCAACCCGGAAGCGGGCCTGGCCCAGGTGCTGCTGTATCGCACCCAGGGCACCTACGACCAGCACCTGGGCGAAGTGGAGAAAATCTGCAAGGCCGCACTGAACACCACCGACATCTGCTACGTCGAACTGGCCACCGTGTACCAGAAGCGTGGCCAGGCCGACCAGCAGGCTGCCCTGCTTGGCCAGCTCAAGGCGGCCTACGCCCGTGGCGCAGTACCGGCCACCAGGGTCGACAGCGTTGCCCGGGTACTGGCTGACCGCAGCCTCGGCCAGACCGACGAGAAAACCGCCAAGGACCTGCTTGAACAGGTGGCCCCGGCCAACCCTGCGTCCTGGGTCAGCCTGGCGCAACTGGTGTACGACTTCCCCGAGCTGGGCGATACCGACCAGTTGATGGCCTACATCGACAAGGGCCGCGAAGCCGAGCAGCCACGCGCCGAACTGTTGCTGGGCCGCCTGTACTACGAAGGCAAGACCCTGCCTGCGGATGCGGCCAAAGCCGAACAACACCTGCAGGCCGCCGCCGACGCCGGCGAAGTCAGCGCCCATTACTACCTTGGCCAGCTGTACCGCCGCGGCTACCTGGGCAACGTCGAGCCGCAGAAGGCCGTCGACCACCTGCTGGCCGCCGCCCGTGGCGGGCAGAACAGCGCCGACTATGCCCTGGCCCAGCTGTTCAGCGAAGGCCACGGCATTCGCCCGCAACCGGGCAACGCCTGGGTATTCGCCCAGCTGGCCCAGGTCAACCCGACTCCGCAGTCCGCTGAACTGCTGCAGCAGCTCGACCAGCAACTCACGCCTGACCAGCGCAGCCAGGCGCAAACCCTGCTCGCGCAAGAGAAGCAGGCCCGCGGCAGCATGAGCCAGGGCGCCAACAGCACCCTGGCCATCGAAGCCCTGCAAGACGACGAAAAAGAAGTAACCGGTGAGGACTCGCTATGACGCTCAATCCCTTCGTGAAAGCCGGCATCGGCCTGAGCTTCGCCCTGCTGTGGTCTTGCCCGACCCTGGCGGAAATGACCGCTGAAAAGAACTTCGGCCTGGATGTGAAAATCACCGGCCAGTCGGAAGACGACCGTGACCTGGGCACCCGCTCGGGCGGCGACGTCAACGGCCTGGGTCTCGACCTGCGCCCCTGGGTATATGGCGAGCGTGGCAACTGGAGCGCCTATGCCATGGGCCAGGCCGTCACCGCGACCGACACCATCGAAACCGACACCCTGCGCCAGAACGACGACGGCACCAGCACCGACACCGCTGCCGACGGCCGTGAACAGGACAAGAGCTACCTGGCCATGCGTGAATTCTGGGTCGGCTACAGCGGCCTCACTGCCTACCCCGGCGAACAGCTGCGTTTCGGCCGCCAGCGCCTGCGTAGTGATGATGGCATGTGGCGTGACACCAACATCGAGGCGCTGAACTGGACCTTCGATACCACCCTGCTCAAGGCCGACCTGGGCGTGGCCCAGCGCTTCAGCGAATACCGCACCGACCTCACCGAGCTGGCCCCGGAAGACAAGGACCGCACGCACCTCTACGGCAACGTTGCCACGCAATGGACCCCTGGCCACTGGGTCGGCGTACGCGCCCACCACACCCACGACGGCGGCAGCCTGAAGAACCCGGGCGAAACCGTCGATGCGCTGGACAAGACCCGCACCGGCGACCTCACCTGGCTGGGCCTGGAAGCGAACAGCGACGCCTACAACTGGCGCAACGACCACACCGTCAACTACTGGGGCAGCGTCACCTGGCTGACCGGTGATCGCGACACCCTCAGCAGCCAGGTCGTCGGCGACGAAACCGTGGCCACCGGCAAGCAGAGCGGTGACGTCAACGCCTGGGCCACCGACCTCGGCATCCGCCTGCGCCTCGACCCGCAATGGCAGGTCGGTGCGGCCTACGCCCGTGGCAGCGGCGGCGGTGGCGACGACGGTTCGAGCAACTACGAGCAGACCGGCCTCGAGAGCAACCGCTCCAACTACACCGGTACCCGTTCGCGCGTGCACCGCTTCGGTGAAGCCTTCCGAGGCGAGCTGGGCAACCTGCAGGCGGCCACCCTGTTCGCCTCCTGGCAGCTGCGCGACGACTACGACGCCAGCTTCATCTACCACAAGTTCTGGCGTGTCGATGGCAACCAGAACATCGGTTCCAGCGGCATCAACGCGGTGGTCAACGACAACGGTGTGAACCGCCCGCTGGTCGATGGCGAGAAGGACCTTGGCCAGGAAATGGACGTGGTCGTGACCAAGTACTTCAAGCAAGGCCTGCTGCCGGCTTCGATGAGCCAGGCCATCGACGAGCCATCTGCCCTGGTGCGCCTGCGCGCCGGCGTGTTCAAGCCGGGCGATGCCTACGGCAAGGAAGCGGACTCGTACATGCACCGCGCCTTCGTCGACGTGATCTGGCGCTTCTGAGGCCGGTAGAGGACTTACCGTTATGAACCTTCACCCGCACTTACGTCACAGCCTGTTGGCCAGCGCCTTGCTGCTGGCCAGCGGCCTGGTGGCTGCCGCAGAGCCCAAGGTGATCGCCAAGGAGCTGCAGCAGGCCAAGACCTACACGGTCTCCAGCGCACCGGTCGAGCCGCTGCACATGGACCCGCCGAAGCTGCCCGACCTGACCGGCTACACCGCCGAGGCGGTGCAGAAGAAAATCGACCGCCGCCACAAGGGCAAGGTCAGCCTGCGCCGCATGTTCCAGGAGGACACCCTCAAGGAATTCGTCGGCGGCGACAACAAGGCGGCCGAGTGGGTCCAGCGCCAGCATGGCATTCCGCAGGCGATCTTCGTCGATGACGGCCATGTCGACCTGGTCGAGCTGAGCAAGAAGGTACCCAAGCAGTACCTCAGCGAAGTCGAGCCGGGCGTCTACCTGGCGCGCCTGCCGATCGTGGTCGGGCAGAAGGGCATCCTCGAGATCGACGGCAAGGTCAAGCAGCTGCGCCTGTCCCAGGAAGGCGGTTCGTTCCTGGTCAACGACGGCAAGCTGTTCGTCACCGACACCCAGGTGACCGGCTGGAGAGAAAAGGACAACGGCCCGGCGACCTTCCGCTCGCCCAAGGAATTCCGCCCGTTCCTGTTGTCGTGGGGCGGCACCGAGACCTACATCGTCAACACCAAAATGGCCAGCTTCGGCTACGCCAAGTCCAAGTCGTACGGCGTCAGCATTTCGCAGTACACGCCGAACATGGCCAAGCGCATGGGCCGCCCGGAGCCTACCGGCTGGATCATCGGTTCTGAATTCAGCGACATGTGGTACGGCTTCTACTGCTACGAAACCCAGGACTTCGTGGTCAAGGACAGCACCTACCGCGACAACATCGTCTACGGCATCGACCCGCACGACCGCTCGCACCGGCTGATCATCGCCGGCAACACGGTGTACGGCACCAAGAAGAAGCACGGCATCATCGTCTCGCGTGAAGTCAACGACAGCTGGATCATCAACAACAAGAGCTTCGACAACAAGCTCTCGGGCGTGGTGATCGACCGTAACAGCGTCAACAACCTGATTGCCTACAACGAGATCTACCGCAACCACACCGACGGTATCACCCTGTACGAAAGTGGCGACAACCTGATCTGGGGCAACAAGCTGATCAACAACCGCCGCCACGGCATCCGCGTGCGTAACAGCGTGAACATCCGCCTGTACGAAAACGTCGCCATGGCCAATGGCCTGGTCGGCGTGTACGGGCACATCAAGGACCTGTCCGACACCGACCGCGACATCGCCCTCGACCCGTTCGACACCAAGGTGTCGCTGATCCTGGTCGGTGGCGAACTGGCGGCCAACGGCTCCGGCCCCTTGTCCATCGACTCGCCGCTGTCGGTCGAGCTGTACAAGGTAAGCATGCTCGCCCCGCGCAAGGCCAGCGGCATCAGCCTCAACGGCATCCTCGGCGAACGCCAGGACGAAATCCTCGACCTGCTGGTACGCCAGCAAAAGGCTGTGCTGATCGACCCGGTCGAACGCCAGACCGAAATGATCGATTAAGGAAGCCCAGACCATGACTCCACATCTGATGAAACTGCTGGGCCTGTCCGCTGCCCTCCTGGCGATCAGCCAGGGCGTGCGCGCCGAAGACGTCAAGGCCCCTACCTTCAGCGCCGAGCCTTGCTGCCAGCTGTGCCCTGAAGCGCATGACGCCAGCCGCTACACCACCCGTTACCAGCAGAACTTCACCACGCTGGTGCAAGCCCAGGGCGACTGGCTGTTCCGTACCCGCGAAGACCTGCGCACCGAGTTCAATACCACCCCGGCCGGCTACAAGCGCCTGCAGCAAGTGCACGACGCGTTCAAGAAACGCGGCGTGGAACTGGTGGTGGTGTACCAGCCGACCCGTGGCCTGGTGAACCGCAACATGCTCAACCCGGCGGAAAAAGCCGCCTTCGACTACCAGAAAGCCCTGGGCAACTACCAGGCCATGCTCAAGCGCTTTGCCAGCATGGGCTACAACGTGCCCGACCTGTCGCCGCTGACCAACGAACAGCTGGCCGCCGCCGACCAGGGCAAGGACTTCTACTTCCGTGGCGACCAGCACTGGACGCCTTACGGCGCCGAGCGCGCGGCAAAGATCGTGGCCGATACCGTGCACAAGATGCCGGCCTTCGAAGGCATCCCGCGCAAGGAATTCGAAACGAAAAAGTCCGGGCGCATGGGCAAGACCGGCACCTTGCATAACGTCGCCGGCCAAATCTGTGGCACCAGCTACGCAGTTCAGTACATGGACCAGTTCGCCACCGAGCCGAAAGGCTCCGACGGTGGCGGTGACGACCTGTTCGGTGACGCCGGCAACGCGCAGATCACTTTGGTAGGTACCAGCCACAGCGGCAAGAACTACAACTTTGCGGGCTTCCTGCAACAGTACATTGGTGCCGATGTCCTGAACGTGGCCTTCCCTGGCGGTGGCCTGGAAGGCTCGATGATCCAGTATCTGGGCAGCGAGGAATTCCAGAAGAACCCGCCGAAGATCCTGATCTGGGAATTTTCCCCACTGTATCGCCTGGACCAGGAAACCATCTGGCGGCAAATCCTTGGCCTGCTCGACGACGGCTGCGATGACCGCCCGGCCCTGATGAGCGCCAGCGCCACCCTCAAGCCCGGCAAGAACGAGCTGATGGTCAACGGCAAGGGCGGTGTGATCAAAGACCTGATCAACCGCAACATGCAGATGGACGTCAAGTTCGAAGACCCGTCGGTCAAGGTGCTGCAGGCCACCCTCTGGTACCTCAACGGCCGCCATGAGGACATCAAGCTGGAAAAACCGGAAACCTCCGACACCGACGGGCGCTTCGTCTTCCAGATGCGCGAAGACGAGGACTGGGCCAGCCAGAGCCTGCTGGCGTTCGAGGTACAGGGGCCGGAAAGCGGTACCCAGAAAGTCGAAGCCAAGCTCTGCAAACGCAACAACTTCGCCGTGCCCGCGCAGACTGCGCAGGCCGGCCAGTGAGGCGACCATGATCCCGTTCAAGCGAATTTCCCGCCCCGCCCTGCTTGCCCTGGCGTTGTGCGGCGGTGCCGCGCACGCCGCGCTGGTACCGCCCCAGGGTTACTACGAGGGGATCGAAAAGCTCAAGACCGGCGACGGCAACTTCCGCTGCGAGGCTGCCCCCAAGCCGTACACCGGCGCCCTGCAGTTCCGCAGCAAGTACGAAGGCTCGGACAAGGCGCGGGCAACGCTCAATACCGACTCGGAAAAGGCCTTTCGCAAGTCCACCGAAGACATCACCACCCTTGAGAAAGGCGTGAGCAAGATGATCGGCCAGTACATGCGTGACGGCCGCCCGGCGCAGCTCGACTGCACCCTGGCCTGGCTGGGCAGCTGGGCCCGCGCCGATGCGCTGATGTCCACCGACTACAACCACACCGGCAAGTCGATGCGCAAATGGGCGCTGGGCAGCATGAGTGGTTCGTGGCTGCGCCTGAAATTCTCCAATTCGCAGCCGCTGGCCGCGCACCAGGCCGAGGCCGAGCTGATCGAAAAATGGTTCGCCCGCCTGGCCGAGCAAACCGTGCGCGACTGGAGCGACCTGCCACTGGAAAAGATCAACAACCACAGCTACTGGGCGGCCTGGGCGGTAATGGCCAGCGCCGTGGCCACCGACCGCCGCGACCTGTTCGACTGGGCCGTGAAGGAATACCGGGTTGGCGCCAACCAGGTCGACGAGCAGGGCTTCCTGCCCAACGAACTGAAGCGCAAGCAACGCGCCCTGGCCTACCACAACTACGCCCTGCCGCCGTTGGCGATGATCGCCAGCTTCGCCCAGGTCAATGGTGTGGATGTGCGCGGCGAGAACAATAACGCCCTGCAGCGCCTGGCGCAGCGGGTGCTGAACGGGTCGAAGGACCCCAGCGAGTTCAAAGCCCGCAATGGCGAGAAACAGGACATGAAAGACCTGAAGATCGACAGCAAGTACTCGTGGATGGAGCCCTACTGCAGCCTGTATGCGTGCAATGGCGACACCCTGCAACGCAAGCGCGGCATGCAACCGTTCAACAGCTTCCGGCTGGGCGGCGACCTGACCCGGGTCTATGACCCGAGCGCAGAATCGAAAAAGTAACGCAAAACCCCTGTGGGAGCGGGTTTACCCGCGAAAAGGCCAGACCTGCCATGTGCGGTGCCTGTGCCGGCCTCTTCGCGGGTAAACCCGCTCCCACAGGAATCTAGGTAGCCCGCCACGAACATGTGGGGGGTTTGGGGGGCGCTTTGCCCCGGATGCTGTGAACAAAAAGGAGAACCGGGATGGTCTTCTCGTCCAACGTGTTCCTGTTCCTGTTCTTGCCGATCTTCCTCGGCCTGTACTACTTGAGCGGGCAACGTTATCGCAACCTGCTGCTGCTGGTCGCCAGCTACATCTTCTACGCCTGGTGGCGGGTGGACTTCCTGGCCCTGTTCGCCGGGGTCACCCTGTGGAACTACTGGATCGGCCTGAAAGTCGGCGCCGCCGGTGTACGCACCAAGCCCGCGCAGCGCTGGCTGCTGCTCGGCGTCGGTGTCGACCTGGCGATCCTCGGCTACTTCAAGTACGCCAACTTCGGCGTCGACAGCCTGAACGCGATCATTTCCTCGTTCGGCCTGGAGCCGTTCATCCTCACCCACGTGCTGCTGCCGATCGGTATCTCGTTCTATATCTTCGAGTCGATCAGCTACATCATCGATGTGTACCGCGGCGACACCCCGGCCACCCGCAACCTGATCGACTTCGCGGCGTTCGTGGCGATCTTCCCGCACCTGATCGCCGGCCCCGTGCTGCGCTTCAAGGACCTGGTCGACCAGTTCAACAACCGCACCCACACCCTGGACAAGTTCTCCGAAGGCTGCACCCGCTTCATGCAGGGCTTCATCAAGAAAGTGTTCATCGCCGATACCCTGGCGGTTGTGGCCGACCACTGCTTCGCCCTGCAGAACCCGACCACCGGGGATGCCTGGCTCGGCGCCCTGGCCTACACCGCGCAGCTGTACTTCGACTTCAGCGGCTACAGCGACATGGCCATCGGCCTGGGCCTGATGATGGGCTTCCGCTTCATGGAGAACTTCAAGCAGCCGTACATCAGCCAGTCGATCACCGAGTTCTGGCGGCGCTGGCACATCAGCCTGTCGACCTGGCTGCGCGACTACCTGTACATCACCCTGGGCGGTAACCGCAAAGGCACCTTCAACACCTATCGCAACCTGTTCCTTACCATGCTGCTGGGTGGCCTGTGGCACGGCGCCAACTTCACCTACATCATCTGGGGTGCCTGGCACGGCATGTGGCTGGCAATCGAGCGCGCGCTGGGCCTGGACACCAACCCGCAGCGCTTCAACCCGGTGAAGTGGGCCTTCACCTTCCTGCTGGTGGTGGTCGGCTGGGTGATCTTCCGCGCCGAGAACCTGGAAGTGGCCGGTCGCATGTACGGCGCCATGTTCAGCTTCGGCGACTGGCAGCTGTCGGAACTCAACCGCGCCCAGCTCACCGGCCTGCAGATAGCCACCCTGGTGGTCGCCTACATCACCCTGGCGTTCTTCGGCCTGCGCGATTTCTACCGCAACGCCCGGCCAACGCCCAAGGCCACCCCGGTGGAGATCAACAGCGACGGTTCGATCGGCCTGGACTGGACCCGGGTGATGACCCGCGCCCTGGTGCTGCTGCTGTTCGTGGCCTCGATCCTCAAGCTTTCGGCGCAGAGCTATTCGCCGTTCCTTTACTTCCAGTTCTGAGGTTGATGACATGACCCGGACATTACGCATTACCTATTCGCTGTCGTTCCTGGGCCTGCTGGTGGGCATGGGCGTCTGGTCCACCGGTGGCCTGCAAAGCTTCCAGCGTACCGAGCAGATGACCCTGCTCAACGGCAAGCTGGCCAAGGCCGCCGAGACCCATTACGACGAGCAGTTCCCGATCAAGCGCCTGGGCACCAACCTGTGGGCGGCAATGGACTTCAAGCTGTTCAACGAAGGCCGCCCCGGCGTGGTGCTGGGCCGCGACCAGTGGCTGTTCAGTGACGAAGAGTTCAAGCCCACCGCCGGTGCCGAGCAGCTGATGCAGGAAAACCTGGCGCTGATCCGTGGCGTGCGTGACACCCTGCAGCAGCACGGCAGCCAGCTGGTGCTGGCGATCGTGCCAGCCAAGGCGCGGGTGTACGCCGAGTACCTGGGCAAGGAGCTGCCGACCAGCCTGCATGACGACCTGTACAACCAGTTCCATGCCCAGGCACGCCAGGCCAACGTGTTCGCCCCGGACCTGATGGCCCCCATGGAGCAGGCCAAGGCCCGCGGCCAGGTGTTCCTGCGCACCGACACCCACTGGACGCCGATGGGCGCCGAAGTGGCGGCGCAGGCACTGGCTGAAGCAGTCAGCCGCCAGAGCCTGCTCAACGGCGACCCGCAGGCGTTCATCACCGAAGCCGGCAGCACCGCGCCATACAAGGGCGACCTGACCAACTTCCTGCCACTGGACCCGCTGTTCAGCAACCTGCTGCCGGCCCCGGACAACCTGCAGCAGCGCACCACTCGCCCGGTAGAAGCCGAAGGTGAAGCCGGTGACGCACTGTTCGCCGACACGCAGATCCCGGTTGCACTGGTGGGCACCAGCTACAGCGCCAACCCGCACTGGAACTTCCTCGGCGCGCTGCAGCAGGCCCTGCGCAGCGACGTGGCCAACTACGCCGAAGACGGCCATGGCCCGCTACTGCCGATGCTCAAGTACCTGCAAAGCGATGCCTTCAAGAATGCCGCACCCCAGGTGGTGGTGTGGGAATTCCCCGAACGTTATCTGCCAATGAAGAACGACCTCAGCAGCTTCGACCCGCAGTGGATCGCGCAGCTGAAGAACTCCCGTAAATCCGAAGAAAACCTGGCCTTGTCGTCCACCCGGACGAACCATTGATAAAGAGAGGAACACGCAAATGACTACCAAGACTTCCATTGCCAAAGCCCTCACCCTCGCGGCCGGCCTGTCCCTGGCCTCGATGCAGGCCTTCGCCGGCGCCGACGCCGCGCTGTACGGCCCGAGCGCACCGAAAGGCTCGACCTTCGTGCGCCTGTACAACGCCTCCAGCGCACCGACCGCAGCGTCGGTCGGCAACACCCAGATCAAGCAGGTTGGCGCCCAGGCCAGCAGCGACTTCAGCTTCCTGCCAGGGGGTGACTACACCGCCCAGGTCGGCGGCAAGAGCGTGCCGGTCAAGCTGGCTGCGGACAAGTACTACACCTTGGTCAACAGCGCCAGCGGCAACCCGCAGCTGATCGAAGAGCCGCCGTTCAAGAACAAGCAGAAAGCCCTGGTTCGCGTGCAGAACCTGAGCGACCAACAACTGACCCTGAAGACCGCCGACGGCAAGACCGAAGTGGTCAAGCCGGTGGCCGCCAACGGCCGTGGCGAACGCGAAATCAACCCGGTCAAGGTCAACCTGGCGCTGTACCAAGGAGACAAGAAAGTGGGTGACGTGAAACCCGTCGCCCTGGAGCGCGGCGAAGCCGCAGTGCTGTACGTAACGGGTTCCGGCAACGCCTTGTCGCCGGTGTGGGTAACTCGCCCCGTGGCTAGCAACTGATTCCCCTGCCTCTCAACGACTATTGGAGAAACATGATGATCCCGGTAATTCTTTCTGGTGGTAGCGGTTCCCGTCTGTGGCCTCTGTCGCGCAAGCAGTTCCCCAAACAGTTCCTGGCCCTGACCAGTGAACACACACTGTTCCAGCAAACCCTCGAGCGCCTGGTATTCGAAGGCATGGAGACGCCGATCGTGGTCTGCAACAAGGACCACAAGTTCATCGTCCAGGAGCAACTGGCCGCGCTGAAGCTGGAAACCCAAGGCATCCTGATGGAACCGTTCGGCCGCAACACCGCGCCGGCCGTGGCCATGGCTGCCATGAAGCTGGTCAACGAAGGCCGCGACGAGCTGATGCTGGTGCTGCCCGCCGACCACGTGATCGATGACCAGAAGGCCCTGCAACGCGCCCTGGCCCTGGCCACCGTGGCCGCCGAGCGCGGCGAGATGGTGCTGTTCGGCGTGCCGGCGACCAAGCCGGAAACCGGCTACGGCTACATCCGTTCCAGCCAGGACGCCCTGCTGCCTGAAGGCGTGGCGCGCGTGGCACAGTTCGTCGAGAAGCCCGACGAAAAACGCGCCGCCGAGTTCGTCCAGGCCGGTGGCTACTTCTGGAACAGCGGCATGTTCCTGTTCCGTGCCAGCCGCTTCCTCGAAGAGTTGAAGAAGCACGACGGCGACATCTACGACACCTGCGTACTGGCGCTGGAGCGCAGCCAGGAAGACGGTGATGTGCTGAGCATCGACGAAGCCACCTTCGCCTGCTGCCCGGACAACTCCATCGACTACGCGGTGATGGAAAAGACCCAGCGCGCCTGCGTGGTGCCGATGTCGGCCGGCTGGAGCGACGTGGGCTGCTGGTCGTCGCTGTGGGAAGTGCACGAGAAGGACGACAACGGCAACGTCACCAAGGGCGACGTGGTGGTGCAGGACAGCCACAACTGCATGATCCACGGCAACGGCAAGCTGGTGTCGGTGATTGGCCTGGAGAACATCGTGGTGGTCGAGACCAAGGACGCCATGATGATTGCCCACAAGGACAAGGTCCAAGGCGTCAAGCAGATGGTCAAGACCCTCGACGAGCAGGGCCGCAGCGAAACCCAGAACCACCTGGAAGTGTATCGCCCGTGGGGCTCGTACGACTCGGTGGACATGGGCGGCCGCTTCCAGGTCAAGCACATCACCGTCAAGCCAGGTGCCAGCCTGTCGCTGCAGATGCACCACCACCGCGCCGAGCACTGGATTGTGGTGTCCGGCACCGCCGAGGTTACCTGTGACGAGAACGTGTTCCTGCTGACCGAGAACCAGTCGACCTACATCCCGATCGCGTCGGTGCACCGCCTGCGCAACCCGGGCAAGATCCCGCTGGAGATCATCGAAGTACAGTCCGGCAGCTATCTGGGCGAGGATGATATCGAGCGGTTCGAGGATGTGTACGGCCGTACCTCCACGCCGATCGAGCGTGGTGTTTCGGTGAAGACCATCGCGCAGTAAGCAAGACCCGGGGGCCGCTTCGCGGCCCATCGCCGGCAAGCCAGCTCCCACAAGTACCGCGCAGAACTCAGGAATGTGCGATCCCTGTGGGAGCTGGCTTGCCGGCGATGGGCTGCGTAGCAGCCCTGTCAGCGCTATCTGACAGGCATTACGACAAAGCCCTCCCCGCTTTTGAGCCCACTCCCATTTCGGGCTACGATGGTCAGACCCCGCGCAATCAAGGTCTGCCCGCCCCATGATCATCGGTGCCTTCCTCATCCTCACCTGGCTGGTGCTGCTGTTGCGCTACCCGGCCAAGGCCCTGCCGATCTCGCTGGCTGCCGTTTGTGGCCTGGGCCTGGTGGCCCTGTTCGTGGTCTGGCAGGACACCCGCGAAACCTCGCAACTGGCCCGCCTGGACCTGCGCCTGACGTATGCCCCCGAACACTGCCCTGCCGACCGAGCCCTGCAAGCAAGCGTAAGGAACGGCAACGAAGTGCCGCTCACCGAATTGCGCTGGCGGGTGGCGGCGTATGCGCCGGGCGATACCGTGAACCTGGCGGAGAACACCTACAACGCCCCGCGCTACCGCGGACCGGGTGAGTTGCAGCCAGGGGCGGAGTGGAAAGACTGCCTGCCACTGCCGCCACTACGCTCCGGGTACCGGCCGCAGACTCTGGAGTTTCGCGCAGAGCACCTGCAAGGTACGTTTGCCAACTAATGTATCGCCTGTGCCGGCCTCTTCGCGGGCTCGCCCGCTCCCACCGATACTCCAAAGCCCTCAGATTCTGTGGGGACTCTGTGGGAGCGGGTTCACCCGCGAATAGGCCAACACAGGAAAAAACCAATCCCCTGACAACAGGCCCCAACCATGCCCACCGTCCTTATCACCGGTTGTTCCAGCGGCATCGGCCGCGCCCTGGCCGACGCCTTCCGAGATGCCGGCCACCATGTCTGGGCCACCGCCCGCAAACCTGAGGATGTCGAGCAACTGAACGCCGCCGGCTTCACTGCCCGGCAACTGGATGTGAACGATAGCGAAGCGCTGGACCGCCTGGCCGAGGAACTGGAAAACCTCGATATCCTGATCAACAACGCCGGCTACGGCGCCATGGGCCCGCTGCTCGATGGCGGTGTGGATGCCCTGCGCCAGCAGTTCGAAACCAACGTATTCGCCGTGGTCGGCGTTACCCGCGCATTGTTTCCACTGCTTCGCCGCTCACGGGGCCTGGTGGTGAACATCGGCAGCGTATCAGGCGTGCTGGTCACCCCGTTCGCCGGCGCCTACTGCGCCTCGAAAGCAGCCGTGCATGCCCTGAGCGATGCCTTGCGCCTGGAGCTGGCGCCATTTGGTGTGCAGGTAATGGAAGTGCAGCCAGGAGCGATTGCCTCGCAGTTCGCCAGCAATGCCCAGCGCCAGGCCGAGCAGGTGCTGGCGGCGGATTCGGCATGGTGGCCGTTGCGCGAGCATGTGCAGGCACGGGCGCGGGCATCGCAGGACAAGCCGACCTCGGCGGCGGTGTTTGCCCAAGGCGTGTTGGCGGCGGTCGGGAGGTCGCCGGTGCCGGCGGTGGTGCGGTTGGGGAATGGCAGCACGGCGTTGCCGTTGATGGCCCGGCTACTGCCGCGGCGGGTGCTGGATTGGGCGTTGCGCAAGCGGTTTGGATTAATGCGCCCGCTCTGATTGATTGGTTGCCTGTGCTGGCCTCTTCGCGGGTAAACCCGCCCCCACAGGTACCCCACAGAGTTTGACACCTGTGCGATCCCTGTGGGAGCGGGTTTACCCGCGAAGAGGCCGGTACAGGCAAACCAGATCAGGCAATGGAACGCAGCACGCCGCCGTCAACCCGCAAGGCAGCCCCGGTAGTGGCACTGGCCTGCATCGACGCCAGATACACCACCATGTTCGCCACCTCCTCCACCGTCGCCAGCCGCTTGATCAGCGAGGTCGGCCGGTGCTCCGCCAGGAAGTTGGCTTCCAGCTCTGCAGTCGACACCCCCTGCTCCTCGGCCAGCTTGGCAAAGAAGTCGCCCACACCTTCCGAACGTGTAGGCCCCGGCAACACCGCATTCACCGTCACCCCTGTGCCAGCCAGGGTCTCGGCCAGCCCGCGCGACACCGCCAGCAACGCCGTCTTGGTCATGCCGTAATGAATCATCTCGGTCGGGATCTGCAGCGCCGACTCACTGGACAGGAATACCACCCGTCCCCAATTGCGCTCGGCCATGCCTTGGGCATAGTGGCGCGACAGGCGAACCGCACTGAGCACATTGACGTCGAAGAAACGCTGCCAGTCCTCATCCTCGATCTCGAAGAACGGCTTGGGCTCGAAGATGCCCAAGTTGTTGACCAGGATGTCGGTATGCGGCACCTGGTCGAACAGCGTCTGCGCCCCGGCCTGGGTACCCAGGTCGGCAGCGATGCCGATGATGCGCGCCTGTGGCAGACGCTCGCGCACAACTTTGAGGGCTTCGTCGACCCGGGCCTGGGTACGACCGTTGAGGACCACTTCGGCCCCCGCCTCGGCCAGGCCGATGGCGATGGCCAGGCCGATGCCCGCGGTGGAGCCGCTGACGATGGCGCGCTTGCCGTTCAGGGAAATGTGCATCTGTGCCTCCTCGTCTGTCTGGGAAATCGCAGGGGTCTGCTTTGCAGCCCATCGCCGGCAAGCCAGCTCCCACAGGAATGCCAGCGCTGTACCTGTGGGAGCTGGCTTGCCGGCGATGGGCCGCAACGCGGCCCCCGTCTTTATGCTTTCGCTGGCTGCTCATCAAACGCCTGCCAGCCACCACCCAGAGCCTTGTACAGCCCCACCAACGCCTGCGACACCGCCGCCGAACTGTCGATCCACTGCTCCTCGCTGGCCAGCAGGGCACCCTGCACCGTCAGCACATTGAGAAAGTCCACCGCCCCTTCCACATACTGGCGCTGGGCAGTTTCCAGGGCGATGCGGTTCTGCCGCACCGCCTCGGCCAAATGGTCGCGGCGCAACTGGCTGGCGTTGTACAGGCGTAGCACATCGTCGATTTCATGCCAGGCCCCCAGCACCACCTTGCGGTAGTTCAGCGCCGCTTCCTGCTGCTGCGCCTCGCGCAGTTCCAGGGTGCCCTTGAGCCGGCCACCCTCGAAGATCGGCAGCGACAGCTGCGGCCCGAAGGCGAAGCGGCGCGAATCCCAGGCGCCGAAATCGGACAGCTGCATGGCCTGGAACCCGACACTGCCCGACAGCCGGATGCTGGGGTAGAAGTCGGCCTTGGCCACGCCAATGCTGGCGGTGGCGGCATGCAGGCGGGCCTCGGCCTGGCGAATGTCCGGGCGGCGTTCGGCCAGTTCGGACGGCAGGCCAATGGCGAACTTCTGCTGCGGCGCAGGCAGTTCGCCGCCCTGCAGCAACTCGGCCTGCAGGCTGCGCGGCGGTTCGGCGGCGAGCAGGCTGAGGGCGTTGATCAAGTCATCGCGCCGCGCTTCCAGGCTTGGCAGGCGCGACTCGATCGAGGCGACCTGGGCACTGGCCTGGGCCACGTCCAGGCGCGTGGCGACCCCTTCGGCCTGGCGGTTCTCGGACAACTTCAGGCTGTGCTGGGCGACCTTGAGGTTGTCGCGGGTCACATCGATGGTGTGCTGCACGGCGCGCAGCTGGATGTAGTTGCCGGCGGTTTCCGAAAGCAATGCCAGCAGCACGCCGCGGCGGTCGTTCTCGGCCACTTCGACCGTGGCATCGGCAGCTTCGACCTGGCGCCGCACACGGCCCCACAGGTCCAGCTCCCAACCGGCCACCAAGTCGCCCTGCCAGAGGTTGAAAGCTTGCTTGCCCGCCTTGCCGGACGGGTCACTCAGGCCTTCGGCGCTGTTGCGCGCGCGGCTGTAGCCGGCGTTCACGTCCACCGCTGGTACTTCGTCGGCAGCCACGGTGCTGCGCAGGGCGCGGCTTTGCAGCAGGCGGGCACTGGCCATCTGCAGGTCGAGGTTGCGCTCGGCTACACGCTGGATCAAGGCACTCAGGCGGGCGTCGTGGAAGCTCTCCCACCAGCGCAGTTCCAGCGGTTCGGCCTGCGGCTGGCTGGCCGCCGCCTCGCCTTGCAGCGGCGCCCACTGTTGCGGTGCCTGGCTGTCAGGGCGCTGGAAGTCTGGGCCCAGGGTGCAGCCAGCCATCAACACGGCCAGCAGCAACGGGCTCAAGCGTAATGCCGGTTTCATCGTGCGCTTACCTCTTTGCCGTCCAGCTTGTCGCCACGGGTGTCGATGGTCGCTTCCACCGACATGCCCACGCGCAGGCGGGCAAGCAGCGGCTGGCCGTCATCGAAAACGATCTTCACCGGAATGCGCTGCACCACCTTGGTGAAATTGCCGGTGGCGTTATCCGGCTTGACCGCGGCGAAGGTCACGCCGGTGGCCGGGGCGATGCTTTCCACATGGCCTTGCAGCTTCTCACCGGCAAAGGTGTCGACGCTGATGCTCACGGCCTGGCCAGGCTGTACGTGGGTCAGCTGGGTTTCCTGGAAGTTGCCGACCACATAGGCTTGTTGCAACGGCACCACCGACAGCAGGCGGGCGCCCGGGTTGACGTAGGCACCGACACGCAAGGCGCGCTCGCCGACCATGCCGTCCACGGGCGCGGTGATGCGGGTATAGGACAGATCGAGCTGGGCCTTTTCCAGCCCCGCCTCTGCCCGCTTCAACTGCCCGTCGGCACTGGCCACCTGGGCGGTAAGGATATCCACCTGCTTGCGCGCCGCTACCAGTGCCGCCTGGGCATTGGCCAGGCGTGCGCGGGCCTGGTCGACCCCGCTGCGCGCCTGCTGGGCGTTCTGCACGGTGCCGGCACCCTGCTCGGCCAGGCGGCTGTAGCGGTTGACCTCATGATCAGCGAACGCTGCTTCGGCCTGGGCTGCTTTCACTGCAGCCTCAGCCTGGGCAATCAGCGACGCCTGGCGCTCGAGGGTGGCGCGGGCATCGGCGCTTTGCGCCTGGGCCACCAGCAACTGCGCCTGCGCGGCATCCAGCGCGGCCTGGTAGTCACGGGCATCGATGGTCGCCAGCAACTGGCCGGCCTTGACCTGCTGGTTGTCCTCCACCAGCACCTCCTTGATGAAGCCGGCGACCTTGGGCGCGACCACGGTGTAGTCGGCGACTACATAGGCGTCGTTGGTGCTCTGGCGGTGGTCGCTGCCGAACATCCAGGGGCCGACGATGCCGGCCAGGACAGCCACGGCAAGCACCGAGCCGATGAACAGGGTTTTGCGGTTGTTGGTCATTTCAGTGGTTCTCGAATTCATCCAGGGTTCAGGCCACCGCGCGCGGCGGATAGACCCGGGTAGGCACGAAAGGAATCAGGCAGATCAGGGCCACGGCAATGCAGGCCATGACCAGGTAGAGGTCGGCTGAGGTCAGCACCAGCGCCTGGTCGTGGATGCGCCTGGCCAGGCCGGCTGCGTTACCGTCGACCAGCGGGGCGTTGCCCAGGCTGTCCACCAGGTGGTTGGAATGAAAGTGCCGGCGCAGGGTGCCAAGGGCGTCCAGCAGGCCACCGGCGATCACCGCGGCCAGGCCCTTGACGGTGTTGAACCAGCTGGAGGCGAACGGGCCTTCCTGCGGGGTCATGCCGTTGGTGGACAGCATCAGCAGCGGCAGCACTGCCATTGGCTGGCCGAACACCTGCAGCAGGTAGAACGGGTAGAAGTCGCCACGGATCCACTCGCTGGTCAGCAGGCTGCTGCCGACACAGGACACCGCCAGCATCGCCAGGCCGATGCCCAGCACCCAACGGCAGTCCACCGCGCGGATGTTGCACAGCGCCGCCGTCAGCGGCAGGGCGATCAGCTGGGGCATGGCTACCAGCATCATCAGCGGGCTGGTCTGCGCCGGCCGGTAGCCCTGGATCTGCGCCAGGTAGGCCGACGGAATGCTGCCCACGCCCGAGAGCACGATCAGCACGCCGGCCAGCGTCACCAGGGCGAAACTCAGGTTGCGCCGCGACAGCATGCGCAACTGGAAGAACGGCAGCGGCTCGGACCATTCGTTGTACATGAACAGCACCAGCAACAGCAGGCCACCGCCAAGCAGCCAGCAGATCAGTGGCGAATCGAACCAGCCCCAGCGGTCACCCAGCGACAGGCCCAACACGATGCAGCTGATGGCGGGCAGGCCGAGCAGCACGCCGCGCCAGTCGAACTGCTTGAAGCGCTCCAGGCGCAGCGGGTCCTGCGGCAGGCCCCAGCCGACACAGAACATGGCCAGCAGCGAGGGCAGGATGATCTGCCAGAATGCCCACTGCCAGCCGACGTATTCGGTCCACAGCCCTGCCAGCGGCGTGCCGAGGTTGGGGCCGAAGGTGGCGGTGAGGGCATAGCAGGCCAGGCCATATACCTTGATGCCCGGTGGCAGGAAGCGCAGGGCCACGCTCATCAACATCGGTGGCAAGGCGCCAGAGGCGAAGCCCTGGAGTACACGCAGCAGCATCAGGCTGTGCAGGTTGGGGGCGAACGGTTGCAGCAGGCCGAGCACGGCGAACAGGCCGATGGCGCTCATGGTGAAGCGCCGCAGCGAGAACGTGGTGGCCAGCCATGGCGCGAAAGCCATGGCCGAGACCGAGGCGGCGCTGTAGACCGCCAGCAGCCAGGCGCCTTCGTCGGCGCCAATGCCCATGGCCCCACGGATATCGGCCAGGGAGATCTTGGTTACCGACTCGTTGAGGCCCGCGCACAACACGGCCAGCAGCACACCGAACAGCCCGACCACTACCTGCAGGCCGAACGCAGTCTGCGCAGGCGCGGCCGGCGCGGGCGCGGCGGCAACCACAGCAGACGGGGCGGACAGGGAACTCATGGGCAGACATCTCCAGCAACAATTTGCGACTGGAGCAAGTCTAAGAAGGTCGAATGCTGACGAAAACTGACTTATCGGTAGGTTTATGTTGCGTCAGGCGCAATCCAGAGTAATACCGCATCGCCCTCTTCGCGGGTAAACCCGCTCCCTCAGGTACAGAGCCTCTCTCAAGACCTGTGATATCCCTGTGGGAGCGGGTTCACCCGCGAAAAGGCCGGCCCAGGCAGACCATCACTCAAGGGTCGACACTGCAGCAAGCCTTCAGGGTCTGCCGCAACCACCGATGCGCCGGGTCATTGTGAAACCGTGGGTGCCATGCCTGCAGCACGGTCACCCGCTCCAGCGGCACCGGGATCTCGAACGAGCGCAGCGGCAGCCCGAGCTTGTGCACGCTGTTGAGGATGTTGGCCGGCATCGGCAGGATCAGGTCGGAATCCGGTAACGAGAACAGCGCCGAGTGGAAACTCGGGGTGATCAGCGCCACCCGCCGCTGCACCTTGAAGTTGGCCAGTTCCACATCGATCGGCCCATTGGCCCGTCCACGACGGGACACGCTGATCTGTGGATAACTGGCAAAACTGTGCGGCGTGATCGGCTGCTCGAAAATCGGGTGGTCGCGCCGCGCCAGCCCCACGTAGTAGGTCTGGAACAGGCTCTGCACCTTGATCTCCGGCCCCAGGTCCACGGTCGAACTGATGATCAGGTCGGTACGCCCGTCGCGCAGCACGCTGTCATCATCACCGCCGGGGCTTTCCGGCACGAAGCGCAGCACCGTGCGCGGTGCCTGCTCGTGCATGCGCCGCAGCAGCTGCGCGCCGTACAGGGCGATGAACAGGTCGTTGGTGCGGATGTTGAAGGCCCGGTCAAGCTTGGGCAGGTCGACTTCGTCGGCACTGCGGAACACCTCGCCCGCCTGTTCCACCAACGCGGCCACCTGCTCACGCAGCGCCAGCGCCCGCGGTGTCGGCACCAGGCCGCGACCGGCGCGCACCAGGATCGGGTCACCCAATGCATCGCGGATACGCCCCAGGGTCCGGCTCATCGCCGCCGGGCTGAGGTTCATGCGCTGCGCCGCGCCGACCACGCTGCCTTCATCGAGCAGGGCGTCGAGGGCGACGAGCAGGTTCATGTCCGGGAGTTGCATGGCTGTTTTCCGTTACAGCTGTGGGGAATGGCGATGGTAGCAGGTTGCTGGATTGCACCAGACGCAATGCGCTCGTGCGTGGTGGGGCATTTATCCTGAGGGTGGGTTGAGCCAAGAATGAGGAACGGCAGGTTCGGCCTCTTCGCGGGTGAACCCGCTCCCACAGAGACTGCACAGATTCTGAATATTGTGGCGCACCTGTGGGAGCGGGTTTACCCGCGAAGAGGCCAGAACAGACAACCCCTCAGCCAGCCTGGAACAAGGATTCCACATGCCCAGCCCCGTCCTGATCGCCATCGATGCCTCCCCTGCATCCACCGCCCTGCTCACCCTCGCCCGCCGCTACTGCCGCCCCGACGAGCACGAACTGCACGTGCTGCTGGCCATCGACTCTACCTTCGCCGTCCACGACCAGCCCGCGCCCTACACCGCCGAGGAACTGGAAGAATACCCCGCCGCCTGCGAAGAGCAGCACCAGGCCGACCAGGCCGTGGCCAAGGCGGTGCGCGAGCTGCAGCAAGCCGGCTTCGCCAGCCAGGGCTGCATGGTAGCCGGGCAGCCGGTCGAGGCGATCGTGGCCAAGGCGCAGGAACTGAATTGTGAACTGATCATCATGGGCCACCGCCACCTGTCGCGGCTGGGGCGGTTGCTGGACCCGTCGATCAGCGCCAAGGTGATTGATCGGGTGAAGGTGCCAGTGTTGGTAGGGGCTGCGAGCTAACTGCTCTGCGAGAAGTGTTCATTGCTCCTGGCCTCTTCGCGGGCAGCCCGCGAAGAGGCCAGGAGCCGCACTTCCTCACCCCGGCTCATCCCTCGCTCGGCTTCACCACCACCGTACAAGTCGTCCCCGCCGCCAGCAAAAAACCTTCCGGCACTTCATCGATGTGAATCCGCACCGGCACCCGTTGCGCCAGGCGTACCCAGTTGAAGGTCGGGTTCACATCCGCGATCAACTCGCGGCTCTGCGGGTTGTCGCGGTCGTAGATGCCGCGGGCGATGCTTTCCACATGGCCCCTGATTCGCTCGCCGCTCATCATCTGCAGCTCGGCCTGGTCGCCCACCTTCACATGCGGCAACTTGGTCTCCTCGAAGAACCCGTATACCCAGAACGAATTCTCGTCGACCACCGCCATCACCGCTTCACCGGTACGCGCATAGTCACCCTTGTGGATATTCAGGTTGGTCACGTAGCCGTCCACCGTGGCCACGATATGCGTGCGCTTGAGGTTCAGCTCGGCCGCCGCCAGTTCGGCAAGGGCCTGCTGGTAATCCGCCTGGGCGGAGTTGGCGATGTTGCTGGCGTCGTCGCGGTTTTCCTTGGAGATCACCAGGTTGTCCATGTCGGCACGGCGCTTGGCGTTGACCTTGCGCATCTCCCAGGTGGCCTTGCGCGATGCAACCTGCGCCTTGGCCTGGTCGACCGCCAGCTGGTAGTGCTCAGGGTCGATCTGGATCAGCAGGTCGCCCTTCTTCACCCGCTGGTTGTCCTTGACCGGCACGTCCACCACATAGCCAGGCACGTCGGCAGCGACGTTGATGATGTCGGCACGCACACGGCCGTCGCGGGTCCATGGCGTGGTCATGTAGTGCAGCCACAACTGGCGACCGATCACCACGGCAGCGGCAAGCACCAACAGGGTGGCGACCAGGCTGAAGAACTTTTTCATCGAAGGATTCTCACCAGTAGAGCGACAGCGCCAGGGCGCCGAACAGGCAGACGAACAGGCTCAGACGCAGCAGCGCCGGGTGCCAGAAGAAGCGGTAGCCATCATGGCTGGCAATGAACCGGTCCAGGCCCCAGGCCAGGCCCAGGGCGAACAGGAACATCAAGGTCATGGTGGGCATGTACACGCCATGGAAGGCGATTTCACGGGGCATGGTTTCACGGAGCATCGTGCAGTCCTTTCGCCGGTGCCAACGGCGACTGTGGGTCGAGCAGGGAAGAACGGATGAAGTGCAGGTAGCTTTGTGCGCGGCGCAGCACCGACGTGTCGAAGTGGCGGGCGAAGGGCTCGTCGGTGGCCTGCACGCGGGCGATGGCGTGGTCCACGGCCACCAGCGCGCGTTCGTGGTTGCTGGCGCTGGGCTGCAGGAACAGCCGGGCCAGGGCACGGCCCATCACGCGGATTGCCTGGCGCCAGGGCTGCGATTCGGCGTAGGCCGGGTGCACCGGCGCACGGGCCTGCTCCTTGCGCAGCTCGATGATGGCATGGCCGATTTCCAGCACGGTGAACATCCAGCCCATCAACTGGCTCTGTACCTGCGGCTTGCCGGCTGCCAGGCCATAGGCCTGGTGCAGCAGGTCGCGGGTGCGGCTTTCGAAGGCCGTGCCGATGCCGCGCAGGCGGCCGCTGATGGCGAACAGCACCTGCTCGCGCAGCTCCTGCTCCAGGCGGCTCCACAGCCAGCGGCTGTTGGGCGGCAGGATGATCGCACCGGCAGCGGCACAGACGAACATGCCGATGACCATGCCGATGTAGTCGTTGATGAAGGTGTACGGGTCATACACGGTGAGGTTGTTCGGCACCGAACCGATGGCGAAGAACACCAGCAGGCCGATGCCGTAGCCGGCGTAGGCCGGCCGTGACGAAAGGAACGCGCCCAGCACGAACACCGGCGCCAGCACCATGCACAGCAGCGGGAAACCGTCGATCCAGGGGAACACGAAGAAGGTTTCGAAGAAGCCGACGAAGGCACCGATCGCCGTGCCGCAGGCCATCTGGAACGACATGCGCTTGGGGTTCGGCGAGGCCGCCGACAGGCCCACGGTGACGGTGGCGATCAGGGTCATCATGGCGCCGCTGGGCCAGTCGCTGAACAGCCAGTAGCTGCCCAGCAGCAACAGCACCGCCGAGGCGCGCACACCGGCGGCCAACGATACCAGCCAGCTGGTCTGCGCCACGTAGGGCTCATCCCACTGTTCGCGTTCGTGCCGGTGCGCTGCCAGCGAGGCGTGGGTTTCGGCGTAGCTGTACATCTCGTCGACGAAGCGGTAGAGCAGCTCGAAGGCGGTGTGGAAGTCGAGCAGGTCGGACTCGCTCGGCTCGGTTGCCAGGTACTCGGCGCGCAGGCCGCGCACCTGTGCCTGCAGGCCTTCTTTGTAGGCGGCCAGCTCCAGGGTCAGGCGCAGCGCATCGGCGTCGGTCAGCGCCCGGCCCACATAGGGCTGCAACAGCTCCACCAGGGTGTTCAAGCCCGGCTCGATCGCGCCGACGATCTGCAGCGGGCCGCGGGCGCGCAAGCGCTCCAGCAAACGGTGCAGGGCATTGAAGCGCGTGGTGATGGCCATGAACTCGCCGTTCATGCGCACCAGGCGACCAGAGCGCCGGCGCATGTGCGGGTCTTCGAAAGCGGTGACGTTGCGCAGGCTCTCCAGGCCCACTGCTTCAGCGACGAAGCGCACGTTGCTGCTCTCGAAACGGTCCCGCTGGCTTTCGCCGCGCAGGGCCTCGACAACCACCCCGGCGAACACGCCAAAGCGCTGGTACAAAGCGTTGCGCATGGCGGCACTGGCCGACTGCGGCAGGATCGCAGCGCTGACGAAGGTCGACACCAGAATGCCCAGGGCGATTTCCAGTACTCGCCATACCGCCGCCATGAACGCCTGGTCAGGGTGCTCCAGCACCGGCAGGCCGATCATTGCCGCGGTGTAGCCGGCCAGCACGAAACCATAGGCGCGGAAGGTGCGGTAGCGCATGGCTCCAGCCGAGCACAGGCCTACCCACAGGGCCAGGCTGGGCAGGAACAGCTCGGTGTTTTGCGGGAAGATGGCGATCAGCGCCACCATCATCGCCGAACCGGCCAGGGTGCCGAGCACCCGGTAGAAGCTCTTGGCGAACACATGCCCGCTTTGCGGCTGCATGACGATGAACACGGTGATCATCGCCGTGCGTGGTTGCGGCAGCTCCAGGCGCATGGCCAGCCACAGAGTGATGAACGCAGCGGCCAGCACCTTGAAGATGTACACCCAGGTCACCCCGTCGGTGCGCGCCCAGGCAAAGAAGCCCCGGCGCCATTCCAGGCTCTGCAGCCAGCGCACGGGCAAACTGGAAGTGCTCATTCGGCGTTATCCGGCTTCTTGTCGAAAATGGCCAGGGTGGCCGGGGTTTTCGGTGCGGCCTGGCGCTCCTCTTTCGGCACGTCCTGACCCGCCTGCAAGCCGCCGCCCAGGGCGGTTACCAGCTCGGCATGAGCAATCAGGCGGGCGGCCTGCACCTGCTGTTGCACCTGCTGCTGGCGGAACAACAAGGTCTGGGCGTTGAGTACGTTGAGGTAGTCGGTAAGGCCACGCTGGAACGCGACCATGGCGATGTCGTAGGTTTTCTGCGCGGCCGCGACCGATTCGGCGGCGAAGTGCGACTGCTCCTTCATCGACTCACGGCGGATCAGCTGGTCGGAGATGTTCTTTAGCGCACCGACAACGGTCTGGTTGTAGCGCGCCACGGCCACGTCATAGCCCGCCGAGGCCACGCCGAGCTGCGAGCGCAGGCGGCCACCGTCGAAGATCGGCAGGCTGATGGCCGGGCCGACGTTGTAGTTGAACTTGCGCCCGGTGAGGAATTCCAGCGGGCCACCACCGGTTGCCATGAAGCCAAGGCTGCCGACCAGGTCTACGTTGGGAAAGAAGCCGGCGTGGGCTACATCGATGCCACGCGCCTGGGCAGCTACCTGCCAACGGCTGGCAACCACATCGGGGCGCTGGCCGACCAGTTCGGCCGGCAGGTTCGACGGCAGTTTCAGCGGCGCGGCCAGGGCCAGGCTCGGGCGCTGCAACTGCGCACCCTCCCCCGGGCCCTTGCCGGCCAGGGCGGCCAGCTGGTTGCGGGCCAGGGCAATTTCTTCGTCGAGGCTGTCGAGCTGGCGGTGGGTTTCCGGCAGCGGTGCTTCGGCCTGGCTGACCTCGAAGTGGGTGCCGATACCGGCATCCAGGCGGCGCTTGGCCAGGGCAAGGATCTGCTCCTGCTGTTCCAGCTCGGCCTTGACGATGTCGCGCTGGGCAAAATGCAGGCTCAGCTGGATGTAGGCGCGCACCACGTTGTTCTGCAGCTCCAGCTGCGCCTGGCGGGCTTCGGCCACGCTCATGTGCGCCTGGTCCACGGCCTGCTCGCTGGCGTTGCGTTCGCGGCCCCACAGGTCGAGCGCATAGCTGAAGCCAATTGCGGCGTTGTTGTCCCAGGTATTGGCGCCGGACAGCGCGCCCGGGCCGTAGAACTGGTCCTCAGGCCAGTTGTGGCGCTTGAGCGTGGCCTGGCCGTTGGCCTGGAGCTTTTCCGCCGACTCGACCACGCCGGCCATGGCCTTGGCTTCGCGTACCCGCGCTGCAGCCATGGCCAGGCTCGGGCTGCCAGCCACGGCCAGGGCAACCCAGCGGTCCAGCTGCGGGTCGCCATAGGCGCGCCACCATTGCTGATCGGGCCAATGGGCGTCGGTCGCGGCTTCGCGTATGGCCGCGTCGGTGGTCAGGGTGTTGGCTTGCAGCGTCTTGCTTTGCGGGGCGATGCCCCAGGTTCCGATACAGCCGCTCAGGGCGAGGGCAAGGGCACAGGCACTGAACGCATTGAGCGTTCTGATGATGCGACGCGGCACAGCTGCGATTTCCCGAGGAAGAGGTGAAGAGGCCGGGCAATTCTAGGGGGCGGCAGCACTGGCGATAAGCGTGGATTCCTGCGAATCTTTGTTACCAAAACAGCGATAATCCGCCTTTGGTCGAAGGCAACTTTTCATCTCTTTTACGTTACTTCGTGACACAATTTTGTCCTCTACATCGAGAGTGACCCATGGACACCCTGCAAAACATGCGTGCTTTCAGTTGCGTAGCCCAACTCGGCAGCTTCACCGCTGCCGCCGGGCAGCTGGATACGACCACCGCGAACGTGTCGCGGGCGGTCTCCAATCTGGAAGCCCATCTGCAAACAAGGCTGCTCAACCGTACCACCCGCCGCATTGCGCTGACCGAAGCCGGCAAGCGCTACCTGATGCGTTGCGAACAGATTCTTACCTATGTCGAAGAAGCCGAGGCCGAGGCCAGCGACGCCCATGCCCGCCCTGCCGGGCAACTGAAGGTGCACTCGATGACCGGGGTCGGCCAGCACTTCGTGGTCGACGCCATCGCACGCTACCGCGAATCACACCCGGACGTGACCTTCGACCTGACCATGGCCAACCGCGTGCCCGACCTGCTCGACGAGGGCTATGACGTGTCCATCGTGCTGGCCACCGAACTGCCCGATTCGGGGTTCGTGTCCCAGCGCCTGGGCATCACCTACAGCATCGTCTGCGCCTCGCCTGCCTACATCGCCCGCCACGGCGTGGCGCACAAGCCTGCCGACCTGCTCAAGCACGCCTGCCTGCGCATGGTCAGCCCGGTGATCCCGTTGGAGAAATGGCTGTTCGACGGGCCGGAAGGCCAGGAAATGGTCAACATCACCAGCTCGCCGTTCATGGTCAATACTGCCGATGCCATGAAGACTGCGATCCGTAGCGGCATGGGCGTAGGCGTGCTGCCGATCTATTCGGCCATCGAAGGCCTGCGCGATGGCAGCCTGGTGCGGGTACTGCCCGAGTACCGCCTGCAGGAGCTGAACCTGTACGCCATCTACCCGTCGCGGCAGTACCTGGATGCCAAGATCAAGACCTGGGTGGAGTACCTGCGCAACTCGCTGCCAGAGATTCTGGCGGCCCATGAGGCGGACCTGAAAACCCATCAGGTGATGATCGCCAACTAAAAAGCTGCTGCATTGCGGGGGCGGACAATGGTAGGTTGCTAACCATTGCCGGCCTCTTCGCGGGTAAACCCGCTCCCACAGGTACACCACAGCCTTCCAGGCCTGTGCAATACCTGTGGGAGCGGGTTCACCCGCGAAGAAACCATCACCGCCCCACCGCCTTGCAGAGAAGTTGCCCGATGAAAAAGACCGTCCTGGCCTTCAGCCGTATCACCCCGGCCATGGCCGAGCGCCTGCAGCAAGACTTCAACCTGATCCTGCCCAACCCCAAGCTGGGCGACATCAGCGCCCAGTTCAACGAAGCCCTGCCCGAGGCCCACGGCCTGATCGGCGTTGGCCGCAAGCTCGGCCGGGCGCAGCTTGAAGGCGCGGCCAGGCTGGAGGTGGTGTCCAGCGTTTCGGTCGGCTACGACAACTACGACCTGGACTACCTCAACGAACGCGGCATCGCCCTGACCAACACCCCCGACGTGCTGACCGAAAGCACCGCCGACCTGGGCTTCTCGCTGATCATGGGCTGCGCCCGCCGCACCGCCGAGCTGGATGCCTGGACCAAGGCCGGCAACTGGCAAGCTACCGTAGGCCCGGCGCACTTCGGCAGCGATGTGCACGACAAGACCTTGGGCATCGTTGGCATGGGCAACATCGGTGCCGCCATTGCCCGCCGCGGCCGGTTCGGCTTCAACATGCAGGTGATCTATTCCGGCAACAGCCGCAAGACCGCACTGGAGCAAGAGCTGGGCGCGCAGTTCCGCAGCCTGGAGCAACTGCTGGCAGAAGCCGATTTCGTCTGCATCGTGGTGCCGTTGTCCGATGCCACCCGCAAGCTGATCGGTGCGCGTGAGTTGCAACTGATGAAGCCGAGCGCGTTCCTGATCAACATCGCCCGCGGGCCGGTGGTGGACGAGGCGGCGCTGATCGAGGCACTGCAGAGCGGCACCATTCGCGGTGCGGGCCTGGATGTGTACGAGAAAGAGCCGCTGAGCGACTCGCCGCTGTTCAAGCTGCCCAATGCACTGACCTTGCCGCACGTTGGCTCGGCCACTGCCGAAACCCGCGAGGCCATGGCCAACCGGGCAATCGACAACCTGCGCGCGGCGCTGCTGGGTGAGCGGCCGCGGGACCTGGTGAATCCTCAAGTGTGGAAGGGCTGATAGCCTTTTACTGCCTGCACCGGCCCTTTCGCGGGTAAACCCGCTCCCACAGGTATTGCACAGGCGCTGAGGTCTGTGGGGTACCTGTGGGAGCGGGTTTACCCGCGAAAGGGCCGGCACAGGCAACCCTTCATATCTATTTGGCCACCACAACACCCTCAGCCGCCCTGGCCTTGGGCTTGCGAAACACCAGCACATTCCCCGCCATCACCGCCACCAGCCCCAACAAGGCCGGTGCCGTCCACTGATACCCCTCAGCCACCGCCGACACATTCAGCGCCACCAACGGGAACAGCACCGTGCAGTACGCCGCCCGCTCCGGCCCCATGCGCCCGACCAGGGTAAGGTAGGCGGTAAAGGCGATCACCGAGCCCGGCACCACCAGGTACAGTAACGAGCCGATGTACCGCACGTTCCATTCCATGCTGAACGGCACGCCGCTGACCACGCAGAACACCGCCAGCATCACCGCCCCGTAGACCATGCCCCAGGCATTGGTGGTCATGGGTTTGAGCCCGGCCTTCTGCTGCATGCTCGACAGCATGTTGCCGGCAGAGAAGCACAGCGTGCCGAGCAGGGCCAGGCCGAGGCCGTACAGGGTTTCGCGGCTGGCCGCATGGTGCGCCAGCTCCGGCCAGAACAGCAGGCCCAGGCCAAGTAACCCCAGGGCGCCACCGCCAAGCACATTGCTGGCGATCTTCTGGCCGAAGAAGATCCGCGCGTTGAGCGCGTTCCACAGGGTTGCGGTGGAGAACACCACGGCGATCAGGCCGCTGGCAATCCACTGGCTGGCGCTGAGGAAGCAGATGAAGTTGACGCAGAACAGGCACAGGCCCTGGGCCAGGCAGATCTGGTGGCCACGCCGGTTCATCGGCTGCAGGCGCCGGGTGAGCAGCAGGAAGGCGAACAGGATCAGCCCGGCCAGGGCGAAGCGGTAGACAATCGAGACCGGAATGGCGACCACGCCCAACTGGAGTTTCAGGGCGATCCAGGTGGTGCCCCAGATCAGGACAGTGAGCAGGTAGAGTGACAGGTTCATGGTGGCGGTTCCTTGGGCCTTTCAAGTTCGGTGCCCGGCGCTTCGCGGCTAAAGCCGCTCCCACAGGGACCGTGCTGCTCTCGAAGCTGGCGCGGTCCCTGTGGGAGCGGGTTCACCCGCGAATCGAGGGCGCAGCCCTCGCCGAGGCATTTCAGTGTTCTCCTGTCGAACACCCACGCGCTTGCACAAACTTGCGCATTTGTCCCGCTGATGGCTGTAAGCCTGGCCAAGGCGCAGTAGGATGGCTGGCAAGAGGAACCGCCCATGACCCCACTTACCCAGCTGCAAGTGTTCAACGCCATGCACGCCTCGCCCCACGCCCGGCTGGAGCTGAGCGCGCACCTGGGCGACGGGCTGGCAGCGGCGCTGTGGAGCAACCGCGACGATGCCCGCGATTACCAGGCACCGAGCCATCACACCCTGTCGTGCTACATCGCCGACGGCACCGGCACTTTTCGTCGCCAGCGTCCCGGCGACAAAGGGGCACCCGACAAGCTGTGCGTGATGCCGGCCGGGCATGAATCGAACTGGGTGGTCAATGGCGCGATCCGCCTGGCACACCTGTATGTCAGCGAGGCCCAATTTGCCCTGGGCTGCGTGCGCCTGCTCGACCGAGAACCGCGTGAGCTGCAACTGCAGGAAGCGACCTTTCTTGATGACCCGCAGCAGGCCAAGCGCTTTCGCCAGCTGATAACCCTGGACTGGGACGAACCTGGTGAACGCTTGCTGGCCAGCAGCCTGGCGCACGATATCGTCGACCATGCGCTACTCAACCAGGTCGGGCTGCGCCAGGGCCTGCGCCTGAAAGGCGGGCTGGCTCCGAGCCTGCGCCGGCAAATGGTCGACTACATCGAAGCGCACCTTGACCAGCCCATCACCCTGGGTGAACTGGCCGTGCGCTGCAACCTGTCCGAATACCACTTTGCGCGCATGTTCCGCGCCAGTTTCGGGCTGCCGCCGCATCAATATCTGCTGGCCCGGCGGCTACATCGGGCTTGTCAGCTGTTGCGGTTGGGGGTGATGCCGCTGGGGGAGATTGCCCTGTCGTGCGGGTTTGCCAGTGCCAGCCATTTCAGCAACCGGTTCCGCCAGGCAGTCGGTGCAACGCCTGGCGAGTACCGTTCGGCCATTCGCGGCTAAAGCCGCTCCCACAGGGGCCGCGCCAACCTCAAGGGCAGTGCAGTACCTGTGGGAGCGGCTTTAGCCGCGAAGAGGCCGGTACAGGCTGGCCTAGAACTCGAAGGTACTGGACAAACTCACCTGCCGCGCATCCCCGATAGCGACAAAGTACTGGTTCACCGCCGAGCTGTAGTAAACCTTGTCGAACAGGTTCTTCACGTTCAGCTGCAACAGCACCTTGTGCTCATCGAGCCGGGTCTCGTAGCTGGCAAAGGCATCGGCCACGGTATAGGACGGCAGGTCGAAGGTGTTGGTCGAGTTACCAGCCCGCTCGCCTACGTAGCGTGCCCCAGCGCCAAGACGCAACCGGTCGCCGCCGAACAGGCTGCCGTAGTCATACACCGCCGACAGCGAACCACTGTGCCGGGCTACGTTCTGCAGGCGGTTGCCCTGTAGATCAGGGTCCTTGGTCACCTTGGCATCGGTGAAGGCATAGCTGCCAATCAGGCTCCAGCGGTCGCTGAGCTGGCCAGTCAGGTCCAGTTCGACACCCCGCGAGCTGACCTCCCCGGCATTGCTGTACACAGTCTCGCGGGTGCTGGCATCAAAGTCGGAAACCAGCACGTTGCGCTTGGTAATGTCGAACAGCGCCAGAGTGCCGGTAACGCGGCCTGGCATGTCGAGCTTGGCCCCCAGCTCCCACGACTTCCCTTCCTCTGGCGCCACCGACGAGTCAAGCACCACATTGCCGGTCAGCGGCGCGATCGTCGAGTTGGGCTTGAACGACTCGCTGTAGCTACCATAGAAGGACAGCTGGTCATCGACCTTGTAGACGATACCGGCATGCGGCACCCAGGCCTGACCACTGATGTCGGTGTTGGCCTTGAACGGTCGGCCACGGCCAGCGTACTGGTCGTACTGCTGGAAGCGCGCACCGGCCACCAGGATCCAGTGTTCGTCCAGGTGCAGCGCGTCCTGCACGAACAGTGCATCAGTGCGCAGCTTATCGGTCTGGTCGCTGTCACTGGCCTTTACCGTTGTGCCCTCCACTTCCTGGCCGTAGACCGGGTTCACATAGCTGAAGGTGGATTGTGCCGTCTGCCGGATCAGGTCGCCGCGAAAGATCTTGCGGTCTTCATGATCGACACCGAACAGCAGGTCGTTCTGCATCCCGGCCAGTTCCACATTGCCGGCCAGGCTCAGCGTGGCGAACTGGTCACGGCTCATGGCGTTGTGGGTGCCGTCGATGCTGCGCGACAGCGTGCCGCTTTTTTCATTCACGCCGGTCACCCGCACCTGGCTGGCATCATAGGTTTCGCGGTTGAAGCTGTAGCCGAAGTGCAGCTTCCAGTCATCGGCCAGCTGGTGGTCGACTTCCAGACGGTACAGGTCGGAACGCCCTTCCATGTCGTTGAAAGGCTCGTCCAGGCGACGCGTGGCAGGGATGTCCAGCGGGTGGCCGTTGCTGCCGAACGCCGTGCCACGGTCGAAGGGGTAGAGAAACTCGCGGTGCTCGTAGGCCAGGACCACCTGGGTGTCTTCGCCCAGCCAGGCCAGCGACGGCGCCACCAGCGACTCACGGTGCACGCCGTAGTTGCGCCAGTAGTCCTCATCTTCGTGGTCGACGATCAGGCGATAGGCAAAGTTGCTGTCGCCCAGCGCGCCGGTACTGTCGAAGCCGCCACCGCTGCCGTTCTTGCCGCTGCCGTAGGTGGACCCGCGCACGTTCAGGGCGTTGTACTGCTCGAGTTGCGGGCGCTTGCTGACCACGTTGATCACCCCGCCCGGGTCCTGGATGCCGTACAGCAGCGAGGCCGGGCCCTTGAGCACTTCGACCCGCTCGGTGCTGGCGTTGAGGCTGCGGCCCTGCACGATGGGCATGCCATCGCGCATGATCGAGCCGTCGCGGTTGTCGCCGAAGCCGCGCTTCATCACCGTGTCGGAGGTGCCACCGAAATTGTTGCCCTGGGTGATGCCGCTGACATTGGCCAGGGCGTCATCGAGGTTGCGGGGGGCCTGGTCCCGGATGACCTGGGCCGGTACCACGTTGATCGCCTGGGGGATGTCCTGGCTAGGGCCCTGCCCGCGCATGATCGAGGCGGTAGCCGGTGGCTGGTAGCTGTAGTCGTCCAGTTGCGAGGTCACGGTGATGGCCTGCAGGTTGAGGGCACCGGAGGTGTCCACCGCTTCGACGGTGAAGGTGCGTGCATCGACGCGGCGCCAGGCCAGCCCGGTAGTGGCCAGCAGCTGTTGCAGAGCGTGTTCGGCGCTGAACCTGCCGTTCAGCGCTGGCGCCTGCAGGCCAGGTAGTTCCAAGGTGTAGACCACGCTCTGGCCTGTGGTGCGGCTGAAGGCATCGAGTGCCTGGGCCAAGGGTTGCGCCGGCTGGGCGAAGGTATACGCCTGCTGTTGCTCGGCGGCGCAGGCCAGGGGGGCAACAGTGAATGCCGGGAGCGCGCAAAGGCCGAGCCAGAGAGGGACGCAACGCGGGGTGAACTTCATGGACGCTGACCTGTGAGAGGGATATGACTGCGAATGAATCGCACTTCCACTCATTACACGGATGCCACGTCCTGTTACCTCACCCGCTATCTGAAAATATTTTTGCCTGTGCGGGCCTCTTCGCGGGTGAACCCGCTCCCACAGGTACTGCACAGGATTTGAAACTTGCGCCCTTCCTGTGGGAGCGGGTTCACCCGCGAAGAGGCCGGCACAGGCGACTACCGGATGACAGTCAACCGCCCCAGCACTGTCTGCCGCGAAAAGCCCATCACCTTGCCCAGCGAATCCAGCGCCAGCAACGGCTCGGCCACGGGGAAACTGCCACTGACCTTGCGCTGCCCCAACTCATCATCGAGCAACAGGATGCGCCCCGGGTAATAACGCCCCAGGTCCTCGACCACCTGCGCCAGCGGCACCTGGTAGTAATTCAGCCAGCCCTGGCGCCATGCCAGGCGGTTGTCGCTGTCCACCACCAGGGTGTCGCCGACTCGGCCGGCAGCATAGGCCGCCTGCTGGTTGGCCGTCAGTTCACGCGCTGCGGCGCCTGGTGCCGGGCTCACCGCCACCCGCCCGCTGCGCACCGTGACCTGGGCGCCCTCGCCCCGCTCGCGCACCTCGAACTGGGTGCCGAGCACACGCACCTCGCCACCGGCGGCTTCCACCAGGAACGGCGCGCCGGTATGCGTGACCTGGAAGAATGCCGCGCCATGCAACAACCGCACACGGCGCTCGCCCTGCACAAAATCGACTGCAATCGCGCTCCCTGCATCCAGCGTCACTTGTGACTGGTCGGCCAAGGTCACTTGGCGAACTTGATCAGCACTGCTGTAGTCGGCCTGCAGGTCCTGCAGCCACAGGCCCGGGCGCCAACCACCGGCTACGCCAACGGCCATTACCAGGCACGCGGCCACCGCCAGCGCCGCGACCCGTTGCAGCCAGGGGCGCCCGGCCGGCGGCCTGGCCATCGCATCCAGGTAACGTTGCAGGTTTGCCTGGTCTTCAGCGGCCAGGCGCGCCGCCGGGGCGGCGCTGTTCTGCCACAGCGCCTGGGCCTGGGCGTAGGCCTCACGGTGCCCAGGGTCGGCCAGCAGCCATCGCTTGAACGCCGCGCCCTCGGCTTGCGCAGGCTGCTCGTTGATGCGGCTAAGCCATTGCAGTGCAGCCCGGGATTGCGCCTCGGTGATCGGCGGTAAACGGCTCATCGACGGGCACTCCCTGGCCGGCGTGGGGTGGACGCGGGCTCGGCAACACTCGCCTTGCACGCTTCGAGGGCGCGCATCATATGCTTTTCCACAGCACTCTGGGACAGTTGCATGGCCTTGGCGATCTCGCCGTACTTGCAGCCATGGATACGGTTGAGCAGGAAGATCTGCCGCGTGCGCTCGGGCAAGGCGCGCAAGGCAGCATCGATGCGTTGCAAGTCGTGATCGACCTCAACGGCCTGCTCCGGGGCCTGGGCCATGGCCACCTCGCCCAGCGGCAGCACAGCTTCGGCCACGCGTTCGCGGCTACCCTCGCTGCGCAGGTGGTCGATGGCCAGGTTGCCGGCGCAACGCAGCAGGTAGGTATCCAGCGCCTCGACCTTGACCTCGGGCCGACGCCAGAAGCGCAGGAACAGTTCCTGGACCAGGTCCGATGCCGTGGCCCGGCAGCCGACCCGGCGGCTCACCAGCGCCTCCATGCGCGCCCGCTGGGCCTGGAACACCTGGACGAAGCGCGCACGCCCACCGCCGCTTTCGGCATCCACCTCGGTCATGTCGCCCGGCTCGCTCATCGGCTCACGCGGCGAACACGGCCAGTAACGGCCCCAGCACCACGCTGGCGGCGGCCAGGCCCAGCAACAGGCGGGGCTGGTATGGCAGGCCGAACACCCACAGGGTCACCCCGGCCATCATCACTGCGGTCCACTCCACCAGGCCATGGGCCCAGCCACGCAGGTGCACGCTCAGCACCAGCGACAGCACCAGCAGCAGCCAGCCGGCGCTGCGCAACAGGCGCAACTGCCCGTGGCGCGGCTTGCGCCCGAGCAGGTCGACGAAGTGTTTCTCCATCGCTAGGCACAGGGCAACGAAGCCGGCGTAAGCGATCAGCGCATTACCCAGCATCAGCTCGCCTCCGCCGTTTCAGTGCTTGGCTTCTTTGCTGCACGAGGGGCCCGCTTGGCCACAGGCTTCGGGCTGCGCAACATCTTGCCGGCCAGCCAGCCCAGGAACAGGCCGGTGCCCAGCGCTGTCAGGTCGAAGCCGGCCATGGCCCAGTCACCCGCCGGCAGCGAATGATTCAGGCCCTGGCCGGTGGTCAGGCCGTTGAGCAGCGGCAGCAAGGCAAAGGCCAGCGCGCCCAGTGCCAGTTGCTCGCCCCAGGCCCGGCGCCCGCTACGCAGCACAGCGTGTACCAGCGACAGGCCCCAGGCGATGAAGAAGGCGTTGACCTCCCAGTCGGCTCGGCCTTCGACCCCCATCGGGATCAGGCGGTTGGCCCAGAAGAAGCCCGCCACGGCCAGCAGCAGACCGCTCATGCTGGCGATATTGAGCACTTCGACCAGGCGCAGTTCGCCCGGCAGGCGTTCGCTCCCGGCATGCTTGAGCTGGCGTTTGCCCAGCCACATCACCAGCCCGGTGCCGATCACCGCGGTACCGGCCAAGCCAAAGAAGAAGTACAGCCAGCGCAGCCAAGGCCCGGCGAAGTTGCCCATGTGCAGGCCGGCAAAGCTGAAGGCGGTCATCATGACACCGCTCTCCGGCTTGCCCTGGCTCAGCAGCACACCGCTGGCGCCATCGAAGGTCCAGTTGGCGCTGCGCCGATAGGCCACATGATCGGCCGCGGACTGGGTGAAGGTGACGCGGGCATTGCTGTCGCCGGCGTTCTCTACCTGGATACGGCCGATACGCGCGCCCGGTTGCAGGTCCTGCACCTTGGCGTACAGGCTCGGCAACGGTACCAGCGGCGCGGCCACGTGGGCCGCCTTGGGCGCATCGTTACGGCCGAACAGGTCGTTGAAGTACTTGCCGGTGTCATTGCCGTAGCCGGCCATGATGCCAGCCGGCATCACCATGTACATGAACAGCACCAGGCTGCTGTAGCTGATCATCAGGTGGAACGGCAGCACCAGCACGCCAATGGCGTTGTGCCCATCCAGCCAGGAGCGCTGGCCCTTGCCGGGGCGGAAGGTGAAGAACTCCTTGAAGATTTTCTTGTGAGTGATGATGCCGGTAACCAGCCCCAGCAGCATGATCAAGGCGCAGAACGTAGACAGCCAGCGGCCGAAGGGGTATGGCATCTGCAGCTGGAAGTGGAAGCGGTAGAAAAACTCGCCACCGCGGCTGTCGCGAGCCTCTACCGGTCGGCCGGTCTGGGTATCGAGGGTCTTGGTGACGAAGCCGCGTGGCCCGCCATTGGGGTCGCGGTAGCCCACGCTCAGGGCGGCCTCGCGCGCGTTGGGCATGCGGATCAGCCAGGTGCCCGAATGCCCGGCATTGTCCTGCAGGTAACGCTGGGCCACCTCCAGGCTATGGGTCGGCTCCAGGGCATGGCTGCGCACCTCAGGCTGCGACCAGTGGGTGATTTCTTCCTTGAAATACGACAGCGTGCCGGTGAGGAAGATGGCAAACAACAGCCAGCCGAAGATCAGGCCGGTCCAGGTGTGCAGCCAGGCCATGGCCTGGCGGAAGCCTTCTTTCATGGGTTTTTCATCCAGTAGGCCAACCCGCTGATCCCCCCCAGCAGCACGCTTGGCGCCAACACGCCCAGCCAGGCGCGCAAAGCGCTGCGGCAGGCAAAGCACCAGATGAACGCCAGCAGGTAGAAGACGAATGACAGCAGCAGGCCGGTGAGCGTGGCATCGACCCGTGGCAGCGGCGCAACCAGGGCAATGCAAACGCTGGCCGCAGACGCCAGCAGGTAGCCGCCCAGCAGCGCGGCCAGGCTGCGTGAAGCCACGGCCAGGCGATAGCTGGGCGAGAGACCGGCAGTTTTGCGCGTCATGGCGAAGGTCCGGGCGTTTTCGGGCCTGCAATAATAATGATTTCAATTCTCATAAGCAAAGGCCGAGCGATGAGCCGCCTGCCGCCCTGAATGCAACAAGAAATTTATTTTCAAAAAGGGCTTGAATTCGTTTCGCCGTTGCCTGACCTTAGAGTCAAGAGACGCAGAAATACCAAGGGTCTCAAAGGCCTAGGCGCGTCTCCATGCGAGCAAGCTGAATAAGGATTGAATCATGCAAATCCAGGTCAACAGCAGCAACCATTTCGAAGGCAACGCCCGGCTCGACCAGTGGGTCCGCAGCACACTGCAGAACTCGCTGGAACGTTACGAAGACGACCTCACCCGCATCGAGGTTCACCTGCGCGACGAGAACGGCGCCAAGCCCGGACCGCATGACAAACGCTGCCAGATGGAGGCTCGCCCCAAAGGCCACCAACCGATTTCCGTGACCCACACCGCCACTTCGCTGGACCAGGCGGTCGATGGCGCCGCCACCAAGCTCAACCACGCGCTGGAACACTTCTACGGCAAGCTGCGCAGCAAGCGCGGCGCCTTGGAGCTGAGTGACCCGGACGCCTGATCGGCACCGCAGACAACGCCCGGCCTCGTGCCGGGCGTTTTCGTTTGGGTCGATCAATGGCGCTGAACCAACTGGCGTTCGCGCCGGTCAACCTCTGCAGTCATTCACCGCAGAAGCAAGACCATGAACAACCCATTCGAACGAATCAGTGCTGCATTCGCCCCCGAATACCGGGTCAACCTGAGCATCACCAACCTCGACGGCAGCATCATGCTGACCCTGTCAGACGACGCCGGCGTGGTCGCCAAGCGGCTCATCACCCAAGCTCAGCGCAATGATCCGGTGCGCCTGCAGCGGGTGATCGACAGCATTCGCCTGGGCTTGGCCATCGAGCATAGCCAGAACCCCATGCAGGTGCTGGCCGCGCTGACCCGCGATGCCCGCCAGGAGCCGCGCCACTTCGTCGCCAACTGAGGCTTACTTGCCCTCTTCCACTTCCTTGCCGTTGGCGTCCAGCGCCTTGGTCGAGGGGTAGCGGTAGGAGGCGTAGCGCACCACCAGGATCGAGAACGCCAGCAACAGGATGCCGCCGCACACGTACAGCAGCCCTGCGTCCGGCGCCTTGTGGTGCGAGACATCGCCGATCAGCAGGCGGGTCAGCGCGGTGATGGCCACGTACAGCAGGAAGCGGATCGGCATGTGATTGGTCTTGAAGTAGATCCCGACCATCGCCCCCAGCTCCAGGTAGATGAACAGCAGCAGGATGTCATCGACACTGACCCCGCCCTTGCCGAGCATGTCGATGAAGGTCATCACCGCCGCATAGGCAGTGATCGCGCCAATCCCGAACAATGCCAGGTAATGGAATGCCTCGACGCACAGGTTGCCCAGCGAGTCGGCGGAGCCATGCAGGCCCTTGCGCAGCTTTTCTGCCCATTTGGTGTTCACGATGTTCCATTCCCCGATACGTCTTGAAGGATGATGCGTCACCGGTGTGACGCTTGTGCCATGCAGTTAAAGGGCCAGGCCCCTGGCTTGGAAGGCGACCGATTGCCGCAAGGCACGTTGAGGCGTGGCAAGTTGCCAGAAACACGGCCATGCGCTGGAGAAAATCAGATTTAACCCCTTCCTTGTAGGGCATTTCCCAAAGATACTCCCTGCCATTGTGGTGTTCGGGGATGAGCACTAGTCTCGGATCGTCGCTGCCAATCAGCGACCGGCTTTGACAGGCCGCCCTGAACTAACCACATGGCTTTGCCTTTATGGCAGCTGTCATGGGGCACCTCGTGTGCGCCGGCTTTTGGTTCTGTTCACCGGTCTGTCAACCCATGCACAGCTGCCGCCTTCCTGTTTGACAGCAGGAGGCGGTGGCCCCAACTTTGAACAGGCCTTAATCATGCTGAAAGTAGTCCCCGATCCACCCCACACACCCCATTTCCTTGAAGACACCCTGATCCAGGCTACGGACTATGCGTTGTGCGCAGCCACCGTGGTGCATCAGGCCTTGTTGCTTCAGCCCAAGTCGCCGGCATCGATTTTGATGATGACCTCAATGCATGAGCTGGAGACGTTGCGGGCTTTGCTTGAGTCGGCACTGGTTCAGATGCAGATGCCCGCTGAGCCTCGGACTTTGCACTGAGGTTTGAGTGTTGCGTTGTCTGGGCTGGCCTCTTCGCGGGTAAACCCGCTCCCACAGGATCTCCACAGGCCTTTGAGGTAGATGCAGTACCTGTGGGAGCGGGTTCACCCGCGAAAGGGCCCGTTCAGGCAGTCGAGAATTTTGAGGGGATTCAAAAATGACTACAGAAGACACCCAATTCACCGTCGGCAAAACCATCTTCTTCCAAGGTGAAAACGGTACCCACCCACTCTTCCGTATCGAGCCAGGCATCCCTTGCCGGGACGCCCGCGAGCAGTCCTCAGAGCTGATGGGCTATGTACGCGAACTGACCATCACCGGCCTGATGGACGAGAAACCGATGATGATCTGGGCTGCGCATTACTTGAGCGCGATGGCCAAGGCGCTGATGGATGATGCTGAGTTGGGCATGAAGCAGTAAGCCCTCTGCACCACGCTACAATTTCTGCTTGCGAAGCAATCAACATTGCCATTACTGTATATAGATACAGTAAATCGAAACGCAACCAGCAAAAGGCATAGAGGTGATGAATGGCCGTCGAAGTGGTATACCGCAGCAGCCGCGACCCGGAGCGCTTGTTCATGGATAAGGCCGAAGCAGACCGTCACGACAAGATGCTCGAACTGGCCGAGCGTCTGGCCGAAGTACTGCACAAGGCAGTGCCTTCGCTGAGCGAGAAACAGGTCGAGGAAGCCGGTATCTACATGGCCAAAAACCGCGATGTGTTCGCCCGGGCGTTCAAGAGCCAGCCGGATGCGTTGGCCGAGTTGCTCGAGGGTGGCGCTGCCGAGTGATGTCGGCGGCGCCTGCTTCGCGGGTAAACCCGCTCCCACAGGTACTCCACAATGTTCAAGACCTGTGCGATACCTGTGGGAGCGGGCTTGCCCGCGAAGAGGCCAGCAAAGCCAGTATCAACCCTCAGCCGTAGAGCAACCGCTCCGCCAGCATCTGCGCAACCCGCGCCGGCGAGCGCTTCTCTGCCTGGGCATGGCCAAACACTTCGGTCAGCCGTGAAGGTATCCGCGCCAGGTGCGCAGTGATGGTACCCAGGTCTTCGCCACGATGGGTAAGTGCCACGTAGATCAGCCCGCCGGCATTGATCACGTAATCGGGGGCATACAGTATCCCGCGCGATTCCAGCTGGTCGGCTACCTGCAAAGTGGTCAGCTGATTGTTGGCCGCCCCCGCCACTGCCGCGCAACGCAACTGCATCACGCTCTGCCCGTTCAACACCGGCCCCACGCCGCAAGGAGAAAAGATGTCGCAAGGGGTGCTGATCAACGCATCGTTGGTCACCGGATGGGCATTGAACTGCTCCACCGCCAGCCGCACCCGCCCAGGGTCCAGATCGCTCACCAGCAGGTCTGCACCCGCCGCATGCAGTTGCTCCGCCAGCGCATAACCGACATTGCCCAGCCCTTGCACCGCCACTCGCAACCCTTGCAGGTCATCACTGCCAAGGCGGAACGAAGTGGTGGCACGAATGCCGGCAAAAACTCCCATCGCCGCATGCGCAGAGGGGTCTCCCGAGGCCGTGGTGCTGGTCACATGCGGCGTGGTCTGAGCAATGCAGTCCATGTCCAGGGTCGAGGTGCCGCTGTCCACGGCGATGATGAAGCGCCCTTGCAAGGTATCGATGAAGCGGCCAAAGGCTTCGAACAGCGCGGCCCGGTTTTCCACATGCGGGTTGCGCATGATTACCGCCTTGCCGCCCCCCAGTGGCAGGCCGGCCAGCGCCGCCTTGTAGCTCATGCCCTGGGCCAGGCGAATGGCATCGATCATGGCGCTTTCATCATCGGCATAAGGCAGGTAGCGGCAACCGCCCATGGCCGGGCCCAACTGCTCGCTGTGGATCGCCACCACGGCCTTCAGGCCGGTGGGCGGGTCGGTGAACAGGTGCAGCGACTGGGTTCGGGTGCTTTGCATCAGCGCGAACATCGACAGGCTCCCCTACGAGGTGCTCCTTCCAGTATAGGCGCGGCCCTTGGGCTGGCGCCGCCGCCGGACCACTGGACGAAACCGCCGGCTGCGGCTAATACTCAAGCGTGTGTGGAGATGCCCCCATGAAGCCACGTCAAGCCTGCCTGGCCTGCCTGGAACGCGAGCCCGTCGCCCTGCTGGAAGCCGCATTATGGATTGCCGCCGAGCACGACCGAAGCGTCGAGCCCGCGGACAGCCTTGCCATGCTGCATGGCCTGCAGCGCGAGATCAGCGCCAACCTGCCGATGCTGCCGCTGTGCGAACTGGCCCAGCCACTGCTGCGCCAACTCAATGCCCTGGGCTTCCAGCAGGATGAACACCACCCGCTACGCCCGCATGCCGCGATGATGGACAAAGTGCTGCAGCGCCGCCGTGGCCAACCGCTGACCCTGGCCATCCTCGCCCTGGAACTGGCCCGGCGCCTGTCCATTCCCCTTGAGGGCGTAGGTTTCCCGGGCCATTTCCTGGTGCGCGTGCCGGGTGCCGATCATCTGCTCGACCCCTGTGGCGGCCGGCGCCTGTACCCCAACGATTGCCGTGAGCTGCTGGCTCGCCAGTTTGGCCCGCACGTAGCGCTGACTGCCGAGCACATGCGCAGTGCCAGCCCGCTGCAGATGCTGCAACGCCTGTCACGCAACCTGCGCCAGTTGCATATCAGCAACGACAACCACCTGGCGGCGCTGATCGATGCCGAGCGGGTCATGCAACTTGGCCCGGTGCAGGTCAGTGACTATGTGACCCGTGCTTCGCTCTACCAGCATCTGGATTGCCCACAGGCCGAGCGCTTCGACCTGGAGCATGCGTTATTGCTGACAGAGGACCCGGTTCAGCGCCTGAAACTGTCCGAACGTATCGGCAAGCTTCCGGCGACGAACCGTTCCATTCACTGAGCCGGGCTGTCCGGCTGCCGGGCGGGATGGGCCTGGACGAACGCCGGGTGGCCCGCCGCCAGGGCGGCAACCCGCAGGATGCGCGGGTAGCTGTCGAGGTCGATATTGAAGCGTTCAGCCGCGTACAGCTGCGGGATCAGGTAGATATCCGCCAGGCCCGGGTCATTACCGAAGCAGAAGCCGTGATCGCCAATCAGTTGCTCCACTGCCGCCAGCCCCTGGCTGATCCAGTGTCCGATCCACTGGTTGACCTGACTTTCGTCCTGACCGGCCTGGCGCAGCCGGTTGAGCACGCTGACGTTGTGCAGCGGGTGGATGTCGCAGCCGATGATCGCCGCCACGCCCCGCACCTTGGCGCGCGCCTCGGCCGTGGCAGGCAGCAGCGCGGGCTGTGGATAAACCTCTTCCAGGTACTCGATGATCGCCGGCGACTGCACCAGCAGCTCACCGCCATCGGTGCGCAAGGCCGGCACGCGGCCCTGCGGGTTGACCGCGACGTAGCCCGCACCGCGCTGCTCACCCTGCAACAGGTTGACCGGCAAGGACTGGTAGGCCAGCCCCTTCAGTTTCAGGGCAATGCGCACCCGGTAGGACGAGGTGGAACGGTAATAGGTGTACAGCTCCATGCCCGTGCCTCCTCAGTTGGCGGCGATGACCGTGCCGCGGCATTCGCCGAAACCAATGCTGGCCACGCCATCACGCGCGCAGCGGGCACGCAGGATGATCTCGTCGCCGTCTTCGAGGAACTTGCGCACCTCGCCACTGGCCAGTTCCACCGGCTGCTTGCCGCCTTCGGTGATCTCCAGCAGGCTGCCGAACGAACCTGGCGTGGCGCCCGACAGCGTGCCCGAACCGAACAGGTCGCCCGGTTGCAGCTGGCAGCCGTTGACGCTGTGATGCGCAACCAGCTGCGCGACGGTCCAGTACATGTTGCGGGTATTGCTCAGGGCCAGGCGGTGCGGGGCAAGGCCTTGCTCGCGCATGCGCTCGGTCAGCAGCAGCACCTCAAGCTCGATATCGAAAGCACCGGCGGCCTGGTCGCGCTTGTCCAGCAGGTACGACAGTGGCTGTGGGTCACCTTCCGGGCGTGCCGGCTGGGCACAGCGGAACGGTTCCAGCGCTTCGGCGGTAACCACCCAGGGCGAGATGCTGGTAATGAAGCTCTTGGACAGGAACGGCCCCAGCGGCTGGTATTCCCAGGCCTGGATATCGCGCGCCGACCAGTCGTTGAGCAGGCACAGGCCGGCCACGTGCTCGGCGGCATCGCCTACCGGGATCGCCTGGCCCATGTCGTTGCCCTGGCCGATCCAGATACCCAGCTCCAGCTCATAGTCCAGGCGCGCGCAGGGACCGAAGCTTGGCTCGGTGTGCCCGGCCGGCAGGGTCTGGCCCTTGGGCCGGCGCACGTCGGTGCCGGACGGGCGAATGGTCGAGGCGCGGCCGTGATAACCGATCGGCACGTACTTGTAGTTGGGCAGCAGTGGGTTGTCGGGGCGGAACAGCTTGCCCACGTTCTTGGCGTGCTCGATGCCCACGTAGAAGTCGGTGTAGTCACCGATCTGCGCCGGTACATGCAGCTGGCAGGCACTGGCCGGGTACAGGGCGGCCTGCAGCGCCGCCTGGTGCTCGCTGTGTTCGCCCAGCAGTACCAGCAGGCGCTCGCGCAGGGCAACGCGGGCACTGCGGCCGAGGGCGAAGAATGCGTTCAAGACCCCACCACGGGTGGCCTCGACAGCGGCCTTGGCGGCACCGTCGAACAGGCCGGCGGCCAGCACCGCTTCCAGGTCGAGGATCGCGTCGCCGATGGCCACACCACAGCGTCTGGCTTCACCCGGCCGGCTGAAGATGCCCAGCGGCAGGTTCTGCAGCGGGAAGTCGCTGTGCCCGTTGGCGTGCTCGACCCAGCTACGGGCAATGGCAGTGTGATTCATGGGTTATCTCCGGTTCGGGTTGAAGGTGCTCGGCAAGGTGGCCCAGCAACTATCGTAGTCGGCCTGCAACTGCGGGCATTCAAGGGCTTGCAGGCTCGGGCGCAGCACCTGGCTGGTCTCGAACATGAAGGCCATGGTGTTATCGATCTTGTGCGGCGCCAGGTCGGCGGCAATGGCCTTTTCGCAGGTTTCGGCGTCGGGGCCATGGGCGCTCATCACCCCGTGCAGCGAGGCACCGCCCGGCAGGAAACCCTCGGCCTTGGCGTCGTAGGCACCGTTGATCAGGCCCATGAACTCGTTCATCAGGTTGCGGTGGAACCATGGTGGACGGAAGGTGTTCTCGGCCACCATCCAGCGTGGCGGGAAGATCACGAAGTCCATGTTGGCCAGGCCATGCACGCTGGTCGGCGAGGTCAGCACGGTGAAGATAGACGGGTCCGGATGGTCGAAACTGACGGTGCCGATGGTGTTGAAGCGGCGCAGGTCGTACTTGTACGGCACGTTGCTGCCGTGCCAGGCGACCACGTCCAGTGGCGAGTGCTGCAGTTCGCAGGCCCAGTGTTCGCCCAGGAACTTCTGCACCAGCTGCACCGGGCCATTGGCCTCTTCGTAGTGCGCCACCGGGGTGAGGAAGTCGCGCGGGTTGGCCAGGCCGTTGCTGCCGATCGGGCCCAGGTCCGGGATGCGCAGCGGCGCGCCGTGGTTTTCGGCGATGTAGCCGCGGGCCTCGCCGTCGAGCAGTTCGACGCGGAACTTCATGCCACGCGGGATTACCGCGATTTCCAGCGGCTCGACTTCCATCACCCCCAGCTCGGTGGCAAGGCGCAGGCGGCCCTGTTGCGGCACCAGCAGCAGTTCACCGTCGGCGTTGAAGAACACCCGCTCCATGGAACGGTTGGCGCGGTAGATGTAGATGCTCACGCCGGCCGGTTTTTCCGCAGCGGCGTTGGCCACCATCGGCAGCCAGCCTTCGATGAAATCGGTCGGTTCGACGGGGATCGGCTGGGGGTTCCAGCGCAGGCGGTTGGGGGTGATGGCCCCCAGCGGGCCGGTAAGTGGCTGGCGCGCCAGGCGCTCGAAACGCGGGTGCAGGGCAGACGGGCGAATACGGTACAGCCAGGTGCGGCGCAGCTCGCTGCGGGTCATGGTGAACGCCGTGCCCGAGAGCAGCTCGGCATACAGCCCATAGGGTGCCTTCTGCGGCGAGTTCTGCCCGACCGGCAGGGCCCCTGGCAGCGCTTCGCTGGCAAACTCGTTGCCGAAGCCGCTGAGGTAGTGAAGGTCGGGTGACGTATCGCGATTCATCGATGCCTCCGGGCTCTGACCGAGCCGTTGCTGGCAGCTGGCTGCTGGCCCGGGGCGGGGTGGCAGCGCGTCTGCATTGTTTTTATCGTAATCAGATTACGAATAACGTAATTTGCTACGGGCAATGCGTCAAGCTATAAAGGCGCGACTCGACGAATCCGGAAGAAGATGTCCATGGCCAAAGCCAGCTCCCCCGCCGACAACGGCAAGCAGAAAGTCCGCTCGGCGGAGGTCGGCACCGACATCCTCAAGGCCCTTGCCGAACTCTCCCCGTCCACCTCCCTGTCGCGCCTGGCGGAACATGTGCAGATGCCAGCGAGCAAGGTGCACCGTTATTTGCAAGCATTGATCGCCAGCGGTTTTGCCGAACAGGATGCGGCCACCAACCATTACGGCCTGGGGCGCGAGGCACTGCGGGTGGGGCTGGCGGCGCTGGGCAGCATCGATGTGCTGAAGATTGCCGCGTTGCCGTTGTCGCAGCTGCGCGATGAACTTAACGAGAGCTGTTTCGTTGCCGTATGGGGCAACCAGGGCGCGACAGTGGTCAGTATCGAGCCGGCAGTACGCGCGGTCACCGTGGTAACGCAGATCGGCTCGGTACTGCCGCTGCTCACATCGTCCACCGGGCTGGTATTCGCCGCCTACCTGCCCGAGCGCGAGACCGTGGAGTTGCGTGACCGGGAACTGGCCGCCCTGCAGCACAACGCCGCTGACTACCAGGCGGTGTTGGCGGGCATTCGCGAACGTGGCCTGCACCATGTGCACGGGCTGTTGATGCCGGGCGTGGATGCGCTGTCGGCCCCGGTGTTCAATGCCATGGGGCAGATCGCCGCGGTGATGACGGTGGTCGGGCCGACGTCGATCTTCCATGCCGACGAGCATGGCCCGGCGGCGCAGCGGCTGCTGGCGGCAACGCGGGAAACCAGCTGGCGCATGGGGTACTCGCCCGCCGACTGAGCGCCTGCGGCACTATTGCCCGAAACGTAAAGGTGAATGTCATAAGCGGCTATTTTTCCTACAGGATTAGGCGCTTATTCTTAACTCACTGGCCGGCATGAAGGGCTCTCCCCCCCGCCTTTCAGGCCTGCGAGGTTCACCGACGTAGATTTTGAAGCTCCTTGATCTGACGTCTCGATTGGCCGCTGCGGCTTGCAGCGGCCTTTTTTATTTGCCCTGAAAAATTTCCGTCGCCTGTGCTGGCCTCTTCGCGGGTAAACCCGCTCCCACAGAGATATCACTCCCCCAGAGGCTTGTGGTGTACCTGTGGGAGCGGGTTTACCCGCGAAGAGGCCGGCACAGGCATAAAAATTTCAGCCCAGCGGATACTTTTGCAAGTTCGCCATCATCTGCTGCAACGCCTGCAAGCTGTCCTGTGGGTGCACTGCCCCGTCGAAGTCGCCAATCCGTGCCCAGTTCTCCGCCACCTGTTCCGGGGTAAAGCCTTCGCGAGGATCGAAGCCTACCCCCAGGCTGCGCTCCCACCGCACCTTGCCCACCCAGCCGCCGCCCACTTCGAACAGCTCACCGCTGCCCTGGCACTGCTCGCTGCCCAGGTACACCACCAGTGGGCTGACCAGCTCAGGCTTGAGCCGCTCGAACACCTGGGGCGGGATCAGCCCTTCGGTCATGCGGGTGCCACCCGTGGGGGCGATGGCGTTGACCAGGATGCCGTGCTTGCGCCCTTCGATTGCCAGGGTACGAGTCAACCCATACAGGCCCAGCTTGGCCATGCCATAGTTGGCCTGACCGAAGTTGCCGTAGATGCCGGACGTGGAAGCGGTGAAGATCACCCGCCCCCAGTTCTGCTCGCGCAGGTGCGGCCAGGCGGCGCGGGTGACCTTGTAAGCCCCCTCGACATGCACCTGATACACCTGCTCCCAGTCGCTGTCTTCCATCTTGTGGAAGGTCTTGTCACGCAGGATGCCGGCGTTGTTCACCAGCACATCGACCCGGCCGAAGCTGTCCAGGGCCTGCTCGACAATACGCGCGCCGTGGCTGACCGAGTCATGGTTGGCAATGGCACTGCCACCAGCGGCGCGGATCTCCTCTACAACCCGGTCGGCGGCGGAGGCGCTGGCACCTTCTCCGTGGGTGGAGCCGCCGAGGTCATTGACCACCACCCGGGCGCCACGCGCGGCGAACAGCAGCGCATGGGCACGGCCCAGGCCGCCCCCGGCTCCGGTGACGATCACCACGCGATCTTGCAGACGGACAGGCTCGCTCATGCTCATGGCTCCAGGCAGGTTCAGGTCAGCCGAGTGTCCGCCGCCAGCGGCGGGCGAACAATCAAGCTCACGCAGGCTGAATGCCTGGCAATAACGCAGCGCGATGGTTGTGGGGCCCTGTCAGGACCACGCCACTTTCTGCTGGAAATAGCTCACAGGTTGTTCACGAAAGGTCAGGTAATGGCGCAGCACCTGCACCGGCGCTTCGGTATGCGGGTAATGGCCGACGCCCTGCAACTGCACTATGTCCGGCTCGGGCACCAGTTGCCGGTAGCGCTCCACCATGTGCGCGCCGGACAGCGGGTCGACCACGCCATTGATGAAGCGCAGCGGCACGCCTTCGTGCTGCATCGCACCAACCCAGCGGTCGCGGTGCAACCTGCGCTCCGGCATGTAACCCACCAGCTTGTGCAGGATACGCGTGCCACCGTTGGCAGCGATCAGGCTCCAGAAGTCATCCAGCGCGCTTTCACTGGGGTGGGTGCACGGGCCGTAGACCTGCGTCACGTTGCGCACCAGATCGTCGCGCCCGAACGAACGCCCTACCAGCCAGCCCAGGCGACTGAGCAGCAGCTTCTGGATCAGCAACATGCGACAGCTTTCGGGGAACAGCCCGCTATTGAGGAATACGCAGCTGGCGATATTGGCGCGCTGTTCATGATGCCGCGCCAGCATTTCCTGGGCCACACTGCCGCCGTAGTCATGAGCCAGCAGGTGCACCGGCTGGTCGACCTTCAGCTCGGCGAGCAAGGCCTGCTGCAGGTCGGCTTGCTCCATCAAGCTGTACACGTGATCGACCGGTTTGGCCGAATCGCCAAAGCCGAGCATGTCGCAGGCGATCACCCTGAAGCGCTGGGCCAAAGGCCCCCACAGGTAGTGCCAATCCCAGCTGGCAGTGGGGAAGCCGTGCAACAGAAGCAGGGGCTCTCCTTGCCCTGCGGTCCAGTAGCGGATGCTCTGGCCCCGGAAAGTGAAACTCTGTCCCCGGGTACGCCAGACGCACAATGGAATTTCGGCCATAGGCATCAGAACGGTCCCGGTGAAGTGGTGTCGGCGGAATAGAGCAAGGCTGCGGTCATTGCATGTCACCTCGGCACTTACATGTGCTCTCTATGTCGAGGCTGAGTCTAGCCAGCAGCCCACGCGCTGGAACTTGCGTTTCCAGCCAGCTTGATGACTTGGCGAGTCAGTGGCACGAACGGTCAGAGCAGCATGGCCAGCAGCGGTGCCGCGAACAGGTTCAACAACCCGGTCAGGACCATGACCAGGCCAGCCACCGAGCCTTCCTCGCGGCCTACCTCCTGCGCCCGGCTGACACCGGCACCATGGGCGCCGACGCCGAACAGCGCACCCCGCGCCAGCGGCGTGCGCAACGGCAACCAGCGCAGCAGCACGCCGCCGAACATGGCGCCCAGCACGCCGGTGAACATCACGAATACCGCCGTGAGCTCCGGTACGCCACCCAGGTCATGGGCCAATGGCATGGCAAAAGGCGTGGTGATCGAACGCGGCACCAGCGACAGGCTGGTCGCGCTGTCGAGCGCCAACATATGAGCCAACCCCCAGGAACTGGCAATCGAAGCGCTGCTGCCTGCGACCATGCCCACCATCAAAGCTGGCCAATGGCGCGCCAGCATGGCCCGTTGCTGCCAGATCGGCACCGCGAATGCCACGGTCACCGGGCCAAGCACGCTCATCAGCCAATGGGTGTTGCGGGCGTATTCGGCATAGGCAGTGTGCAGCGGCACGGCCACCGCCAGCAACAGAACCGGCACCAGGATCAGCGGCGACAGCAGGTAGCGCCCGCTGCGCCGGTACAACCAGCGGCTGCCCAGGTACGCGAGCAAGGTCAGGGCCAGCCAGAACAGCGGCATGGGTTCAAGGCTCACGGCGCAACCTCCAGCGGCACACCAGTTCCACGGTCAACGCGGTCACCACCATTACCATCAAGGTGCTCACGGCAATCACCAGCAAAATACGCCAGCCCTCGTCACGGATCAGGGCGCCGTAATCGAGCAGGCTCATCAGCGCCGGGATGAAGAACAACAGCATCTCAGCCATCAGCCAGCCGGCACCCAGTTGCAGCATGGCCGGCTTGAGCACACCCGAGGCAAACAGCAACAGCAGCAATGCCAGGCCCATCACGCCGCCAGGAATCGGCCAGCCCAGCCAAGTGGCAAGCTGGCCACCGAGCAGGAACAGTGCGCAGAGGATCGCCAGCTCGACGAGCAGGCGCAGGGCTTTTTTCAACAACGCGGGTTTCATGGGGGGTTCCTCGACAGGCCCTCATTTTAAGATTTGGCTACCTAGGCCAAAAGCGAATTGTTAGACTGAATGCCATTCCAGAATGGAATTGCGATCATGGAATTCAAACAGCTGCGCAGCTTTATCGAAGTGGTCCACCGCGGCGGTTTTACCCAGGCGGCGCAGACCCTGCACATCAGCCAGTCGGCGGTGAGCAAACAGGTGGCCCAGCTGGAGCAAGATGTGGGCCAGCCGCTGCTGGAACGCCAGGCTTCGCAGCTGCACCTGACCGCTGCCGGGCGCATTGTGCTGGAGCGCGGCGAAGCCTTGCTGCGCCAGCGTCAGGCATTGCTCAGCGAACTGGACGACCTCAGCCAGATGGGCCGCGGTGAACTGCGCCTGGGCTTGCCGATGCTGGGCAGCGACGCGCTGTTCGCCGGGTTGTTCGCCGAGTATCGGCGGCGTCACCCGAACATTGCGATCCAGTTGCTCGAAGGCGGCAGCCGCAGCATCGAACAGGCGGTCAGGAGTGGCGAGCTGGAACTGGGTGGCAGCCTGACGCCCAGTGACGAGGCGTTTGACTACCAGCCGTTCTGCAACGAACCGCTGGATGCCGTTTTGCCTGCCGGCCACAAGCTTGCGGGCCAGGGCGGAGTGGACTTGCGGCAGTTGGCCGATACGCCGTTCCTGCTTTACCAGCGCAGTTTCGTGCTGAACGATCGGCTACTGAAGGCGTGCCAGCAGGAGGGTTTTACCCCGAGGGAAGGCGGACGCAGTGGCCAGGCGGACTTCCTCGCGGCACTTGTGGCGGCGGGCCAGGGCGTGGTGCTGCTGCCCCGTGTGGTGGCGAAAGCGCTGGAGCGCCCCGGGGTGGTGCGTTTGCCACTGCGCTCGCCAGGGGATTTGCGGTGGGATATCGCGTTCATCTGGCGGCGTGGGGCGTATCTGTCACGGGCGGCGCAGGCGTGGTTGGCGTTGGTGAACGAGTGGCCGGTGCTCGACAGCAAGGAATGAGCTGCCCTTGCTGGCCTTTTCGCGGGTAAACCCGCTCCCACAGGTACTACACAGGCTTCAGAAGCTGAGGTTCCCCTGTGGGAGCGGGTTTACCCGCGAAGAGGCCGGTACAGGCAAAAAAAGACCTGTCAGGCTTTCAATGCTGCTGCCAACTCAGCCAACCAAGGCTCTGCATCCGCCTCAGGGGTCACCGTCTCGCTGGCATCCAGGCGCAGCATAGGCTGCACTTCCCGCACGCCCAGTTCGGCAAACAGTTCGCGCATCTGCTCGCCGCCACCGCAGTAGGTATCGCCATAACTGCTGTCACCCAATGCAATCACCGCACCAGGCAGGCCACGCCAGGCCGCAGGCAGGGTATCGCGAATACTGCTGTACAACGGCATGAGGCTGTCCGGCAGTTCGCCCATGCCAGTGGTCGAGGTCACGGCTAGCAAGGCATCGGGGGCAAAACCTTCAAGGTCCTGCAAGGTGGCGCGTGCCGCGTGCCAGGCCTCCAGGCCCGCAGCCTTGAGCAGCGATTCAGCATGACGGGCGACTTCTTCGGCGGTGCCGTAGACCGATCCGGAAATAATGGCGACTTTCATCGGGTAGAGGATTCCGAAACTGAGTGAAAACGTAGGATACTAGCATCCGGCGCTGGCAAAAGGCCGCCTCTACCAAAGTCACCATCCCCCAGCCCTGCTTCGCACCCTTGTTTACTCAACGGCCCGAACATGATCAACGCGCAACTGCTGCAATCCATGGTCGATGCGTCCAATGACGGCATCGTGGTCGCCGAACAGGAAGGCGACGACACCATCCTCATCTACGTGAACGCGGCCTTCGAACGCCTGACCGGCTACAGCCGTGACGAAATTCTCTATCAGGACTGCCGCTTCCTGCAGGCAGACGACCGCGACCAGCTTGGCCGCGCCCGCATCCGCAAGGCCCTGGCCGAAGGTCGACCGTGCCGCGAAGTACTGCGCAACTACCGCAAGGATGGCAGCGCTTTCTGGAACGAACTGTCGATCACCCCGGTAAGGCACGACGTCGAACAGCGCACCTACTTCATCGGCATTCAGAAAGACGTCACTCGCCAGGTCGAACTGGAGCGCGAACTTGCGCAACTGCGCGTTCGTCCGAAACCCGACGAACGCACCTGAACCAAGTACGCCACGCACGGTCAATCCCGTTGAAGAAATCGCCATCGAGTTCGATCATGCAAGCAGAAGCGCTCCTGACCCAGGACGAGCTGGATTTCATACAGAACATGCAGCATTCGCCGCAATTGAACCTGGCCGACCCCATGTCGAGCCTGCTGGTCAATGGCGACCGCCGCATCCAGAGCTTGCTCACCCGCTTGGTGGCCAACGAACAGGTAACCCTGCAGGCGCAGTTCAACAACCAGCAGATCAGCTTCCCGCTGCAACTGGTGGAAGATGAATTCCACGCCCTGCACCTGCAACTGGGCTCGCCGGAAATCTACGAGGACGGCCCCATGCTGCGCCCCTGGCGCCTGTCGATGGAGCAGCCGAGCGCACTGCTCGATGCCCATGGTCAGGAAAGCGGCCTGTGGGTTCGCGATATTTCGTTCAAGGGTACGTTGCTTGAAGTCCGTGGCCTGCCAGCGGCACCAGCCCGCTTCGAACTGCGCTTCGCCCCTGGCAACATCCCTCCCATCGAACTGCATGGCGTGCTGGGCCGGCGCATCGGCCCGGACCTTGCCGCCTATGATCTCAGCCAAAGCCCGGCCGAAGAGATCGAACGCCTGCGTGACTACATCCTCCAGGCCCATCGCCGGGCCCACCCCGAGCTTCACACTCAGGTATCGAGCTGACCGGCCAGAAACTGCCGCAAACGCTGGCGCATCACGCTACCCTGCGCGCCCAGGCAGGCAATCGGGCTGCCAGCAAGGCTGTCCTGTGCCAGTTCCGCCGCTTCACCAGCCAGTAACAACGGGCATTCCAGCCCTGCCACCAAGCGCGTCAAGCGCCGTGTGAGCTCCATTGTCGGCGGCTGATGGGAAAACAGCACCAGGACATTCGGCGTCAGGCGCTCGCAGACCAGTGCCAGTTCCTCCAGCGGCTGCCCGCTCGCCAATGGCGTTACGCCAACTTCATCGCTGCCCAGGGTCAGGCTGGTCACCAGCAGTTCCAGTTCGTGACACTGCCCCGGCAACGGCGCCAGCAGCACCATGCGGCTGCGCGGTGCACGGGCTAGCTGCAAGCGGGTAGACACCCGGCCACGCAAGAACTGATCGAGGAACAGCCACTCGCTGGCCTGCCCATAGCCGCCATGCCCGGCCGCCAGGTCATGCCACACCGGCATGAACACTTCAGCAAATACCTGGTCCAGGGTGCAGGCGGCAAACACCTCGTCGAACAGGCGGTCCAGGCTGGCCAGGTCAAAACGTTGCAGCGCCTGGCGAATCTGCTGCTGCCAGCGCCCCCAGGCACCCGCCGCGCCACCTGCCTGGCCGGCAAGGGCATGGTCGCGCGCGAGGATGCTGGCGACCTTGCTTACCGCCACGCCGCGCTCCAGCCAGCCAAGAATGCGGCGGATGTCATCGATATCGGCCTGGGAATACAGGCGGTGGCCGCTGTCGGTGCGGGTTGGCTGGATCAGGCCGTGGCGGCGCTCCCAGGCGCGCAAGGTCACGGCGTTGACGCCGGTCAGGCGGGAAACCTCACGGATCGGAAACAGGTCCTGCTGCGCGAGGCCCGCATCGATTACCGGATTCAGTCCCTGTTCGTTCATCTGCGCGAGTACCTGTTTGCCCAAGTAAACACCTAGTCTACTACGGCAATACCAGACGCTGGGCCGCAACCGTTTGCCGGCTGACAGTTGCGGAAGATCGCGCATGGGTGATAATCCGCGCCCGATTCTTGCATGCCCGCCTGCGTCGCCCACCACCCCGGGCCACACAGCCAAAGGGGCCGGCTACCCGCCAGCCCTGTTGCCAGGAGATACACGATGTCTACCCCACCCGTTACCTTGATGGTGTCGCGCCGCGCCGCCCATGGCCGCTACAAGGACCTGCTGGCCTGGCTGCATGAAGGCGAACAGCTGGCAACCGACTTCCCCGGCTACCTTGGCTCGGGCATCCTCGCGCCACCCCGCGACAGCGACGAATTCCAGATCATATTCCGTTTCAGCGACGAGCCGACCCTGCATGCCTGGGAGCATTCCGCCTCGCGCCGGGCCTGGTTGCAACGCGGCAACGGCCTGTTCGAACGCCCCAAAGAGGCGCGCGTGAGCGGCATCGATGACTGGTTTGGCACCAATATGGTGCAAAAACCGCCACGCTGGAAGCAGGCCGTGGCCATCTGGCTGGCCTTCTTCCCGGTCTCGCTGGTGTTCAACCTGGTGTTCGGCCATTGGCTGGCAACCCTGGACCTGGTACCACGGGTACTGCTCAGCACCCTGGGCCTGACGCCGTTGATGGTCTACCTGTTCATCCCCCTGTCCACCCGCCTGCTGGCCGGCTGGCTGCATGCATCTGCGGCCCCCGCTGGCGCCCTGCGCAGCCGCTGAGGCCAGGCCGTACACGCGGAAGACAGTTCGGGTATGCTGGGCGGCAACCAAAGGACAGACAAGTTGACCGCCCCGAACATGAACAGCCCCATTCTCGTTACCGGAGCCAGCCAGCGCGTCGGGCTGGCCCTGGCTCTTGAACTGGCGCAGGCCGGCCATAAGGTGGTCAGTGCCAGCCGCAGCATTCAGCCACAGACGGCCCACCCGAACATCGTGCAGTTCCAGGCCGACCTGTGCCAGCTAGCCGACCGCCAGGCTTTGATCGACCACCTGCACAACCATTACGACGGCCTGCGCGCGATCATCCACAACGCCTCGCTTTGGCTCGACGATGGCCTCGACAACCTCGAGACCATGTTCCGCCTGCACGTCGAAGCGCCCTACCATCTCAACCTGGCCCTGGGCGACCTGCTGGCCAAGGTGGAAAAGGCCGACATCATTCACATTTGCGACGAAACCTCTTCGCGCGGGAGCAAAAGCCACATCGGCTACGCCGCGACCAAGGCCGCGTTGCAGAACATGGTGCTGTCATTCGCCGAAAAATATGCGCCCAAGGTGCATGTGAACGGTATCCTGCCGGGGCTGCTGATCCTCAAGGAAGGGGGTGACGAAACCTACCGCCAGCAGACCCTGAAGAAGGCCCTGCTGGAGTTCGAACCCGGCGCCGGCCCGCTGATCGAGACGGTCAAGTACCTGCTCGCCAGCCAGTACAGCACCGGCAGCCAGGTGGTCATCAACGGTGGCCGCCACCTGAAGAACCGCATGACCTGAGAGAAGCCCATGACCCCACAGCAACAGCTCGAACTCGAGGCCGCCGCGTTCCGGCGCCTGGTCGAACACCTGCAGAAGCGCACCGACGTGCAGAACATCGACTTGATGAACCTGTCCGGCTTCTGCCGCAACTGCCTGTCCAAGTGGTACAAGGCTGCGGCCGACGAGCGCCAGCTCGACCTGAGCCTGGATGACGCCCGCGAAGCGGTGTACGGCATGCCCTACGCCGAGTGGAAAGCCCAATACCAGAAAGAAGCCAGCGCCGACCAACAAGCGGCGTTCGAAAAAGGAAAACCCCGTGACTGACCTGAACACCCTGCGCGCCAGCCTGGCCAGCGGCCAACACGTGTTTGCCGATACCCTGGCGTTCATTGCCGAGAACTACAGCTACCAGCCACAGGCCTTCGACAATGGCGGCGTGGCGAATGCGGCCGGGCAGAACGAAGGTTCGTGCAAGACCCTGGGCCTGGCGCTGCTGGAAGGGCTGAGCGACCAGGAAGCGCTGCTGGCCTTCGGCGAGCACTACCGTGACGTGGTGGCCACGCCCGAAGGCAGCGACCATGGCAATATCCGTGCGCTGATCGAGCATGGGCTGGCGGGCGTCAAGTTCGCCGAGCTGCCGCTTGCGCGCAAGGCGTGAGATAGCTGGGGCTGCTTTGCAGCCCATCGCGACACAAGGCCGCTCCTACAGAAGACCGCGTTCCTTGTAGGAGCGGCCTTGTGTCGCGATAGGGCCGCAGAGCGGCCCCAAAATCTCGAAACCAACCTCACCTGATGATGGTTCCCGGCACCTCACCCGCCAATCCCCCCTGCCGCAACCACTGCAACGCCACCGGCCACAAACTCTCGCGAAACCGGTCATGGAAGAACGCGAAGTGGCCAATTTCATCGACCGAGATATCCACAGGCGCAATGCGCAGGTGCTTACGTTCGGCGCCCTGCAGATAGCCCAGCAAACGCTCGGTCGCCGCCACGGTACCAAAGGGGTCATCGGTCAGGCTGATGGCCAGCGTCGCCGCCCGCACCTGGGCGAACGGTAGTGCCTCCAGTGCACGCCCGCTGGGTCGGTGCTCATAGCGCGGGGTACGGGTGGTCCAGTCGTGCACCACGCCGGATGGCGTGTCCTCCAGCCAACCCAGGCGCTTGCCGGGAAAATAACCGAACACCCGGGTGAGCAGCGGCATTACCACATGCCACTTGCCGAACAGCTGCCAGCGCTGGCCAGCCGCGTAATCGCGCCAGTAGGCGAATTGTGCGCCAACCATCACCACCCGGCGAACCTTGCTCGCCGACGGTGCCAGCCCCACTGCGCAGCCGCCAAAACTGTGCCCCACCACATCCACCGGCTGGCCGGGGAAATGTTCTGCGGCATGCACCAGCATGGCTTCGAAATCCAGCCGGCCCCAGTCGCTCCAGGATGCCTGGAAGCCGCGCAGCGAGGCCGGGCGGGATTCGCCGATGCCACGGTAGTCGTAGGTCAGCACATCGCAGCCTTGGGCAAACAGGTAGTCGGCGAAACGCGAGTAGTAGCGGCAGCGTACCGAAGTGGCAGCGTTGATGATCACCAGCGGGCGCTGGGGGTCAGGTCGGGCGTGGCGCCAGCGGAAGCCGCCGAGGCTGTAGCCGTCGGCTGCGGTGTGGCGAAAGGCGGTGGCGGGCTGGGTGAGGCTGCTCATGGCACATTCCCTGTTGTTGTGCGCCAAAGCTAGCAAAGTTTTCATAGCCTGTACCGGCCTCTTCGCGGGCTTGCCCGCTCCCACAAGGTCCTCACTGCCTTCAGGCTTGGTGAGATCCCTGTGGGAGCGGGTTTACCCGCGAAGAGGCCGGTACAGGCCGACAGCGATTACAGCTCGACGCAGTCGAACTTCACATCGGTAGCCACGTCTTCGTCGTAGTTGACGTCAGCGCGCTCGAAGCCAAACAGGTTTAGGAACTGCTTCTTGTAACCGGCATAGTCGGTCAGCTCGAACAGGTTCTCGGTGGTCACCTGTGGCCACAGCGCCTTGCAGGCGTCCTGCACGTCATCACGCAGTTCCCAGTCGTCCAGACGCAGGCGGCCCTTCTCGTCGACCTCGGCCGGCGCGCCGTCGGCACGGTACATGCGGTCGCGATACATGCGGTCCAGCTGGTCCTGGGTGCCTTCGTGAACACCCTTCTCCTGCATGATCTTGAACACCATCGACAGGTACAGCGGCATCACCGGGATGGCCGAACTGGCCTGGGTAACCACCGACTTCAGCACCGCCACGTTGGCGCCGCCCTTGACTTCACCGGCCAGTTTCTTGTCCAGGCGCAGGGCGGTTTCGTCCAGGTCCTGCTTGGCCTGGCCCAGCGCACCGTGCCAGTAGATCGGCCAGGTGATGTCGCTGCCAATGTAGCTGAAGGCCACGGTGCGGGCGCCTTCGGCCAGCACGTTGGCACCCGCCAGGGCGTCGATCCACAGCTGCCAGTCCTGGCCACCCATGACGGTGACGGTGTCGGCGATTTCCTGCTCGGTAGCCGGCTCGATGCTGGCCTCGATGATGCTGTCCTTGTTGGTGTCGATGGCGGTCGACTTGTATGGCTGGCCGATCGGCTTCAGGGCCGAACGCACCAGTTCACCGGTTTGCGGCAGCTTGCGCACTGGCGAGGCCAGCGAGTAGATGACCAGGTCGACCTTGCCGCCCATTTCGTTCTTGATCAGCTCGATGACCTTGGCACGGGCCTCGTCGGAGAAAGCGTCACCATTGATCGACTTGCTGTACAGGCCTTCGGCCTTGGCGAACTTGTCGAAGGCTGCAGCGTTGTACCAGCCAGCGGTGCCGGCCTTGGTCTCGGTGCCTGGTTTTTCGAAGAACACGCCCAGGGTGTCGGCCTTGAAGCCGAACGCCGCGGTGATGCGTGCTGCCAGGCCGTAGCCGCTGGAAGCACCGATGACCAGGACCTTCTTCGGGCCATCCTCGCGCACGCCCAGTTTGCGGGTGGCTTCGATCTGGTCACGGACGTTGAGCTCGCAGCCCTTCGGGTGAGTCGTGGTGCAGATGAAACCGCGGACCTTAGGATGAATGATGGCCAATGTCTGTACCTCGTCAGGTTTATGCCGGGGGAAGCGCCGCCATGGGCGATTCCGGTTGATCAGAGGGTGAGACTACCCCTGCAGGTTATCCGACACATATTACGGGGTGATCAGAGGGATTCAAAACCGAGGTTTTCCTGTGGCGGCCTCTTCGCGGGCTCGCCCGCTCCCACAGGGACGGCGCAAAGCCTGAGGGCTGCGCAATACCTGTGGGAGCGGGCAAGCCCGCGAAGAGGCCGCCACAGTCAATCGCGGTGCCGACGGCGCCCTGTGATCATCGACCAAGGCAGGTTTTCCCGCATGCGCACGCTCTCGTAGATGGCCGCCAGCACATGCACGCAAACCAGCGCCAGCAGCGCATTGGCCAGCCAGCTGTGCAGGTCCATCGGCCAATCGACGCCGAACAGCGCGTCCACCTCCTCCGACGCCCACCCGGTAAGGCCAAGACCGGCGATGCAGGTCAGCATCAGCACCATCACCAGCGCGCCAATGGGCGAATGCCCCATGTGATGGTCAAGCTCCCCATGCAGCAACGCCCGAGCATGCCCGAGCAGGCTTGCCGGGGTTGGCCAGAAATCGGCCCAGCGCGCGCTGCGTGGCCCGACAAAGCCCCAGATCACACGCACCACCACAACGGCGAGTGCGTAGTAACCCAGCCACTGGTGCCAGTCGTCACCTTCTTCGTTGAAGAAGTAATTGGCGAAGAACACCACGGCGATCGACCAGTGGCACAGCCGCAGTAGGGGGTCCCACAGCTGCACCGTGCCGTCGCTGTTCAATCGTGGTACTCGGTCTTGACTGCCTTGCCCGTCACTGGGTCATGGTAGATCTCGACCTTCTTGCCATCCTTGTCGAAACCGTAGATCTCGTAGCAGTTACCCTTGGTGACCTTGAACTTGTTGATCTTGTAGCCCTGCTCCTTGAGCTGCGCCTGGAATTTTTCCTGATCCTGCCAGGTGCTTTTGTCGGCGGTGGTGCATTCGGTGGCGGCTAATGCAGTGCTGCTGCCAATCAAAAGGGTCAGCGCGATCAATGTACGCATGGGCATGTGCTCCCATCCAGATGAGTGTAGTAGCGCATCCATCAGCATAGTTCTGCCGGCCGCTTTACGCCCATTCATTTGTTTTCCACATCAATCGCAAAGAAAAACAAACTTAACAAATGAGCCAAAGCCACCGATGCTTGAGGCATTACGCCCATCGCACGGAGAACAACAACATGAACGACGTGGTCATCGTCGCCGCAACCCGTACCGCCATCGGCAGCTTCCAGGGCGCCTTGGCCACCGTACCTGCAGTAGACCTCGGTGCCGCCGTGATCAAGCGCCTGCTGGAGCAGACCGGGCTGGCCCCGGCGCAGGTCGACGAAGTCATCCTGGGCCAGGTACTGACCGCCGGCGCCGGGCAGAACCCTGCACGCCAGGCCGCGATCAAGGCCGGCCTGCCCTTCAGCGTGCCGGCAATGACCCTGAACAAGGTCTGCGGCTCGGGCCTGAAGGCCCTGCACCTGGCCACTCAGGCCATCCGCTGCGGTGACGCCGAGGTGGTAATCGCCGGCGGCCAGGAGAACATGAGCCTTGCCCCCTACGTGATGCCTTCGGCCCGTACCGGCCAGCGCATGGGCCATGGCCAGCTGATCGACAGCATGATCACCGACGGCCTGTGGGATGCCTTCAACGACTACCACATGGGTATCACTGCCGAAAACCTGGTAGATCAGTACGCTCTCAGCCGTGAGCAGCAGGATGCCTTTGCCGCCGAGTCGCAGCGCAAGGCCGTGGCGGCCATGGAGGCCGGCCGCTTCGATGATGAAATCACCCCGATCGTGCTGCCGCAGAAAAAGGGCGAGCCCAAGGTGTTCGCGCGGGACGAGCAGCCACGCCCGGATACCACCGCCGAATCCCTGGGCAAACTGCGCCCGGCGTTCAAGAAGGATGGCAGTGTCACCGCCGGCAACGCCTCGAGCCTGAATGACGGCGCCGCCGCCGTGCTGCTGATGAGCGCTGCCAAGGCCGAGGCCCTGGGCCTGCCGGTTCTGGCCAGGATCGCGGCTTATGCCAGTGCCGGTGTAGACCCGGCGATCATGGGCATAGGCCCGGTTTCGGCCACCCAGCGCTGCCTGGACAAGGCCGGCTGGCAATTGGCCGAGCTGGACCTGATCGAAGCCAACGAAGCCTTTGCCGCGCAGGCGCTGGCGGTGGGCAAGGCGCTGGAATGGGATGCTGCGCGGGTGAACGTGAATGGCGGGGCGATTGCCTTGGGCCATCCGATTGGTGCTTCCGGCTGCCGGGTGCTGGTGACCCTGCTGCACGAAATGATCAAGCGGGATGCCAGGAAAGGCCTGGCGACCCTGTGCATCGGTGGCGGACAAGGGGTGGCCTTGGCCATCGAGCGTTGAATCAGCGATTGATTTAAGCAGGCCCGGCCTCTTCGCGGGCTTGCCCGCTCCCACAAGTACTGCACACACCTTGAAATTTGTGCTGCAACTATGGGGAGCGGGCAAGCCTGCGAAAAGCCGGGCCTGCTTGCAAAGAAACCTCAGATATCAGAACCGCTCATCGGCAATAGCCGGCAGAGTCAGCTCGCGCACATAACTCGCCGCCGACAACTCCAGCAGCGTGCGCACCATCAGCACCACATCGTGCAGCGGTATCAGCCCTCCTTCCCCCCGCACTGCAGCCTCGGCCAACGGCACCTCCAGACCATCCTCGGTATTCAGGTAGCCCAGGTTCAGGCACGTCACCCCAAGCCCCTGCCCCCGATAACCTTCACGCAAGGCCTCGGCAATGCCGCGCAGGGCGAACTTGGAAGCGGCGAAGGTGACTTCCGGGCGACCGCTCTGGGGCAGGCCCGATGTGGAACCGGTAAGGATGATCCGTGGTTTTTCGCTTTCCAGCAGCAACGGCAGCAGGCGCTTGATCAGCAGGATGGTTGCCGTGATGTTGCAGTCGACCATGCGCTGCAATTGCGCATCGCGGTCGGCGAGGAAGCTGTAGTGCGCTTCGAAGGCCTCGGCCTCCCACAAGCCGAGGTTGTAGATCAGAGTGTCCACCCCGCCATCGGCCAGTGCCCGGGCGATGGCCTCGACGGCCGTAACCGGCTGGCCGAGGTCGGCTTCGATCCAGCGGGTTTCGATGCCCTTGCCGATGTTCATTGCAGCAGGTTTGGCGCGCGACACACCAATCACTGTATCGCCCGGTTTTCCCAGCCCTTCCATGAAGGCCTTGCCCAGGCCTTTGCTGGCGCCGACTACCAGAACTCTCATCGCATCACTCCCTGTCGATTTGAATCGGAGCCGGCATTCTAGGGGGTTTTTAGTGTCTGTGCCGGCCTCTTCGCGGGTAAACCCGCTCCCACAGCAGCACCACTGCATTCAAGTTGTGCACGGTACCTGTGGGAGCGGGTTTACCCGCGAATAGGCCGCGGTACAGGCGGCGAATAATCAGGCGGTAGCGCGCAACTCGCGAGCAGCGGCAACCATATTGATCAGCGCTGCCTCGGTCTCCGGCCAGCCACGGGTCTTCAGCCCGCAATCCGGGTTGACCCACAAGCGCTCGGCCGGGATACGCTGGGCAGCCTTGCGCAGCAGCTTGACCATTTCCTCACGGGTCGGCACGCGTGGCGAATGAATGTCATACACACCCGGGCCGATCTCGTTGGGATAGGCGAACCGCTCGAAGGCAGCCAGCAGCTCCATGTCCGACCGCGAGGTCTCGATGGTGATCACGTCGGCATCCATCGCGGCGATCGACTCGATCACGTCGTTGAACTCGCTGTAGCACATGTGGGTGTGAATCTGGGTTTCGTCACGCACCCCCGAGGCAGCCAGGCGGAAGGCCTCGGTGGCCCACTCCAGGTAATGGGCCCAGGCGCCGTGGCGCAGCGGCAGGCCTTCACGGAATGCCGCTTCGTCGATCTGCACGATCCTGATACCCGCCGCTTCCAGGTCGACCACTTCGTCGCGGATCGCCAGCGCCAGTTGGCGCGCCTGCACCTCGCGGCTCACGTCTTCACGCGGGAACGACCACATCAGCATGGTCACCGGGCCGGTCAGCATGCCCTTCATCACCTTGCTGGTCAGGCCCTGGGCATAGGTGATCCATTCCACGGTCATGGCCTTCGTCCGGCTCAGGTCGCCAACGATCACCGCAGGCTTCACACAACGCGAACCGTAACTCTGCACCCAGCCGAAGCGGGTGAACGCATAGCCATCGATCTGCTCGGCGAAGTACTCGACCATGTCGTTGCGCTCGGCCTCACCGTGCACCAGTACATCCAGGCCCAGGTCTTCCTGGATTTTCACCGCATGGCGGATCTCGCTGTGCATGGCCTCGGCGTAATCGGCCTCGGTCAGCTTGCCCTGCCTGTAGGCCTGGCGTGCCAGGCGAATCGCCGAGGTCTGCGGGAACGAACCGATGGTGGTGGTCGGGAACGCCGGAAGGTCGAGCCCCGCACGTTGCTTGGCGATACGTTGGGCAAACGCCGACCGACGCTGGCTGTCAGCGGGCTTGATGGCCGCCAGGCGGGCCTGCACGGCCGGCTTGTGAATACGCGGCGAAGCGGCGCGGCTGGCCTGCACGGCCTGGCTCAGGGCCAATGCGGCGGCCACGTCGTCGGCTTTTGGGGCATTGATGGCCTTGGCCAGCAGCGCCACTTCCTGGCACTTCTGCACGGCGAAGGCCAGCCAGCTATGCAGTTCGGCATCGAGCTGGTCTTCGCGGTCCAGGTCCACCGGGCTGTGCAACAGCGAACAGGACGGCGCCACCCACAGCCGTTCCCCCAGGCGCTCATGGGCATGGCGCAATACCTCCAGCGCCTTTTCCAGATCGCAGCGCCAGACGTTGCGGCCGTTGACCAGGCCAAGCGACAGCACCTTGTAGGCCGGCAGGCGGTCGAGAATGGTCGGGTACTGCTCGGGCGCCCGCACCAGGTCGATATGCAGGCCATCGACCGGCAGGTTGGCGGCCAGGCCCAGGTTGTCTTCCAGGCCGCCGAAGTAGGTGGCGATCAGCTTCTTCAGTGGCGCCCGCTGAAGGATGTTGTAGACGCGCTCGTAGGCATTCTTCCAATCCTGAGGCAGGTCCAGGGCCAGGATCGGCTCATCGATCTGCACCCATTCCACGCCTTGGGCAGCCAGGCGGTTGAGGATCTGGTCATACAGCGGCAACAGGCGGTCGAGCAGCTCCAGCTTGTCGAAATCGCCACCCTTGGCCTTGCCCAGCCACAGGTAGGTCAGCGGGCCGATTACCACCGGCTTGACCGCGTGGCCCAGGGCCTGGGCTTCTGCCACTTCTTCGAACAGCTGCTCCCAGCTCAGGGCAAACTGCTGGTCGGCAGTGAATTCGGGGACCAGGTAGTGGTAGTTGGTGTCGAACCACTTGGTCATTTCCTGGGCGTGCGCGCCACCGCAGCAGCTGTCACCCACGGCGCCACGGGCCATGGCGAACAGGGTCTGCAGGGTGGGCCTGGCAGCGTCGTGCCTGCGGAAACGCTGCGGGATCACGCCGAAGGTCAGCGAGTGGGTGAGCACCTGGTCGTACCAGGCGAAGTCGCCGACCGGCAGCAGTTCGATGCCGGCATCTTTCTGCACCTGCCAGTGGCGGGCACGCAGCTCGCGGCCGACCGCGCGCAGGCCGGCTTCGTCGAGTTCACCCTTCCAGTAGGCTTCCTGGGCCTTTTTCAGCTCGCGGTCGCGGCCGATACGCGGAAAGCCCAGGTTGTGTGCCAGTGCCATGTCTTGTCCCTCAGCATGCATAAATGAATGAGGGGGATTTTCCGGGCGCCGGCATCTTGAGACAAACTCATTAAATTTGAGATGAACTCAAGGTTTACTCATGTTTGTGAATTTGTATTGCCTGTACGGGCCCTTTCGCGGCTAAAGCCGCTCCTACAGGTACCGCGCCAGCCTGAAGAGTATGCGATCCCTGTGGGAGCGGCTTTAGCCGCGAAAGGGCCGGCACAGACAAACCCGAATGTCTCATTCAGAGCATCACCCTGCGCATCCGGACATGACCCCACCCGCCTTCTGCCGCACAATGCCATCCTGACCAAACCAGGTACCCGGCCCCATGAGCCTGCTGAAAACCGCGCTGCGCGAAAACACCTTCGTCTGCGTCATGGAGTTCGTCCCCAAGCCCTCCGCAGAACGCTTCGCCGCCATGGACGAGATCCTGGCCCGTGCGCACCTCTGCGGCTGGCCAATGACCGTGGCCATCGGCGACCGCGTCGGCAGCCCGCTGGACATGTCACCACTGGACGCCCTCGCCTCGTTCAGCAAGCCGGTACCCGCCCTGCCGCACTTCTCCGGCAAAGACCGCGAACGCCACCACCTGCTCGCCCAACTGCAACGCATGGACGCCGCCGGCCTCGACCAGTTGCTGTTGCTCACCGGCGACCGCCTGCCCGGCCACCAGCCTGGCCAGCGCCCGGTGCGCTACCTGGAATCGGTCGCAGCCCTGCAGATCGCCCGCCTGGCCTGCCCGCACTGGCTGCTTGGCGCTGCGCTAAACCCGTTCAAGTACTGTGAGGAAGAAGGCGGCGCCCAATACTTCAAGGCCGAGAAAAAACTGGCGGCGGGTGCCGACTTCTTCACCCTGCAACTGGGTTTCGATGCCGGCAAACACCAGGAAGCCATGCACTGGATGAGCCGCCAAGCCACGCCCAGGCCGATGCTGGCCTGCCTGATGAGCCTCACCCACGGGCGTGCGACGATGCTCGAGCACGTGGCCGGCGTGACCGTCACGCCGTCCATGCGCGACATGCTGGAAGCGGAAGCGGCGCAGTCCAAGGCCTTTGCCCAGGCGCGCAGCGTCGACCGGCTTGCCTTGCAGATCATCGGCGTGAAGCTGATGGGCTACGCCGGCGTGCATCTGTCGGGGGTTCATGAACTCAAGCAACTGCTGGCCCTGGAGGCACGCATCGAGCACTGGCAGGCGCAAGTCCACACGCTGGAACAATGGGCGCCGGCCTGGCAGGCCAGCTGGCAGATGCCCGGCCTGCCGGCAGTCAGCTTCAATCCGCCGCAGGCAAGCTGGCGCCTGGGCGAATCACGGGTCGATGCCTCGTTCAAGGAGAAAGCGCGCTATCACCTGATGCATGGCATGCATTCGCTGCTGTTCAGCCGCCGCAATGGCCTGAGCAAGGCATTTGGCTGGGCCGTACGCCAGCCGATGTGGGCCACCCGCCTTGGCGCGCAGGTGCTGCACAAGGTGGAACACGCGGTGAAGAAACCGCTGGTAGGCTGTGACACCTGCGGCCGCTGCCGCCTGGACGACACCCTGTACGTCTGCCCGGAAACCTGCCCCAAGGGCCTGGCCAATGGCCCCTGCGGTGGCACCTCGCTGAACCGCTGCGAGTTCGGCGACCGCGAGTGCATCCACAGCGTCAAGTACCGCACCGCCAAGGCGGTGCGGCAGACGGCGCTGCTGACCGAGCGCCTGATCCCGTGCATCGAGGTCGAAACACGCCACCGCAGCTCATGGCCGCAGTGGTTCGCGCCCCAGACCCCACGCCGGCTCAGCCCGCAGCCAGCGCCTCGAACCCAGCCCGAATCGTAGCTTCGGGCAGTTCGTCTGCGATGAACACCATCACGCTCTCGCGGGTTTCACCCTCGGCCCACTCGGCGTCCCAGTCGAAACCGTAGAGCTTGAGCACACCCTGGAACACCAGCTTGCGCGCCTCACCGGCAATGTTCAGCACGCCCTTGTAGCGCAGCAACTGCTTGCCGTGGGTTTCCAGCAGTTCGTTCATGAAGTCGCTGAGGCGGTCGATGTCCAGCGGGCTTTCCGTGCGCAGCACCAAGGTGGAGATCCGGTCCGGGGTAGCGGGCTTGAGCAGCGGGCGTAGCGCTGGCTTCAGGTTCGCGCCCAGATCAGGGTTGAGGTTGAAACCACGCACATCAAGCAGCTCGGCCAGGTCGATGCGACCATGCTCGACCACGCGGGCCGCGGCTCGGCCATTGATGCGGGCCAGGCGCTCGCGCAGGGCCTCGACTGCAGCGGGCTCGACCAGGTCGGTCTTGCTCAGCAGCAAGCGATCGGCAAAGCCGACCTGGGCCTGGGCGATGGTCTGGGTCAGGTGCAGCTCGGCGTGGGCGGCGTCGACCAGGGTGATGATGCCGTCGAGGATGTAGCGCTCACGCAGTTCCTCGTCGATGAAGAAGGTTTGTGCCACCGGCGCCGGGTCGGCCAGGCCGGTGCATTCGATTACCAGGCGGTCGAAGGCGATTTCGCCGGCATCCAGGCGTTCGAGCAGCAGGTACAAGGCACGGGTCAGGTCGCCGTGGATGCTGCAGCACACGCAGCCATTGGCCAGGGTCATCACCTGCACCGGCTCGTCGCCCAGCAGTTGGCTGTCGATGCCGGCCTCGCTGAACTCGTTTTCGATCACGGCGATCTTCAGGCCGTGCTCGGCCTTGAGCATGTGCTTGAGCAAGGTGGTCTTGCCGGCACCGAGGAAGCCAGTGAGTACGGTTACGGGAATAGGCGTCTGCACGCAGAACATCTCCTGTGCAGTGAAATGGACGGGGGGAGCGCGATTCCTGTAGGAGCGGCCTTGTGTCGCGATCGGGCCGCAAAGCGGCCCCGGATTTTCAGCTTCGCAGCCAAAATTGCCGGGGCCGCGTTGCGGCCCGATCGCGACACAAGGCCGCTCCTACACAGTACCGCGCTAGCCTGGACTTAGCAGCACTTCGGCCCGGACTTGCCACCGTATCGAGCTTCCTGCCGTTCGCGGAAGAACTCCTCGTACGTCATGACCGGCTTGTCCGGGTGCGTCTTCTGCATGTGCTCGACATAGTTGTCGTAGTCGGGCATGCCGACCATCAGGCGGGCTGCCTGCCCCAGGTATTTACCCAGTCGACCCAGGTCGTTGAACATCGCAGCAGTCCTCTCAAGCGTCAGGCAGGGCCTGGAACGGGGTTTCCTTGTCGGTGCGCTCCTTGCGGCCGAGGGCGGCGAAACCGACCTTGACAGCGAAGAACAGCACGCTGAACACCACCACCAGGAACAGCACGGTCAGGCCGGCGTTGGTGTAGGCGTTGAAGATCACGTGCTGCATCTGCCCGATATCCTTGGCCGGGGCCAGTACCTGGCCGGCGTCCAGTGCGGTGCTGTACTTCTTGGCCAGGGCCAGGAAGCCGACTGCCGGGTTCGGGTCGAACAGCTTGATCAGGCCTGCGGTGGTGGTGCAGATCAGCAGCCACACGGCCGGCAGCAGGGTGACCCAGACGTAGCGCTGGCGCTTCATCTTGATCAGCACCACGGTGCCGAGCATCAGGGCGATACCGGCCAGCATCTGGTTGGAGATGCCGAACAGCGGCCACAGGGTATTGATGCCACCCAGCGGGTCGATCACGCCCTGGTACAGCAGGTAGCCCCACAGGGCCACGCAGCCGGCGGTACCGATCAGGTTGGCAGTCCACGATTCGGTGCGCTTGAGCGCCGGCACGAAGCTGCCCAGCAGGTCCTGCAGCATGAAGCGCCCGGCACGGGTGCCGGCGTCCACCGCGGTGAGGATGAACAGGGCCTCGAACAGGATCGCGAAGTGGTACCAGAAGGCCATGGTGTTTTCACCCGGCAGTACCTGGTGCAGGATCTGCGCAATACCCACCGCAAGGGTCGGTGCACCACCGGCACGGGCCAGGATGGTGTGCTCGCCAATGTCGCGGGCGGTAGCCTCGAGCTGCTCAGGGGTGATCAGGAAGCCCCAGCTGCTGACCGTTTGCGCCACAGACGCCACATCGGCACCGACCACCGCGGCCGGGCTGTTCATGGCGAAGTACACGCCTGGTTCGATCACCGAGGCGGCGACCATGGCCATGATGGCAACGAACGATTCCATCAGCATGCCGCCGTAGCCGATGTAGCGGGCGTTGGTTTCGTTGTCCAGCAGCTTCGGCGTGGTCCCCGAGGAGATCAGCGCGTGGAAGCCGGATACCGCGCCACAGGCGATGGTGATGAACAGGAACGGGAACAGGGTGCCCTTCCACACAGGGCCGGTGCCGTCGGTGAACTGGGTCAGCGCCGGCATCTTCAGCTCGGGGGCAATGATCAGGATACCGATGGCCAGGCCGACGATGGTGCCGATCTTGAGGAAGGTCGAGAGGTAGTCACGTGGCGCCAGTACCAGCCATACCGGCAGTACCGCAGCGACGAAGCCATAGCCCACCAGCATCCAGGTGATCTGCACGCCGGTGAAGGTGAACGCCGGGCCCCAGGTCGGGTCTGCGGCAATCTGGCCCCCCAGCCAGATCGAAGCCAGCAGCAGCACCACGCCGATGACCGAGATCTCACCGATATGGCCCGGGCGGATGTAGCGCATGTAGATGCCCATGAACATCGCGATCGGGATGGTCGCCATCACCGTGAACATGCCCCACGGGCTTTCGGCCAGGGCCTTGACCACGATCAACGCCAGCACCGCAAGGATGATGATCATGATCAGGAAGCAGCCGAACAGGGCGATGGTACCCGGGATGCGGCCCATCTCTTCGCGCACCATGTCGCCCAGCGAGCGGCCGTTGCGGCGGGTGGACAGGAACAGGACCATGAAGTCCTGCACCGCACCGGCCAGCACGACGCCGGCGATCAGCCACAGCGTACCGGGCAGGTAGCCCATCTGCGCGGCGAGTACCGGGCCGACCAAGGGCCCTGCGCCAGCAATGGCGGCGAAGTGGTGGCCGAAGAGGATGTGTTTGTTGGTCGGGACGTAGTCCAGGCCGTCGTTGTTGAGCACCGCCGGGGTGGCACGGCGTGGGTCGAGTTGCATCACCTTGGTGGCGATGAACAGGCTGTAGTAGCGATAGGCGACCAGGTAGAGGGCCACTGCCGCGACCACGATCCACAAGGCATTGATCGCCTCGCCGCGACGCAGGGCAACCACACCCAGCGCACAGGCTCCTATGACTGCCAGCGCCAGCCACGGAATGTGGCGTAGCAGGCTATTATTGTTGTTCATGGTTTGCTTCCAGCTGGTGGATTGGAAAAGACCGCCCACCGAGTCTAGGGCGAGTCATCGCGCATTGCCACACTTGCTTTGGTCTAGAGCCTCTGCAGCCAGATTGCGGTACCTGATGTACATACCACTCTAACTATAGTCAGGATGTCACCTGAAGACCCATGCGAGGATCTACCCCATGAGCGATCACGACGAACGCCGCCGTTTCCAGCGCATCGATTTCGATGCCCCCACCGAGCTGCGCCAGGGCGACCGCCGCTGGCCGGTAAAGCTTCTGGATCTGTCGTTAAAAGGCCTTCTGGTCAATCGCCCCGAGCCGTGGGACGCCGATCTGACCCAAGACTTCGATGCGATCATCCATCTCGACCGCGATGTACGCGTGCAAATGCAGGTGGAGTTGCGCCATGAAGAAGCTACCCGCCTGGGCTTTATCTGCCTGTATATAGACGTCGATTCGATGAGTCATTTGCACCGTCTTGTGGAATTGAACCTCGCCGATAGCACCGAAATGATGCGTGAGCTGCGCGAACTCATCGAATAATAAAATCTCTTAGCTAGCTAATAGCTTCCCCACCTCGTGTTTCTTGTCTACCCAGACAGCTTTAAGCCTGGGTAGCAGCGTTTTGTACACACCCCTCTAGCACAGCCTCTGTAGTGTTGGTACGCCTTCTGCATTGGGTCCTCGCACACCTTGCGGGCGCTCCTGTGCGCGCTCCGATCAAAATATTGTATACAATTTTAGTGGCAATCATTTGTAGGAAGTGTCTACAGTAGCGCCACAACAATAAACAGAGAGCCTGCTCCATGACTACGTCCCCTAGCACGTCTCCCGCCAAGCGCCCGGAGGATGAAAACCTCGGCCTTGGTGCCAACCTGGCCTATGGTCTGCAGCATGTGCTGACCATGTACGGGGGGATCGTCGCGGTACCCCTGATCCTGGGGCAGGCCGCGGGCCTGAACGGCGCCGAAATCGGCATGCTGATCGCCGCGTCGCTGTTTGCCGGTGGCTTGGCCACCCTGCTGCAAACCCTTGGCCTGCCGTTCTTCGGCTGCCAGTTGCCGCTGGTGCAGGGCGTTTCGTTCGCCGGTGTGGCAACCATGGGTGCAATCCTCAGCAGCGAGGGCGGCGGTGGCTTGCCGGGCGTGCTCGGCGCGGTAATGGCAGCGTCGCTTATCGGCTTTCTGATCACTCCGGTGTTCTCGCGCATCACCAAGTTCTTCCCACCGCTGGTAACCGGCATCGTCATCACCACCATCGGCCTGACCCTGATGCCCGTGGCCGCTCGCTGGGTGATGGGTGGCAACAGCGCCTCACCGGAATTCGGCAGCGTGGCCAACATCGGCCTGGCAGCCCTGACCTTCGCCATCGTGCTGCTGCTGAGCAAGCTGGGCAGCGCGGCGATCTCGCGCCTGTCGATCCTGCTGGCCATGGTATTCGGTACCCTGATCGCCTGGGCGCTGGGCATGGCCGACTTCAGCAAGGTCACCGAAGGCCCGATGCTCGCCTTCCCCACGCCGTTCCATTTCGGCATGCCGGAATTCCACATCGCCGCGATCCTGTCGATGTGCATCGTGATCATGGTGACCCTGGTGGAAACCTCGGCCGACATCCTCGCCGTGGGTGAGATCATCGACACCAAGGTCGACTCCAAGCGCCTGGGCAACGGCCTGCGCGCCGACATGGCCTCGAGCATCCTGGCGCCGATCTTCGGCTCGTTCACCCAGAGCGCGTTCGCCCAGAACGTCGGCCTGGTAGCCGTGACCGGGGTCAAGAGCCGCTACGTGGTGGCCACCGGTGGCGTGATCCTGGTGGTGCTCGGCCTGCTGCCGATCATGGGCCGGGTGATTGCCGCTGTCCCTACTCCGGTACTGGGTGGCGCAGGCATCGTGCTGTTCGGCACCGTGGCGGCCAGCGGTATCCGCACCCTGTCCAAGGTCAGCTACAAGAACAACGTCAACCTGATCATCGTCGCTGCCTCGCTGGGCTTCGGCATGATCCCGATTGCCGCACCGACCTTCTACCACCACTTCCCGAACTGGTTCGAGACCATCTTCCATTCGGGCATCAGCTCGGCGGCGATCATGGCCATCCTGCTGAACCTGATCTTCAACCACTTCACCGCCGGCAACTCGGACCAGCAGTCGGTGTTTGCCGCCGCGTACGAGCGCACCATCCAGTACTCGGACATTTCAGCGCTGCGTGATGGCGACTACTTCAAGGATGGCAAGCTGTTCGATGCCGAGGGTAATGAAGTGCCGATGCTGGAGCTGGATGAGCATGGCAATGAGACGGTCAGGCGCACGCCGGTTGCCGAACATTGACTGCTGACTGAGCGGTGAGGTGGGGGGCCGACGCGCATCGTCGGCCCCTTTTTCGTTTTGCCTGTGCCGGCCCTATCGCGGGTAAACCCGCTCCCACAGGGTTTGCGCAATCCCGAAGCTGATGCGGTACCTGTGGGAGCGGGTTTACCCGCGAAGAGGCCGGTACAGGCCACGAATTACTCGAACAGCGCATCCAGCGCCTGCTCCAGCCGGGTAACGGCAATCACCTGCAACCCTGCCGGGGCCTCTTTAGGCGCATTGCCCTTGGGCACGATGGCTCGCTTGAATCCATGCTTGGCGGCTTCCTTCAAACGCTCCTGACCACTGGGCACCGGCCGCACCTCGCCGGACAGGCCGATCTCGCCAAACACCAGCAGGCCATGGGCCAGGGGACGGTTGCGCAGGCTGGACATCACCGCCGCCAGCAACGCCAGGTCCGAGGCGGTTTCCAGCACCTTCACCCCGCCCACCACGTTCAGGAACACGTCCTGGTCATGGGTGGGAATACCACCGTGGCGGTGCAGCACCGCCAGCAACATGGCCAGGCGGTTCTGGTCCAGGCCCAGGGTCACCCGCCGTGGGTTGGCCAGGTGGCTATCGTCGACCAGCGCCTGCACCTCTACCAGCATCGGCCGAGTGCCCTCCCAGGTCGCCATCACCACGCTGCCCGGTACTTCCTCCTGGGTGCGGTTGAGGAAGATCGCCGAGGGATTGGACACCTCCTTCAGGCCACGGTCGGTCATGCCGAACACACCCAGCTCGTTGACCGCGCCAAAACGGTTCTTCACCGCCCGCAGCAGACGCAGGCGGCCATCGGACTCGCCTTCGAAATACAGCACGGTATCGACCATGTGCTCGAGTACCCTCGGGCCGGCGAGCGAGCCTTCCTTGGTCACATGGCCGACCAGGAAGATCGCCGTGCCGCTCTGCTTGGCGTAGCGCACCAGTAACGCAGTGCTTTCGCGCACCTGGGCCACGCCGCCGGGTGCCGACTGCAGTTGCTCGGTGAAAATGGTCTGGATCGAGTCGATTACCATGACTCGCGGTTTCTCGACACGGGCCGTGGCGATGATGGTCTCGATACAGGTTTCGGTCATCACCTTGAGCTGGTCCTGGGGCAGGCCCAGGCGCCGGGAGCGCATGGCCACCTGCTGCTGCGACTCCTCGCCGGTGACATACAGCGCCGGCATGCCCACGGCAATGTTGCACAAGGTCTGCAGCAGGATGGTCGACTTGCCGATGCCAGGGTCACCACCGATCAACACCACCGAGCCATCCACCAGGCCACCGCCCAGCACGCGGTCCAGTTCGGTGCTGCTGGTGGTGAAACGCGGGATTTCCTCGACGCTGACTTCGGCCAGGGTCTTGATCTGCGCCTGCTGACCGGTCCAGCCGGCACGGCCGCTACTGGGCGCAGCGGCACCGCCGCTTTCGATCATGGTCTCGACCAGGGTGTTCCAGGCCCCGCATTCGCCACACTGGCCGGCCCATTTGGGAAAGGTCGCACCGCACTCGGTGCAGCCGTACAAGCGCTTGGCCTTGGCCATGGCTGGGGTCTCCTGGGAAAAACCGCCATGATAGCCGAGCTGGATGTGCCTCGAACGCCTTGGGATGCGACAAAACTATTCGTTCTAACAGCAGTCTCTGGCCCTGAGCACAACGCATGAAGCGTTTGAGTGGCTTACACTGCGTAAACCTTACCTTTTGTTACAAGGAACCAAACATGGGCATGATCAGTGAGTTCAAGGCCTTCGCGGTCAAAGGCAATGTCGTCGACATGGCGGTCGGTATCATCATTGGCGCGGCCTTCGGCAAGATCGTCTCGTCTTTCGTCGGTGACGTGGTCATGCCGCCACTAGGCCTGTTGATCGGTGGCGTGGACTTCAGCGACCTGGCAATTACCCTGAAGGCTGCCGAAGGTGACATTCCGGCGGTGGTGCTGGCGTATGGCAAGTTCATCCAGACCGTGATCGACTTCGTGATCGTGGCCTTTGCCATCTTCATGGGGGTCAAGGCGATCAACCGCTTGAAGCGCGAAGAAGCCGTGGCGCCGTCTACGCCGCCAGTGCCTTCGGCTGAAGAGACCTTGCTGACCGAGATTCGCGATTTGCTCAAGACGCAGAACCAGAACCGCTTGCCCTGAGGCTGTATAGGGAACGCTGTGGGAGCGGCCTTGTGTCGCGAAAGGGCCGCAACGCGGCCCCAGGATTGATGCGCAACAGTGAAATTGCTGGGGCTGCTTTGCAGCCCTTTCGCGACACAAGGCCGCTCCCACAGATACAGCGACAATTTCGAAATCACCGCTGTACCTGTGGCCTTGTGTCGCGATGGGCCGCAAAGCGGCCCCAACGGCCTTACCAGTAGTTTTCCACAGCCACCTGCCCCGGCCGCTTGCTCAGGCTCAACTGCAGGTCGCGCGCCTTAAGTACCTTGCGCGTTTCATCAATCATCTCCGGGTTGCCACACAGCATCACCCGCGAGTGCTCCGGCGACAGTTCCAGCCCCGCCGCCGCCTCCAGCCCGCCATTCTCGATCAGCGTGGTAATACGCTGGTTCAATGCCCCTGGGTGCTGTTCACGAGTCACCACCGGAATGAACTGCAACTTGCCGGCGAATTCGGCCAGGTAATCACGCTGTTCCAGCCCGGCGATCTCGTCCACATAGGCCAGCTCTTTCGCTTCACGCACCGAGTAGACCAGCTTGATGTTGTCGAAACGCTCCCAGGCCTCGAAGTCCTGCAGGATCGACATGAATGGCGCAATGCCAGTGCCGGTCGCCAGCAACCACAGGTCGCGGCCACCAACGAAGCGGTCGAGAGTCAGGAAGCCGAAGGCCTGGCGGTCGATCAGCAGGGTATCGCCTGCCCCCAGCCGGCTCAGCTCGCTGGTGAACTCCCCTCCTGGCACCACGATCGAGAAAAAATCGAGGTGCTCGTCATGGGGCGCGCTGACCATGGAATAGGCGCGCCACACCACGCTGCCATCGGCCTTGGTCACACCCAGGCGGGCAAACTGGCCGGAACGGAAGCGGAATCCCGCATCGCGCGTAACCCGCAGGCTGAAGAGGTTCGGCGTGAGCGGCTGAACATCGAGCAGGGTCTGGCGGGTGAACTTTTCGGCGCTAGCGGTCATATCGGGCTCCAGGTTTGGCGTGCGCACAGTGTCGCGCAAAGTGGCGCGGATAAAAACCACTGCTTTGTAGGGCCTCATCTGCGGCGATCCTGCCGAAGTCGCATCGGATCCTGACCGCTATAACAAAAAAATCTCAGCACATTGGTAGGTCTTTTCCTACAATCATGCGGGCACCCAAACGGACTGGACCTGAGGCTCAAGGAGTATTTCAGATGCGCCACTGGAAACCCGAGTATCTTCGAGCGTTCGACGCCGAACGCTGCCCACAGAAGTTGTTCGGCATGGCCGTGGATATGGCGCAGGATCTGGGCATGGAGTACCTGGGGCTGAACATTCGCATCCAGATCGCTACGCAAACACCCCACCTGTTCATGTACAGCAATTACCCCCGTGAATGGATCGAGCGCTACCAGCGCGATGACCTGCACAAGCAGGACCCGGCTGCCGATTTGAGCCACAAATCCACCATGCCTGTGCTATGGACCGATGACCTGTATCGCGAGGCTCCGCAATTTCGTGAAGCTGCCTGCCAGAGCGGTTTGCGCCATGGCTGGACGCAGTCATTGCACGACCAGCAGCACAACGAAAGCCAGATAAGCGTGGCCAGGTCCACCAAGCCCATCAGTATTGTCGAACTCTACAGAAAGGCCGGCAGTGTGCAGTGGCTGAGCCACAAACTGCATGAGGTGATCAGCGCACATCACCTCACTGCACTATGCCCGCCGCAGCCGAAAATGAGCGAGCGGGAGCTGGAAGTGCTGAAATGGTCGGCCGCCGGCAAGACCGCCGCCGACGTTGCCTGCATCCTGTCACTGTCGCAAAGCACGGTAAACTTCCATATCCGCAGTGTCATCACCAAGACCAACGCCGCCAACAAGGCCGCCGCCATCGCCATCGCCGTCATGCGTGGCTGGATCTGACCTTCAAACCTGCGACCTTGGGCAAAGCCCTGTAGAATCGCCCGGCAAAGCCCGGGGCGAACCGCAACGGGCAGTTTCGTACCCGAGCCAGACGCCATGCCCCTGTTGACCACCCCATACGCCGAACTCGACCTGATCCGCCAGCCGGAACAGGCCAACGACCCGCTGCAGGCTTTCGATGCCGCCGACGAGTACCTGCTTGCGCAGTTGCACGAACAGGCCCCCGAGGCCAACTGCCGGGTGCTGGTGCTCAATGACAGCTTCGGCGCCCTGGCCGCCAGCCTGGCAGGCAAGCTGCAGGTGGTCAGCAGTGGCGATTCACACCTGGCGCACCTGGCCCTTGAAAAGAACCTGGCACGCAATGGCCTGCCATTCGACAGCGTGCCGTTCGTGCCGGCCAGCGAACACTGGCAAGGCCCGTTCGATCGGGTACTGGTGCGCGTGCCCAAGACCCTGGCCCTGCTCGAAGAACAGCTGATCCGCCTGCAGGGCCACCTGGCGCCTGGTGCGCAGGTGACTGCCGGGGCGATGATCAAGCACCTGCCACGGGCAGCCGGTGACCTGATGGAGAAATACATCGGCCCGGTGCAGGCCTCGCTGGCGCAGAAAAAGGCCCGCTTGCTGACCGCGACGGTGGCCGAACGGCCGGTCGCCCGTTCGCCCTACCCTAGCCGCTACCGCCTCGATGCGCCGGCGCTGGAGCTGCTCAACCACGCCAACGTGTTCTGCCGTGAGGGGCTGGATATCGGCACGCGGGCGTTCCTGCCGCACCTGCCCCGCGAACTGGGCCGCGCGCGGGTGGCGGACCTGGGCTGTGGCAACGGCGTGCTGGCGATCGCCAGCGCCCTGGCTAACCCGGATGCCCAATACACCCTGGTCGACGAGTCGTACATGGCGGTGCAATCGGCGCGGGAGAACTGGCAGGCCGCGCTGGGCGAGCGCCCGGCGGTGTTCGAGGCAGCCGATGGGTTGGCGGGGGTAGAGAAGCAGTCGCTGGACGTGGTGCTGTGCAATCCGCCGTTTCACCAGCAGCAGGTGGTGGGCGATTTCCTCGCCTGGCGCATGTTCCAGCAGGCGCGTGAGGCGTTGGTGGTGGGCGGGGCGCTGTATATCGTGGGTAACCGCCACCTGGGCTATCACAGCAAGCTGGCGCGGTTGTTCCGGGGGGTGGAGCAGGTGGCGGCAACGCCCAAGTTCGTTATCCTGAAAGCCCGCAAGTAAGCCTGTACCGGCCCTATCGCCGGCAAGCCAGCTCCCACAGGTACTGCACTGCATTCAAGGGCAGTGACTTACCTGTGGGAGCTGGCTTGCCGGCGATAGGGCCAGAGCAGGCTTACCTCAATGGGTGGTCAGCCCCGCAGCCCCCATGAACAGGCGCATCACGTAGGCCGCCACGCCCAGGGCCGCCACGCTCATCGCCCAGATCAGCAGCAGCCAGCCCAGCCGCTGCCACAAGGGCTTCTTCTCTTCAAAACCATGCTTGCCGGTCATCATGCTGCCCTCCTAGTGATAGCCATCTTCATGGGTCACCTTGCCGCGGAACACGTAGTAGCTCCAGAAGGTATACATGAGGATGAACGGCAGGATGAACAGTGTGCCCACCAGCATGAAGCCCTGGCTCTGCGGTGGCGCTGCGGCATCCCAGATCGAGATCGACGGCGGGATGATATTCGGCCACAGGCTGATGCCCAAGCCGCTGTAGCCAAGGAAGATCAGCACCAGCGTCAGCAGGAACGGCGTGTAGTGCGCATTGCGCGCCACCGCCTTGAGCAACCCGTAGAAGGTTACCAGCACCAGGATCGGCACCGGCATGAACCAGACAAGGTTAGGCATGCTGAACCAGCGGTCGGCGATCTGCGGGTAGGCGATCGGTGTCCACAGGCTGACGATGCCGATCACTACCAGCAGCACCAACGCCAGCGGCCGGGCGATGTCGTGCATCTTCTGCTGCAGCGACCCTTCGGTCTTCATGATCAGCCAGGTGCAGCCCAGCAGGGTGTAGGCAACGATCAGCCCCAGGCCGCAGAACAGGCTGAACGGGGTCAGCCAGTCAAGGGTGCCACCGGCGAAATGCCGGTCGACCACCTTGAAGCCTTCGAGGAAAGCACCCAGCGCCACGCCCTGGAAGAAAGTGGCAACCAGCGAGCCCCCAATGAACGCCTTGTCCCAGATATGGCGCTTGTCGGCGGTGGCCTTGAAACGGAACTCGAAGGCCACGCCGCGGAAGATCAGGCCGATCAGCATCAGGATCAACGGCAGGTACAGCGCCTCCAGCACTACCGAGTAAGCCATCGGGAACGCCCCGAACAACCCGGCACCGCCCAGCACCAGCCAGGTTTCGTTACCGTCCCATACGGGGGCGACGGTGTTCATCATTACATCGCGGTCCCGCTCGCCCTTGACGAACGGGAAGAGCATGCCGATGCCCAGGTCGAAACCATCCATCACCACATACATCATGACGCCGAAGATGATGATCACGGCCCAGATCAGCGAAAGGTCGATACCCATGGCTCAGTGTTCCTTGCTCAGGCTGGCGGAATTGGCCTCATGGCCATCATCGGCGGCGGACAGCGGCCGCGCCGGCGTGCGTTTGGTGCCAGGGCCACCCGGGTTGTGCTCGTCACCCTCACCGGTCTGCGGGCCTTTGCGCACCAGGCGCATCATGTAGCCAAGGCCGGTGCCGAACAGGGCGAAATACACCACCACGAAAGCCACAAGGGTGAAGCCGAGCTGGGCGTAACTGTGGTTGGACACGCCGTCCGCCGTGCGCATCAGGCCATACACAACCCAGGGCTGACGGCCGATTTCAGTGGTAAACCAGCCGGCCAGCAACGCGATCAACCCGGAAGGGCCCATCCACAAGGCCAGGTAAAGGAACGGCCGCGAGGTGTAAAGCGTGCCGCGCTTGCGCAGCCAGAGGCTCCACAGGCCAACGAAGATCATCAGGAAGCCCAGCCCGACCATGATCCGGAACGACCAGAAGACGATGGTCGAGTTAGGCCGGTCTTCGGGCGGGAACTCCTTCATCGCCGGCACCTGCTTGTCCAGGCTGTGGGTCAGGATCAGGCTGCCGAGCGCCGGGATCTCAAGCTTGAAGCGGGTGGTTTCGGCCTGCATGTCGGGGATGCCGAACAAGATCAGCGGGGTCGGCTCGCCGGGCACGTTCTCCCAGTGGCCTTCGATCGCGGCGATTTTCACCGGTTGGTGCTTGAGGGTGTTGAGGCCATGGAAGTCACCGATCACCGCCTGGATCGGGGCGACGATCAGCGCCATCCACATGGCCATCGACAGCATCTTGCGTACCGCCGGGTTGTCACGCCCGCGCAGCAGGTGCCAGGCCGCCGAGGCACCGACGAAGAACGCGGTGGCAACGAACGCGGCAGTGGCCATGTGCATCAGGCGGTAGGGGAAGGAGGGGTTGAACACCACCGCAAACCAGTCCACCGGCACCACCCGGCCATCGATGATCTCGTGGCCTTGCGGGGTTTGCATCCAACTGTTGGAGGCAAGGATCCAGAAGGTCGAGACCAGGGTGCCGAGTGCCACCATCACCGTGGAGAAGAAGTGCAGGCCACGGCCGACACGGTTCCAGCCAAACAGCATGACCCCCAGGAAGCCAGCCTCGAGGAAGAATGCGGTCAGCACCTCGTAAGTGAGCAACGGGCCGGTAATGGCGCCGGCGAAGTCGGAGAAGCGGCTCCAGTTGGTACCGAACTGGTAGGCCATGACCAGGCCGGAAACCACGCCCATGCCGAAGTTGACGGCGAAGATTTTCGACCAGAAGTGATAAAGGTCACGGTAGACCTGGTTGTTGGTCCGCAGCCAGAGCCCTTCGAGGACTGCCAGGTAACTCGCCAGGCCAATGGTGATGGCCGGGAACAGGATATGGAACGATACGGTAAAGGCAAACTGCATTCGGGCGAGCTCTAAGGCCTCTATTCCGAACATGGTGCTTCCTCTTCAGATAATCCGGCGTCCGGGCCGCTGGCCCAATCGCCCACTGCCCCCACGGTAGTCGAGTGCGGCGCGTTGGAATTGTTCTGTTCGATCGCAGGGATTTCAGCCCAAGGGCCCGATCGTTACATCTGGAACGATTGATCCAGATCAACGATTGCTAGGAAGCATAGTCCTGAATGGGCCGCCGGGCCGTGTGGTTGATTGCCGCGTGACCGGTTGCCCCACCCCCTTTCCCAGCGCGTGAAAAAGTGCCGACCTCGGCAAACAGTAACTGTTTGTTACAAACAGATGATACGCTGCGTCCCCCTCTACTGCGCCGAGGCCCCTGGTTTCCGATGTCCGATTCCGCACCGCAGTTGTTGCGTCACCACCGCCCTTTCCTGGCCTTCTGGCTGGCCCGCGTATTCACCGCCAGCGGCTTCCAGATGCTCACCGTGGCCATCGGCTGGCACCTCTACCAGTTGACCGGCAATGTGCTGGACCTGGGCCTGGTCGGCCTGGTCGAGTTCGCCCCACGGGTGCTGTTCATGCTGCACACCGGGCATGTCGCCGACCGCTATGACCGGCGCAAGGTCGCTGCGCTGTGCCAGAGCCTGCAGGGGTTGATAGCCTTGGCACTGGCGCTGGGCAGTGCCACCGACAACGTCACCCGCGAGCTGATCTTCGCCCTCGCCTTCCTGCTCGGTGCCACGCGTTCCTTCGAAATGCCAGCGACCCAGGCGCTGCTGCCCAACGTGGTACCGGCCGGGCTGTTCCCGCGAGCGGTGGCGGCTTCGGCCTCGGCTACCCAGGCAGCAACCATCGTGGCGCCGGCGGTGGGCGGTTTCCTGTATGCGTTTGGCAGCATCTGGGTATACGGCCCCACCGTGGCCCTGTACGCCATCGCCTGCGTGCTGACCCTGAGCCTGCAGGCACGCGGCCAGGTGGCCCAGCGCGGGCGCGCCAGCCTCGAATCGCTGCTGGCCGGCATCCGCTTCATCCGCAGCCGGCCCGACATCCTCGGCGCCATCTCGCTGGACCTGTTCGCCGTACTGCTGGGCGGGGCCACCGCGCTGCTGCCGGTGTTCGCCAAGGACATCCTGCTCACCGGCCCGCTGGGCCTGGGCCTGCTGCGCTCGGCGCCAGCGGTGGGTGCGTTGCTGATGTCGCTGTGGCTGGCGCGCTTCCCGTTCGAGCGCAACGTGGGGCGGACCATGTTCACGGCGGTGGGCGTGTTCGGCGTGGCGACCATCGCCTTCGGCCTGTCGACCTCGTTCTGGTTTTCGCTGGCAGTGCTGGTGGTACTGGGCGCGGCGGACATGATCAGCATGGTCATCCGTGGCGCCTTCGTGCAGCTGGAGACGCCGGATGAAATGCGCGGACGGGTGAGTGCAGTGAACGGCTTGTTCATTGGTGCCTCGAACCAGCTCGGCGAGTTCGAATCGGGGGTGACCGCGCACTGGTTTGGCACAGTGCCAGCGGTGGTGCTGGGTGGGGTGGGCACTTTGCTGGTAACTGGGGTGTGGATAAAACTGTTCCCGACACTGGCCAAGCGGGACCGGTTGCATAATGGTTGATCTGTAGCCTGTACCGGCCCTTTCGCGGGTAAACCCGCTCCCACAAGGACCGCGCTGCCTTCAGATCTGGTGGAGTACCTGTGGGAGCGGGTTCACCCGCGAAGAGGCCGGCACAGGGAAAAAATTACCATTCCCCAACGGCCATAGGCCCCCGCCAAGCATGCTGGTATGATGCGCGGCTTTTTTCCTCCCCACACAAAACCACGGCAACCGGTACGGTCTGTGCTTTGCTGATGGGGTCGATACATTCATGGCGCCGGGGGCGCCTTGGGGAGCGGGCATGCTGGAAAGGCTGTTTCAACTAAAAGCACACAACACCAATGTGCGCACCGAGATTCTCGCGGGCGTCACCACCTTCCTGGCCATGGCCTACATCCTGTTCGTCAACCCGAGCATCCTCGGCGAGACCGGCATGGACAAGGGCGCGATCTTCGTCGCCACCTGCCTGGCCGCAGCCATCGGCTCGGTGACCATGGGCCTGATCGCCAACTACCCGATCGCCCTGGCGCCGGGCATGGGCCTGAACGCGTTCTTCACCTACACCGTGGTGCTGCACATGGGCCACACCTGGCAGGTGGCACTGGGCGCGGTGTTCCTGTCGGCGGTGATGTTCTTCCTGCTGTCGATCTTCCGCATCCGCGAATGGATCGTGAACAGCATCCCGCTGCCGCTGCGTTCGGCCATTGCCGCGGGTATCGGTCTGTTCCTGGCGCTGATCGCGCTGCATAACGCAGGCATCGTCGTCGATAACCCGGCCACCCTGGTGGGCCTGGGCGACCTCAAGCAGCCAGCACCGATCCTCGCCACCCTGGGCTTCTTCCTGATCGTCGGCCTCGAGTCGCTGAAAGTGCGCGGCGCCGTGCTGATCGGTATTCTCGCCGTGACCATCGCCTCGATCCTGATGGGCGTGACACCCTTCGGCGGCGTGGTCTCGATGCCGCCATCGCTGGCCCCGACCTTCCTGCAGCTGGACATTGCCGGCGCGCTGGACGTGGGCCTGGTCAGCGTGATCTTCGCCTTCCTGTTCGTCGACCTGTTCGACAACTCCGGCACCCTGATCGGCGTGGCCAAGCGCGCCGGGCTGATGGGCAAGGACGGCCACATGCCGAAGATGGGCCGTGCCCTGATCGCCGACAGTACCGCAGCCATGGCCGGCTCCCTGCTGGGCACCTCGACCACCACCAGCTACATCGAATCCGCCGCGGGCGTAAGCGCCGGTGGCCGCACCGGCCTGACTGCCATCGTGGTCGCCGTGCTGTTCCTGCTGGCGCTGTTCTTCGCCCCGCTGGCCGGTAGCGTGCCGGCCTTCGCCACCGCCCCGGCGCTGCTGTTCGTCGCGGTGCTGATGGCCTCGGGCCTGGCAGAAATAAACTGGGACGACGTCACAGAAGCCGCACCGGTGGTAGTGACCGCCCTGGCCATGCCGCTGACCTACTCGATCGCCAACGGCATCGCCTTCGGTTTCATTTCCTGGACCGCCGTCAAGCTGATCTCCGGCCGCCATCGCGACCTGAACCCGGCCCTGGTGATCCTTTCCATCCTGTTCGTCATCAAGCTGGGCTGGTTCAACGCATGAGTGCTGCTTTCGACCCCTCCTCCTACACCACGCAGCTGGACGCCAAGGTGGCTCGGTTGCGCGAGCTGCTGGCACCGTTCGGCGCGCCGGAGCCGGCTGTTTTCGACTCGCCGCGCGAGCATTACCGCCTGCGCGCCGAGTTCCGCCTGTGGCGCGAGGATGGCCAGCGCCACTACGCCATGTTCGCCCCGGGCGAAAAGCACAAGGCGATCCTGATCGACGACTTCCCCATCGCCAGCCAGCGCATCAATGCACTGATGCCGCGCCTGAAGGCGGCCTGGCAGGCCAGCGAGGAGCTGGGCAACCGCCTGTTCCAGGTGGAGTTCCTGACCACTCTGGCCGGCGATGCCATGATCACCTTGTGCTACCACCGCCCGCTGGACGAGGCCTGGGAAACGGCCGCACGGCAGCTGGCCGAAGAGCTGGGCGTGAGCATCATCGGCCGCTCCAAGGGCAAGCGACTGGTCATCGGCCGTGACTACGCGGTGGAAAAACTCGACGTCGCTGGCCGTGTGTTCAGCTACCGCCAGCCGGAAGGCGCGTTCACCCAGCCCAACGGCGCAGTGAACCAGAAGATGCTGAGCTGGGCCTTCGAGGCCATCGGCGAGCGCGACGACGACCTGCTGGAGCTGTACTGCGGCAACGGCAACTTCACCCTGCCGCTGGCCACCCGCGTGCGCCAGGTGCTGGCCACGGAAATCAGCAAGACCTCGGTCAACGCCGCGCTGAGCAACCTCGACGAGAACGCTGTGGATAACGTGCGGCTAGTGCGCCTGTCGGCAGAAGAGCTGACCCAGGCGCTGAATGAGGTGCGGCCGTTCCGTCGGCTGGAAGGCATCGACCTGAAGAGCTACGAGTTCGGTACGGTGTTCGTCGACCCGCCACGGGCGGGGATGGACCCGGATACCTGCGAGTTGACCCGGCGTTTCGAGCGGATCCTGTACATCTCGTGCAACCCGGAGACGCTGGCAGCGAACATTGCCCAGTTGCAGGACACTCACCGCATCGAGCGTTGTGCGTTGTTTGACCAGTTTCCGTATACCCACCATATGGAGAGTGGGGTGCTGCTGGTTCGGCGTTGACCTTCAGATCGCCGGGGCTGCTTTGCAGCCCATCGCCGGCAAGCCAGCTCCCACAGGTATTGCACAGGCCTTGAGGGCAGCGCGGTCGGTGTGGGAGCCGGCTTGCCGGCGATGGGCCGCAAAGCGGCCCCAGGCTTCACTCAGAAGTCGAAGAACACCGTCTCCCCTTCCCCCTGAATACGGATATCGAAGCGATACGCCGTCTTCCCGTCCACCTCGCAACGCTTGGCCACCAGGGTCTCGCGCCGCTGCGGCTGCTCGATCAGGTTGAGCACCGGGCACTTGGCATTGGCCTCGGCCTCGTCATCGAAATACAGCCGCGTGTGCAGGTGGATGTTGATCCCCCGGGCAAACAGGCTGATGTTGATGTGCGGCGCCATCGGCACGCCCGCAGCGTTGTTCACCACGCCCGGCTTGACCGTGTGCAGGGTCCACTCACCGGCATCGAAGGTGGTGGCGGTGCGGCCGAAGCTGTTGAAGGCGTTTTCCAGGTTGTAGGCGTCCTGATACTCGCCGTTGGCATCGGCTTGCCACACTTCCAGGAACGAATCGCGCACCAGGTGGCCGTTACCGTCATACACCTGGCCGATCAGCAGGATGTGCTCACCCGGCGCGTCCGGCTTGGCCAGACGATTCCAGATTTCCTGGTCGCGGGTCGGGTTGCCGGCCGCTTCCAGGGCCAGACCGATGTGCACGTAGGGGCCGGCAGTTTGCGAAGGGGTTTCCGGCAGCAGTTCGATTGGCATGGCGGGGGTCCTCAGCAGTTTTCGAAGTGGGTCTTGCGCTGGCCACGCAGCACGATGTCGAAGCGGTAGGCCAGGCAATCCATCGGGTTGGCGTTGCTCATGTCGAGCTTGGCGATCAACTGCTGCACGGCTTGCGGGTTGGCGATCGACTTGACGATCGGGCACATCGGAATCAGCGGGTCACCCTCGAAGTACAACTGGGTGATCAGCTTGGTGGCGATCGACGGACCGCTGATGGCGAAGTGGATGTGCGCAGGGCGCCAGTCGTTCGGGCCGTTGCGCCATGGGTACGGGCCCGGCTTGATGGTGCGGAAGCTGTAGTAGCCATCACGGTCGGTCAGGCAGCGGCCGACGCCACCGAAATTCGGGTCCAGCGGTGCCAGGTAGCGGTCATTCTTGTGACGGTAGCGGCCGCCGGCGTTGGCCTGCCACATTTCCACCAGGGTGTTCGGCACAGGCTTGCCGTACTGGTCGACGACACGGCCGGCGACGATGATGCGCTCGCCGATCGGCAAGCCGCCGTTGTTGAAGTTCAGCAGCAGGTCATGGTCATGGGCGCCGAAGCCCAGGTGGGAAAAGTCCGGGCCGGTGGTTTCGCTGATCGACTGCGGGATGCTGACCAGTGCCTGGCGTGGCGAGCGGGCAATGGACGTCTTGTAATCAGGCGTAAGGGCTTTAGGGTGCCAGTTGCGATCACGGATCACGAAGCGGCTGTTGTCCTGGGCGGGCATGCCGGTTTCCTCTCTTGGAATTATGGAAATGCGAGGGGGGTCTTGAAACCCTGTCGCGGGCAAGCCCGCTCCCATATGCAGTTTCAGGCAGGTAACCCGCAATGAATATTGAATTCAGCCACAGTGAACATAACCATTTGGTTATGTATGAACACCTTGGCCTGACACTCGCCGCCGTCGTGGACTAATCTTTGTCTTCTTGTTTCACGCTCCGGAGAGCATTCATGGATTGGCGAAAAGGCCGACGCAGCGACAATGTGGTCGATGCCCGAGGCGAAGGTGGTGGCGGCGGCATGCGTTTCGGCGGCGGCAAGGGGCTGGGGCTTGGAGCGGTGCTGCTGATTGTCGGCATCGGCTGGCTCACCGGCCAGGACCCGTTGCAGATTCTTGGCCAGCTCGCCGGCCAGATGGAGCAGCAACAACAGCAGGCACCCAGCAGCGCGGGCGGCAAGGCCCCGCCGGCCAACGACCAGCAGGCCGAGTTCGTCGCCTCGATCCTGGGCGACACCGAAGACACCTGGAAAGCCCTGTTCGCCGAGGGCGGCAAGCAGTACCGCGACCCCAAGCTGGTGCTGTTCAGCGGCCAGGTCAATTCGGCCTGTGGCTTTGCCTCGGCGGCAGTAGGGCCGTTCTACTGCCCGGCAGACCAGCGGGTCTACCTGGACATGTCGTTCTTCCGCGAAATGGAAACCCGCTTCGCCGCCGCCGGCGACTTTGCCCAGGCCTACGTGATCGCCCACGAAATCGGCCATCACGTGCAGACCCTGCTGGGCGTGTCGGCCAAGGTCGATGCTGCGCGCCGCAGTGGCCAGCGCATGGAGGGTGACAATGGCCTGCTGGTGCGCCAGGAGCTGCAGGCCGACTGCCTGGCCGGTGTCTGGGCCTACCAGGCGCAAAAGCGCCTGAACTGGCTGGAGCCGGGCGACGTCGAAGAGGCGTTGAACGCGGCCAATGCCATTGGCGATGACCGCCTGCAGCAGCAAGGTCGCGGGCGCGTGGTACCAGACTCGTTCACCCACGGCACCTCGGCGCAACGGGTGCGCTGGTTCAAGGCCGGGTTTGCCGAGGGCGAAGTGAACCGCTGCGATACCTTCAGCGCGCGCAACCTTTGAATAGCTTCCAAAACCGACGCGATCCCTGTAGGAGCGGCTTTAGCCGCGAACACCGGCAAAGCCGGTGCCATCCACCGCGTCGCCTGCTTCGCGGGCACGCCCGCTCCCACAGGTAAATCGCTGCCCTTGAAGTTGGCGCTATCCCTGTGGGAGCGGGCATGCCCGCGAAGGGCTGCAGAGCAGCCCCAATCAAGCCAGTTACAAATCTGCTGAAAAAGCGTTTCAGCTTCCCCCATCACTGCCGATAACCCCTGCACGAATCAGCGGGCATCCAGAACAACAACGCCTGGCGATCGAAGATCAAGCGAGCGAAAACAACTTCTGGAGAGCGTGCATGAACAGCTGGTTCGCCAACATCAGCGTCAACCTCAAACTCGGCCTGGGCTTCGGCCTGGTACTGATCCTCACCGGCCTGCTGGCCCTGACCGGCTGGACCAGCCTGGGCAGCCTGATCGACCGCAGCAACTGGATGGGTGATATTGGCCAGCTCAACAAGGACCTGACCGACCTGCGCATTGCGCGCCTGCAGTACATGATCGCCAACGGCGACGATGCCGCCGCCGCCAACACCCAGGCCAAGCTGGACGCCTTCAGCAAGCAGCAGGCCTACCTGGCCAGCACCTTCAAGAGCCCGGAAAACATCAAGCTGCTGGGTGAGCTGGGCGAGACCATCAGCGCCTACAAGGTGTCGCTGAACAAGATGCGCCAGGGCTACGACGCCACCCGCACTGCGCGCACGGCCATGGACGGCTCGGCCAGCCGTGCCGACCAGGCCATGGACGCCCTCAGCCAGGAAGTCATGGCACGCCCCGAAGCCGACAGCGTGCGCCTGGCCCAGTATCAGCTGATCAGCAAGGCCCGCCAGCAACTGCTGCAGGTACGCATCGACGTACGCGGCTACATTGCCGAAAACAGTGCTGCCAACGAACAGGCCGCCCTGCGCCAGCTGGACGCCGCGCTGGCCGAAATCGACAACCTCAAGCGCCAGCTGCCGGCCGAAGACACGCGCCTGCAACAGTTCGAAGGCTCGGTGCTGGCCTACCGTGACGCCGTGCGCCAGTTCCGCGATGCGGTCGCCAACATCACCACTGCGCGCGCCGAAATGACTGTACAAGGTGCCGACATCGTCAAGCGCAGCGACGCGCTGTACCAGATCCAGCTGCAGCGCCGCGACATCGAGAGCACCCAGGCCCGCAGCCTGCAGGCCATCGCCACGCTGCTGGCACTGCTGGTCGGCGTGCTGGCGGCAGTGCTGATCACCCGGCAGATCACCCGCCCGCTGCGCGACACCATGGTGGCAGTGGAAAAGATCGCCAGCGGCGACCTCACCCAGCACCTGCGCGTCACCCGCCGCGACGAACTGGGCGTGCTGCAACAAGGCATCGCCCGCATGGGCACCACTTTGCGCGAGCTGATCAGCGGCATCCGCGATGGCGTCACCCAGATCGCCAGCGCTGCCGAGGAACTTTCGGCGGTGACCGAGCAGACCAGCGCCGGCGCCAACAGCCAGAAGGTCGAGACCGACCAGGTGGCCACCGCCATGCACGAAATGGCCGCTACCGTTCAGGAAGTGGCGCGCAATGCTGAACAGGCCTCGCATGCCGCCACCGGTGCCGATGACGAAGCCCGTGCCGGCGACCGCGTGGTGGGCGAAGCCATTGGCCAGATCGAGCGCCTGGCCGAGGACATGCACCGCTCCACCGAAGCCATGAACCTGCTGCAGCAGGAAAGCCAGAAGATCGGCAGCGTGATGGACGTGATCAAGTCGGTGGCCGAACAGACCAACCTGCTGGCGCTGAACGCAGCGATCGAGGCGGCGCGTGCCGGCGAGGCCGGCCGTGGCTTTGCGGTGGTTGCCGACGAAGTGCGCGGCCTGGCCCAGCGCACACAGAAATCCACCGAAGAGATCGAAGAGCTGATCGCCAGCCTGCAGCATGGCACCCAGCAAGTCGCGAACGCCATGCAGGGCAGCCGTAGCCTGACCGACAGCAGCGTCGAGCTGGCGCGCAAGGCCGGGGCTTCGCTGGAGAGCATCACCAGCACGGTGTCGAGCATCCAGTCGATGAACCAGCAGATTGCCGCGGCGGCAGAGCAGCAGAGTGCGGTGGCTGAAGAGATCAGCCGCAGCATCCTGAATGTGCGCGATGTGTCGGAGCAGACGGCGGCAGCCAGTGACGAGACGGCGGCGTCTAGCGTGGAGCTGGCACGCCTTGGCGGGCAATTGCAGACGTTGGTCAGCCAGTTCCGCGTCTGACCGATAGATAGGATTCGCGGGTAAACCCGCTCCCACAGGTACAGTGCAAGTTTCGAAGGCTGCACCAATCCTGTGGGAGCGGGTTTACCCGCGAATGCGTCTGCACTGCCTATACAATCATTTGACGATCATCCCTACCCCACGCCCACGCGGATCCGAAGCGGTCTCCAGCTTCGTCCCATCAACCCGGATCGCCTGGATATCCCCCATCTCCCAGCCCTGGTCCTCCAGCACATAGCCCATCTTCTTCAGTTCATCAGCCACCGGCCCGGTCAGCGGCGCATAGCTGTCGAAGTAGATGGTGTCCTTGGGCAGCAACTGATGGTGCACGCGCTGCGCCGCCACCGCCTTGTCCAGCGGCATGTCGTAGTCGTACAGGTTGTTCATCACCTGGAAGATCGAGGTGAAGATTCGCGAACCGCCCGGGGTACCGATGACCAGTTCGACCTTGCCATCACGGGTCATCAGGCTGGGGCTCATGGATGACAGCATGCGCTTGCCCGGGGCGATGGCATTGGCATCGCCGCCAACCACACCAAAGGCGTTCGCCGCCCCCGGCTTGGCGCTGAAATCGTCCATCTCGTCGTTGAGCAGGAAGCCGGCGCCTTTCACCACCACACCACTGCCGTAATCGAGGTTGAGGGTGTAGGTGTTGCTGACCGCATTGCCCTGCTTGTCGACGATCGAGAAGTGCGTGGTCTGGTGCGGTTCCAGGCCCGGCTTGACCTTGTCGGTGTCGGAAATGGCCTTCGGGTTGACCTGCGCGGCGCGCTTGGCCAGGTAGTCCTTGGCCACCAGCTGATCCACCGGCACTTTGGTGAAGGCCGGGTCGCCAAGGTAGTCGGCGCGGTCGGCGAACACGCGCTTCTCGATCTCGGCCAACAGGTGTATGTACTGCGCCGAGTTGTGCGCCACACCCTTGAAGTCCGCCGCGCGGTTTTCCTTGATGCCCAGCAGCTGGGCCAGGGCGACGCCACCGGAGCTTGGCGGTGGCGCGGTATACACCACGTTGCCACGCCAGCTCACGGCCATCGGCTCACGCCAAACGGCCTTGTAGTCCTTGAGGTCCTGTTTGGTGATCAGGCCCTTGTCGGCCTGCATCTGCGCCACCAGCAGGTCGGCGGTCTTGCCCTGGTAGAACTCGCTCACGCCCTTGTCGGCGATGCGCTCCAGGGTCTGGGCCATTTCCGGTTGCTTGAACAGCTCGCCGACCTTCATGTTGCCGAAGTAGTCGTTGAAATTGGTCGCGGTCTTGAACATGCCCTGGGCATCGTTGCGGTACTGGTACTGCTTTGCGGCCACCTTGAAGCCGTTTTTCGCATAGCCGATGGCCGGGGTCAGCAGCTCGCTCCAGGGCAGCTTGCCGAACTTCTGGTGCGCCTCCCACAACCCCATCACCGTGCCCGGTACGCCAGCAGCGCGTGCCCCGACAAGGCTGAGGTTCTCGATGACCTCACCCTTTTCGTCCAGGTACATGTTGCGCGTGGCGGCCTGGGGCGCGACTTCGCGGTAGTCGAGGAAGTAGGGTTTGCCGTCGACGAACAGGGTCATGAACCCGCCACCGCCGATGTTGCCAGCCTCGGGATAGGTCACCGCCAGGGTGAATGCCGTAGCCACTGCCGCATCCACCGCGTTGCCGCCTTTCTTGAGGATGTCGGCGGCCACCTGTGCACCATATTGATCGGGGGCGGCTACTGCGCCGCCCTCAAGGTTGGCGGCATGAACCGAGGAACAGCTCAGGATCGCGGCTGCGAGAGCCAGGTACTGGAACGGAGCAATACGCATGACACTTCCTTGGTGTTGTTTTTGTTGAGCAGTCAGTAAGGCCGAAGCGTTCCGACTGTGCAAACAACCGCAGGAAGTTTCGCCGCCTGTGGACAGGATCTGTCGCGTTCAGGCAACTCAGCTGGCGTACATCGCCAGCTTGCGCTGAATGAAATCGAGGAAGCACTGGATACGCAGCGCCAGCTGGGTGTTGCGGTAGTACACCGCATGGATCGGCTGGCGGTAGCCGTTGTTGGCTTCGCTCAGCAGCACTTGCAGGCGCCCCGTGCGGATGTCCTCGTGGGTCATGAAGTGCGACAGGCTGACGATGCCCTCGCCGGCCAGCGCCAGTTGGCGCAAGGTCTCGCCGCTGGAGGCGATCAGCGACGGGCGGATGCTCCAGCGGTCACCTTGGGCATGGCGCAATGGCCAGTGGTTGAGCGATTCGGGCTGGCTGAAGCCGAGCAGGCAGTGCTTGGCCAGGTCCTCGACCCGCTGCGGCGTGCCGTGCTGCTCGAGGTAGGCCGGGCTGGCCAGCACCTGTACCGGGCTGCACCCCAGGCTGCGCGCGTGCAGGCTGGAGTCGGCCAGTTCACCGATGCGGATCGCCACATCGGTGCTCTGCTCGAGCAGGTCGATGATCAGGTCGTCGGTATTGAGTTCCAGTTCGATGCCAGGGTATTGGCGGCGGAATTCGCCGATCCACGGCAGGATGGCATGCAGCATGAACGGCGCGGCGGCGTTGATGCGCAGGCGCCCGGTAGGGGTCTGGCGGTTCATCGACAGGCGCTCTTCCATCTCGTCCATCTGCTCCAGGATCAACCGCGCGCGTTCGAGGAAGAAGCGGCCCTCCTCGGTCAGGTCCATGCGCCGGGTGGTACGGTTGACCAGCGTGGTACCCAGCTTGCCCTCAAGGCGCGACAGGGTACGGCTGACAGCGGACGGGGTCTGGCCCATCTGCTCGGCAGCAGCGGAAATCGAGCCGCAGTCGATGACGGCGACGAATACCTGGAGTTCTTCGGATCGGGTTTTCACATCTGCGCCTGTGGTTGGTCTCTGCTGGGATTAGATAGCCGGTTGTCGAGGCCAAGTCCAGCGGTGCCTGTACGGGCCTCTTCGCGGGCGCTCCCACAAGTGCTGCACGGTTCTCAAAGACTGTGGGGTACCTGTGGGAGCGGGTTTACCTGCGAAGAGGCCAGCCCAGGAAAAACCTTACTGCGCCTTGCCGAACACCTTGTCCAGATGCGCCTCATAGGCCGCCAAAGCAGCCGGCACATCGGGCCGCTTCATCACATCCACCGCCAAGAAAGTCGGCAGCCCGGTCATGCCAAGGAACTGGTTGGCCTTGTGGAACGGGAAGTACACCGCGTCCACCCCCTTGCCCTCGAAGAAGTCGCTCGGGTCGTCGAATGCCTGCTGCGGCGCATTCCAGGTCAGCGAAAGCATGTACTGCTTGCCATGCACCAGGCCACCGCTGCCGTACTTCTGCGAATGGTCCGCACGGGTACGGCCGTCGTTGGCATACAGGCTGCCGTGGCCTGCGGTGAATACGTCATCGATATATTTCTTCACAGTCCATGGCGCGCCCATCCACCAGCCGGGCATCTGGTAGATGACCACATCGGCCCAGAGGAACTTCTCAACCTCTTCCCTGGCGTCGTAGCCGCCGTCGATGAAGGTTTGCCGCACATCGAACCCCGCCCGGTCCAGGTGAGCGATGGCCGCTTCGTGCAAGGTCGCGTTTAGGCGACCATCAGAGTGAGCGAACTGTTTACCACCGTTGAGCAAAAGGATCTTCTTCATGCGGGCCTCCGGAAAATTCAGGCCAGCAGGTTAGGAGCTCGCGGGCGCGGGATACAGTAATGCATGGGCAAAATACAATTGACCTGAAGTCACGAATAAATAACCCATTATTGCCTTAGAATCGTATCACCCTCCCCATCACCGAGTAGCGATCCATGAGTGAGCAGTACGCCTTCATCCTCAAAGCCAAGACCCGCCCGGAAATGGCTGAAGCGTTCGAAACCCTGTTCCGCGCCTACGTCGAACCAAGCCGCCAGGAGCCGGGCTGCATCGAGTACCACATGCTGCGCGACAAGCAGGACCCGAGCCTGTTCGTGTTCTTCGAGGTCTGGGCCGACAAGGCCGCGCTGGATGTGCATTCGGCCCTGCCGCACATGACCGCGTTCTTCGAAAAACGCATGGACTACCTGGAACGCGACTTCGACATCCAGATGATCGACATGCTCAGCGTATCAAGCGCTAACCGCTGATCAGCAAATGGCCGCCGAGTGCGGCCAGGCCGATGAAGAAGCAGCGTTTGAAGAGCAGCGCGCTGATGCGCTGACGCAGCCACTGGCCGGCCAGCATGCCGAGCAAGGCCGGCGCCAGCATCAGCAGCGAAGCACCCAGTGCCTGGCCACCCAGGGCATCCTGCCCGGCCAGGCCAACGGCCAAGGCCAGGGTCGAAACCGTGAACGACAGGCCCAGGGCCTGGATCATCTGTTCCCGGCTCAAACCCAAGCTCTGCAGGTAGGGCACCGCCGGTATCACGAATACCCCGGTCGCCGCCGTGACCACGCCCGTAACCAGCCCGCAAAGCGGCCCCGACCAACGCTCCCGCCCGGGTGCCAGGCGCAAGCCCGGGCCGACCAGCCCGTACAGCGCATACACCACCAAGGCCGCGCCCAGTGCATGTACGGCCCAAGGGCCGCTGTTGATCCCCAGCCAGGTACTGCCCAGCAAGGTACCGACGAAGATCATCGCCAGCATTGGCCACAGGCGCACCAGCAACCCCCGCAGGTGCCCACCGCTGGCCAGCTGCCACAGGTTGGTGAGGGTCGACGGCACGATCAGCAATGCCGCAGCCTGCGCCGGTGACATAGCCAGGCCCAACAGGCCCATGGCGATGGTCGGCAGGCCGAGGCCGATCACCCCCTTCACCGCGCCGGCCAGCAGGAAGGTCAGTACCACCAGCAGCGACAGCGCTGGGCCAATGTTCTGATAGAAAGCGAGCAAGGTATCCATGGGCCGATGATGGCGTGTGCCGGCCGGGCTGAAAATCTGCCATATACTCAACCAGACTCTTGCCAGGACAGAGCCACATGCATTTCGACCTTATCGACCTCAGGCTGTTCCAGCACACCCTGGAGTGCGGCAACATCACCGCCGGCGCCAGCCGCAGCCATCTGTCGCTGGCAGCAGCCAGTGCGCGCATCCGCGCCATGGAGGCATCGCTGGGCATCCCTCTGCTGGAGCGCAACCGCCGTGGCGTGCAACCGACCCCGGCCGGCCAGGCACTGCTGCAGCATGCCCGGCTGATAACGCAGCAGGCCGAGCGCCTGCAGTTCGACCTGGGCCAGTACGCGCAAGGGCAGCAGGGCCAGGTGCGCCTGCTGTGCAACACGGCCGCGCTCACGGAGTACCTGCCGGAACTATTGGCCAGCTATCTGGCTGAAAACCCCGGAGTCAGCGTGGATGTGCAAGAGTTGCCGAGCCTGCGCATCGTGCAGTCGATTACCCAAGGCATGGCAGACCTGGGCATCGTTTCGACCGCCGCACCCAGCGCGCACCTGCAGACCCGGCCGTTTCGCGAAGACCCGTTGGTGTTGGTAACGCCGCTGCGCCACCCGCTGGCCAGTGAGGTCGCGCCGAGCTTTATCGATAGCCTGGCCCATGGCTATGTCGGCCTGGGAGCCGGCAGTGCATTGGCGTTGTACCTGGAAGAGCAGGCGCTGCGCGAGGGGCTGCGCATGCAGGTTCGGGTGCGTGCCGAGGGGTTCGATGGGGTGATCCGTATGGTTGCGGGCGGAGCCGGAGTGGGGATTGTGCCGCTGGCTGCGGTGAAGCGTTGGCAAGGGGTGTTGCCGTTGCACTGGGTGGCGCTGAGGGAACCATGGGCCAATCGCCGGTTGCTGGTGTGTGCGCGCGATTTTGCGGTATTGCCAGGGTATGCCGCAGGGTTGGTAACCACCCTCACCCGCTGACGGAGTGGATGGCACGGGCTTCGCCCGTGTTCGCGGGTGAACCCGCTCCCACAGAATATGTGATATCTCTCGGATGAGCGCTGTACCTGTGGAAGCGGGCAAGCCCGCGAAGCAGCCACCGCGATGGATGGCACGGGCTTCGCCCGTGTTCGCGGGCGGGCCCGCTCCCACAGGATATGTAATATCTCTCGAGTAGACGCGGTGCCTGTGGGAGCGGGTTTACCCGCGAAGAAGGCTCGCACACAATGGCGCCATAACGACCCACCGAAAAGGACCTTCCAGTGGCATCGATCTACCAGCTCAAACCGCGCTTCCAGGCCCTGCTCCGCCCTGCTGTCCAGCGCCTCCACGACCGCGGTGTCACCGCCAACCAGGTCACCGTCGCCGCCGCCCTGCTGTCAGTCCTGCTGGGCCTGCTGCTGGCTGCCCTGCCGCATCTCACCTGGTTGTTCATCCTGGTGCCGGTCTGGATGCTGCTGCGCATGGCACTGAACGCCGTCGACGGCATGCTCGCCAGGGAGTTCGGCCAGCAATCCACCCTCGGCGCCTACCTCAACGAACTGTGCGACGTGATCGCCGATGCCGCGCTGTACCTGCCCTTTGCCCTGCTGGCCGGTGTATCGCCAACCTTGATCGTCCTCGTGGTGCTCAGCGCCACCTTCAGCGAATACGCCGGTGTCATGGGCCCGCTGGCCGGCGCCTCACGGCGCTACGACGGCCCCATGGGCAAGAGCGACCGGGCGTTCGCTTTCGGCGTGCTGGGTACCGGTGTTGCCCTCGGCCTGCTGAGCGGCGCCTGGATCAACGGCTTGTTGCTGGTCATCCTCGCACTCTCGCTCTATACCCTCTACAACCGGGTTCGCCAGGGGCTGGCCGAAACCCGCTGAGCCCACTGCCGTCGTAAAAGGATGTCGACCATGCGCCAAGCGCAAGCGCTGCACTTCTCCACCCATGACGGCGTCGAGCTGCACTACCGTCACTGGCCTGCCACCCGTAACCAACACCAGCCACGCCGGGCCGTGGTGATGTTCCACCGCGGCCACGAACACGGCGGGCGCATGGCCCACCTGGCCGATGAGCTGGACATGCCAGGCTACGATTTCTTCGCCTGGGATGCCCGCGGCCACGGCCAGTCGCCGGGCGCGCGCGGCGACAGCCCGGGCTTCGCCACCAGCGTGCGCGATGTGCAGACCTTCATCGAGCACATCCAGGCCTGCCATGGCATCGCCGAACAGGACCTGGTAGTGCTGGCGCAGAGCGTCGGGGCCGTGCTGGTCGCCACCTGGGCCCACGACTACGCACCCAAGGTGCGCTGCCTGGTGCTGGCCTCGCCAGCGTTCAAGGTCAAACTGTACGTGCCATTTGCCCGCCCTGGCCTGAGGCTGCTGAAGGCGTTGCGCGGCAACTTCTTCGTCAACAGCTACGTCAAGCCTCGCCTGCTCACCCACGACCCCGAACGGGTCATGTCGTACGTGGCCGACCCGCTGATCAGCCGGCCGATTTCGGTGACCATGCTGCTGGGTCTGTACGAAGCCGCCGACCGGGTGGTAGCGGATGCCCAGGCCATCCAGCTACCGACGCAGTTGCTGGTGTCCGGTGCCGACTTCGTGGTCGAACGCCAGCCGCAGGAACGCTTCTTCGAACGCCTGGGCAGTGCGCGCAAGGAAATGCACATCCTGCCAGGCTTCTTCCACGACACCCTGGGCGAGCGTGATCGGGCCCATGCCTTGCGGCGCATCGAGCGGTTCGTCGAGCATTGCTTCGCCAGCCCCGCAGCCCTGCCGTCACTGCTCGATGCCGACAAGACCGGCGCCAGCTGCGCCGAGGCCGAAAGCCTGGCCGCACCGCTACCGCGCAACTCGCCCCGCGACCTTTACTGGCGCGCTACCCGCGCCGGCCTGCGCCTGGGCAAGGGGCTGTCCGAAGGCGTCAAGCTGGGTTTCGACACAGGTTTCGACTCCGGCAGCACCCTCGACTACGTATATCGTAACCAGGCGACCGGCAAGGGCAAGCTCGGCCACCTGGTCGACCGGAACTATCTTGATGCCATCGGCTGGCGTGGCATTCGCCAGCGCAAGCTGCACGTCGAAGAGCTGCTGCGCCTGGCCATCGCCCGCCTGCGCGAACAGCAACGACCAGTGCACATCGTCGATATCGCCGCCGGCCATGGCCGCTACATCCTCGAAGCCCTGCAAGAGCTGGAGCAACTGCCTGACTCGATCCTGCTGCGCGACTACAGCGAGCTGAACGTGCAGCAAGGCAGCGCGCTGATCGCGGAAAAAGGCCTGGCTGACATCGCCCGCTTCGTCCAGGGCGACGCTTTCGACCGCCAGAGCCTGGCCACGCTGGAGCAACCGCCTACCCTCGCTGTGGTCTCCGGCCTGTACGAACTGTTCGCCAGCAACCAGCTGGTGGGCAACTCGCTGGCCGGCCTGGCCGACGCGGTGGAAGATGGCGGCTACCTGGTCTACACCGGCCAGCCGTGGCACCCGCAACTGGAAATGATCGCCCGCGCCCTCACCAGCCACCGCGGCGGCGAAGCCTGGGTGATGCGTCGGCGTAGCCAGGCCGAAATGGACCAGCTGGTAGAGGCGGCGGGGTTTCGCAAGCTGGCCCAGCGCATCGATGAATGGGGCATTTTCAGTGTCAGCCTGGCACAACGGGTGCGTTGAATGAGCCCATCACGCGAGCCCCGGCTGATCCGCCGGGGCGTGTTCTGGCTTCTGTTGCTGGGGCCGCTGTTTTTCCTCAGCTACGGGCTGGCGAACAACCACACCGCCGGGCGCAGTGATGTCGGCAGCCTGGTGTTCGGCTGGGAAAGCCGCATGCCGTTGTGGCCGTGGACGATCATCCCGTACTGGTCGATCGACCTGCTCTACGGCTTGTCCTTCCTGCTGCCGCGCACGCGCCAGGAAATGGACCGGCACGCGCTGGCGTTGCTGACCGCGCAGCTGATCAGCGTCAGCTGCTTCCTGCTCTGGCCGCTGCGCTTCACCTTCGAGCGGCCGGAGCTGGGCGGTGTGTTCGGCTGGATGTTCGATGTGCTGATGGGCTTCGACAAGCCGTTCAACCAGGCGCCTTCGCTGCATATTGCCCTGCTGGTGATCATCTGGACGATGTTTGCCCGGCACGTGCAGCGCCAGCCCTGGCGTTGGCTGATGCATGGCTGGATGGCACTGATCGGGGTGTCGGTGCTGACCACCTGGCAGCACCATTTCATCGATGTGCCGACAGGGGCATTGGCGGGGTTCGTCTGCGTCTGGTTGTGGCCACATCGTGGGCAGTTGCCCTGGCAGCAGGTGCGCCTTGCACGGGATGCCAAGCGTTGGCGGTTGGCGTCGTTCTACGCAGTGGGGGGGCTGCTGTGCGCAGTGCCTGCCGTTGCGTTGGGCGGTGCCTGGCTGTGGTTGACCTGGCCGGCCGTGTCGCTGGCTTTGGTGGCGCTGAACTATGGTGTGCTCGGTGCAGGCGGGTTTCAGAAAGGCGCCGATGGGCGCTTGTCCAATGCAGCCAGCTGGCTGCTGGCGCCGTACCTGGTAGGGGCGTGGGTCAACTCGCGGTTGTGGACCTGGCGGCACCCCCAGGCGGATGAAGTGTGTGATGGCGTCTACCTTGGGCGGATTCCAGGGCGTGGCGTGCGGTTCGCTGCGGTGGTCGATTTGTGTGCGGAGCTACCGTGTCATGTTAAGGACAGCGCGGACAATTGTAGGAGCGGCCTTGTGTCGCGAAAGGGCTGCGAAGCGGCCCCAGGTTTTCAGCTTCGCAGCAGAGATTGCTGGGGCCGCTTCGCAGCCCTTTCGCGACACAAGGCCGCTCCTACAAAGGTCGCGTCCGCCGTTGGTTATGCATGTTTTCCTACCTTGGACCTGATCGCCCCGGAAAGCCCATTGCTGCACCAGGCCGCCGCCGCCATCGAACGCCTGCGCTCCCAAGGCCCGGTGCTGGTCTGCTGCGCGCTGGGCTATTCGCGCAGCGCCAGCGCCGTGGCCGCCTGGCTGGTGCTCACGGGCCGCTGCAGTGATGCTCGCCAGGCCGAAGCGCTGATCCGCAAGGCCCGCCCCGGCGTGGTCCTGCACAGCGCGCACCGCCAGGCCTTGCAACAGCCAGGGGCACAACCATGACCCTGCACTTGGTGGCCAGCCTGCTGGGCCGTGGCAAGCAGCTGGAACGCCTGTCGGACAGCCTCACCCTGCTGGCCCTGGCCTACGGCCTGGCGCCCTTGCTGGGAGCCCAGCTGCAACCAATGGCCAGCCTGCTATGCGTTGTGCTGCTGGTACTAGGCGTGCTGCACAAGTACTGGGCCATCCGCGTGGCCCTGGATGCCGAACTGTTCGCCCGCCTCGCCGCCAGCCGCGACCTGGCAGCGGACACCCAGGCCCTGGATCGCGCCCTGTTCGAGCTGAAGCTCAAACCGCAGGCCACCGATTCCCGCGCCTGGCCTGCACGCAGCCAGGCCGCGCTGGCCCTGCTGCGACGCCAGGCAGTGTGCCTGGGCCTGCAGCTGTCGCTGGCCCTGACTACCCTGCTGACACTGCCTTTGAAGGGATGACTACCGATCCATGCTCGCCAACCTGACCGCCTACCTCATCACATCCGCCGCCCGCCTGATCACCGGCGCCCGCGCCCTGTGGCTGGGCTGTACGCCGCTGCCGGTGCAGCGCCTGTACTTCGCCAACCACAGCAGCCATGGCGACTTCGTACTGCTATGGGCCTCGCTGCCGCAGCCGCTGCGCAAGCGTACCCGTCCGGTAGCCGGTGCCGACTATTGGGCCAAACCGGGCATTCGCGATTTTCTCATCCGCAAGGTCTTCAATGGTGTGCTGATCAACCGGCAGCACAGCGCCGGCCAGGGCAGCCCGTTGCAGCCGATCCTCGAAGCCGTGGCCCAGGGCGACTCGCTGATCTTCTTCCCGGAGGGCACCCGCAACCTCGGCGACGAGCCGCTGATGCCGTTCAGGAGCGGGCTGTATCACCTGGCAGCCGCCAACCCCGAAGTCGAGCTGGTGCCGGTGTGGATCGCCAACCTCAACCGAGTGATGCCCAAGGGTCGCGCGCTGCCGTTACCTTTGTTGTGCACATTGAGCTTTGGCGAGCCACTGCACCTGCAGGCGGATGAAAGCAAGCAAGCCTTTCTCGAGCGGGCCAGCCAGGCCCTGCTGAACCTGGCCCCCAAGGATGCCTGAGATGGACGACAACACCCTTTCCCTGTTCGCCGGCATCGGCGCCCTGCTGCTGCTCGCCAGCGTGATCGGCCGCCTGCTCAAATGGCGCGCCGGCCCGGCACCGCACGCGGTGATCGACAACCTCAACGCCCGCATCAACGCCTGGTGGGTGATGGTGCTGGTGATCGGCATCGCCTTCCTGTTCGGCAAGTACGGCGTGATCGTGCTGTTCTACGGCGTATCGTTCTATGCCCTGCGCGAGTTCATGACCCTCACCCCGACCCGGCGCAGCGACTACCCGGCGCTGGTGGCGGCGTTCTATGTGGCACTACCGGTGCAGTACGTGCTGATCGCCATGGACTGGTACGGGCTGTTCAGCATCTTCATCCCGGTGTACCTGTTCCTGCTGCTGCCGATCCTGGCCAGTTTCGGCGGCGACACCACGCGCTTTCTCGAGCGCGCCTCGAAGGTGCAGTGGGGGTTGATGATCGCGGTGTACTGCGTGTCGTCGGTACCGGCATTGATGACCCTGGACATCCCGGGTTACGAGGGCCGCAACCTGCTGCTGATCGCCTGGCTGATCCTGGTGGTGCAGATCAGCGACGTGCTGCAGTACGTGTGCGGCAAGCTGTTCGGCAAGCACAAGGTGGCACCCAACCTGTCGCCATCCAAGACCATTGAAGGCCTGGCCGGCGGCGTGGCGCTGGCCACCCTGATCGGGGCCCTGCTGTGCTGGATCACCCCGTTCACCTTCTGGCAGGCCGCACTGATGGCCTTGGCGGTGAACGCCATGGGCTTCTTCGGCGGGTTGGTGATGTCGGCGATCAAGCGCGACCGCGGGGTGAAGGACTGGGGGCACATGATCGAAGGCCACGGCGGCATGCTCGACCGCATGGATTCGGTGTGCTTTGCCGCGCCGGTGTTTTTCCATTTTGTGCGGTATTGGTGGGCGTAGTCTTACCCCCCAGGCGTATACGCGCTTTTGTAGGAGCGGCCTTGTGTCGCGAACGGGCTGCGCAGCAGCCCCAGCAATATGTGCAGCGGGGCTGAGTTCCGGGGCCGCTTCGCGCCCCATCGCGACACAAGGCCGCTCCTACCTGGGATCGCGTCACTCCCGAGCAATCATTTGAGGTAAGACCGCAGCAACGACGCCACCTTGTCCGCCTCGTCCTGCCGCTCCTCGGCACTCAGCCCGTCCGCCACCAGGTGTTCGCGAATATGCCCTTCCATGACTTCGGCCATAAGCCCGTTCACCGCACCGCGCACGGCGGCGATCTGCTGCAGTATCGCCAGGCAGTCCTTGTCCTGCTCCAGCGCTGTCTCCAGGGCAGCCGCCTGGCCTTTGATCTTGCGCACCCGGGTCAGCAGCTGCTTCTTGCTCTTCAGGGTATGTGCCATTGGGTTTCACACCATGCTAGGTATACTGGGGTATAGTATATTTCTCGACGTTCCGGGAGCATGATAAACCATGGCGACACAAACCTCAGACCGCTGGCAGCACAGCCACCAGTTCCATACCAGCAACCTGGGCGCCGAGCGCAAGACGCGCCTGGCCGTGTGGCTGACCGCGGTGATGATGGTGGCGGAAATTTCCGGGGGCTGGTTCTTCAATTCCATGGCGTTGCTGGCCGACGGCTGGCACATGAGCTCCCACGCCCTGGCTCTGGGCCTGTCGCTGCTGGCCTATGCCGCCGCGCGGCGTTATGCCGGCGACCGGCGCTTTGCCTTCGGCACCTGGAAGATCGAGATTCTCGGCGGCTACTCCAGCGCCCTGCTGTTGCTGGGCGTGGCCGGGCTGATGGCATTCCAGTCGGTGGAGCGCCTGCTGGCACCGGGGCCGATACACTATGACGAGGCGATATTCATCGCCGCCGTGGGCCTGGCCGTCAACCTGATCTGCGCCTGGCTGCTGCGTGATGATCATCACCATCATGATCATCACCACCATGGCCACGACGACCACCATGACCATGGCCACCATCATCACGACCTGAACCTGCGCTCGGCCTACCTGCATGTGATGGCCGACGCCGCGACCTCGGTGCTGGCGATCGTCGCCCTGCTGGCCGGCAAGTATTGGGGCGCCAGCTGGCTCGACCCGGTCATGGGCCTGGTAGGTGCGCTACTGGTGGCGCTGTGGGCCCGCGGCCTGCTGCGCGATACCGGCCGGGTGCTGCTGGATGCGGAGATGGATGCGCCGGTAGTGGAGGAAATCCGCGCGGTAGTCGCGCAGCTGCCGGTGCCGGCCAGCATCACCGACCTGCACGTATGGCGCGTGGGCAAGGACCAGTACGCTTGCATTCTCGGCCTGGCAACCCAGGGCGTACTCAGCGCCGACAGCGTGCGCCAGGCCCTGGGCGTGCACGACGAACTGGCGCACATCACCGTCGAGGTCAACCGCCTGGCATAGCGCGACCAGACAGCTGGACGTCGAGCCCAGGCAACTGCGG